>Ga0116176_10002233_pt1 | contig 14764 bp, 10 predicted proteins | sample AD_STIC08_MetaG_FD_89803 | JGI IMG/M metagenome (GOLD analysis project Ga0116176, IMG submission 89803) | Active sludge microbial communities of municipal wastewater-treating anaerobic digesters from USA - AD_STIC08_MetaG | ecosystem: Engineered > Bioreactor > Anaerobic > Digestate | place: USA...
ATCGGGTCGCAGGAGCCGGAAGGCGAGGGATTTGCGCCGGAGCGGATTTTCACACGCGACACGGGCCAGCGCGGGCGGCTGACGCCCATGCCGGTCGATTATGAAACCGTGGGCGTCTTCTATGAGCATATCGGCCAGGTCCTGCGGACGTTCTCCGCGCAGCATGGCGAGGACAATGCCTTCTGCGGCGATCCCGCGCTGCAGCTTTCAGCGGCGGAGCTGGATCTGGGCGGCGCAAAGCCGGTGCTGTGCCTCAAGACGGCTCTGCAGGCGTTTGATGCGATCGTCACGCAGGGCGAGGGCGCTTCAGCGGATTCCGAGGATTCACACTTTCAACGGTTCGCGGCCATCCGCGCCGAGTACCGCAAGCTGAAGGCGGCGAACCCTGCTTTCACGCCCGCTCACCTCGCTGCGACCAATCCCGTGTTGCGCAAGCCGCCGACGCCGGCTGGCAAGGTCTGGCTGGAGAACGCCGAAGCGATCGCGACGGTCGACCTGGCCAACTCCTGTTACCAGTTGATGCTCCGCCTGATGGGGTATGCGTATGCGATCCCGCGGCCGAATCCCGAGAAAGGCGTGGCGCTTGATCTGGGGATTGCGCTGATGCGGGCCTGCACCCTGCTGGGTGAGCGGGCTGCGCGGTTGCCGGCTGGACCGTCCAACCCCGGCTGCAATGCGGGGATGAGCTTCACGGCCTTGCGGGATTCAGCGCCTTTTGCGCGCGGGCCGGCGGCGCGGCGGTTCTTCATCGAGCGGCTGGAGGAATTTGCAGCGGCTGCAGGCGTGATGGCGCGAGATGGCGAGGCGAGGGCGGTAGGCGCTGCGAAACTGCTGTCTGATCTGGCCAAGCGCGCGGCGAACCTCTTTGCAAGCGCGGGCGATCCTCTGCCGGCTGCGCCGCCGCCGGTTGCAGCTGGGGCGGTCGGCAATGAGGAAACCACCAAGGTTGACGGTATCGAGACCGTGGTCGGCGAGAAGATCACCATCGATTACGAGGGCAAGCGCTGCATCCACTCCCGCCAGTGCGTGACCGGCGCGCCGACTGTCTTTCTCGCCAATGTCGTCGGTCCGTGGATTCACCCCAATACGATGGATGCCGAAAAGCTGGTCGCGATCGCAGAGGTCTGCCCGTCGGGCGCCATCCGCTATCGCAGGAATGACGGTCGGCCAGAGGAAGCGCCGCCGCCGGTCAATCTGACAGCCATCCGCGAGGGCGGCCCCTATGCGGTGCGGGGCGACATCGTGCTGGACGGCAAGCGCCAGGGTTTCCGCATGACGCTGTGCCGGTGCGGGGCTTCCAAGAACAAGCCGTTCTGCGATGGCTCGCATCACGAGATCAATTTCGACGCTTCCGGCGAGCCGCCGACGGGCAAGGCGGACATGCTGGCCGTGCGGGATGGTCCGCTGGCGATCGACCCGCAGACGGATGGCCCGCTCAAGGTGCGGGGCAATCTGGAGATAACGGCGGGTACGGGCCGGGTGGTGGCGCGGGTGCAGAGCGCGATGCTGTGCCGGTGTGGCGGTTCCGCCAACAAGCCGTTCTGCGATGGGACGCACCTGAAAAACGGCTTCAGGAGCTGAGGCTGATCCATGTTCGGCGGTTGGCGAGCTGTTTCGAGCAGAGTCAAAGGCTTGTGTGGTGAAGCGGCTTTTCCGCCATGGCGTTGACGTGAAATCCGCCCGGAAAAGTCCACATTCACAAGGCTAAAGTGCCTGTTCTCGGCGCCGAGTTAATGTTCGGGACAGACCCGTTTCATGTTCGTGGCGCTCTCTCTTGCGTAACAACAGTCTGCACCGATCTATTGTGCTTGAAATTCGGGGCCGACACGGAGACCAAAATGAAGCGTGGAACGATCATTGGCGCGACGGGCGGGTTGATTGCCGGGGTGAGCCTTGGAGCGCTCGCGCTCGCAGCACCATCCTTCGCGCTGTTCAATCATAGTGCGTCGCTGGCAGCCCCTGCTGCGGCGCAGCTTGCCCTTCCGGCGATGAGCCAGCAGGCGCGCTGGGGCAACCTGCCCAACCTTGCTGATCTGGTGGCGGCGGTGTCGCCCTCGGTCGTCCAGATCCAGGTGCGCTCGTCCAGCCCGGTGCAAAAATCACAGTTCAATGGACGCAACCCGTTCGAGGGAACGCCTTTCGAGGAGTTCTTCGGCAATGGCGCGCCCGGCCAGGGGCAGGGTCAGCAGGGCGAAGCGCCTGACCGGTTCGGTTCGGGCTCGGGCTTCTTCATTGAGGGCGGCTACATCGTCACCAACAACCACGTTGTTGACGACGCCAAGAAGATGACCGTTGTGCTTGAGGATGGGCGCGAGCTGATTGGAACGCTGGTCGGCACCGATCCGAAGACCGATCTCGCTGTTCTGAAAGTCAGCGGCAACAACATTCCACGTGGCCTGCCGTGGGGCGCCAGCACAAATGCCCGTCCGGGCGATAGCGTGTTTGCTGTCGGATCGCCCTTCGGTCTCGGCAATACCGTGACGGCGGGTATCGTCTCGGCGCGCGGCCGCAACATCAACTCCGGCCAGTATGACGACTTCATCCAGGTCGATGCCCCGATCAACCAGGGCAATAGCGGCGGTCCGCTGTTCGATCAGACCGGATCGGTCATTGGCGTCAACTCGGCGATCTACTCGCCGACGGGCGGAAACGTCGGCATCGGCTTCTCGATCCCGTCCGATATGGCCAAGGGTATTGTGGCGCAGCTGATCGCGCACGGCTCGGTTGAGCGTGGCTGGCTTGGCGTGGGCATTGGGCCGGTGACGCAGGACATTGCATCGAGCCTCAACCTCGCTTCGACAAAGGGCGCGATGGTTCAGTCGGTGACGGATGGCAGCCCGGCCGCGAAGGCGGGCGTGAAGGAAGGCGCCGTGATCCTGCACTTCGGCGAACGCGAGATCGCCCATGTGCAAGACCTCACCCGCGCCGTGGCCGACACCAAGGCAGGCACGACGCGCGACCTGAAGATCATGCGCGATGGTCGTCCGCAGACGCTGAAGGTCAATATCGACGCGCTGAAGGATGATGCCGCGAAGCCGGTTCTGGCCAGCGCCACCCCCGACGCAGTCGCCGGCGCCACGCTGAGCCTGTCTGACCTCGGGCTTGGGCTCACAGCCGGAGACGGCGGCGTCCTGATTTCGTCGGTGAAGATCAACTCGCCTGCGGCAGACGCCGGCATCCGCGTTGGCGACAAGCTGGTGAAGGTGAACCAGGCCAGCGCCACCACGCCGGACGCCGCGAAAAAGGCAGTCGACGAAGCCAAAAAGCAAAATCGCAACGCGGTCCTTCTGCAGCTGCAGCGCGACGACACGAGGTTCTTTGTTGGAGTTCCTTTCTCGGGAGGCTGACGCCTTCCGGGGAAGTGCAGGCGCGGCCGTTCCGTCGTCCGTCCCCCAAGTGAGCGGAACGACCGCGCCTGTTCCTACGAAGAGGCTTCCGATAGACGCCGGGAGCGCCTAAGTTCATGACCATGCGCATCCTGGTGATCGAGGACGAGGCCCGCACTGCCGATTTCATCGAGCGAGGTCTCAAGGAAAAAGGCCACGCGGTCGACGTCTGCCGGACGGGACCGGAAGGCCTGAGCTTTGCGCTCGACGGCCAGCACGACGCCATCATTCTTGACCGCATGCTGCCGCAGATGGACGGGCTGACCGTTCTCAGGACGTTGCGCGCCGAAGACAAGCAGACCCCTGCCATCATCCTTTCTGCGCTGGGGCAGATCGACCATCGGGTCGAAGGCCTGAAGGCAGGCAGCGACGATTATCTGGTGAAACCGTTCGCATTCTCTGAATTGCTCGCGCGCCTGGAAGCAATTGTCCGTCGCCGCGATCCGAGAGCCGCCGAGCAGACAGAGTTGAAGGTGGATGACCTGCGTCTCGATCTGGAAAAGCGCCGCGCTTTCCGGGGCGCGCGTGAAATCGATCTGTTGCCGCGCGAGTTCGCCATTCTCGAATACCTGATGCGCAATGCCGGTCGGCCTGTCACGCGCACCATGTTGCTCAACCATGTGTGGGACTATCAGTTCGAGCCGCAGGCCAATGTCGTCGACGTTCACATCTCGCGGCTGCGCCGGAAGATTGATGCGGCGGGCGAGCGGCCGCTGATCGAGACCTTGCGCGGTGAAGGCTATCGCATTCGATCGGCGACGTAATGCCGAGACGACTGGGGTTGGGGACACTCAGTGCGCGCGTGATCGGCCTTTCGGCGTTGATGACGCTGGCGATCATCAGTGCGGCTTTCACGCTGACCTACATCGCGGCTACCCGCATTCTTGAGCAGGAGACGGCTGAGGTCGTTGAGGCGGAATTGCGCGGGATTGTCGACTCCAGCGATGGCGGACGCAATCTTCCAGCGCTTATCACAACCATCCGTGACAGGGCCGTCGGCGAATCCGAGGCGATCTATCTGCTGACGGATCGCGAAGGGACGAAGATCGTCGGCAATCTTTCGGACTGGCCGGAGAATGTTCGCACCGATGGCCAATGGACAAGCGTGCGCGGCGTTCGCGCGCCGAATGGCCGGGACATCGAGATCGGCGCGGTTGCCTATGTGGCGCCGTTCGGTACGCGGCTTCTGGTGGGGCGCGACCTGCGCGCCGAGCGGAACTTCCAGGCCGCGCTCATCGAGTCTGGCGCCGTAGCGTTAATCGCGGCGGTGTTGCTTGCGGGGGTTTCAGGGTTTCTGCTGAACCGGCTGGTCATGCGGCGCATCGGCGACATTGATGAGACGGCGCGCGCGATTGTGGCGGGTGATCTTTCAACTCGCATTCCTGTCCGTTCAGGTGGCGATGAGTTTGGCCGGCTGGCGATAACGCTCAATGGCATGCTGGAGCGGATCGAAACGCTCGTCACAGAACTGCGGACCGTCACCGACAGTCTCGCACACGATCTTCGCACGCCGCTTACGCGCCTCAAGACGCAGATCCAGCGCGGCAATGATGCCGAGCTTTCGGATGGAGCGCGGCGCGAGGCGCTGGGGCAGGCGGCTGACGAGGCTGACCGCATTCTCGCGTCCTTCTCCGCCATGATCGATATCGCGCGCGCCGAGGCAGGCGCCGCTCGCGATCAGTTTGCCGAAGTCGATCTGGCCGCTATCGTCCGCGATGTATTCGAGCTTCACCAGCCGCTTGCCGAGGAGATGGGTGTGACGCTCTCCTTTGCTGAGCAGGGAGGGGCGCCGGTGAAGGTCAGCGGCCACGGCCAATTTCTGGCGCAGCTTGTCTCCAACCTTGTCGACAATGCCCTGAAGCATGGCGCCTCGGGCGGCGCGATCGCCATGGCGGTACGGGCCGATCACGGCATGGCCGAGGTTGAGGTGTCCGATCGCGGGCCGGGCATCCCGGAGAACGAGCGGGCTGGCGCCCTCAAGCGCTTTGGCCGTCTGGACTCGGCCCGGACCACACCGGGCTCTGGCCTCGGCCTGTCGCTGGCGGCCACGCTGGCCCGCATGCACGGCGGCGAACTGCTGCTGGAAGACAACCAGCCGGGTCTGCGCGTGAAAGTGCGGATACCCGCCGCGGGGTAACCCCTGGCCGCGAATTAATCGCCGCACCCACCAAACCCCCAGCAAAACAGCTGTCTGCAACGCAGGCAGGCAGCTTTTGCCTACCCTTTCTTAACCACTCATTTGCGAGAGTTAACGGCCGCAAACCATAATTCGCACCGGCAAAATACCAAGGAGTGGCAGGCATGAATGGCCTGGAAGTTCTCGACTTTGGCCGCGACGCACTCTGGACGACCGTCTGGATGTGCGCCCCCGCCATGATCGCCGGTCTGGTCGTCGGTCTGGTCATCGCCTTCTTCCAGGCGTTGACCCAGATCCAGGAGATGACCCTCGTTTTCGTGCCGAAGATTATGGCGATCTTCGCTGCGCTGCTGATCTTCCTGCCTCTCATGGGTGCGCTGCTTGCGGGCTTCGCCAACGAGGTCTTTGCCCGGATAGCCGAGTTCTAGGAGCGTTCGCAGGTTGGACTGGATCAACCAATACGCATGGATCGGAGCGCTTCTCTTCGCGCGGCTCGGCGCCGTGATGATGATCGCGCCGGCCTGGGGCGAGGCGGCGACGCCGGCGACTTTGCGTCTTGCTGCGGCTGTGCTGGTGACGGCGACGTTGGCGCCGACGCTGGCGGGCAATGCGCCGCCGCTGCCGGCTGACATCACGGGCGCTTTCCCGATGGTGATCACGGAAGTGATCATTGGCCTGATCCTTGGACTGGGTGCGCGCCTGATGATGAGCGCGCTTCAGGTTGCCGGAGCGACGGTCGGCATCGCGTCTGGTCTTGGCTTTGCGCAGCAGGTTGACCCGATCGCCAGCCAGCCGGCGGCGATTTTCTCGGGCTTCTTTTCGTTGATGGGCGTCGTGCTGATCATGTCGACGGGGTTGCATCGCGTGATGATCGAGGCGGCGGCCGACAGCTACACCATCTTTCCGCCGGGTGCGTTTCCGCCGATTGGGGACGCGTCGACGTTCGTGATCGATGCGGTCTCGAATTCCTTCCGGCTTGGCATCCAGATTGCGGCGCCTGTGCTGATCTTCTCGTTGATCTTCAACGTTGCGCTTGGTCTGATCTCGCGCCTCATTCCGCAGGTGCAGATCTTCATGACGGCGATGCCGCTGTCGGTGATGCTCGGTCTTGCTGTGACCGCGCTTGGCCTTGGTGGTGGGATGATGGTCTGGCTCCAGGAAATGGATCGCCAGATGCACATCCTCACGGTGAGGTAGAGCACCGTGGCCGAAGAGCAGGATGACAGCCAGAAGACAGAAGATCCGACACAGAAGCGGTTGGAAGAGGCACGCAAGAAAGGCGACATCGCCAAGAGTCAGGACGTTCCGATCTGGTTCCTGATGATGGCGACAGCGGGGATCATGGCTGCTGCCGGGCCGTTGGCCGGGATGATTGCCGATCCGCTCGTGCGCATCATGGATCACCCGCACGCCTTCAGGCTGAGCAATGGTGGCGCGCAGCAGTTGATGGGCAGCCTGCTGATGTCGTTGGCGATGCCGATGCTGGTGATCTTTGCGGTGATCGCCATCGCGGGCGTGCTGGGTCACGTCGTACAGCACAGGCCGCTGTGGACCGGTGAGAAAGTGAAGCCTGACCTGGCCAAGCTGTCGCCGATGAAGGGGCTGCAGCGCATGTTCGGCATGCAGGGCTGGGTCAACCTGCTGAAGTCATTCCTGAAGATGGCGGCGATCACCGGGGCGATGATCTATGCCGTCTGGCCCGAAGCGACGGCCATCTCGGAGTCGGGACGGCTCGATCCGGCGGGACTTCTTACCTTCACGCAGGTGATCGCCGGGCGGCTCCTGCTGGCGGCGATCATCGTGGTCGGCCTCATCGCGGGCGGCGACTTCATCTATCAGCGCTGGACCTTCATGCAGCGCATGCGCATGTCGCGCAGGGACGTGCGTGACGAGGTCAAGCAACAGGAAGGCGATCCCCACATTCGCGCCCGCCTGCGCCAGATCCGCCTGGAGCGGTCGCGCAAGCGGATGATGCAGAATGTGCCGAAGTCTACCGTCGTCATCACCAACCCGACGCACTACTCGGTCGCGTTGCGCTATGATCCTGAAAAAGACGCCGCGCCGATGTGCATGGCCAAGGGCGCCGACGAGGTCGCGCTGCGCATCCGGGAGATCGCCAAGGAACACGGCATCCCGATCGTCGAGAACGTGCCGCTGGCGCGCGCGCTGTTTGCATCGGTCGAGATCGAGGAAAGCGTGCCGCGTGAGCACTTCGAAGCGGTGGCCAAGGTCATCGGCTTCGTCATGAACACCGCCAAGGGGAAACGCCGATGAGCGCTTCCCTGATGCTTCTTCACAGGAAGCTGATGCATACCGGCGGGCGGGGCTGGAGAGCCCCGGCCACAAGCAGTGGTGACCCCGGGCCCGAACTGACTCAGACTGCGCCCCAAGGGATTGTGTCCTCGGGCTGGAATTCGCTTCAGAGTCAAATCGTTAATGCCGATTCGCGGGGTAACCCGAATGCTGACGAATCACCCCAATACTCGCCTACCGAACACCGGAAAGACGCCCATGGCCGACGCTAACGATCCTCTCGTTTACGAAACGATCGAAACTCCGGCCCCAGCGGCCCGGAAAGGCTTCGATTATATCCAGCTCGGCTTCTGGGCGGCCCTGGCGGTCGCGGGCGGCGCCGCTGGCATGGCGCTCACCTGGAGCGACGCCGTTGGTCCCGCTGGCGCGGTGCTGGTTGTCGCACTGGGCGCGATGGCGCTGGTGCTGGTGCTGTGGGTGATGCGCGGAGCGGGGCGGAAGCTCGGCATGTTCCCGGAGCGCGGCGCAGCCGAAGCGGCTGTGCAGTCGACCAAGCGTCACCTGTGGCTCGAAGCGCTGAACGAGCCGGCGCTGATTTCTGATCGCGGCGGCGCTACGGTTGCGGCCAACGCCGGTTATCTGGAAGTCGCGCAGCTCGCGCACGTTTCAGGCGACAGCGCGCATGCGCCGTCGGTCGACCGCCTGTTCTCGTCGAACCCCGGCATGGCTGCGCCGATCTATCGCCTGTCCAAGGCCGTGAAGCTCGGTGTGTCGAAAACAGAGATGCTGCCGGCGCTGCTGTTCGGCGACAGCCATACGCCTGTTCAGTTCGAAGCCAGCGTTGCGCCGCTGGGCAAGACGCGGGCGCTCTGGCGCCTGCGCCGTGTTGAAGCCGGCTCGCAGACAGCGGGCGCAGGTTCAGTTGATCCGCGTGCGCTCTATGTTGAAGACGCACCCGTCGGCTTCTTTTCCGCGCGCCGTGATGGCCGTGTGGTCTACATCAATCAGACGTTGCGCCAGATGCTGGGCCTGCCGGATGGCGACAACGCGCTGCGCCTCGAAGACATCATGCGTCCCGAGGGCCTCAAGCTGATGAAGCGCGACGTGCGCGGCGCAGCCAGCCATCGCGCCGAAGTCGTGCTTCGTGCGCGCGACGGCGTCGAGACCACCGCGACCATGATAACGACCTGGTCAGGCAAAGGCGCCGATGCGCTCACCCGCTCGATCGTCTATATCGCCAGCGCCACAGAGCAGGCTGCGCGCCGTGTGCCGGTCACAGGCACGCCTGCGGCAATCCAGGCGAACGGAGCGGCCCGCGCTGACGACACGATGTTCACCGATGCGCCCTTCGGCGTGGTGCGACTCGACGGCGAAGGCGTTGAGAGCGCCGTGATGATGGACGCCAACCGCACGCTGGTCGAAATGACCGGTGGGCGCGCCCAGCCTGGCGCCCGTTTCGCCGATCTATTCATCGCCGAGCAGGGGGCCGCTGGGCTGGCCGAAGAACTGGGCAAGGCGCTCGATGGCGCGCGCACGTTCAAGCTCGCCGGGTTCAAGGATCGCTCCGCCGACGTGTTCGTCACGCTCGACCGTCAGGGCCGCCCGTCTGCGGCCTACGTCATCGACACCACGGAACGCACGCAACTCGAACAACGCGCTGCGCAAGGCGCCAAGTTGCAGGCCATCGGTCAGCTCGCCGGTGAACTCGCGCACGATTTCAACAACCTGCTCACGGTCATCATCCTCAACGTCGATCGTCTGACTGCGCGTCACCCGCCGGGCGATCCGAGCTTCTTCGAACTGCGCTCGATCAACGAAGCGTCCTCGCGCGGCGCCGAGCTGGTGCGCACGCTGCTGGCCTATTCGCGCAAGCAAGTGTTCCGTCCCGAAGTGCTCGATATCTCGGATGCGCTGGCCGACTATTACGTGCTCCTGCGTGACATCATCGACGAGCGTATCAAGCTCGATATCGTGCATGGCCGCGACCTGCCGCGCGTGAAGGTCGACAAGGGCCAGATCGAAACTGCGGTCACGAACCTCTGCACCAACGCCCGCGACGCCATGATCGAGAAGAACGGCGGTGGCCGCCTGACGATCCGGACGTCGAAGGCCGATGCCGCCGCTGCTCGCAAGGACGGCTTCACGCTGGTCACCGAGGGCGACTATGTGATGATCGAAGTGGTCGACGATGGCGCGGGTATCCCGCCGGAGATCATGGAGAAGATCTTCCAGCCCTTCTACACGACGAAGGACCCCGGCAAGGGCACAGGCCTTGGCCTCGCCACCGTCTACGGCATCGTCAAACAGTCGAACGGCTATATCTATCCGGTCTCGAAAGTCGGCCGCGGCACGACGTTCAAGATTTTCCTGCCGGCATGGGCTGAAGAAGCGCAAGCGCCCGGCGAAATCTCGGCCGAAATTCCTGCTCCCGCTCCGGTTGCGCCCGCAGCGAAGAGCGGCGATCTGGCCGGTCGCGGCAGCATCCTGCTGGTCGAGGACGAGGATGGCGTGCGCGGTATTGCAGCCCAGCTGCTCGCCGCCTGCGGTTATCAGGTCATCGAAGCTAGCGATGGCGAGAAGGCGCTGGAGATCATCAAGGAGCATTCCGGCACGATCGATCTGCTGATCTCGGACGTCGTCATGCCTGGCATGGATGGCCCCGCGCTGCTCAAGGAAGCGCGTCCGTGGCTGACCAATACGCGCGTGATGTTCATCTCGGGCTATGCCGAGCGCGATCTCGCCAAGACGCTGGAAGACGACCGCGCTATCTCGTTCCTGCCCAAGCCATTCACGCTGAAGCAGCTGGCCGAGCGCGTGAAACAGGAATTGGCCGCTTAAGAGCGGTGGCTTCGACAAGAACAAGGGCCGCCTCCATCGCTGGAGGCGGCCTTTTTCGTTAGCCGCGAAGCGTGGCGCCAGTCGCCTTCGCGACGGATTTAACGACCGATTGCGATACGGCTTCAATCTGTTCGTCTGTCATCGCAGCGCCGCGCGGTTGCAGTGTGACTTCGATGGCCACGGACTTTCTGCCTTCACCGAGATTGGCACCGCGATAGACGTCGAACACGCGTGCCGAGGTGATCAGCTTTGGGTCGGCCTTCATCGCCATGCGGGTGATGTCAGCCGCGGGAACCTTCTCGTCGACTACAAAGGCGAAGTCGCGGGTCACCGGCGTCTGGTCGGCCTGATCCAGAACGGGCCGCGTCTTGCCAGCCTTGGTTTTCGCCACTGGCAGCGCATCCAGCGCCAGCTCGATCGCCAGCACTGGCCCATCGACGCGTAGCGCCTTCAGGAAAGCCGGGTGCAGTTCGCCGAACGAGGCCACCACCTGCTTGGGTCCGAGGCGGAGCGTGCCTGCGCGACCCGGATGCCATATGCCTGAAGAATTGGGCGCGCCTTCGGGTGCGCCGACCTGGAAGCGATCCGGCGCCTGATCCAGCGCGGCGAGGATCGCGAAGAGGTCTGCCTTGGCCGAGAACGCGTTGTAGGCCGCAGGCGTGCCTTGCCAGTCGCGCGCCTTCGCAGCTTTCACGATTGCTGCAACATGCATGCGCTGGTCTTCGGGCTTGTCGCCGGGATAGACCGGGCCGGCTTCGAACAGGCGCACATCGTCAACGCCGTGATCGGCATTGCGCTGCGCTGCTTCAGCAAGGTTCGCCAGCATGGACGGGCGCATGTAGTCGAGATCCGACGCGATCGGATTTTCGATGGTCAGCGCATCCTGCAGCTTGTTTGGTCCGCCGATCATCAGCGCGGCCTTGTCGTGGAACATGAAGCTCCATGTCACCGTCTCAAGGAAGCCTCGGCCAGCCAGGACGCGGCGCGCCGTGCGCACGCGGTTCTGCAGCGGCGTCACCACCACGCGCACCGGACCTTCCGGCGCGGGCAGGGGCTCGTCCGGCAGCTTGTCGTAGCCTTCGATGCGGATCAGCTCTTCAACGATGTCGGCAGAGCCTTCGACGTCAGGTCGCCATGACGGAACCTTGGTCGCCCAGACTGTTTGCGCGTCGTGCTGCGCCTTGGGCGGCACAACGGGCTCGAAGCCGAGCGCGCGCAGGATCTGCTCCATGCGCTTCACGGGCATGTCGAGACCGGTGAGGCGTTTCATGTCGCGCGGTTTGAAAGCGACGGGCGCGGGGCCTGCCGGAACTGTACCAGCGACGATGACTTCGGAAGGCTCGCCGCCACACGCATCGAGGATAAGCCTGGTTGCGAGTTCGATGCCTTCGACGCAGGAGTGCGGATCGATGCCGCGCTCATTCCTGAAGCGCGCGTCGGAGATGATGCCCGTGGCGCGGCCGGTGCGGGCCGTGCGGTTGGCGTCGAAATAGGCGCTCTCGATGAACACATCGACCGTGTCGATCGAGCAGCCGGTGGCCTCGCCGCCCATGACGCCGCCGATGCCGATGGCCCCGCTATCGTCCGCGATGACGCACATCTCGGTAAGGTTCGAATAGGTCTTGCCGTCCAGCGCGACGAAGGAGTCCTTGTCCGTGCCGAGACGCGCGACAATGCCGCCGGTCAGCTTTTTCGCATCATAGACGTGAAGCGGGCGGCAACGGTCGAACGAGACGTAGTTTGTGACGTCGACCAGCATGTTCTTCGGATTGATGCCGATCGCCTTGAGGCGTTTCTGCATCCATTCCGGCGACGGGCCATTTTTCACGCCGCGGATCAGGCGGCCAGCGAAGACGGGGCAGGCGCTCTCGTCTTCGATGCGAACTGTGACGGGCGATTTGAACTTGCCGGGAACAGGCTTCACTTCGGGCAGCGCGAACTTGCCGATGCCCTTGGCGCCGAGATCGCGCGCGATGCCGGTGACGCCGAGACAGTCGGGGCGGTTGGGCGTGACTTCGAAATCGACAACCGTGTCGAGCGCCAGCGCATCGGCAACAGGCGAGCCGACTTTCAGGTTATCCGGCAGTTCGATGATGCCGCCGTCGGCGATGGCTTGTTCGTCGGAGAGGCCGAGCGCCTGGGCGCGGGGCTGCCAGTCCTCGAAGCGGGCGATGCGCAGACGGAACGGGTCTTCGTCGGTGACCATCTCGCCGCCGGAGCACAGCATGCCGTTGGAGACGACCCCGCGCACGGGCTTGGGAACCAGCGTGATGCCGGAACCGGGAATAAAAGCGCCGATCGGCGCATAGGCCGTGACGAGGCCGGGGCGGGCGTTGAGGCCGCCGCAGACGATCTCCTTCATGCCGTCGACAGTCTCGACCTGGCAGACCTGAAGCTTGTCGGCGTTCGGGTGCTGCGCGGCGGAGACGATGCGGCAGACGGTGAACTGTTTCAGCGCGTCTTTCGGATCATGCGCGTCTTCGACCTCGAGGCCGGCTTGCGTCATGGCTTCGAGGATCGCGGGAAGGTCCGCGTTCGTGTCGAGATAGTCCTTCAGCCAGGGGAGGGTGAATTTCACGAGAGGCCTCCGGTGACAGTCGGCAGGAGCCACGGCTTGAAGCCGTAGTGTCTGATCCACTCGACGTCCGCTTCGAAATAGGGGCGGAGGTCGGGCATTCCGTATTTCAGCATGGCGAGGCGATCGACGCCGAGGCCGAAGGCGAAGCCCTGGTATTGTTCGGGGTCGATGTTGCAGGAGCGGAGCACGTTGGGATGCACCATTCCGCAGCCGAGAATCTCGAGCCAGTCATTGCCTTCGCCGACCTTGATCTCCGCGCCCGAGCGATCGCAGCGGATATCCATCTCCGCCGACGGTTCGGTGAAGGGGAAGAAGTGCGGGCGGAAGCGCGACTCGGTCGTTGGCACTTCGAAGAAGCGCGAGAAGGCTTCGGTGAGGCACGACTTCAGATGGCCCATATGGACCTTGTCGTCGATCACCAGACCTTCGATCTGGTGGAACATCGGCGTGTGGGTCGCGTCCCAGTCTTTCCGGTAGACGCGGCCTGGCGCGATGACGCGGATCGGCGGTTTGTTCGCCAGCATCGCGCGCACCTGGATCGGCGAGGTGTGCGTACGCAGGAGCTTGCGGCTGCCATCGGCGGCGGGCTTCATGAAGAAGGTGTCGTGCATCTCACGCGCCGGGTGGCCGGCCGGGAAGTTGAGCGCGGTGAAGTTGTGGAAGTCGTCCTCGATGTCCGGGCCTTCGGCGACGGCGAAGCCCATGTCTGCGAAGATGGCGGCGAGTTCCTCGAACACCTGCATGACGGGGTGCAGCGCGCCGACGGGCTCGTAGCGCGGCGGCAGGGTGAGATCTTCGCGTTCGGTCTCGAGCCGCTTGTTGAGGGACGCCAGTTCGAGATCCGCCTTGCGCGCGTTAATCGCGGCGGTGAGGCGATCCTTGAGGCCATTGAGGGCGGGGCCTGCCGACTGGCGCTGTTCCGGCGACATGCCGCCGAGTTCGCGCATCAGCAGCGAGAGGCGGCCCTTCTTGCCAAGTTCCGCCACGCGGATGGCTTCGAGCGCAGCCTCATCGGATGCTGTGGCGATGGCGGAGGATGCCTCCGCCTCGATACTGCTGACCTGTTGGTCGATCGCCATGACGGCCTCGTGCGGTTTATGGGTCGCACGGGGCCATAGTCCGCCCCGCGCGTAGCGGCTCGGAACTAGCGGAGAAAGACGACGGAGATAAGTGCCGCGGCTAGATTAAGCCGCGAGCGCTTTCCGGGCCTTCTCCACCAGGGCGGTAAAGGCAGCCGGCTCGTGCATGGCGAGATCGGCCATGACCTTGCGGTCAACACCGAGGCCAGCCTTGGTCAGGCCGTCGATGAAGCGCGAGTATGTCAGCTTGTCATCGACCGTGCGGACGGCAGCGTTGATGCGCTGGATCCAGAGCGAGCGGAAATTGCGCTTCTTCTGCTTACGGCCTTTGTAGGCGTTGACGCCGGCTTTAACGACGGCGGCCTGGGCTGTGCGGAAGGTATTCTTGCGACGGCCGTAAAAGCCTTTGGCGGCTTTGATGACCTTGCGGTGACGGGCGTGGGCCGGAACTCGGCCGCGTGCGCGGGGCATAGGGAAACTCCGTTATCTGATC
>Ga0116176_10002243_pt1 | contig 14742 bp, 10 predicted proteins | sample AD_STIC08_MetaG_FD_89803 | JGI IMG/M metagenome (GOLD analysis project Ga0116176, IMG submission 89803) | Active sludge microbial communities of municipal wastewater-treating anaerobic digesters from USA - AD_STIC08_MetaG | ecosystem: Engineered > Bioreactor > Anaerobic > Digestate | place: USA...
GACGTAGAAAGCAGAAATATGGTTTGGTCACAATGTGTGTTGGGACCGGACAGGGTGCTGCAGGCATTTACGAGTTATTATAATATTACTGAAAAATCTATAAAAGAATACAAATGTTAGATACAAAAAAATCGACAAAAGGTGGAGAATTCCTTATCAAGGAAACATTAGCGGGTGATGTTTTCATTCCTGAGCAGTGGACTGAAGAACAATTGATGATTGCTCAAACTTGTCAGGATTTTTTGGAAGCGGAAGTTTATCCTAATCTTGATCGAATTGATGCGCAGGAGGAAGGCTTGATGCAATCTATTCTCGACAAAGCAGGAGAACTTGGTTTGCTTGGTATTTCTATCCCTGAGCAATATGGCGGATTCGGAAAAGATTTTACAACAGGAATGTTGGCTACAGAAGTTTTAGGTGCCGGTCATTCTTTTTCTGTTGCTTATGCTGCTCATACCGGAATCGGCACATTGCCAATTTTGTATTATGGAAATGAAGCACAAAAAAGTAAATACATTCCGAAGTTATCCAGCGGAGAATGGAAGGCTGCTTATTGTCTGACAGAGCCAAGTAGTGGTTCAGATGCCAATTCAGGAAAAACGAAAGCTGTGTTATCTGCGGATGGAAAAAATTATATTATCAACGGACAAAAAATGTGGATCACCAATGGTGGTTTTGCAGATGTGTATATTGTCTTTGCAAAAATTGATTCAGATGAAAATCTTTCTGCATTTATTGTTGAGAAAAAATTCCCTGGTATCACTTTGAATCCTGAAGAACATAAAATGGGAATCAAAGGGAGCAGTACTCGTCAGGTATTTTTCAATGATTGCGTAGTTCCTGTTGAAAATATGTTGAGTGAGAGAGGAAATGGATTTAAGATCGCTGTAAATATTCTGAATCTCGGAAGGGTGAAACTTGCCGGTGCTGCTATAGGCGGATCAAAACGTGTAAGTACCCTTGCAATCGGATATGCAAACGAACGTCAGCAATTTGGGCGACCAATTGCTAAGTATGGAGCTATCCGTTTTAAACTGGCTGAGCAGGCAATCCGGATCTTTGCATGTGAATCTGCAATTTTTCGATGCTCACAAAATATCGAAGATGCAATTAATGATCTGATCGCAGGTGGTATGGAAGAAGGTCGCGCCAAATTAAAAGGCGTTGAACAATTTGCTGTTGAAGCCGCCATTTTAAAAGTTCATGGTAGTGAAGTTTTGGATTATGTAGTGGATGAAGGTGTTCAGGTTTATGGAGGAATGGGTTACAGTTCAGAAGGACCTATGGACCGTTCGTATCGTGATTCAAGGATCAACAGGATCTTTGAAGGAACCAATGAGATCAACAGAATGCTCATCGTAGATATGATGCTCAAGCGTGCAATGAAAGGTGAGCTCGATCTGCTGGGTCCTGCAACAGCAGTTGCGAATGAATTAATGTCAATACCTGATTTTGGTTCAGGTACCGGAGAGCTTTTCGAAGAAGAAAAAAAATATATCGCTAATTTCAAAAAAGCCGTTCTTCTTGTTGCCGGTGCAGCAGTTCAGAAACTTATGATGGAACTTGCAAAAGAACAGGAAGTCCTCATGAATATCGCTGATATGATGATCGAATTATATGTTTGTGAATCGATCCAGTTACGCGTTGAAAAATTAGTAGGCATTAAAGGAGCAGATGCCTGCAAAGAACAAATCGAAATGATGCGGGTTTATATCAACGATGCATCAGATAAGATCAACAAATCAGGAAAAGATGCTATTGCTTCTTTCGCAGAAGGCGATGAGCAAAGAATGATCTTAATGGGATTAAAACGATTTGCAAAAGTAGCACCACTAAATGTTCGCGACTCCCGCAGATTAATAGCAGCAAAATTGTTGACGGAGAATAAATACTGTTTTTGATTTGTCCGCTGTCAGACGAAATTAGGTCAAGGGTCAAAGGTTAAAAGGTGAATTAGCACCATTACCTTTGACCCTTGACCTTTGACCTGATTCACACTTTCCACTATGAAAAACCTTGAATACTGAGGCACACTTTTTTTACTTCTTCCGGAAAGAAAATTAACTTTTACTCTCAAAACACGGTAAAAATGACCTTTTCTTAACGATTTTCCAACCCAAAATTAATGTGATTTTACTTGAAAAGAACTAACTTTGCCAATAACTTTCTCCACAAGTGCTGAAAAAACTACTATTTATACTTTTTTTGATATCATGCAGCAGTAGCGATTTTTTGCACGCTCAATATTATGAGAAAGCATACGGCGAACGGAATGACCGGGAAGGTGTGTATTTCCAATCTGTTTCAAATGGGTATATTATTGCAGGTACTGCACTTGATACAACTTACAATACCCGTGGATATTATATCTTAAAGATTGATAAGAGAGGTCAAAAGGTTTGGGAGAAGCAATATTCAGATGCATTCAGTGCCTATACATATGGACTTACTGTTCTTGATAATGGAAACATTGCTATTGTAGGTACACACGCAGGTATTTTTTATACTGCACTTGCCGAAGTTTTACTGCTCGATTCAATGGGTAATTTTCTGGGTTCTCAGACTTATCCACCATTGGATGGATGGGGAACAAGTGGAGTAGGCATTGTGAAGACTGATGACTCGTCTGCTGCAATTACAATTTACACAGATGGTTTTATCTCTACAAATTACTATAGTATCTACCGGTTGAATCAGGATCTTTCTCCACGATGGACTGAATTCGTTGGTTATGATGGATCGCTGGTAAATAATCACAGCATGATAAAAAGTGCGACAGATGATTTTTTCTCACTTGGGTATTATGACATGTACGTTTATGGTCCGCAGTTACAATTTCAGGTATCAAACATCCGTAAATTTGATGCAAGTGGAAATCTGCAAATAGATTCACTTTATGATTTTCAAATACAGACAGTATCAATTTCCCCGACAAATGACGGCGGGTGTATTGTAGCAGGGAATCATGACAACAGCGGACAAACAGATATTTTTCTCATCAAACTGGATGCAAATGGTGAAGTTAATTGGACGAGTGAATTTGGTTCTGCTTTGAATGAAAACACAGTTCAGGCAATGCAAACCGTTGATGGTGGTTATGCTGTTATAGCTACAGTGCCAGATCTGATCTTGTTAAATCAGCATGATATTGTTTTTATTCGTTGCGATGCCAATGGCGATAGTATTTCGAGTAAACAAATGGGATCCACTCTTAATGAAACTGCTTTACATCTGGAACAAACGCCTGATAGTAATTTTGCTATACTTGGAACAACAACAGGTTACGGACCTAACAGGATCTATTTTGCCATTGTTGATTCTTTGGGAAATACTCCATCTGAATATACCATTTCCGGAACAGGAAGATATTTTTGTGAAGGAGATTCACTTACTCTTACCATAAATCCATTACCGGATCCGTCTGTGCGTATTAGCTGGTCTTGCGGTGATACTCTTCCTCAGATCTCAGTAAGAACTACCGGAAGTTTCTTTGCTACTCTTACCGATACGTCAGGAAATGTTACTGAAACAAATATTTATTCTTGTTTTTTTGCAGAAACGCCACAAGTTTCTATCGGATCTGATACCATGGGTATATGTGAGTCAGCGGAACTCTTGAACTCATTCCAGGCTGATTTTACAATACAATATCAATGGTACTTGAATGATACACTTATTCCGGGAGCAACTTCTGAAAACTATAAACCTACCGGAAATGGAAAGTATATGCTGATTGCAACAAACTATTGTACTGCTGACACTGACATAGTTTTTATAGATTCAATTTATTCTAATCCACCCGTTCCAATTCTTGTTTCACCTTCTATCGATTATGTTTGTGCGGGTGATAGTTTAAGAATTTCGGTTGATGTTGATTCAACAACTTTGTTACAATGGTATGGTGCCGATGATTTTAATTGGTATGTGATAAATGGCGAAGTTGATTCAGTTTTTTATGCTACCTACGATGGAGTCTTTTTGGTCAGTGTTACTGATGTAAATGGTTGTGTAAATTATTCTGATCCTAAACCTGTTGCATTTGATAATATTCCTGCTTTGGTCAATTCTAATGGACCTCCGGCTTTTTGTCAGGGTGGCGAAGTAGAGCTTTCAACTGAACCTGGTAGTAATTTCTTATGGTCAACTGGAGATACAACTTCATTGTTAACAGTGAATACAGCAGGAAATTATTTTGTAAGCTATATTAATCAGTATGGTTGTCAGAAGAACACAGATACTATTTCTATAACCATTCTGCCAAGTCCTTTCGTTACGATAGGTCCGGATACAACGGTATGTAACGATGATATCTATGTTCTCGATGCAGGTCCGGGTTTCAATAATTATTTATGGAGTATGGGAACTGTTTCCCAATCGATCTTCTTAATTTCACATGGCATCGGTATAGATACACAGGAAGTTTTTGTTTTCGTAACCGATACCAATGGATGCACAAGCAGCGATACTGCACAGGTAATCTTTGATATTTGCATTAGTGTTGATCAGGTGATATCCGATGAAAATATTTATTTGTACCCTTCCATTTTACATTCCGGAGAAACTATCAGTGTTCATTCTGACCGATCTGAAAATACTTTCTGGTTATATGATATGACAGGGAAATTAATTTACCGTAAAGACTTTGAGAACAGTTTGAATGAAGTTCTCCAATTCCCTCAAGGATTCTATGTCTATCGGATTCAAACCAAGGACAACCGATTTAAGGTTGGAAAGATGATTATTCAGTGAAAAATGTACCTGTGCTTTTAGGCTAATATGATTTTCCTTGAATTTATTACCTTTTTTACTGCATAACTGTGTAAGTTCATTCCCATTTTTCTTGGAGTTCTTCTGAAATTAGTAGTAACTTTGGTGAAATGAAATTTCTGAAAAAATCCTTCGTGGTATTTATTGCAATGCTGTTGCTGGTTTCATGCAGTGGGGTATTTGTAATGATCCATACTTGCATGGGTTCTAAGAAAACAGAAGTTACATTTTCTGATAATCATAAATGTTGTAGCAAAAAAAAGAAGTCAGTAAATTCCTGCAATATTGAAAGAAAGTGTTGTAATGTAGATTATCAGTATCATAAGTTAAGTGTAGTTTCACTTCCGGCGGATGACCAAATAACTCCGGATCTTTTCATATCCGAAACATCGCTGATCAATTTTAGTTTTAATACGAATGAACATTCAGTAAAACAAATTGATCATTCTCCGCCTTTATTAGTACAGGATTTTTCTATTGAATTTCGTCAGCTCTTGATTTGAGATTGTCCATTTTTTAATTTTTTATTGTTTAAAGATTTTACTGAAAAACTTCGTGTTTTCATTCAGGAAATCAGATTATATAAAATTTAATTTATAAAAAAATGAAATTCAAAATAATTGTATTTGTTTTTCTTCTGTTTTCATACGCAAATAATGTGACTGCCCACAACCTCATACGAGGCAATGTTAGTGAAGCAGGAGAGAAGAAACTTCCGGTTGCCGGAGCAGGAATTTATTTTCCGGGCTTAAATGCAGGCACTGTTACAGATTCAGCCGGAAATTTTGTAATAGACGTGCATGCTAATCTTCCATTCAAAATGGTTGTGAGCATGATTGGATTTAAACCGGATACACTGTTAATTACAGATATCAGTTTTAAAACGATTTCTCTTTCTAAGAATAAAGAATTAAAGGAAGTTGAAATAAGTGCAAAACGGGAAGATTTGATGATCTCAACAATGCAACCGATCAACACTCAAAAAATAACGGAAGGTGAATTACTCAAAGCAGCATGTTGCAATTTGTCTGAAGCATTTGAAACCAATCCCACTATCAATGTTGCATATAAAGACGCAGTTACAGGAGCAAAAGAAATACAACTCCTGGGTTTATCCGGAATCTATTCCCAGCTTTTAACTGAGAATATTCCAAACATGCAAAGTATAGCAGGAATATATGGACTAACTTTCATTCCCGGTCCATGGATGGAATCCATTCAGCTTACAAAAGGAAGTGGTTCAGTTTTGAATGGCTATGAATCAACAACAGGATTGATAAACGTGGAATTCAAAAAACCTTTAGAAAAATCCACGCCGAAATTCTATCTCAATTTATTCTCCGATGAAAAAGCAGCAATGGAGATAAATACTTTTTACAAGAAAAAAGTGAGTTCAAAAGTAAGTACAATGTTATTAGCACATGGCCGCTATATGAATACTGCTGATGACATGAATGAAGATGGATTTATGGATATGCCAAAAGGCAAGCAGATCAACTTGTATAACAGATGGCAATTGCAAGTCGGACGAAGAGTTGAAATGCAAGTAGGAGTGAAATTCCTGGCAGATTATCTCAACGGTGGACAACTCGACGCACCTGAAAGCCATGTTCATGTTGTAAATCCGGGGCAACTGTACCTTACTAAGGTAGATACCAAACGGGGCGAGGCTTATGCAAAATTAGGAATTGTTTATCCTAAGCGACCTCTGATGAGCATTGGAAATATTGCCCAGTTCGTTTATCATGACATGAATTCTAATTTTGGTTTAAAGACTTATGATGCAACTAACCGGTCTTTCTTTTATCAGGGAATATTTCAGAATTATTTTATAAAAGAAAAACATCAGTATAAAGTTGGATTCACCTATAAGATGAATGAAGTGAATCAGTTTTATTTGGGTGATAATTTTGAGATCATAGAAAATATTCCGGGCGTCTTCTTTGAGTATACTTACAGTACTCTCAATAAATTCACCATGATTCTTGGAGCAAGGGAAGATTATCATTTTGAAGATGACTGGGTGCTTACTCCCCGTATCCACTTGAAATATAATTTCACTGATAATTCTGTACTACGACTCAGCGCAGGAAGCAGCTACCGTAGACCATATTTTATTGCTGATCATATTTCAATTCTGGCAACCTCCAGGACCATTGTCCTGAATGATAAAACCAAAGCTGAAAGAGCATGGAATTATGGCTTAAATTTTACACAGAAGTTTGTAATGAACGAAAAAGATTATTCGTTTTCATTCGATGCTTACCGGACGGACTTCTCACAACAACTTGTAATGGATGTGTATTCAGATTCAACACAGATCAGTTTTTATAATCTGGAAGGAGAATCTTATAGCAATAGTCTTCAGGGAGCATTCACAGCAGAATTAATAGAGAATCTTGAACTTCGTCTTGCATATAAATTTGATGATGTCAGATCTACTTACAGAGGTGTATTACGTGAAGTACCTTTAGTTACCAGAAGCAGGGGCCTTATGAATTTGTCTTATGAATTAAAACAGCGCCATTGGAAGTTTAACTACACACTTGTTTACGAAGGACAGAAAGCATTACAATTTGTTTACTTACCTGAGAATGGAAACAGAGATACCCGCTCTCCGGATTTCTTTACAATGAATTTCCAGGCAACAAAAGAATTCAAAAGATTTGAGATCTATGGTGGTGCAGAGAATTTATTGGATTTTAGACAGAAAGTTCCAATTATAAACTCAACTGATCCTTTTGGTGATAAATTTGATGCAACAAATATCTGGGGACCGATTGCAGGGAGAAGAGTTTATTTAGGATTGAGGTTTTCTATACGATAGTTTTTTAAAAGTGAAAAGTGAAAAGTGAAAAGTGAAAAGTGGCGCTTGGCAGCATTCAGGATAATTGTCAAGGCTGCGGAGAATAATTGAAGAAAAATAAAAATAGAATAAAAAATGAAAAAACTCCTTATACTACTTGCTTTTATCATTTCGACAAATGTAAAAGCTCAAACTGATTCGATCAGTATAAAAACATCAGCCGTTTGTGAAACTTGTAAAGAGACCATTGAGCGCGATCTATCTTTTGTGAAAGGAATTATCAGCTCGTCGCTTGATTTGAAAACTCATCAGCTTTCGGTTGTATATGATTCAAAAAAAATTGATGCGGATAAGATCAGAAACGAAGTTGCGAAAATCGGTTACAATGCGGATTCAGTTAAAGCCGATCCGAAAGCCTTCAAGCGACTTCCGGAGTGTTGTAAAAAACCTCATAACGAATAAAGACTGATTATTTGCCAAATACTTTTTCGCCGTTTAAATAAGTAGCAACGACTTTAGTATTTGGTATTTCTTTCTCATCAATCTTCATGATATCCTGATCAAGGATCACAAGGTCTGCAAATTTGCCTTCCTCAAGTGATCCTTTTTCTTCTTCTTCGAAATTAGCATAGGCCGCCATGATCGTCATAGCTCTGAGAGCATCTTTTCTTTTTATTCTTTCTTCAAACAAAAATCCGCCGTCAGGAAAATCTTTCAGATCGCGTCTGTAAACGGCAGCATAAAATGTATTCAATGGATTTATTCCTTCTACAGGGAAATCTGTACCAAAGGCCATCATACCCATCGCTTCATCTTTCAATGATTTGTAAGCATACGCATATGGCATTCTTTCTTTTCCAATTCTTTCTTCTACCCAATACATATCGCTTGTTGCATGCGTAGGCTGAACAGAAGGAATGATATTACTGGAAGCAAATAGTTTTCTGTCCTTCTCATCAACGATCTGACAATGTTCTATCCGCCATCTTTTATTATTCTCAGGGCTCAGATGGTCTTTGTAAATATTCAGTACAACTTTATTTGCTGAATCACCAATTGCATGTGTGCAAATTTGAAACCCATTTTCGAGAGCTTCATCAGCTAGATCAGACATATACTTTTCTGAATAAAGCATAAAACCATAATGACCTTTCTGATCTGAGTATTCCTGCTTCATACATGCTCCACGAGACCCAAGTGCACCATCTGCATATATTTTAATTGACCTCACATTCATTCTGTCACTTTTGTATGGACCATGCTCAATGAAATGTTTGATGGAAGCAGGGTCATTTGAGATCATTGCATAGATCCGCATTTTCAGCTTTCCTGATTTTTGCATATTGTGCAATGCAATGATGGTGTCTTTTCCAAGACCGGCATCGTCAACCGTAGTTAGTCCTACGGCAAAACAATTCTCCTGAGCTTTCATAATTGATTCCTCAATGAGCTGATCTGAGAAAGGCGGAATTTTATTTCTCACTTGTTCAATGGCATTATCGATCAATAGTCCGGTAAGTTTTCCGTTAGCCTGTAGATATTCACCTCCTGTTACTTTTGAATCAATAGTTATTCCGGCTAGTTTTAATGCAGCTGAGTTACAAAGAGCAGCATGACCATCAATGCGCATTAGAAAAACAGGTTTGTCAGGAAACAAACTGTCGAGCTTTTCATTTGTCGGATATTCTTTTACTTCCCAATCGTTTTGATCCCAACCACGACCTAATTCCCATGAAAATTTATTCGTTGCAGAATATTCCTGCATCCTGACAATAATTTCATCAAATGAATTTGTTCCATAGAGATCGCATTTTAAAAGATCAGTTCCGTAACCGTAAAAATGACAATGTGCATCAATAAATCCCGGATAAACCGCTTTGCCATCAAGGTCTATTTTTTCTTTTGTCGTATACTCTTCTAATAAATCAGCAGTCGAGCCAATTGCAACAATTTTCCCGTTTTTAATAGCAATTGCTTCGACAACTGAAAATCCATTGTCAACAGTATAAATTTTTCCATTATAAAGGATCGTATCTGCTTTTTTTTCAATGTGGCAGGATGTCAGGACGGTAATAATCAAGAAAAGCGCCGTCGAAAGTGATAAATTTTTCATAGTTTAATTTGTTCTGAGTGCAAAGTAAATAATATCTTCGTAAGTAAATAAATCCCTATATATGATCCATGACAATCTAATTGAATTGAAATACCCGATAGGTAAATTTGCTGATCCGGGAATACCTACATCAGATCAGATCAAGAATTACATTTCTGAGATCGAAGAACTTCCGGGTTTGATCGAGGCAGAATACGAAAAAATAAAGAATAATTCATTGTTGGAAATTGCTTACAGGCCGAATGGTTGGACAGCAAGACAAGTTGTACATCATCTTTCCGATAGCCACATGAATGCTCTGATTCGTTTTAAACTTACCATTACAGAGGAGCTTCCTACCATCAAACCATACCTTGAAGGACGATGGGCCGAATTGAGTGATAACAAACTTGATCCGCAAATTTCAATCGATTTGTTAAAAGGAATTCATAAGAAACTTGTAGCACTTTTACGAAGTTCTTCATCCAATGATTTTGAAAGAACTTATTTTCATCCTGAGAGCCAGAAGGAATTCAAATTATATACTGCTACTGCATTGTATGCCTGGCATGGAAAGCATCACCTTGGACATTTAAGAATAATTAACAATCAGTTTAAAGCAAGATGAAGAAACTTCTCTTATTTGCAATTCTATGCTTAAGTCTCCCGGCATTTGCTCAGGAGAAAGATGCTGAATCGAAAATGAAACAGTATTTTTTGGTTATACTGACAAAAGGACCAAACCGAACGCAGGATTCTACTACTGCCAGTCAAATTCAGGCGGCTCATATGAAAAATATCGGCAAGCTCTATGAAGAAGGTAAGTTAGATCTGGCAGGGCCATTTATGGATGATGGCGACTGGCGTGGAGTTTTTGTATTCAATGTTCCTACTCAGGAGGAGGTTGAAAAATTACTTCAGACAGATGCTGCTATCAGTTCAGGTAGATTGAGTTATATCATCCATCCATGGTATTCGCAAAAAGGGGCAATGTTACGGTAAGCATGGACAATGAAGAAAAACCTCCTAAATTAAGTTCCGGACCGCTGATTCTTGTACTGGCGGCTGTAATTGTTGCTGTTTTTGTTATAGAATGGTTAATTGAATTGGTATGGAAATGAAGATGAATTACCTTTGAAAATAGTATTTATAACTGTTGTTTCATAGTTGAAAAAATACGGAGTGCAGGTTAAAATAGGAATAACTTTTTAGCGTTATTTAATGTATAAATCAATCCCGGAAGTTAGCGGGTTCAAATCAAACAAACATGTTAAGTAAATTAAAGGCCTGGATCGGTCGCCGGAAAAAATTTCTGATCGTTTCTGCCATTGCCGGCGGGTCATTTCTGTCATATAGTTTTGTAGAAGATTATTATTTTGAAGTCGGAAAAAATCTCGACATCTACACAACACTTTTTCGTGATGTAAATATTTATTATGTCGACAGCATTCAGCCAGGAGAACTAATGAAGAAAGGCATCGATGCAATGCTAAGCACATTGGATCCGTATACGGTTTACATTCCCGAAAGTGAGATAGAAGATTACAAGATGACTCACATCTCTGCAGAGTATGGCGGAATTGGTGCTTTGGTCCATCAGAGAAATGGAGAAATAGAGATCAGCGAAGTTTATGACGGATTTCCGGCGCAGAAAAATGATGTTCGTATAGGCGATAAAATTATTTCGGTAAATGGAAATACTGCTACCAACCGGACAGTTGATAATATAACAGAATATATGAAAGGGCAGAAGGGGACTTCTGTAAAAATTGTTTTTAAGCGTGATGGTGTTGCCGAACCAATTGAGAAAACAATTGTACGCGATGAGATCAAGTTCAAGAACGTTCCGTATTTTGGAATGGTAGGCGAGAATACCGGTTACATAAAACTTTCACAGTTTCTTGAAAATTCTGCTGCTGAGGTTAGAGATGCATTGGTAACCCTCAAGCAGAATCCCAAAATGACAAACGTTATCCTCGATCTGCGGGGTAATGGTGGAGGATTGCTCAGAGAAGCAGTTGACATTGTAAATCTTTTTGTAGATAAGAATCAAAAGATCGTTTCTCAGAAGGGAAAAGTGAAGGATATGAATATCGATTATTTTGCAAGTAAGACTGCAGTCGATACTGAAATTCCATTGGCAGTATTGGTTGACCGCGGTTCTGCTTCTGCTTCTGAGATCGTAACCGGTTCTATTCAGGAATTGGACAGAGGTGTCATCATCGGACAACGTTCGTTTGGAAAAGGACTTGTACAGCAGACGTATAATCTTTCTTACAATACATTGCTAAAGGTTACTATTGCTAAATATTATACTCCCAGCGGAAGATGTATTCAGGCACTTGATTATACACATCGTAACAATGACGGAAGTGTTTCGAAATTTTCAGATTCACTGATCACGGAATTCAAAACTAAAAATGGTCGTTCTGTTTTTGATGGCAGCGGAATTTTCCCTGACATCTACACAGATGCGGATTACTATAGTCCTCTGGCAATAGCATTATTTTCAAATTATCTGATCTTCGATTATGCAAATAAGTATGCTCGTGAGCACAGTTCAATTGCTGCTGCAAAAGATTTCACTCTTTCTCCAACTGAATACCAGGAGTTCGTTTCTTTTCTGAGTGGAAAAAAATACGACTACACAGATAAAACAGAAAGAAGAATAGAAGAGTTGAAAAAAACTGCGATCAAAGAAGAGCATTATGATGTAATGAAAAGTGAATTCACTGCTCTTGAAAATAAAATGAAAGATTATAAATCCAAGGATCTGTTGAATCACGATGATGAGATCAAACAAATTCTGGAATCAGAAATTTCAGCGCGCTACTATTTCCAAAAAGGCCGTCTTGAATCCAACTTTAAAAACGATCAGGAAGTGAAAAAAGCGATCGAAGTATTTACAAATTCATCTCTCTACGCTTCAATCCTTCGCGGTGATGGAATCTACAAAGTAATCGGTAAACCGGGAAGTGAAGTTCAGGCCAAGGCCAATAGCGAGCGGGAAATGGATGAGGATGAAAAGAACTGATGCCGCTTTATTTTTAGTACGAGTGTAGTGCTTTTAATAGGTCAAAGGTCAAGGGTCAAAGGTCACGCGTGTCTGCGTAACTTTTGACCCTTTATCTTTTTTGACCCTTGACCTTTGACCTTTAACCTGTTTTATTGTGTTTTGAATTGAACGGTTTCTTACCCTAAACCACTTGGCTTTTAGAACAAAATTCTTACGTTTGCATTCTTCTAAAACAACCTTATGGGACGTGCATTTGAGAAGAGGAAGCACAAGATGTTTTCTCGATACGACAAAATGGCCAAAGCTTTCACAAAAGTAGGCCGCGAAATAGCTATAGCAGTAAAGGCCGGTGGTCCTGAACCGGAATATAATCCTCGTTTACGTTCTGCCATCCTGAATGCCAAGGGTTTAAATATGCCGAAGGACCGGATCGATGGTGCCATCAAAAGAGCTTCTTCAAAGGACGAAGGGCATTATGATGAAACCGTTTATGAGGGATATGGCCCGCATGGTGTTGCAATTCTAGTTGAAACTGCCTCCGATAATACGACTCGTACCGTTGCAAACGTGCGCATGTACTTTAACCGCGGAAACGGTCAGCTGGGCAAAACAGGTTCTCTTGATTTCATGTTCCAGCGTAAAGGCGTTTTCAGACTTGTGAAAGATGATAAATTGAATTCCGATGACCTTGAACTTGAGCTAATAGATTTCGGACTTGATAGTCTTGAAAAAGACGAAGATGAATTTGTGATCTACACTGCCTATGAAGATTTTGGTAAAATGGCAAAAGCTCTGGAAGATAAACACATCAACGTAAAGAAAGCCGCTCTGGAAAGAATCCCAACTACCACTGTTGAATTAGAAGAAGCACAACAAGATGAGATCCTTGCACTAATTGATAAGTTTGAAGAGGATGATGATGTGCAGGCGGTGTATCATAATCTTAAGTAAGGGTTCAAAGGTCAAAGTTCAAGGTTCAAAGTTGGCTTCGTAGTCACCTACGAAGCCAACTTTGAACTTTGAACCTTGAACCTTGAACTTTGAACTTTGAACAATTACCTCATCAAATACATTTTTCCCCAGCCTTTTTTAAAGTACTTATCAGCTTCTGTTTCGCGTTTTTCGATTGACATTCCGTTGAGGTTTGTCACAACACGATAGAGGTAAAGTCCGTTTGCAAGTTGATCTCCGAATTCATCTTTTCCGTCCCATGCGTATTCAGTAATATTTCTTCCGACGTGAATATTTCCAAGTTCATTCAGCATGATCTCGCGAACAATTTTTCCGGAGATGGTCATGATCTGAATTTTCATGTGAGTAGGAATTTCATTACCTGTAAGCGTAAATACAAACCGGGTAGCAGTAGAGAATGGATTCGGATAATTCAATACTTCTGTGATCGTTGATTTGTTGATCACTTCGAACTGGATCTTGTAATTATACTTTCCGGAAGCGTTCAGACTTTTATCTGTTGCAGAAACATCGATCGTGTAGATTCCATCATCAGCCAGAGTTGGACTCCAGTTAACTTTACAACTATTTTTTGGAAGTACAGCAGGAGTAAAACGAAGTACATCACCATATATCGGCGAACTGAAAGATAGATTAAGCGGCGTACTCGAATTAGGAGTGGTCAGGCTTAATTTGAATTTAGTCGAATCATTCAATGCAAGAAATTTATTCTCATCGTGGAGTTGAACGACTATTTCAGGTTTACCTGAAACAACATCTCCATTCAGAATATGAATACCATCGAATGTAACATCCAGGATCGGATTGATATTGTCGCGCTCTACTTTGAACTTTATCTCAGCAACATTATTGAAATGATATTTTTCCGGTAAATGATCTGTTCCAAATGGATTCACATCGATCCACAAACTATTGTTTCCTGAATAGCCAAAGGTTGTATCAATTACTAAGTTGGCAACGAGTTGTTGATTCGACCGTAAAGAATCCAGAAATATATTAGGGAAAGAATGAAGAGTTCTGCTTTTATCATACATGTAAAATTTGACAGGCAGATTGTCCATACTGATGTTGCTTAGATTTTCTATGCCA
>Ga0116176_10002245_pt1 | contig 14736 bp, 20 predicted proteins | sample AD_STIC08_MetaG_FD_89803 | JGI IMG/M metagenome (GOLD analysis project Ga0116176, IMG submission 89803) | Active sludge microbial communities of municipal wastewater-treating anaerobic digesters from USA - AD_STIC08_MetaG | ecosystem: Engineered > Bioreactor > Anaerobic > Digestate | place: USA...
AGCGGCCCGAACCTTGTGCAGCAGGGTTTCGCGGACCCAGCGCATGGCAGCCAGCCAGATGGCGTCCTTGGTGGGGAAGTGCTTGAAGACCGCACCCTGCGTGACGCCGATTGCCGTGGCGATATCGGCAGTGGTGATCAGCGCCGGGCTGCTTTCGCACGCCAGACGCAAGGCGGCCTCGACGATCTCGACCTGGCGTTCTTCGGTGGAGAGGCGAGTGTGCATGATGGTCGCGGCGTTTGGTAAGTCATCAACTACTTACCACTATACTCTGACTGCGAAATACCCTGCGATGTATCAGCAAATGCGCGTCAACCGCCACTGCGCGACAGCGGGTATATGCACCTGTCGGTACGGCAGGTTGCCCCTTGCTCCCGGCCACAACGCCTCGAGAGGTCTGACATGTACAGATTCGCCACCACACTCGCGGGACTGTCCTTCGACGACGCCTTGGCCAAGACCACGGTGGCACTCAAGGCCTGGGGTTCGGCGTGCTGAGCGACATCGATGTCCAGCGCGCGATCAAGGAGGGGCTCGGCACCGACATACTGCCCTACCGCATCTTGGGCGCCTGAAATCCGCCGCTGGCGCATCAGACCCTGCAGGCCGAGCCGGACGTCGGTCTGCTGCCGCCCTGCAACTTGATCGTCCGAGGGGAAGTTCCTGGCCGCATCGTGGTCGGCTTCCTGGATCCTCAGACCATGGTCAGGTTGGTCGCGCTGGGATCCTTCGAATCTGACAGGGCCCGCCGGCCTCCACCTCGAGCGCTCGATTCTCCGTCTTGACATCACAAGGACATGAGGTATTCGCTCAGATCAATCACTTGCTGTTCGGTGAGCCCCAGTCCGCGTTTGCGGTCATACGTGCGAACCACATCACTCAAGGTGGCCGCAGAACCATCGTGGAAATACGGCGCGTGCTGCCACAGCCCCTTGAGAGGCGAGGTGCGGTACTGCTTCGTGGCGGACCGCGATGCGTAGCTCGGCGATTCCGGTTCGGCCATCGAATCGCTGGCGGCGTGCAGCCGCGTGTTGGCATCCGTGAAGAGCGGGCCACTGTGGCAGGTCGCGCAGGTGCCGACGCCCTCGAACACCAGCCTGCCACGCGCGGCGGCCGCGGCATCGAAACTGCCGGCCGGCGCAGCCGGGGCCCCCAGCGACAGCTGGTACGCCTGCAATGCCGGCAGCTTGCTGGACACGCGGTCCTCGGTGCCGTTAGTGAGATTCAGGTTCAAGCGTGGTTCCACCACCGAGCCCAGCCCGCCCATCTCGGCCACCGCCACGTAGCGGTTCCAGTAGGCCAGCTCGTTGCCGTCGCCGGTGAAGGTCACGCTGTGCAGTCCCACCAACCCGTAGGCCGGCGGAATCACGACCGGCTTGCTCAGCCCGTCAATGTTCTGCCGCGGATCGAACTTGCCCTTGCCCCACGCATTGAACATCTGCCGGGCCGTCGCGTCGAGCGCCGGCGACAACGCGATGATGGCGCCCGGGTTCAGGTCACGGTTGGGCCAGCCGTCTAGGCGCTTGCCGATGCCGGGCGCGAAGGAGTCGTCCACGGTCGAGTGGCACAGCGCGCAGGTGATGCCGACGCGCTTGAGCACGTCCTGACCGTTCACCGTCTCGACGCTGGCCTTGAGGCCGACCACCGCATCGAGCTTGAGCAGCGCGATCGTGGTGGCCGGCTGCGTCAGGTCGATCGAGCCGTTGCGGATGCCGTCCACCACGGCGGCGGGCAGCGACTGGGCATCCACCTTGAGTCCGACCGACAGCGCGGTCACCGGGTCCACGGCGGCGCTGATCACCTCGTGCATGCGCAGCGCATCGGTCCATTTGGATTCGTCGCCGAAGGTCTCGTAGCGGAAGATCTGGCGGCCCTGCTCGACCAGCGCGGCCGCGTCGGTCGCCCCGTCGTCGGAGGATCCGCCGCACGCGGTCGCCAGGATGACGGTGGCGGTGCACGTGCCCAGCATGGGCAGGGCACGCAGCGCCGAGCAACGCAGAGATGGCGCCGTTCGGCGGGCGTGGGCCCCGTAGGGCGTGAGGGTGTGTGAGGTGTTCATGGCGCGGTCCTTGGCCTGTGGAGGAGGGCACTCCCGCCATCGACATGACGGCATGTGTCGGTGTGCCTGGTCCTTGGATGCCGCCAGGCGGCCGCACGTGACAAGCCGATCGAGCGGCTACCGGCCCTGCAGTGCGCGCACCCGCACCTTCAGCTCGGGCAGCACGTCCGCTTCGAACCAGGGATTTCGCTGGAGCCATCCGTTGTTGCGCGGGCTCGGGTGCGGCAGGGGCAACACCCGCGCCCCGTGCTCGCGCCAGGCTCCCACGGTCGCGGTCAGGTTCGCGCCGCCGCCGGCCGGCTTCAGGTGCCAGGCTTGCGCGTACGTGCCGATCACCAGCGTCAGTTCGATCGAGGGCAGCTGCTCGAGCAATCGCGCCCGCCACGTCGCGGCGCATTCGGGCCGCGGCGGCAGGTCGCCGCTGGTGCCGGCACCGGGATAGCAGAAGCCCATCGGCAGGATGGCGATGAAGTCCGGGTCGTGGAACGCGGCCTTGTCGATGCCCATCCAGGCGCGCAGCCGGTCGCCGCTCGCGTCGTCGAACGGCACGCCGCTGGCCGCCACCTTGCGCCCGGGCGCCTGGCCTGCGATCAGGATGCGCGCCGTCGCACCGGCCTGCAGCACGGGCCGCGGCGGCAGGGGCAGGTGGGCCGTGCAGATCCTGCAGGCCCGCACCTCCCGCAGCAGCTGCTGCAGCGCTGCGTTCGTCGATGGAGGCTGCGCCATGGTTGGCTTCACCGCACGGAGGGTGCGCTGTCGCGGCAGGCCGGTGTCTGGTCGACCTGTCGCAGGTAGGCGATCAGGTCGGCGCGCTCCTGGCGGTCGGGGATGCCGGCGTAGGTCATCGACGTGCCGGGTACCGCCTTCATCGGCGCTGCCAGGAAGCGGTCGAGCGACTTCTCGTCCCAGACGATCGCGGACCGCTTCAGGGCTGCCGAGTAGCCGTAGTCCGGCACGCTGCCGGCAGGGCGGCCGAGCAGGCCGCAATGTCGCGGCCCAACGCGATCGAAGGCGAGCGCATGGCAGGCCTGGCAGCGTGCGTAGATCGCCTCGCCGCGCATCGCATCGGGCGCGGCCGCGGCGGGCGGTGCGGCGCCGAGCGCGGCATACCCCATCGTCGCGGCGATCAGCAGCGCCCAGCGGCTCATGACATGAAGGCCACCGGCACCGGCGCTTCGCCCAGGGCCTGGCGCAGGATGGCCCAGTGCATCGCCTCGTCCCCCAGGATGCTGGCGGCCGCCTTGGCCAGGTCGCGGTTGCGGAACAGGGGCACGGCGCCCAGGTAGGCGCTCACGGCCCCCTGCTCGAGGCTGGCGGCGAACTTCAGCACGTCGGCCTGCGACTTGAGCTGCTCGACCGGGAAGTTGTACCTGGCCTTCGCCTGCACGGCCTTGCCGCCCAGCCTGGCCACCGTCTTGGCGAGCAGATCGGCATGCTCCTTGTGATGGCCCTGGAAGCTCAGCGCGAGGTCCAGAACGCCGGGCTGCAGCAGCTTGCTCTCGGCGCCGAGCTGATAGGCGGCGATCGCCTCGAGCTCGGCACCGAGGGCGGTGTTGAGGATCTGCACGTCCTGGGCTCCGGCGCCGCCGGCCTGGGCGGCGAGGGCCTCGTTGCCGGCCAGCAGCGCCACGGCAGCACCGGACAGCGTCAATCCGGTGCGGCCGAGGAACAGGCGGCGGGCGGCGAGGGGGGAAGGCATCTGGAAGAAGGACATCATGGGCTCCTGAAAGCGTTGTGAGCCCATTCGATGGCCGGCGCTTCAGCGGCGTTCCGGCTCGCGGTGCGGCTTGGCCAGCCTCGCCATCACACCCGCCACGATGCGGTCGCAGCGGGCCCCGTCGAACGAGAAGGCGTCGGCCATGGCGTGGTCGATGTCGCGCGCCAGGCCCTCGCGAAGCAGGCCGCGGGCGCGGAAGAAGCGCGTGCGCACGGTGGCTTCCGGCAGGCCCAGCGCCGCCGAGACCTCCTCGACGCTCAGTTCCTCGACGGCCCGCAACATGAAGACCGTGCGAAACGCCTCCGGCAGCGCGTCGATGCACGCCTCCATCATGGCGCGCAGCTCCGAGCGCATCGCGGCGCGCTCCGGCCGATCGTCCGGGTTGTCTTCCATCACGTCCTCCATCGAGATGTCCGCGAGGTCGATCGTGGCGTCGAGGGCCAGCACCTGGGCGCCGCGGCGGCGCAGCCGACCGAGCGACTCGTTGATGACGATGCGCACCAGCCAGGTCGACAGGCGCGCCTCGGACCTGAAGCTGCCGAGAGAGCGCCAGGCGCGCAGATAGGCCTCCTGCAACGCGTCCTCGGCTTCGGCGTCGCTCTTGAGAATGCTGCGCGCCGTGCGGAACAGCAGGCGGTTGTGCCGACGCATGATGCGTTCGAAGGCGGCATCGTCGCCGCTGGCAGCTCGTGCCGCCAGGTCGGTGTCGGCCATGCCGTCGCTCAGGGTCGTGGCCGTTGTCAGGGCTGTGCCGTGCATGCAGTCCTCCATGAGAAGGGATTCACGCCCCGTTAGATGCGCGCTCAGGTCATTTCATTCCCGCCGCCGCCCGGGCGAGGCACTGAGCGGGCCGCTCTGCGCGCTCACCTCGACCGTGAAGTCGGGATCGAAGGCGGGGTTCTCGTTCACGCCGCCACGGGCATAGCCACGCGGGTTGCATACGACGCGTGTGCCGTTGACGCGGTGGTCGAAGCTGTCGTGCGTATGCCCGTGAATCCACAGCGCCACCCGATCTGCGTGAAGCAGGTGCGCGGCGTCGGACACGAAGCAGGCGTTCAGCAGCGAATCGGCGAAGCGCGGGTGGATGCTGTGGCGCGACGGCGCGTGGTGCGTGATCACCACCGTGGGCCCGGGATGGTCGTCGGCCAGGCGGCTTTCCAGCCAGGCCGAGTGGCGCCTGAACAGGCGCACCGAATCGTCCGGCGTGAAGACCTCGGCCGAAGACTCGCGGGTTCGGATGCGGCTGAAATCCCGCATTAGGCGCCGGGCCTCGGTCTTCGCCGCGTCGCGCTGCGGCGGGTCGTCGAACAGCCCGAAGTCGGTCCACAGGGTGGCGCCGAGGAACCTCACCCCGCCCAGAAGAGTCTCGCGCTGGTCCAGCACCTGCACCCGTGTGCCCGCGCACAGGCGCTGGAGTTCATCGAGCGCGCCGTCGATGCTGCTGCCGTAGAACTCGTGGTTGCCGGGCACGTAGAGCACGGGCTTGTCAAACTTCAGGGCCCAGGCGACCGCTTCGCGAGGGCGCGAGATGTCGCCGGCCAGCACGACCACGTCGGCATCGTTGACCGGCCAATCCATCGCACCGAATCCCAGGTGCAGGTCCGAGAGGATGTTCAGCTTCATGGGCGGGCGTCGAAGCTATCGAGGGGCGCAGGCGCGTGTCACTCGGACGCCTCAGGCGTCTCAGGCGTCCCGGGCGGCACCCGTCGTTCGGGCTCGCGCGCATCCAGCCCCCACGACATCCAGTCGTCGCCGAACAGCTCGGACGGATGCGGCGTCGCCACGCTGCCATTGCCGCAAACCATCGAATCCGCCGGGCAGTACTTGTCGCAACCCCAGCAGATGCGCTCGGGGTGCTGGGGATGGATCGGGAACTTCTTGGCCACGGCTTCGTTCAGTCGTGTCGCGCGTCGACCCGCTCGATGTTCGTGCGGTGCGCCTCCAGCATTTGCGCAAGGTCGGATTGGACCTGCAAGTCTTGGACGCGCGGAATCAGCGCCTCCAGCCGGCGCACCACCCAAGCCTGGCCGCGGTTGAGGAAGCTCAGTCGCTGGTCCACGTCGGCGATGGTCATTGCTTTGCCCCAGAACGCGCCCGTGGTGCTGGACGAGGCGCCCTCCAGCGCCTTGATGCTGCGCATCAGCATGCTGCACCAACGGACCTCATCCCTGTGGATGTCCTGGACTAGTGTGGTCAGTGCGGATGGCGGCATATCGCGCGCCGTCTCCATCGCCACCCGTGCACCGGCGCGCTCGGCCTCCAGCAGTTCGTTCAACGCGGCCAGCAACTCATCACGCGAAGCCGGTGCGGAGGCGGGAAGGATACTCATGGTGGACCTCGCAACGGGCCGACGAAAGGACAAGGCGAGCAGTTCGAAGAAGGCGGCTCGCCGCCGCAGCACGACACGTGCAATTGCAGCCGCTCAGTGCACGCTGAAGTCAATCACGATCGCGCCGGGCTCCCGCTGGCGGTACTCCACGCTGATGCGATCGCCGTAGCGCTGCGCGATCTGCGACAGCAGCGGCAGCGGGTCGTGGTCGTTGGCGAAGCGCATGGTCTCGCCCGCCTGCAGGCTGTCCAGTGCGCCGAAGATCGCGGCGTGCCGGAAGCGCTTGGCCACGCCGCGGGCGTCGAACGGATAGATGGCGTCGGGGGACAGGTGCAGATGAGGTTGTGACATGAGGGTTCCTTGACGGGTCAGTGAAGGCGCCCGACGCAAGGCATCAGGCAGGGGATGAAAGGGAGGGCGGCTTGGGTTCGACGGCGCCCCGGCGTGCGCGCATCGCCAGTCCGACGCGGTCCAGTTCGGCGTCGCTGAGCAGTCGCGCGGCCAAGGGCAGCAGTTCAGCCTCCTCGCGTGCGATGTGCCGCTCGTACAGGGCGATGAAGCCATGCACTTCGTCGTCCGGCAAGGTCGCCGCGTCTGCGCGCGCCACCTGCTCCAGCCGGGTGCGCAAAGCGCGCCAGCGTTGTTCGAGTTCCCGGTGCTCGGTGGCCAACGACGTCGTCAGCTCGCGCAGGCACACGGCATCGGACCCGGCCATGGACTCGATCAACGCCGGAAACAGGTCCACCTCCTCGTCCGCATGGTGATGCACCGCGGCGGTGTCGAAGTAGCGCATCACGGCAGCGGCGGCGTCCTGCGCCTGTCGATCCGCACCGTGCGTCGTCAGGTGCGCAGCCAGGCGCCTTAGCGTGGCGCACTGGGCCTGGACGCGGCCGTGACAGGCCGCCAGCATCTCCAGCGGCACTTCGAAGCCCACCGCCGGAGCGGAGTGCCCGGGCAGGTCGGCACTCTTTGCGGGGGCGGTGCGCTCAGGCATCCGACCTCCCGGTTCCGGCGGGCTTGCGACGGCTGCGTGGCGGCGTCACGGAGGCGACCGCCGCGCGACCACCCGGCGACATGGCACGTCTCGAGGCCTGTGCAGTGACCGGCTCGACGATGTCGGCCAGGGTCATGCTGTCGAGCTCCTTGAAGTAGGCCCCCAAGGCGCCTCGGAACAATCCCTTCAGGCGGCAGGCCGGCGTCAGCGTGCACTGGTTGGTCTTAGGGTCGAAGCACTCGACCAGGCGGAAGTCGGTCTCGGACGCGCGCACCACGTCTCCGATGCGCAGCCTGGCCGGATCCTTCAGCAGGCGAAGACCGCCACCTCGGCCACGAGTCGTTTCCAGGACACCTTGACGACCGAGGTCGGTGACGATCTTCATCAGGTGATTTCTGGACACCCCATGGCGTTCTGCCAGTTCGCTGATGGTGACCAACTGCTGTGGCCGGGCCGCGCAGTACATCAGCACGCGCAAGGTGTAGTCGGTGTACTCCGCGAGACGCATGCATGCCCCTAAAGAGGTATGCAGTATACGTCTTTAAGGCGTCTTCGGATTTAAGATGCATCAACAATGCGTCTTATATGGCCTTGTCATCGACGTTCCCTTCGCATGGCCAGACAGGAACACCCTGATGAATCCCAGACTCGCCATGCCGACGTTGACGATCGACCCCCGCCAGATCGCGCTGCGCGATCGCCACGCCATCAACTTGGGCCGCTTCGATGCGCTGCACACGCGGCCGTCGCTCGAACTGCTCAACGACCAGGACCCCCAGGTCCTGCGCGTGCAGTCCGAGGAAAGGGATCTCGGTCGGTACGCCGGGTGCGACGGCGCGATCGGGCGCGCGTCCCAGTGGGTGCGGATCGGCAAGCGCGGGTCCCGCCGAGCTCAGGCGCCGGCGAATCCAGTCCACCGGTCGGGCATCGACCCGTCTTGCCGGGGCATGGCACTCGGATCCAAGGCACTCAGGCCGAAGTGTCGACCGTGACCCGGTTGCGTCCCGCCTGCTTGGACCCGTACAGGGCGCGGTCCGCGCGCCCAATCCATTGCTCCAGCGATTCGCTGCCACGGAAGCGGGCCACGCCGATCGAGATCGTGATGCCGCCAATCGGCTGGCCGTGGTCCGTGCGGCGGATTCTGCCGCGGGCGACGCTTTCGCGGATCTTCTCCGCCAAGGCAAAGGCATCGGCGTCGGTCGAATCGGGCAGGAGGATGGCGAACTCCTCACCGCCGAACCGGGTCACGACGTGATGATCCTTGACGCAACCGCGAACCACGGTGGCGACGGCCTGCAGAACCTTGTCGCCCAGTACATGACCGTGGGTGTCGTTGACCTTCTTGAAGTGGTCGATGTCGACCATCAGCAGTGTCCACCCGGCAAGCCCTGCGCCGCCGCTGGCAAGTCTCTCGTCGATGGCCCTCTGGAACCCGCGACGATTGGTCAGGCCCGTCAGCGGATCGAGGAGTGCTTCGCTACGCACGGCCGTCAGTCTCGTCGAGATCTCGAGCAGTTCCCGCCGGTTCGCCTCGAGTTCCTCTGTGAGCCGCGCGTTGGAGGCCTGCATGCGTCTCGTCTCGGCGGCCAGCGCCGCGATCACCCGTCTCACGGCGTCCAGATCCGGGGGGGACTCCAATTGCTCTCCACCCTTGCTCAGCGACTCCCCGTAGCGCGCGGCGTTGCTGCCCGCGGTGCTTGCAGCACGGTTCAGCCCGTCCAGGGTCTCCTGGAGTTGGGCCTGCAATTCGTCGGTCGCGGCGACCTCGCGGTCAGCGATGAACCGTCGATACAGGGCGTGCGTCTCGTCGACGCTAAGCGGTTCGCGCCGGGCAATCAACCCGTCGACGGCGGCGCTCAGTTCCCGATTGGTTCCGTCCACGTACTCGTACCAGAGTGCGTAGCTTGGCGGATGGCAACCGCAGCCATGCTTGGCGATGTGGGGCAGCGCCCGGCGCAAGAGTTCGTTGCTCTGCTCTTTCGAATGCTCGTAGCGCATGGGTACGGCAGGTGAGTGAAGGTGCGGCTGCGATTCTCGCCGCTCAGACCGTTCAGGGTGACAACCACGAGTCGGCAGCGAGCGAATTTCGCGCGCTGTGCCCAGGCGCACTCAGAGCAGGCACCGCGATCGGGTTGAAGCCGGCTCAGTGATGGTCACGATGCGATCGACGCCTGCTTCCAGGCCGCGGCTCCACGTCCTCCTGGCGCAACGGCCCTTCTGAGGTGCAAGACTCGGCGAATGCGCAGAGATCGGGCGAGAACTGAAGTTGCGAAGACAACGGTCTGGGAGGACACTGGGCCGCCTTGCCCCTTCTTCCATCCTATGGCGCTCCTACACGCAATCCCGGGCCAGGTTCTCGACGTGCATCCGCTGAACGCAGGGCTGGCATCTGAGAAGACCGCAGCGCTGTTCAAGTCGCGCGACCTTGAGGTGATGCGGCTCGTACTCCCTGCGGGCAGGTCGCTGCCGCCTCACAGCGTGCCTGGAGAGATCACGATTCAATGCCTTGAGGGCACACTGAACATTGAACTCGACGACAAGACATCGACGCTGAAAGGCGGCGAGGTGATGTTCCTGGCGGGCGGGGCGACGCACGCGGTAAGGGCGCTGTCCGACGCCTCGGCTTTGGTGACCATCGCGCTCAAGCCCTGAGCTAATCGCGGTTTTGGCACCCATGGACACGGTCGGCACCATCACCCTCGCACTCCAGTCGGACTTCCGGTTCGAGGTCGACTTCGGGTTGGCCGGGGTGCCCCGACTGTCGACGGACGCCATGCCTCCGCTCGGCCGCGGCAGCGGGCCCGACTCGGAGATGCTGTTGATGGCCGCCGTGGGCAATTGCCTGTCGGCGAGCCTGGCATTCTCGCTTCGCAAGTTCAAGAACGACGACGTGCCGATCCGCACGACCGTCGACGCCACCCTGGCCCGCGATGAACGCGGGCGTCTTCGAGTCCGCAGCTTGGCAGTAGACATCCATCTGGGCGTGCCGGCGAACACCCTGAGGCTCGTGGACCGTGCCGTCGCGCAGTACGAGGACTTCTGCACCGTGACCCAGAGCGTGCGAGTGGCCATCCCGGTCACCGTGCGGGTCATCGACAGCACCGGCGCAGAGATCTCCGCCTGAGATCCGGCGCGCGGCGGTCGCGTCGCAGCGCCCGAACAAGAAGCGCTGCTAGACGACCTTCGAGAAGCGATGCCGGTCCTTGGCCAATTGCAGATGCCGGTCAAAGACCATGGCAACTGCGCGAACGAGGAACCAGCCCGACGTCGTCACTTCGATGGCGTCCTCTTCGAGGACGACGAGGTCAGACGCAGCCATCTCGCGCAAGCTCTGCAGTTCGGGAGCGAAGTAGTCCGAGATGCGCACCCGATGCTTGCGTTCGATCGACGCGAACTCGACGCGGCCCTGGCACATCAAGGCCATGATCACGTCCCGTCTCAGTTCGTCGTCGGCGGTGAGGGTGTAGCCGCGCACCACCGGCAGCTGGTCCAGTTGCAGCGACTCGTAGTAATCCGGCAGTGTCTTGGCGTTCTGGTAGTACGACCCGCCCACACGGCCGATGGCAGACACGCCGAGTGCCACGAGGTCGCAGTCGGGTTGCGTGCTGTAGCCCTGGAAGTTGCGGTGCAGCCGGCCTTCGCGCTTGGCGATAGCCAGCGAATCCTCCGGCAGCGCGAAGTGATCCATCCCGATGTAGCAGTAGTCTCGCGCCAGGAAGCCGGCGATGGCGTCGCCGAGCATGGCGATGCGTTGAGGCGCCGAGGGCAGATCGACCTCGGCGATGCGCCGTTGCGGCTTGAATCGCTCCGGCAGGTGAGCGTAGGCATAGAGCGCGATCCGGTCGGGCCGCAACTCGCCGATCTGCTGCACGGTGCGCGCGAAGCTTTCGGGGGTCTGCTTGGGCAGGCCGTAGATGAGGTCGGCATTGATGGAGACGTAGCCCAGCTCGCGGGCGCTCTTCATCAGGCCCTGGACCATCTCGAAGGACTGCACCCGATGCACCGCCTGTTGCACGTCGGGGTCGAAGTCCTGCACCCCGAAGCTCAGGCGATTGAAACCCAGTGCGCGGAAATGCGCGAGGCGGTCGGGCGTGACGGTCCGCGGGTCCACCTCGATCGACACCTCCGAGTCCGGCGTCAATGCGAATGCAGACCCCAGGGCGTTCATCACACGGGAGAGTTCGGTGTCGGACAAGAAGGTCGGCGAGCCGCCGCCGAAGTGCAGTTGCGACACCGGACGCCCCGAGCCGAGCGAGCCGACGACCAAGGCCAGTTCGGTCTCGAGCGCATCGAGGTACTCAGCCGCCCGCTCGTGGTGCTTAGTGATGATCTTGTTGCAGCCGCAGTAGTAGCACAGCGACTCGCAGAACGGGATGTGCACGTACAGCGACAGTGGCGCGTCCGGACCGACCAGGCTTGGCGCCTGCAGCACCCGGACCGCATCGGCCGGACCGAACTTCTCCGCAAAGCGGTCGGCAGTCGGGTAGGACGTGTAGCGGGGGCCCGGCGTGTCGAATCTGCGCAGCAGCTCTTCAGTGAGAACCGACTTGACGTCGACGGGTGGATGGATGAGGTTGGTCATGGCAATGTGGATTCGGTGATGCTTGGCGCAGGTCCTGCAAGAGATCAGTAGGCCGTTGCGAAGAATCCGTACGGATTCTTCGTGAGGGCCACGGAAACGATCCAGCCGACGGTGGCCAATGCAGCCACCCAGGCCGTCGCGCGAACCCATTGGGGGCGTCCGGGCCGCAGCGCCACGACGCCCAGCGCGACGTAGACGACCAGGCCGATGATCTTGGCGGTCAGCCAGGGCGCATCACGCGGGTCGAGATGCAGCCACCAGGCCAGGGTGAGCGCCGACACAAGCAGCACCGTGTCGATGACATGGGGCACCGTCTTGGCGGCTCGCGTTCGAACCCAGCCCGCGCCCGCAAAGCTGGCGCATCCGCGGGCGAAGAACCCGGCGACCGAAAGCACCACGGCGCTCTGGTGAACCAGCTTCACGGTCGTGTAGTCGAGGCTCATCCGGGTTTCCCATCGAGCCTCGAACGCGTCAGCACGGGCCAGTAGCGCACCGCATACAGCCCGAAGCCTGCGGACCACAGCGCGGCCGAACATTGCACCGCAACGATCGTGTGCCCAGGCGCCACGAGCGGAACGACGACACGCACCACGCCGGACAGCAGGACGAGCAGGTAGCAGGTCGTGTCGTATCTGTCGGCCTTGAGCGGCCGTGCGGTGTGCCCGCGCGCGGTGCGGGTCACCATGCCGATGATGAGTCCGCCCACCGCGCCGACGGTCAGGGCATGGGTTGCAGCCGACGCCGCAACGAGGCCGAACTCGGTCAGGGCGCGCAGCACCAGGTGAACCGGGACCCAGAGGTAGGCCAGATGCAGCACCCAGACGAGCGGAACCTTGCCCGTCTTCCAGGGCTGCCAGAGTGACCATCGGGCAGCGTGAGCGACGCAGGCGAAAGCTGCCAACAGGGCAAGGGGCAGACCCCGGAGCCCCGCGACATCGGCCGCGGCCAACGCGAGCACAGACCCCAGCGCGGCCTTCTCGACCAGCGGATGGCGGGTGGCGGTGGCGCCGGGCACGCCGTTGTTCGTGAACATCGGGATGACGCGCCCGCCCATCACCGAGAGGATGAACAGCACGACGTCCAGGCCGATCTGCAACCCGGCCCAGGCCGGCAGGTGGGTGACACCCAGTTGCGCGAGGTGGACGAAGGCTGCCGCAACCGACATCAGGGCCAGCAGGCCGACGAAGAAGTAGTTGCGCCGGTTGCGTGCCTTGAAGAAGGGCACCGCCAGCGCGACCGCGGCTGCCAGCGGGAAGGCCACATTGACCGCCGCGGCCGCCCAGCCGAAGGGGGTGAGCACGAGCAGGCGTCCGGCGAGCCACAGTCCCGCCAGGGCCGCCAACAAGGGACCGGTGGGTGTGGGCTGGTTCGCCCAGTTCCGACCGGCGGTGAAGAGGAAGCCGACGATCACCGCCAGCGCAAACCCGAACAGCATCTCGTGGGCATGCCAGACCGGCCCCGCCAGGTAGGCATGCCCCATCACGCCCGAGAACTGCAGGGCCCACAGCGGGATCGACAGCGCGGCGAAGGCGCAGGCGAGCAGGTAGAACGGCCGGAAGCCCAGTTCCCACAAGGCGAAGCGGCTGGGCGGGGGCGCCGGGGGTTCCTCAATGAGGTGCAGAGACGACATGGCGAGACTTGTGGGATGCAGGATGCTTGGCGCGCCAGGCCAGCGCCGAGCCGACCATGGTGGCGGCGAAGAAGGCGATCGCGGCCGCATTGCCCAAGGCGCCGGCGCCGAGCAGGGCGAAGTCGAACGGTCCGAAGAACAGGCGCAGCACCAGCGAGGTGTGCAGCAGCGCCAGCGGAACGTAGAAGAAGCCGCCGAACAGCAGCTTGACCCGGGCCAGCGCCGGCAGGATGACCGGCGCGTGCCCGAGCATCATGCTGAAGATGAAACCCAGTCCCAGCGCATGCAGCGCGACGTCACGCGCGGCATACCCCAGCGAAGTGGCGATCCAGGCGAGGCCGGCGACTGCGAGCCAGGCATATCCCAGCAACAGGCACACCGCCATGTAGCGGCTCAGGCCCTGTGACGAGATCGTGCGCCGTGCAATGTCGAAGATGATCAGCCAGAGGGCCAGCCCGGCCAGCGACAGGCCGTACAGCCAACCGCCCCAGACGGGCGACACCGCGAAGGCGGCCGAACCCGCCAGCATCAGCCCCAGGCAGACGTACAGCGCGGGCGCGGCGCCGCTGCGGCGGCGCATCAGGCGGGTCATCTCCAGGCGCTCTGCGGCAATCGTCAGCACCAGGAACGAGAACCACCAGGGAACGATGGCGGCGGCCTGCGAGCCCAGCGCAAGCAGCAGGTTGCCGACGAGCCAGGCTGTCGCCCCGGTGAGCAGCAGCAGGGTATGGGCCGCCTTCTGTCGGGACACCACGGCCACGTTCACCGCGATGAAGGCCAGCGACGCGAGGACGGCCAGCCAACTGGCGGCCACGGACGCGCCTGACAACATGGACACGCCTGCAAGCGCCGAACACACGGGGGCGGCAAAGGCCGCTCGGGCCTTCACCGCGACGGCGCGCTCGATACCGATGACGGTGCCCATGAAGGCACAGATCATCAGGAAGGCATGGGCCAGCACCGCCTGGCCTGGCCAGACGCTGCGACTTGGCACGGGCACTGCCACGCCTGCGCGAAGCAGTCCGCCGATGACGCCGGTCACGAGCAGCGAGGCCACGACCAACAGGGAAAGAGTACGCAGGATCAGCACGCGCACCGGCGTCCGGGGAGATGCATCGTTTCGCATGGCACTCATACCGGGCTACCAGCCCATGAAGGCCTTGGCACGCGCGCTCATGCGGTCGGTGGTCCAGGTCGGCTCCCAGACCAATTCGACGCGGATCTTCATCGACGGTGGGACGACCCGGTCCAATTCAGACTCCACGTCGCCCAGGATCACGTCGGTGACCGGACAGGCCGCCGACGTCATCGTCATCACCACGTGCACCAGGTCGTCGGTGACCGTGACGCCATGGACCAGCCCGACGTCGACGATGGACATGGCCACCTCGGGGTCTACCACCTGGCGCAGCGCCGCCTCGATGG
>Ga0116176_10002266_pt1 | contig 14660 bp, 13 predicted proteins | sample AD_STIC08_MetaG_FD_89803 | JGI IMG/M metagenome (GOLD analysis project Ga0116176, IMG submission 89803) | Active sludge microbial communities of municipal wastewater-treating anaerobic digesters from USA - AD_STIC08_MetaG | ecosystem: Engineered > Bioreactor > Anaerobic > Digestate | place: USA...
GATTTCGAACGCGAGGTGCTCGCCGCTTTCCGTTCTCAGGCTGACCGGCGTGATCGACAACTCGCTCGTTTCCAAGTTTCCCGACAGGTCCCAATAATTGTCGGTGACGGCCTCGAAGACGAACTGCCGGATGATCCGGCCGAGAACGCCTTTGACGGGCCTCGGCTGAAACGACACTCGGGCAAAAGCCGTCTGGACGCCCTGGCGCATCATATAGCCCAGGCCTGGATCCAACGACTCGCCGTAGTAGGCGTAGGTCGTCTGGACGTTCCAGAGGTTGTTCGGGTAATTGGCCCGGAACCCGAAGCCGTGGCGGCGTCCCTCCTCCCGCGTGTTCCAGTTGTAGACGCCCCAGGCGGCCAGCATGATGTTCTTGTCGCCCAGGAACCGCGACGACGAGTAGTTGACGTCGAACCCGGCCAGGGTGTTCCTCTCCCCCGTCGGGCTGCCGTTGGTGAAGATGAGCCCGACCTTGCTCTCGGAGAAGATGTTCTGGGTGACGCGGGCGGCGAACATGTTCTGGCCGCCGACCCGCCCGCCGCCTGAAAGCGTGAACGCCCCCGTCTGGACGTCGAGCACGGACAGGTTCGTGTCGCCGATCTTGCCGTAGAGCTTGCTCCCGAACCGGACCGGGACCTGCGAGCCCTGGAAAAGCCCGATCCGCCGGCTGAAGAACGGCGTGAAGCTGAAGCTCGAGCTGAAGCTGAAGACCTCCGAGCCCTCCAGGAAGAACATCCGCTTCTCCGGGAAGAAGAGCGGGAAGCGGGTCAGGTTGATGCGCCGCTCGTCCACCTCGGTCTCGGCGAAGTCCATGTTGAAGCTGGCCACGCCGACCAGGCTCGGGGTGAAGCTCTTGTAGAGGTCGAACCCGCCGTCGATCCCGGCCTCGATCCCGTCCGGCCGGACGGGATCGAGCGGGTCCTTGGCCGCCGACCCGAGGCCGTAGGGCCGGAAGGTGATCCCCAACCCCTGCCTGATCCCCTCGATCCCCTGCAGGGACGCCGCTTCGTTGGGGTTGTAGAAGTTGCTGTCCAGGGTCGTGCCCGAGAGCCGGTTCGTCTCCTGCTTCCGGGCGATCGTCCGCTCGATGTTGATGCCCCAGACAGATAGGCCCGGCTTGAACGAGATCGTCTTGAACGGGATGCGGATCTCGGTCGACCAGCCCCCGTCGAGGCGCCGGCTCTTGGCCTCCCAGATCCCGTCCCAGTTGAGGCTGGAGCTGCCGGCGTAGACCAGGCCCTCGCCGCGGGCGCCGCGCGGGTTGACGAAGAAGAGGTAGGCGTTGCGCTTGTCCTGGAACGGGTCGAGGAGGACCCGCACGAGGTCGTCGCTCGAGGACGACATGCCTCCGTAGCGTCCCCAGCCGCCGCCGTAGCCCATCATGCCGCCCCCGCCGCCGCCGCTCCCTCCGTCGCGGGCCATCGAGTTGGCCGAGATGCGGCCGGGCTCGCTGTCGAAGCACATCACGCCGACATAGAGGTTGTGGTCGTCGTAGAGGACACGGGCCTCGGTCCGCTCGCTCGGGTCTTCGCCGGGCCGCGGCTCGACCATGCGGAACCCGTCGATCGCCGGGGCCGCCCCCCAGGCGGGATCGTCGAGGAGGCCGTCGATCCGGGGCGCCTCCGCCGTCCGCACGGCCTTGAGCTCGACAGCGGGCCCGGCCGCGCGCGCGGCGGCGACCGCGGCCCCGGCGGCCAAGAGCAGCCCGGGCGCGAGCAGGGCGAACAGGGCGGGCAGGGCCCTGCGGACGGGCGAGGCCGCGTTCTCGTGTCTCGGCATTCGGTCGTCTCCTTGGGTCACCCGGGCGGGCGGGCGGAATGCGGCATAAGAGTATTGGACGAGGACGGCGCTTTTTACTTCCCCGCCGGGCGAACCTCGCCTCGGCCGACCTGTTCGGCGCGCCCTTACGCCGGAGGGCGGGCGTTCGGCTTGCGCCCGACCGCGAAGGAAGCCCCGATGGCGCCCAGCCCGAGCACCAAGAAAACCGCCGCCGCCCCGAGCAGAGGCGCTCTCGAGGACCCCGAGCCGCCCTTCGGCATGACGTAGCTGACGACCTTCTTGGAGGCGTCGTACTTGGCCTGGGTCGCCTGGGCCGGGAGCTGGAGGCGGCTGTTGCCGCGGATGGTGCCCATCTGGTTCGAGGCGGTCTCGTTGAAGTAGACGATCTTCTTGGCCTCGTCGAGGTTGCTGAAGACGGCCTCGGGGGCCACCTCGACCTCCCAGCGGTTGCCCAGGTTCCTGGCCGCGCCGAGCATCCTGATGTTGAAGATCACGGTGCGGCCGGAGTCGTCCCAATCGGCCTTCTGCTCGGCCACTTCGACGCCGGCCCGGTTCGAGGCCAGGTCGCGCGTCAGGAGATAGAGGTTGCTCACGCTGTTGCGGAGCATCTGGTATCGGTCCATGGGCAGGGTCAGCTTCAGCGCCACGACCATGTCGCCGACGGGCGACAGGGTGAAAGTGCCGTCGTAGCCGATGTCCTGGGCCTGAAGCGCCGCGCCCCCGAGGAGGGCGATCCCGAGCGCCGCCGCGACCGCGAGATGACGAAAGATCCCAAGGTTCTTCATGGCTTCGCTCCTCTCCCGCCTCACTGGCGCTCCAGGGCCAGGGAGGCCGTGACGCCCATCGCGTTGGCGAACTGTCCCTGCATGCCGCGCCCGCCCGCGACGACTTGGAGCGCGACGCGGTAGGGCAGGCCCTGCGCGGGCATCATCATCCCGTCGATCGAGACCTGGGCCTGCTGGCAAACGGCCTGGACGTTCACACCGTCGAAGGTGCCCTGGAAGGGGTTCTGTTCCTGGACCTGGTGCATCATCCCGTCCTGGCCCATCTGTTGATAGCTGAAGCGGAAGACGAGCTGGACCTGGCTGCCCTGCTGGGCGACCTGGCAGAGGCCGGTCATGGATTGCCCGGTGGGCAGGTGGATGACGCAGGCCCAGTTGCCGGTCAGGGCCGCAGCGCCCGGGCCGACCTGTTGCTGGCCCCCGCCTCCCCCTCCTCCCCCGGCGGGGGCCCGCCGCGTGGCCGGCGCCCCGCGCTCGGCCAATTCCATGACGCCCCACTTCTCGAGGATGTCCGGGGGCAGCGGATCGAGCTCGGGATTGCCCACGCCGGCCGTCCAGAAGGCCCGGACGTCGACGAGGTTGTATCGGCCGTTGGAGGTGACCTTCTTCCAGGTCTCGAGGGCGCTCTTGTTGGCCTCGGCGAAGTCCATGCTCTTGGCGTAGCCGTCGCCGACCCCCGTGGCCTCGACCGGCAGGAACTGGCCGCTCCGGGGCAGCCGGGCCATCGGGAAGCAGTGGCCGTCCAGGCTGACCAGGTAGGGCTCGATGTTGACCGAGTTCATCATCGAGGCCATCAGGATGGCCAGGTCGATGCAGGTGCCGCTGCGCTTCTCGATCGTGTCCCGCGGGAACTGGAGGCTCTGCACCGACTTGATGTCATAGGACAGGGACGGGTCCTGGAGGTTGGCCGGGTGCTGGTAGCTGATGTGGATCGTCCGCATCATCTCGTAGAGCTCGGCCAGGACCCGGACGCAGCTCTCGTCGCTCTCGGAGGCCCCGAGGCCCCCGGCCTTCTTGTTGGCCATGGACGCCAGCCGCCCGACGACGGCGTCGTCGCTGCGGGAGACCCAGGCGGCCATGAGGGGATAGTTGGTGTCGTCGTCCTGGAACGCGCCCGACCGCTCTCCCGCGGTCATGTCGGAGAACAGGAACTCGTGGCGGCTCATCATGGTCAGACGGCGCGAATCCGTGAGCGTGTTCTTCTTGCCCGAGGCGTCGACGTACTCGTACTCGAGATACATGTCGGCCGGGGCCCGGCTGGTCAGCCGGGCCGCCTGGGCCGTGAAGATCGGGTGATAGAGGTCGACGACCGTCTGGCCGGGTTCGAGGGCGGGGTAGCGGTGCCAGTTGCTCCAGTCGGATTCGGCGTACTCGGAGACCCGGTAGTGGACGCGGAGGTCGGTGATGCGTCCCCCGGTCTGGTTGCGGAAGACCGACTTGGCCAGCCACATCGGCACCGGGCAATCCGGGGCGCCGTAGGCTTTATAGGCGCCGCCGATGACCCGGTCCTTGAACTTCAGGTCCAGGGCCAGCTCCCCCTTGGCCCCGCCGGGGCCCAGCAATAGCGCCAGGGCGCCAAGGACGAGACCCAGACCGGCCAGGACGCCGCCGGCGAGCCGCAGGACCGAGGGTTTCATGATCTTCTCCCGAGGAAGAGATCGCACAAAACCGCGCACCAAGACGTGGTCATGGATTCCTCCTGTTCCGATTGGCCTTATATTCCTTGAAGACCGGGGGGCTTGTCAAGGCTCTCCGCGGCCGGCCCGCGCCGGCCCGCGCGCGGCCCGCGCCGGTTGACAACCCCCGGGGCCTGACTTACACTCGGGCCGGGTCCGAGGCCATGACCGCCAGTCCTACCGCGAACGCCGCCGGCGGCGCGCCGCCCCGCGGCCCGAAGCCGGCTCTCCCGAGGATCGCCGCCCTGGCCGTCCTGGCGCTCACGGCCGTCCTCATCGCCGTCTCCGTCCCGGTCGATCTCCGGCGCCAGCGCGCCGTGAGCCTCGGCGGCTTGGAAGGCGAGGCCGCGGCCTCGGGCGAGGTGGCCGTCACCAGGGTCGCTCCCGGCTCCCCTTCGGCCCGGGCCGGGGTCCGGCCCGGCGACGTCCTGGTCGCCGTCGAAGGCCGGGCCCTGAAGGACGACCCCGCGGCCGGCCGGCTCCTCGAGGGGCGGGCCGGGACGTCCGTCGCCGTGACCGTCAGGACGGGAGACGCCGGGCCGCGCACGCTGGTGATCGCCCGCTCCCCCGAGCCGGGCAGCGTCGCCGAGCGGCTGGGCGCCCTGGGCATCGGCATCGAGACCATCATCGGCTGCCTCGTCGTCCTGGACGTCGTCGTCCTGCTGGTGTATCTGGGGGTCGCCGTGGTCCTTCTCGCGCGCGGGCGCGGCACGGCGCTGACCGCCTTCGCCGCCGCCGCCTTGGCCCTGTTCGGCGCCGCGGCCACGACCAGCATGCAGGTCCTGGCCAACGAGCCCACGGCCTGGGGCAGGCTGGCGGCCGTGCTGGTGCCGACCGGCTTCGCCGCGGCCTTCACCTTCCTCGGCTTCCTCTATCCGAACGGCCGCTGGGTGCCGCGTTCCGGACGCCTCCTGGCCGGGCTCGTCTGGGCCTGGACGGCGGCCCAGTGGGTCTGGCCCGCGGCCCGGCCGGGGAGCTGGGGCCCGCTTCCGGCCCTGGCCGTCTACATGCTGATGATCGTCGCCATGTTCGCCGCCCAGGTCCGCCGCTACCGGCGCGCCGCCTCGCCGGCCGAACGGGAGCAGATCAAGTGGTTCGTCCTGGCCCTGGCCACGGTCGTCGTCGGCTACGCCCTCTCCCAGGGGGCCGCGCTGGCCATCCAGGCGCTGGGCCGCAGGCCGGGCGGCGCGCCGTGCGCCGTCGTCCTCGTCCTCTGGCAGGTCAGCACGCTCGGCTACCAAATCCCCTACGCCCTCCTGGCCGTGGCCATCGGGCTGGCCCTCCTCAAGCACCGGCTCTGGGACGTCGACATCGTCATCAACAAGTCGCTCGTCTACAGCGCCCTGACGACGCTGCTGGCCGTCATGAGCGCCATCGTCCTGCCGCTCGTGAACAGGCTGCTGGCCGGGCTCGTCGGCCGCGTCTCGTCGTTCCTCGCCCTGGCCGTCACGGCCGCGTTCCCTATCCTGGCCTTCAACCCGCTGCGGATGCGCCTCCAGCGCCTGGTCGACCGCAGGATGAAGCCGGAGGACGTCACGTTCGACGAGACCGCCGACAAGCTCGACCTGGAGGTCCGGGCGCTCTTCCCCGAAGAGAAGCTGCTGGCGACCCTGCTGGAGTCCGTGGCCGCGCAGCTGAGCCTCGCCTCGGCGGCCGTCTACGCGCCCGGCCCCGGCGGGAAGCTCGTCCTGGCCCGCGAAGCGCCGGACGGGTCCGGGTCCCCTCCCGACCTCCTTCTCGACGGCGGGACCCGGGACAAGCTGTCCGGGGGGCAGGTGGTCGCGACGGAGGACAGCCCGGATTTCTCCTTCCTCGTCCCGCTCGTCGCGGACCGGGCGGCCGCCGGCGGGCTCGACGGGGTCCTGGCGCTCGGCCGGAGACCGGACGGCCGGGGCTACACGACGCCCTTGGAGCGCGGCCTGCGCGAATTGGGGCTCCAGGCCGGCCGGGCGCTCTATGTGACCCGGCTCCGCGAGGCCAACCGCCCGGCGGTCGAGGACCGGCTAGACAGGCTCGAGCGCGCGGTCGCCTCGCTCAAGCCCTAGCCCCGCCTCCGGCGGTCCCGGCGGCCGCGGGCGATCTCGCAGAGATAGGGCGCCGGCTCGGTCAGGGTGCCGGTCTCCAGCATCGACCAGGCGGGACAGCGTCCGCAGTCGGCCCGGGCGTCGCAGGCCCGGCACTCGGCCGAGGCCGGCGGCGCGGCCTCGACGTAGCCCGTGACGCGCGCCCAGGCCTCGGCGAAACCGGTCTGAAGGGGCCGGGCCGCGGGCTCGGCCAGGAGCGAGCAGACGTTCATCTCCCCGGCCGGGTTGACGACGAAAGCGGCCCGGCCGGCCCGGCAGTAGAAGTTTTCGCCCGCGGCGGCCCCGGCCTCCCGGAGGGCCCGTTCCGTCCCGTCGTCGGCCGAGGCCCGGTCCTCGCTCTCGAGGGCCAGGCCTTCGGCCGCCGACAGGCGGCACTCCTCCGCGCTCGACGGGCCCCCGTCGGGGCGCCGGGCGAGGAGCCAGCTCGCCGAGAACGGGACGCCCCACTCGCCGGCCATCCGCCGCATGGCCTCGAGCTCGTGGGCGTTCCGCCGCGTCAGCGTGGTCTTGAGCGCGAGCGGCACGCCGCGGGACACCAGGGCCTCGATCCCGGCCGTCGCGGCGGCGAAGCTGCCCGGCGTCGCGGTCACCGCGTCCGCCGTGGCCGCGGTCGCCCCGTAGAGGGTGATCTCGGTCCGGCTGGCCGGGGCCCGGGCCAGGCGGTCCGCGACCTCCGGGGTGATCAGGGTGCCGTTGGTGTACAGGGCCAGGACGAGGCCCATCCGGGTCAACGGCTCGTAGATGTCGAAGAAGTCGCGGCGGAGGAAGATCTCGCCGCCGGTGAGGAGCAGGAAGACCATGCCGCTCTCGGCGGCCCGGCGGGCCAGCTCCAGCCAGTCGGACGCGGCGAGCTCGCCGGCGTCCGCCGTCCCCTCCCCCGCCCCCCGACGGATATAGCACATGCGGCAGGCGAGGTCGCAGCGGCTGGTCAGCTCGAACGTGCCGTGGGCGGGCTGGCGCACGGCCGCGGCGCGCCGGAGCAGCGACCTCACCAGCGCGCCGTAATCCGCGGCCGCCCCCGTCACGGTTCGAGCAGTCCCTTCCGCCCGAGGTCGTCGAGGAAGGACCGGACATCGGCCAGGACGCGCGCCGGGTCGGCCTCGAACCGGCGGGCCAGCGCCGCGGCCAGTTCCTCGGCCGTGCGGTCTTCGGCCAGGAGCTCCCACACCTGGCGCCCCGCGGCGTTGAGGACGATCAGCGCGTTCGCGTCCTTGACCCGGGGGCCGAGCGGGACGAGGAGGTCCTGGCCCCCGACGCGCTGCAGCCGGAAATCCTGGCTCCGTCTCATGGGCTGCCGGAGAGGGGGACGCTCACGCGAACGTCACCCCCGTCGACGCGGACCCCGCTCTTCCCCCGGGCCGCGCCCCGTCCGGCGCCGGCCCGGCGGGCGCTTCCGGATCACTCCGTCAGGCCGCAGACCTGGATCGACGAGAAGTTGCAGCCGCCGACGCGAGACGAAAGCTCGACGCGGACGACCGCGGCTTCGGGCGCCTCGTAAGGCTCCTTGCCGGCGGCGGGCTCGTGACCGTCCCTGGTCAGGTTCGTGTCTTCCATGACAGTCGACCTCCTCTGCCGTTCAGGAATTCAAGGCCGGAGCGTTCCCCCTGGCCTAAACATGAGCCTAGTGATACAGCGGGCGGACGGTCGTTGTCAAGTCCGGTCCGCTCGCCGGCGGCCCGCCGTCCCGGGCGTTCTTCGGCGAGACGGCGTCCATTTCGTCGGGCACGGCCTTCCGCGGATTCGTTGACACCGGCGATCTCCTGATTCAAGACGATCTTATCCGGCCGCCGGGCCTCTCAGGCCTCCCAGCGGCCGTCGCGTTCGAACAGGCCGTTCTCGTCGAAATAGGCGGCCATCTCCTCGACCCCCTGGCGGAACGTCCGCTTGGGCGCGTAGCCGAGGTCCCGGGCCGCGTCCCCGGAGGCATAGAACAGCGGCGCCGACCCGGCCCGGACGGCGGCCCGGCGGACCTCCCCCGCGTCGAGGATGTCCCCCGGCCTCAGCTCGAGGCCCGGGAGATCGCGGAGGGAATCGGCCGGGGAGCCGGCCAGGTAGAAGATCCGGATGAGCGCGGGGTCGTGGCCCCGGTCTCGGACCAGGCGATGGGCCAGAGCGCTGCCCAGGAACCCGGTCCCGCCGAGGATCAGGACCCTCTTGCCGGAGAGCGAGAGCGAGCTCGGATTCATGGGCGTTTCGGGCGGTCCGGCCTATCTCCCGGTCGATGCAAGGGAGCGCGCCTGGCCCGATTCGAACGGGCGACCTGCGGATTCGAAGTCCGACGCTCTATCCAGCTGAGCTACAGGCGCGCCAAGGCCTTTCGCCCCCCATCATATGCGGTGCCGGACCGGAAATCAATCCGGGGACGCGCCGGCAGCGCGCCTTGAAAACCACCGCGGCGGGGCGCTACAATGGGGTCGCGCGGCCGCGCCGCGATCCCATCCGACCGAGGAGGAAACCCCATGGCACAGGGCGTCTGTTGTCCCGAGTTCGACCCGGCCCCCTGGGACGGAAAGGCCTTCGAGTGGCGGGACAAGAAGTTCGTCAAGACCGGGGTCCGGACGTTCTTCCACGTGCCGCTGAACTTCGGCGCCGTGATGAGGCGACTGGACCGGAAGATCCGGGCGGCGGAGGCCACGACCCCCGGGAACATGGGGCTTTCGGACCACACCTCAAAATGGAACATGGACGTGTACGTGGCCGTGGACAAGGACATCCCGGGGGCCGAGAACGTCACCCTGAGCGGGAATTTCTTCGCCAAGGTCTACGAGGGGCCGGTCAAGGACACCGGCGAGTGGTGCCGGGATTTCGCGGCCCTGGCCAAGGGCCGGGGCCTGGACATCAAGAAATGGTTCATGTGGTACACGACCTGCCCGAAGTGCGCCAGGAAGCACGGCAAGAACTACGTCGTCATCGTGGGAGAGACGACTTGACCGCTCTCGCGCCGCTCCCGAGGCCCATGGCGCGCCCGGCCCTCGCCGTGGCCGCGCTGCTGGCCCTGCTCCTCCCCGCCTCCGCCCAGGACGAGCCCTACATCATCCACGACACCAGGCCCGTCATCATGCAGGGGCCGTATTTCGCGTCGCTCTCGGAGACCGGGGCGACGGTCGTCTGGCTGACCGACACGCCGTGCCAGGCCAAGGTCGTCTTCGGTCCACGGGGCGGCCCGCTCGACCGCGCCGCCGACAACGCCGCGCACGGCCTCCTGCCCATCGGCACCCGCCACGCCGTCCACCTCGCCGGGCTCGAGCCGGGCCGCGCTTACAGCTACAAGGCCGTGGCCACGCGAGTCGTCAAGATGAAGGCCTATTGGCCCGAGAAGGGCCTCTCCGCCGAGAGCCCGGCCCGGACTTTCACGACCTTCGACCGGGCCAAGCCCGAGGTCTCGTTCAGCGCCGTCGCCGACACGCACGAGAACCCGGCCCGGGTCAAGGACCTGCTCGGGGCCGTCGACTGGGACGGGAGCGAGTTTCTCGTCCACCTCGGCGACGCCGTCAACTCGCTGGAGAGCGAGGACCAGCTCTTCGACCGCTGGATAGGCCCAGCGGAGCGCTATCTCGGCGGCTCGAAGCTCCATCTCTTCGTCCGCGGCAACCACGAGACCCGGGGGGCCTTCGCCCGCGGACTCTTCGAATATTTCCCCTCCCCCGAGGGCCGCTTCTATTACGCCCGGGACCACGGTCCCGTCCACTTCATCGTCCTCGACACCGGCGAGGACAAGGCCGACGAAACGAACGTCTACGCCGGGCTCAACGCCTTCCGGGCCTACCGGGGCGAGGAGTTCGCCTGGCTCGAGCGCCACTTGGCGACGGACAGGCGGGCGGCCGAGGCGCCCTTCCGCGTCGTCATCCTCCACCAGCCCGACTGGGGCTGGGTGGACGGCAAGGGGGACATGTGGACCGCGCTGGCCAACAAGGGCCGGGTCGACTTGGTCCTCGGCGGCCACTTCCACCGCCTGCGGAAGATCGCCCCGGGCGAGCAGGGCAACGGCTTCACGGCCCTGGCCCTCAGCCAGGACCAGATCGCCAAGGTCGAGGCGACCCGGGCCGAGCTCAAGGTCGCGGTCACGGGAAAGGACGGGGCCGTCCTCGAGGCCTTCGTCCTCAAGGCCCGGCGGTAGCCGCTCCCGCGCCCGCCGGCGCGCTCACCCTCTCCGGCGCCCCCTTCACTTGGCGCTGTTCCAATCCGGCGGGGCCGCGCCGTCGAGGTTGACGCGGAAGGCGTGGAGGAAATAGGGGTCCTGGCCGGGGACGGCGACCGTCCTCGCCCGGCAGTTGCTCATGACGCCTCCTCGATGGGGGCGCGTATCGGGCACGCGTCCCCGCCCTTCAATTCTCGTAGATGCGCGCAATAATGAGGATCTCTTCCACGTTGCGTGGGTCAGATGGGCCGGCAACCGATCCCATAGCCACCCACAGAAAATGGAAGAGAACCAAAAATGAAAGCCCTTCCCCGAGTGTCCCCTTTATTTGGCCGGGCGCGTGAAGCGGGCGCTTGCGCCGGGACCGCTGAATCTGGTACAAGGGAGAAGCCGCGGAGGGATGGCTGATGGCGGACAAGGGCGCGTTCGAACTGGCCCGGACGGTCTCCCTGGATTTCGTCGGGGTCCTCTCGAGCCTCGTCCTGGGGCGGACTTGGGAGAAAACCCGGACCCGCAAGCGGCGGGCGTCGTTCCTCTCCCCGGCCGTGAGAGCCGTCAAGAACGGGGCCGCCGCCCTGACCGAGCGTCTCAGGAAGCCCCTGCCGCGCGTCGAGGAGGCCCTCCGCGAGATCCGCACGCCGCAGAGAACGATCTGTCTTCTGACGTCCCGCACCGGCCGCCGCATCCCGGCTGCCGAGCGCTGGCTCGACCGGCACCTCGGAGCCGGCCTTTTCGAACGGCTCTTTTTCAACGCCGCGGGCGAGGACGCCGACCGGTTCAAGGCCCGGGTCCTCGAGTCGCAGCCGATCGACGTCCATGTCGACGACGATCCCGAGACCCTGGCCGTTCTCGCCCGGGAGTTCCCGGACAGGCTGTTCATCCATTTGAACCACTATCGGCGGAGGAGCCCCCCGGCCGAGAACATCGTTGTCGTGGCCGGATGGGACGAGGCCGCCGCCCTTTTCGCCTCGCCGCGTCCGGGACCGCCTCGGGACTAGAAGACGAAGGCGACGCCGGCGTAGGCTTTCGTCTCCAGGCTCGCGGCCCGCGTGCCCGCCAAGGTCCCCCGCCGCCGGACGCTCTCGAGGTCGAAGAAGAGCTCCAGGGGCGTCCCCGGCGCCGTCCAGCCGATCCCGGCGAGGGCCCGGATCCGGCTGTCGTCGAGATGGGCGTTGTTGGTGACGTCGGCCGGGAACCGGTCCCCGAAGTCGATCGAGCCCCACGAGCCGAGGCTGGCCAGGCCGTGGACCCGGAAACCCTTCCAGTCCAGCCGGACCCGCGCGGCCAAGGTCGCCCCGAGGCCATAGTAATAGCCGTAATAGAACAGCGTCGTCTTCAGCCCGGAGATGTCGTGGGAACGGGAATAGCCGTTGAGCGCCTGGGAGTTGACCAGGGCGAAATCCGCGTAGGCCTCGACAACGGTCCGGACCCGGAGGCCCCGGCCGAGAAGCGTCCAGTCCAGGACCGGCCCGGCGACGTGGAGGAGGGCCAGCTTGTCCGTGAAGTTCCGCGGCTCGCCGATCCGGAGCGGGCCCGGGTCGGACTTGACGGGCACGGGGACGGCGTCGTACGGCGCCAGGGGCCGCTTCTTGAACAGTTCGAAGGCCGAGCCGAGCCCTATGAACAGGCTGGACCCGTCCCCGCGGCGATCGATCTTCTGGACGAAACGGCCCCAGACGACCGCCCGCGTCGCGAAGCGCGTCTCCTCGGCGTGGCCGCCGCGAAGGGCGTAGTCGAAGGCGATCTCGCTCGACCAGGCGTCCTTGACCGCCCTCCGGACGAGGCCGGGCGCCCCGTATTCGGGGGGCCCCAGCAGCTCCGCCCGGACCCCCAGATAGACGTCCGTCGCGGGGCCGGCGCCCGCCGAGGAGAGCCGGCGGACGCCCGCGAACAGCCGGAACTCGCGCCATCCCGGCGGGACGTGATCGTCCGCGGCGGGGTCCCGGCGGTCCAGCCAATGGTTGAGCTTGACGGCCGGATTGAGGAAGCCGAGGGCGCGCAGGACCGGGCTGGGCTGGTGAGCCAGGAAATGGCCGATCTGATGCCACGGCTCGCCCAGCGCGAGGCCGCCGAGCCCCGTCATGATCTGGTCGTTGACGGCGATGACCTCCTTGGGCTCGCCGACGATCTCCCACCAGGTCGAAGCGGCGGCCGCCATGAACCACGAATACAGCCAGGACTGGCGGTTGGAGCGGCCGAACTGGTAGTAGACGGCGCCGGCCAGGGCGTGGGACCAGTTGAGGGAGAACTGGTTCGAGTCGAAGCGCCAACCCTCGAGTAACAGCACCCTGGAGAATTGGGAGTCGAAGTCGATACGGTAGTCCCTGTCCTCTGGGAAGGAGTTCCCGAGCCAGTAGTTGACGGTGGCCGCGGCCGTGAACGCGCCGAGCTCGATCCAGGCCCGGCGCCTCTTGTTTCCGGACGGCAGGCGTTCCGGCTTCGGGGCGGTCCCCTCGTCATCTGGGGCCGCGGGCTCATTCGGCGGCCGGCAGCCGGCCAGGCTGAAGGACGGGCGGCCTGTTTCCGGGGCGGCGGATCGCGCGGCCAGATCGAAATGGACCCGACGGGCTCCTTCCGCGGCGGGGGACCCGGCCGCGGGGGCCGCGACCGCAAGCGTCGAGTGGACGAGCAGGACCAGGCCGCCCGTTATCGCGCTCTTCATGAAGAGGCGGCGAGCCCGTCGCGCCCAAGCCGCGAACCCGGTCGATCTCCGGGCCGTCCCGGAGGCGGCCCCGGCCCGTTCGAGCGCCGTGCCCTGGGCGATGACGACCAGGACGAGGAGCGCGGGCAGGAACTGGGGCTCGGGTGTCGGGGACGCGAGGAGAAAGGCCGCGGCGGCCGCGAGAAGGGCGGTGTGCAGGTCACGCTTTCGGGTCGCCAGAATGACCGCCGCGACCGACGCGGCGGCCGCGGGCGGATAGAGCTTCGAGAGGCCGAGCCAGGCCAGCGGGCCCGACAGGACGTTGGGATAGAAGGTGGTCAGGGCGGCCCGGTCCTCGAGGACGGCGTTGAACAGGAGCGTGTTCCTCATCACCGCCGCGACGCCGAAGGGGGCCATGACCAGGACGGCGGTCCCGACGGCGATGAGGACGTCGACGCCGGAGCGGACGAGCGAGCGGGCGTCCCGGAAATCGGTCTCGTGGACGTAATAGGCGGCCATCAAGGGCAGGACGAAGGCCTTGGTCATCGTTCCCAGCCCGAAAAGGCCCGCGATCGCGCAATGCCTCCAAGGCCGGGGAGCCTCGTCGCCCTTCCTGATCGCCCGGAGGACGAGGGCGGTCGCGAGGAGGGTCAGGGCCGCGTTGGTCTTGATCTCGCCGAACAGGATGAAGGGCAGGAAGGGCAGCAGGAGGGCCGTCCGGACTCCGGGGAGCGCCCGGAAGAGGACGAGGGCGGCGACGGCCTGGAGGAGGATCATGGTCAGGGCCAGCACGGTCATGTTCCAGGCCCCGGCGGCGCGATAAGCGAGGTAGTAAGGGACGATTTCGAGCGGCGGGTAGTTGAAGTTCCCGTAGGCGGGGCCGGCGCCCTCGATCTCGTGGTAGATCGTCCCGGCGGTGTAGGGGTTCCGGCCGGTCTCGAGGGCGTCGAACACGCTCCCGTAGGTCCGGACGATCTCGGAACCCGAGGAGATGACGGCCAGGTTCGCCGCCCCCAAGCCCAGGCCGCAGCTGAGGACGAAGACGGCCACGCCCTTGCCGAAGAACGCGGCGGGCGGCGCCGCGCGGAGCAGCCAGACCGCCGTCAGGGCCAGGGCGAGCAGGACGGCGTATTCGTAGTGACGCCCGCCGGGGACGGGCGCCAGGACGAGCATGACGAGGGAGACGGCGACGCAGGCGGTCAGGACCCCGAGCGGGACCGCGGCGCGGCCGTCATTGTCCCTCATGGTTGAAGACGTTCCGGGTGAGGACGTTCATCTTGTCGAGACCGCCCCGCTCGATGATCTTCTTGGCGTAGAGGATCCTCTGGACGCCGCCGACGAGGACGATGACGAACAGGGCCCGGAGAAAGACGGCCAGCGTCGGCATGGCGTGACGGCCGAGGCGGACGACCGGGCAGAAGAGCGACACGAGGAGGCCGATGTTGAGCAGGAGGAGGCGCTCGAGACGCTCGCCGATGGCCGGCCAGTCGTGTTCGCCGAGCGGGACGACCATGGCCGCCCGGGGCTTGGCGAAGCTCAGGAGGAGCGAGGCGGAGATGA
>Ga0116176_10002273_pt1 | contig 14642 bp, 16 predicted proteins | sample AD_STIC08_MetaG_FD_89803 | JGI IMG/M metagenome (GOLD analysis project Ga0116176, IMG submission 89803) | Active sludge microbial communities of municipal wastewater-treating anaerobic digesters from USA - AD_STIC08_MetaG | ecosystem: Engineered > Bioreactor > Anaerobic > Digestate | place: USA...
AGAATCTTCCGAAAGCCGATGCCCAGATAAGAGCCCGCGTTGAAGCCGCCCGCGCCAGAAACATGGTGCTGCGCTATATCGGCGAAATCGACGGTTCTGAATGCCGCGTGCGCATCGCCGAAATCGCCCCGGATGAACCACTTTTCAGTGTTAAAGGCGGCGAGAACGCACTCGCGTTCTACAGTCGCTATTACCAGCCGATTCCGTTTGTGCTCAGAGGTTACGGAGCCGGCAACGAGGTAACCGCAGCCGGAACCTTTGCGGACCTGCTGCGCACCCTGAACTGGACAAGGGAGAGCACCTTATGAACCAGACATTCTACGCCCCAGCCACCATTGCCAACGTCGGCGCCGGTTTTGACCTGCTCGGCCTGGCGCTCGCCCCTGTCGACGGCAGCCTGCTCGGCGACTCGATAAGAATCGAAGAATGCGAGAAGGGTATTGAATTCTCGTTTGCCGGCCCCTGGAAACACAAACTTCCGGTCGAACCAGAGAGCAACATTGCCTGGCAGTGCGCCAACTATTTCCTGGCCCGACTGCCGGCCCGCAAAAAAACGGCCGGCATCAGACTCGAACTGATCAAGAATCTTCCGGTCGGCAGTGGCCTCGGTTCAAGCGCCAGTTCTATCGTTGCCACCATTTTTGCCATGAATCAGCATTTCGGCCTGCCGTTTTCGAGCGACCAGCTGCTTCTGATGATGGGCGAATTCGAAGGCCGCGTCAGCGGCTCGGTGCATTACGACAATGTCGCCCCCTCTTTTCATGGCGGAATGCAACTGCTGCTGCAGACCGGCAACCGCATCTGCGAACCGGTGCCCTGGTTCAAAGACTGGTTCTGGGTTATTGCTTATCCGGGCATCGCGCTTGCAACCTCAGAAATGCGTGCCCTGCTGCCCGAACGTTACGAGCGTGCCGTCGCCATCGAGTATGGCCGCAATCTGGCCGCTTTCATTCACGCCTCTTATCGCAACGATGTCGAACTGGCGGCAGCTGCGATGAAGGATGTGCTCGCCGAGCCTTTCCGAAGCCCTTCGATTCCGGGGTTTATTGAAGCCCGCACTGCCCTTAAAGAAATCGGCATGCTGGCCACCGGTATTTCGGGCAGCGGCCCGACCCTGTTCAGCGTTACCGACGACCCGCAGAAAGCCGAAATGGCCGAAACCTGGCTGAGTGAAAACTTTCTTAAAAACGACGAAAGCTTTTCGAGCATCTGCCGTGTCGACCCGCGCGGCGCGCGCATCATCTGAAGCATCTGATGAAAGGCTCACTGAATGCAATTATACAATCTCAAACACCCGGAAGAACGGGTGACCTTTGTGCAGGCCCTCAAACAAGGGCTTGGCCGCGATCGCGGCCTCTTTTTTCCGACCATGATTCCTGAGCTGGCCGGGGTCGACCAGCTGCTGGCACTGCCGTTTGTCGAACGCAGTCAGCGCCTTCTCGGTGCCTGGCTGGCCGACGAGCTCGGGCAGAATGTTGTCGATGCAATGGTGACCCAGGCCTTCAATTTCCCGGTGCCGGTCATCGAAATCAGCCCACAGCTCTCGGTGCTCGAACTGTTTCACGGCCCGACTCTCGCGTTCAAAGATTTCGGGGCTCGCTTCATGGCCCGGTGCCTGAGCTGCACCGGCGGCGATAAAAAAATCACCATTCTCACCGCGACCTCGGGTGATACCGGTGCCGCAGTCGCCGCGGCTTTTTACGGCCTGCCCGGCGTCGAAGTGGTGATTCTTTACCCCGAAGGCCGCATCAGCACCCTGCAGGAAAAAATGTTCTGCACTCTCGGTGGCAACATCAGAACCATCGCCGTCGACAGCGATTTCGACACCTGCCAGGACCTCGTCAAACAGGCATTTTCAGACGCCGAAATCAACCGCTGCCTGAATCTCAATTCGGCGAACTCGATCAATATCAGCCGCCTGCTCGCCCAGATCTGTTACTATTTCGAAGCGGTGGCGCGGGCACGGCAGGCAGGCCACAATGACCTGGTAATCTCGGTGCCCAGCGGCAACTTTGGCGATCTGACCGCCGGTCTGCTGGCCAAAGCCATGGGTCTGCCGGTCAAAAGATTCATCGCCGCCACCAACAGCAATGATACCGTGCCCCGCTATCTGCAGAGCGGCTTCTGGCAGCCCGCCAAAACCGTCGCCACGATGTCGAACGCCATGGACGTCGCCGAACCGAACAACTGGCCGCGCATCGAAGCGATCTGCCGGCTCAAAGGATATAATCTCAGCGAGATTCAGGGCATCGCAATTTCAGAAGAAATGACCGCCGTTTCGTTACGCCGACTGAAAGAGCTGGGCTATCTCGCCGACCCGCATGCCGCCGTCGCGGCCGCTGCGCTAAAAGATTCACTCACGCCAGGCGAACACGGCATTTTTCTCGGCACCGCCCATCCCGCCAAATTCAAGGCAAAGGTCGACGAAATCCTGCACACTGCAATCCCGCTGCCCCCCGCCCTGCAGCAGGCCTCAGAAAAACCCCTGCTGTCAGAACACATTCGCCCCGACTTCACGGTTCTGAAAAAGCTCCTCTGCGCCCCCCGCCCCTGAGCCTCCCTACTTGTTGAAATCGGGTTTGACGTGGCGGATGCGCATGATGCAGGTCAGCGCCGAAATTATGCAGAAAATACCGCCGACGATCATTGCGGTTCGCGTGCTGGTAGCAGTCGAAAACCAGCCCATGAACAGACCGCCGGCCGGCGACATGCCGCTGAACGACATCATCGACAGACTCATGACCCGGCTGATCTTGTCTTTGTCAGATATTGTCTGCAGCAGCGTATTGCTCGATGACCAGCCGAAAACGATGCAGGCGCCCATCAGGGCCGCAAAAGGCAAAGCCATTTTCAGACTGCTGCAGTATGCCAGCGCAATCGTGGCAATGCCATACACCCCGAAAGCTGCCGGCGGCAGGCGCTGTATGCCGTCGAGCCGGCGGCGTGATGCCAGACCGAGTGCGGCAAAAATCGCGCCGAAACCCATCGCGCCGGTGAGATAACCAAGCGTTGTCGCACCTCCGCCAAGCATGCGGTCAGCAATAACCGGAAACAGCACCATGTGCACCGACATACCCATAAAGCTCGATACGGAAAGCAGAATCAGCATCGGAAAAATCAGCGGATGCCCGAATGAATAACGCAAACCCTCGATAATGCGCCGCGAAAAGCTTTCGCCCGGCCCCTTATCACTGCGGGCGGCGCTGTCGCCTTCGAGACGCATTGTGGCAAGCACCCAGGCAAATGGCAAAAACGACAGACTGTTGAGCAGAAAGCACACCCCTTCACCATAGGCCGCGACGATAATACCCGCCAGAGCCGGCCCGACCATGCGCGCCATATTGAAACCGGTCGAATTCAGAGCGATGGCATTGGCAAGACGCCGCTTGTCGCTGAACATATCAGAAACGAAAGTATGCCGCCCGGGCATGTCAAAAGCGTTGGTCATACCGAGAAGCACGCTTAAAAACAGTATCCAGTAGACGTTGATCGCATCGGTAAAAGTCATAACCGCCATCACCATCGCCTGCGAGAACCCGAGAACCTGCGAAAACACCAGGATCTGCCGGCGACGCCCCCCATCGAGAAGTGCACCCGCATAAGGCATCAGCAGAAACGAGCTGAACCAGCCGGCAAAGGTAATGATACCAAGCCAGTTGGCCGAATCGGTAAGGCGGTAGACGAGCCAGCTGATGCCAAGTCGCTGCATCCAGGTTCCGAACGACGAAATGGTGTTCGAAACGAAATAGCGTCGGTAATGTGGCGCTTCGAAGGCGATAAAAGTTTCACTGAATCGACTCATGGTTTGAAAACCCCGAAGACTCCCAGCTTATTGCAATTCTTCAGATAAAGCAAACAATTTGCGTATCAGTCGGCGTTGAACTGAAGTGCATCGAGATGGAAAAGCGTAAAAAGGCTGTGAAAATCATCTGTCCAGGGTTCTACCCCGGCCCGGGCCCGCAGTTTTTCCCATTTCAGGCGGTATGGCGCCTTTGTCGCCGGCAGTTGGGTTCCGGGGCGCGCCATAACCGCATAGATCGAGGGCATGCGCATAAAGTTCTCGCCCGCCGCCGCGTCGAAAACGTGATCGGAAACACCAACGCACTCGAGCCCGCACTTTTCTGCAGTTGTTGCAGCCAGCGAAGCCAGGTCGAGATAGCGGTTCGAGAGATTTGCGACAATGATGCCGTCTGGCGCCAGTTTGCTGAGATAAATCCGCATCGCTTCCAGGGTTATCAGATGCACCGGAATTGAATCGGAAGAAAATGCCGCAAGAATGATTATGTCAAACGCGCCGTCGGGCAGTTGCTGCATCTTCAGACGACCATCACCGATTACCACATTGCTTTCGGCCGGGCTGTCGGCCAGAAAAGTGAACAGAGCGGGGTCGCGGGCAACCTGAACGATTTCCGGGTCGATTTCGATAAAGGTGAATGAATTGCCGGGCCGGGCCCAGGCAGCGGCATTGCCCGGGCCGAGGCCGAGCACGCAGACTTTGAGATTTTCTTTTTGCGCCACCGGCAGCGCAAAAATGTCGCCAACCGGACCCTGACGATGATAATAAGCCAGCGGCTCACGCTTCAGAGCCGGAATATAGCTCTGCGCCCCATGAATTGTGTCGCCGTGCACCAGCTGGTGCAGTGTTCCCCTGTGGGTTGCAATGACTTCCTTGGTGCCGAAAAAATTGCGCGAATGGAAAATCACCGGGTCCTTCTTGCCGACCCGCCCGACGAAAAGCAGCAGCATAACCAGCGCAAAAAAGGCAACCTGCCGTATTCTCACTTCGCGAATGAACATGAAATAAGCGGCACCAGAGGCGAAGAGGCAGAGCCAGAACTGAACTCCGACCTGATAATCGGTAACGAAAGTGATCATCCTCTGCATCGGCCCTTCCGAACAGTCGATGGCCAGATAAAATGCCAGTTTGAGCAGCCAGGTTTTCAGGGGAATTTCAAAAATCAGGTAAATCAGAGCGGCGAATGGCAGCGAAAATGCCGCCGCCGCGAACAGAGAGCGCCGGTTTTCGAGACGATTCTGCCCTGCTGGCCCGTCTGAAACTTCTCGGTCAGCCGGCAGCTTTGCGCCAACGCTGTTTTCTTCCCCGGTTTTCTGCAGAAAATAAATACCGGCGAGCATGGCGAACGGGTATTCGGTAAGATTCGAGAACAGCAGTGGCGCCAGCAATGAATTGAACATGCCCCCGACCACGCCCCCGACCGAAAGCCACAGATAAAAAGCGGTCAGCTCGGAAGCCGCAGGCCGGGTTTCAGCAAGATAGCGGTGGCAGAGCAGCGAAAAGCTGAACAGCACGAACAGGTGCGCCGGCAGACCAATTTCAATACCGAATGTGCCGTCAAGAAAGTAAAGGGGCAGAAAAATCAGGGCCCCCACACCGGCAGCTCCTCTGATCAGGCGTGTCGGCAAACGAAACCATTCAGAAAAGGCGAGAATCCAGGTTACCAGATAAAGCATCAGCGGCACGACCCACAGAAGCGGTACCGGCGCCACATCGCGCGTCAAAAAGCCGGTAACCGCAAGCAACAGGCTTGAGGGCACCGCCGCTGCCGTAATCCAGCACCAGATCTGCTCCTGCCCTGGCGCAGCCGAAGTCGCCCTGTCACATGCCGGGTCGGCTGTCGCAGTCACCTTCGTTTCTGAAACCGCAGATTTGGCCCGATCACCGGCTTCTGCCCCGACCGGAGCAGCCGAAAAATTTTCTGTCACTGTCTGCTTTTCAGAACGACGCCGCAGCAGCACTGCGCACCCGGCCATCAGCAGGGCGAGAAGATAGAAGCCATATTTCCAGAAAGTGGCCTGGTCATGCAGGCTCAGATTCGGCTCGATGAACACCGGGTAAGCAAGCAGAGCCGCGAGACTGCCGCAATTGCTGGCGGCGTAGAGAAAAAACGGGTTGGCAGCGCGGGCGTGGTTCGACAGCGAAAACCACTTCTGCAGCATCGGCGAAGTGGCAGACAGAAAGAGAAACGGCAGACCGGCCGTCAGCATAAGCTGCAGCAACAGCCACAGCGCCGGGTCTTCCGGCACTGACGCGCCGCCACGGTAAGCAATCGGCAATGTCAAAGCTGCGCCCACAGCAAAAATCAGATGCAGCAGCATCTGGCTGCCACTTTTCAGTCGGGCGAAAGCGAGGTGGGTGTAAGCGTAGCCGCCAAGCAGCAGCAGCTGAAAGAAAAACATGCAGGTGTTCCAGGCGGCCGGGGCACCGCCAACCAGCGGCAGAAAAATGCGCCCCACCATGGGCTGCACCATGAACAGCAGGAAAGCTGAAAGAAAAATACTGATTGTGTAAATAAAAACCATGCTGAACCGGTTTGCCTGCAAAATTTTGTATTCTGTCAGCGGAATTCTAAACCGCCCGGCCTGATCAGGCAAACATTATTTTTGCCAGCTTCGAGTCGCATCTGTAGCCAGTAAAAAAGCAGTAAAAAAGCAACAAAAGAGGCCCCGGCAAAACCGGAGCCTCTCGTTAACTACAGAAAGCCAGATCAGACGCGCTTTTTGGCCTTGAGAATTTTGACCATCGAGTTCACGACGTGAATGCCCTTGGTGCCGCGGCCGAAGCCGTCGTCCATACCGCATTCCTTCGCGATGTCGCGGGTGACCTGGGTGCCGCCGCACATGATCATGACTTTTTCTCTGATGCCTTTTTCGCGGCAGAGTTCGTCGAGCTTGCGCATGTTCTTGCGGTGCACATCGTTGTGGCTGATGATGGTGCTGATGAGAATCGCGTCAGCGCCAGTTTCGATCGCGGCGTCGACCATTTTGCCGACCGGCACCGAGGTACCGAGGTAATGGTATTTAACGCCGTATTTTTCGATGCCGCCGTGCTTGATGTCGAGAATTTCGCGCAGACCGACCGAATGTTCGTCTTCACCGACGGTGCCGGCGACGACCTTGAGGCCGATTTTCTTGATGCCGGCGCGAATCTCTTCTTCGCTCAGCATTTCTTCTTTCGGCGGAATCTTCAGCGTCGTGCGATCGATGGCGAAGTCGACTTTGCCCTTGACTTCGACGAAGGTGCCTTCGCTCGGGTGCATGACCTGGGTGTTGATGACTTCGGGGTCATTGAGACCCATCTTTTTGGCCATTTCCATTGCGGCAACGCGTGCCACTTCGAGTTCTTCGGGCACGAACAGCTGAATCAGCACGGTGCCGTCGCCGGCCCATTCCGCTTCGGGCTTGATCATCTTGCCTTTGCGGTATTCAACGGTTTTCTGCAGGCGCAGATTGCAGTTGTCGGTCTGGTCGATTTCGTCGATATAAGCAATTTTGGTCGGGTCGCAGAGAGTGCAGCCCTTGATCGGGTCGCAGGGCTTCTTCAGACCGGCCGGCAGCTGGTTGTGGCCGAAAACGCTGCAGACGGGGGCCATATAGTCGGCATCGCGCTCGACGATCGAGTCGGCGCCTACCCCACCCTTACCGTCGCGGGCAATACCGTCGCCGTTGCGATCGGGGTATTTGGCTGAATCGACGAAGAAGCCTTTTTCGACGGCGGCGAAATAACCACCGGTTTCGGCCATTTCTTCAAGGAAGCAGATCGCGCGTTCTTTGATATCGCGAACCATTTCGCCGAGCGGGCCGTCTCTGTCGAGCTTGACCAGCTGTTTGAAACCATCGAGGGCGACGAGGGTCTGCTTGGCGGTTTCGATACCCCTGATGTTGTTGTAATGCCACGGAACATTGCGGCCTTCATCGGGGGTGATGGTGCTCTGAATGTCGGCGCTGGTCAGCGCAGAAATCATGGTGTCGATGCAGTGGGTGCGGGTAGCTTCTTCGATGTCAGATTCGATATAGCGGGTGTTCTGCTGGGCGCGGAACTTGAATTCGCTGAAGATATCGCGCAGAGCGACGGCATACGGCAGATCATACCAGATTTTCGGCGACGGCGGTGCACATGGCGGAACCGTTGACAGACCGATCTGGCTCTTCGGCATGCCAACCTTGACCGAGAAGGCGCAGTTCAGACCGTGCTGCACGAGCAGTTCGGGCATGACCGACCAGCCTTCTTTGGCGGTGGCGTTGGCGTTATGGGCGCCATCGATCTGGAAAATACCGGCGTCGGCCATTACCTTTTTGGCGCTGGCGGCATCGGTGAATGAGCGATACATGTTGACGTTGCGGTAAAGCACGTTGTACTGCGGGTCCTGGTGGGCGCCGTTGATGCCTTCTTCAGCGAAGAGAACGGCGACTTCGGGGCCGGCAACGCCAGAAACATAAGAATGGAAATTGATCTTGCGGCCGACTTCATCTTCGATGAGGTCGCAGGCTTTGCGCGAGGCTCTGATCTGCTTGCGGGTTATCGGAACGCCGCCGACGCCTTCGGGTGTGCCTTCGAGCAGCCCGTCGATATGGCTCTGACCGGTGGTTCTGATGACCATGATATGGTCAGCGCCGTGCCAGGCGGCCATGCGCATGCGTCTGATATCGTCTTCAAAACGCCCGGAAGCGATTTCGGTAGTGATAACCGGCATCGGCTGCGGATCGATGTTGTTGAAATATTTGGCAGCGGGCAGCGGCACAGAATTGGCGAGCGGCTTGCTCATTTCTTTAAAATGAAACTTTTCGACCTTGTAACCGCCCTCGACCTTTTCACGCCAGGTCCAGCCTTTGCGCCGGGGGTGATAATTTTCGAGATCGTTGAGAATTTCTTCTACGTCGATTTTCTTTTTGATATCGAGTTTATTCATGTTATTTCTTTCCTTGTCTTTCAGTGGTTAAAACAGGCCCTGCAGCGCGTTTTTATCTTCGTTGATGCGCTTTGCAGCTTCACGCAGATCGACACCGAGTTTCTGAGAGAGCTTGAGCACCACGTGCCCGGCGCCTTTGCCAAGCAGACCGGCTTCGTTGACGCGGCTGACGACGCCCTGTGAGGTGACGCTGTCGATGCCCATGCGCAGCAGAACCGAGCGTTCGATCGACATGGAAGTGTATTTGCGGCCATATTCAACCATTGGCTCTACCATCTGGTTGCAAAGTTCCCAGAAACGTTCCTTGAGCTGCTCATCGCTCATTTTTCTGAGCTGCTGGCGGCGTGCTTCAAATTTCTTGATTCTTTCTTCGCTCATACCTGTTTCCTTTCAGAAAATGCATAAAAAACTCCCCGATATCCTAGCCCGTAAAGTAAAAATAATCAACTGCTTTACAACCATTCTCAATGAGCATGGGGGAAACGGCGTCGCAATGTCTGAGCTTTTTCAATAGTCACTGTCGCCAACCCGCCTGCCAGCCATTCCCTGAAACAGGTGCATTGCGGCAGCGGCGCCTTTCTGGTAATGGACGACGAGCCAGACATGCTGGAAGTTATCACCGTCATGCTGCAAAGGATCGGCTACACGGTTGTCGGCACCACAACCGGCCAGGAAGCCGTTGCCTACATCGCCGCGGCTCTCAGCGGCAACAGCATGCCGGTCGGCATGCTCTTCGACCTTACGGTGCCGGGCGCAATGGGCGGCAAATCTGCCAATAACTGACGCTGACTATGTTTTAGCCGCAGAATTTTCTAACGAATGCAGAAAAAATGGAATCCAGGGCGGGCACATTGATTTCTTGATTTGTGCAGTTGCCTCCAGAAATAAGATACCCATTTTCACCTGTGATAATGATTTCCAGCAATACTCTAAAATCATAAAAATTGAATTATATTAAGAAGCCTAACCAAACTTACAACCACAGACTATGGCGTCTAATCAAATCAGATACGTCACCCGGAGGGTTGGTATGAATACCAGGCTTACTCTAAGACTCGATAAGGAAATAATCGAGCGCATAAAAATCTACGCCTCAAAGCAGCAGAAGTCTCTCAGCGAGCTTACCGAAGAATTGTATAAATCATTTCTTCTGAAAAATCCTGAGAATTCAGAATCAGAAATTCGTTCGCCGATCGCGAAAAAATATAATATTGGTTAGGCTCGCTTAAGACAAAGACAAAAAACTCACACAATCCAGCTCTACTGGCGGCAGAAGAAGCTATAGTGGCATTTAATGGTTGAAAGATTGAGACAATTTAGGACAAACGAAGAAATTAAATGGTTGTAAAAGGTTGCACAATCAATCGATTTTGAGTATTATTAAATTAAGATTAGGTTGAAGGAGGCCAAAATGGCTATCGCCATTAAAATTTCTGATTCATTAATTTCAGAAGCCAGGGTCCATAGCAAGGTCAACAATCGCTCTCTAACAGGACAAATTGAATTCTGGGCAAAAATTGGAAAGTGTTCAGAAGAAAACCCTGATTTGACCTACGAACAAATTAAAGAGATTTTGCTCGGACTCGAAGAATTGTATTCTGGACAAAAAATTGAATACAAATTTGGATAAAGATGAAAATTTACCAATCCCCAACGTTTTTCAGGTACATCAAAAAGGTCGATAAAAAATTCAAGACTGAAATTGACACACAAGTCCGATTTATTGCAGAAAATCCAGAAATCGGAGAGCAAAAAAAGGGTGATCTGCAAGAAATCCGGGTTCATAAATTTAAATATTCAAATTGCCTATACCTGATAGCCTACAAACACGAAGATGATGAAATTCAGCTCGTAATGCTCTCTACACATGAAAATTTTTATAGAGATCTTAAAAAATATATCAAAAAATAGCCTAACATTTGCGTCGACACAGAAAAACCGGCCGGATCACGGGTCTTGCTTGCGCAACACCCGCGCCCGTCTCTTATTTCTGGTTAATTGGTCGAAAAGAGGAGAAAAATGACACAACCCAAATTTGTAGCCAAAATAGAATCAGAAGAACCAACATTACGCCTGGCAGTATTAATTGATGCAGACAATGCACAGGCAGCGGTAATTGAAAAACTGTTAGGAGAAGTTGCACGCTATGGAGAAGCAACTGTAAAAAGAATTTACGGTGATTTTACGGCTCCAACCAGTTCTGCCTGGAAAAAGGTTCTTCAAAAACATGCCATAAAACCAGTTCAACAATTTGCGTATACAACCGGCAAAAATTCTACTGATAGCACATTGATAATTGACGCGATGGATTTGATGTATACCAAAAAATTTGACGGGTTTTGCCTCGTGACGAGTGACAGTGATTTTACGGGATTGGCTGTCAGAATTAGAGAAGAGGGCCTCTCCGTATTTGGATTTGGAGAAAAGAAAACTCCAGAAGCCTTCATCAAAGCATGCCAGAAATTTACTTACACAGAGCTTTTGAGAGAACAATCTGAGCCAGCCCATGAACAAACCAATGTACACAACACAGATACACACACACATGCGACAGAAACAACAAATCAGAAGTTTCCTAAAAAAATTATAATCAATGCTCTTGAACAATCAGGAGATGACTCCGGCTGGTCAAATTTAGGAACTTTTGGTAGCTACCTGACAAAACTAATGCCAGAATTTGATTCCAGGCTATATGGATTCAAAAAGCTGTCAGAACTGGTAAAAGCCAAAAGTGACATTTTTGAAACTGAAGAAAAAAATATCTCTGGAAGCAAACAATTGTATGTCCGGGCAAAATCATGATCTGCTATGTGCATCTGGCCTTATCAAGACTGGTGTTATGAAAACCAAAAAATGCAATGAAATTACTTAATTCCGGTGGTAGAATAAGTGTGAAGATGCTGAGAATTGGAAATCGGAAAAATTATGAAACAAGAAGCGATAAAACTGGAACTTATTGAATGGCTGGCAAAACTCAATGACAGCGATACTATTCAATATTTAAAAAAAATTAAAGACGCTGTGGCAAAAAACCAGGATTGGTGGAACGACCTGCCTGAGCACCAGAAAAAAGGCATCATGCGAGGTTTAAAAGACATTGACGATGGTAGAACTATTCCCCATGACGAAGTAAAAGCAAAATATGGGCTATAAGCTTTATTGGTCAGATGAAGCTGTTAAAAATCTTGTCAAAAACGAGGCGGCAACCGGCTGAAACAGCCTGAAAAAAATACCGGGGTTTGCATAAAAAAACAGGGTTGCAATTTGCTACAAAAAAGGTATAATATAAACATCCATTGTGAAACTTTTCGCTTTCACAATATTTCTGAGTTGAAGGGCGCATGCCTGACATCGAGGAGATAAGCTAGTGGCTTCTTCGTCTGGTTCTAATAACAACGAGCGCCGGCTCGGCGTGGTGGCGGTCATTCTCAAAAGCCCCGACAAGGCGGTACATGAGTTCAATGATATTCTCCACCAGTTCGCGAGCCTGCTGGTCGGCCGCATGGGTATTCCCTACAAAGAACGCGGCGTCTCGGTAATCTCGCTCATCGTCGACGGAACCAATGACGAAATCGGTGCCATGACCGGCCGTATCGGCCAGCTTCCTGATGTCAGCGTCAAGGCGGTCCTGACTCGCGTATAGCATCAAGGGGGCCTCTAATGCACATGGTCAACGACAAACTCTCGGCTTCAGCCTGGATCAACAACGTCATTAAACCCGAAGAATTCGAAAAATACCTCGACAACGGCAAAGACTTTATCGATGACGACAAAATCTGGCAGCAGATCAACGACAGCGTCGAGCCTTCTCCCGAACGCGTGCGCGAAATCCTCGCCAAATCATTTAACGTGCAGACCCTCGACCCGACCGAGCTCGCCACCCTCATGAAAGTGCGCGACCCCGAAATCTGGCAGGAAATGTACGAAATGGCCGCGAAAGTTAAACACAAAATCTACGATAACCGCATCATCACCTTCGCACCCATCTACTGCGGCAATTTCTGCGTCAATAACTGCCTCTACTGCGGTTTCCGTGCCGACAATGACAAGGAAAAACGCACCAAACTCAGCCTCGCCCAGGTGCGCGACGAAGCCGAAGCCATCGCCGGCCGCATCGGCCACAAGCGAGTCATCGCCGTTTACGGCGAACACCCCGAAACCGACGCCGATTTCATCGCCGAAAGCATCAAAACCATTTATTCGGTCAGCGTTAAAACCCGCAAAGGCCACAGCGAAATCAGACGCGTCAACATCAACGCCGCACCCTTCAGCGTCGCCGATCTGCGCAAACTTCAGGAGGTCGGCATCGGTACCTATCAGGTTTTCCAGGAAACCTACCACCACGATACCTACAAAAAACTGCACCCGGCCAACACCATCAAGGGCAACTACCCATGGCGCCTCTACGTGCACCACCGCGCCTATGAAGCCGGTATCGACGACGTCGCCATCGGCTGCCTGTTCGGCCTCTACGACTGGCGCTTCGAAGTCATGGGCCTGCTCTACCACGCCATCGAACTCGAAACCCGCTTCGGCGTCGGCCCGCACACCATCTCTTTCCCGCGCATCAACCCGGCGAGCGGCTCACCGCTGCCCACCGACCCGACTTACAACAAATACCTCGTCTCTGACGAAGATTTCAAAAAACTCGTTACCCTGATCAGACTCGCCGTTCCCTATACCGGCATGATCATCACCGCCCGCGAACGCCAGGAAGTCCGCGACGACGTCATGTTCTGCGGCTGCACCCAGACCGACGCCTCGACCAACATCGGTATCGGCGGCTACGCAAAGAATACCGGCAAACAGGACATCGACGAACAGCAGTTCATGCTCGGCGATACCCGCTCACTCGAAGAACTGATCCGTGACCTCGCGAAACGCGGCGTTATCACCTCTTTCTGCACCGCCGGCTACCGCTGCGGCCGCACCGGCGACCAGATCATGGACCTGCTGAAAAAAGGCCACGAAAAGCATTTCTGCAAGCTCAACGCCATTCTCACCTACCGCGAATGGCTCGACGACTTCGCCAGCGAAGAAACGAAAAAGCTCGGCGAAGCCGTTATCCGCAAAGAAATCGAAGAAGTTCGCAAAAAGACGCCAACCATCTTCTCAAAGAAGCTTTACGACCTCACCATGAGCTACTACGAAAGGATCAGCAATGGCGAACGCGATCTCTACATTTGATCTCGAACGGCTGGCCAGAAAATACGGCGTGCGCATCTGGCTCTGTCGCCGCATCGGCCGCCGCTGGTCGTTCGTCGAAGGCGCCGGCGTCGAGCGCGTGCTGCCCTCAGAGCTGATCTACGAAAGCGCCGAAACCGGCGTGTTCGTGCAGGGCGAGGAATTCGACGAAGCCGGCATCAAAGCCGAAGTAATCAGCCTGCTGCAACCGCCGACTGCCGTCTGCTGAGCCGTTTAACCGGCCTCCTTCGACCGGCCAGGGCCGGCTCAGGGACCGGAAAAGAGTCGGGTTTCGCAGCTATCTGGTCAGTTGAGCAGGCGCAGGCCGGTGATGCCGGTGACGATCATGGTTACGCATGCCAGACGATAAATATCGAAAGGCTCGTTCAGCAGTACAGCGCCGGCAATGACGGTGCCGATAGCGCCGATGCCGGTCCAGATCGGGTAAGCGATGCTGACCGGCAGATCTTTCATTGCCACCGACAGCAGCACGAAGCTCAAAACCAGGGTTACCAGCGTAAAAATCGCCGGCCAGAACCTGGTAAAACCTTCTGAGTATTTCAAACCGGTTGCCCAGAGAACTTCGAAAATTCCTGCGACAAAGAGAATGACCCACGACATGGCAATCGCCTCCGGTGCAATTTTGCACAGTATAGCACAAATTGCACCCCACCGCCTGCCGTAACTGCATCAACAGGCTGGAAATTCGCCCGGATTTGTTTTAAAATAGAGAACGGCCCGCAACCAGAA
>Ga0116176_10002276_pt1 | contig 14635 bp, 12 predicted proteins | sample AD_STIC08_MetaG_FD_89803 | JGI IMG/M metagenome (GOLD analysis project Ga0116176, IMG submission 89803) | Active sludge microbial communities of municipal wastewater-treating anaerobic digesters from USA - AD_STIC08_MetaG | ecosystem: Engineered > Bioreactor > Anaerobic > Digestate | place: USA...
CCGATTTGGGCAAGGCTCTGGATTGGGCGATCACGCACCCAGCCAGTGATGAGCAAGCAGATGTACTGATGGAGCGCCTGCATAAGGACTCGTGATGAGCGATGTCGATGTTGTTCGCCTGGATTTGAACAACCCGGTGTTTCAGCGTGATTTGCTCGGCCTGCAAAAGGTCGAACGCCATGCGGCTCTGGATACCTTGGCCAAGTTGCGTCAACTCAACTGGCAACAGGTGTACCGGAACAAGGGTTTGCATTGGGAAAAAATCGTCAGCATCAAACCGCCCCCCGGCATCGCGGCCCTGTACAGCGTGCGTATCACCCAGACCCGCCGAGCCGTAGCGTATCGGGATGGCGCATTCATTCGTTTGCTGGCCATCCCCTCGGACCACGACGCCACCTACGGCAAAAAGTGAACCACACAGATGCCGCAGAGTTTTCTAGAAGACGACGCTGGGCTGCATACCGAACGAGGAGATGGTCGCGAAGCCCGCGCCCGCTACAATCGCGGAGTCCAACCATCCTGATCCGCGCCGAATGACTGCCGATTCCGTTCCCGTCCTCACCATTGATGGCCCTTCCGGCTCCGGCAAGGGCACGATCAGTCGCCTGGTCGCCGAGCAGTTGGGCTGGCATTTGCTCGATTCCGGCGCCTTGTACCGGGCGGTCGGTTACGCGGCGGGTGCCGCCGGTCTGGACCTCTCGGATGCGGCGGCGGTCACCCGCTGTGCCGAAACCACCAAGATCCGCTTCCGCGATCCGGGGGACGGCGGCGAAACCCGGGTCATCGTCAACAGCCACGATGCCACCGACGAATTGCGCACGGAAACGGCCGCTGCGGCGGCCTCGGCCATTGCCGCAATTCCCGGTGTGAGGGCGGCCTTGCTGGACAAGCAACGAGGCTTCCGGCGCACGCCTGGACTGGTGGCGGACGGGCGCGACATGGGTACGGTCATATTCCCGGACGCGGCCTTCAAGGTATTCCTTACCGCAAGCGCCGAGGAAAGGGCGAAAAGGCGCTATAAGCAGTTGAAGGATAAGGGGTTGAATGTTACCCTTGCCGCCCTTTTGCGCGAGATCCAGGCGCGCGACGAGCGGGATGCAGCGAGAAAAGTCGCTCCTCTCCGCCCAGCACGGGACGCCCTGACCATCGATACCACCGGTATTCCGGTTGCTGGCGTTGTTGCTGCGGTGCTTTCGGTGGTTCGTCCCGCCTGATTGCGTGCAAGAGGGAAACGGTCCGGTGCCCATGGTGGGTGCCGGTTTCAATCATGGCATGTAGCCGCATGCCCCTGACAGGTGGATCGCAATCCCCGCGTGGTTGCCAAGGCATCACGTGTGGTTGTCGCTCCGTTGTCTTTCACTGGAATCACTCAATGAATGCTGTAGCCGAAACCGCGATGACCGAAAGCTTTGCCGAAATGTTCGAGCGGAGCCAATCCATCGCCAACCTCAAGCCGGGATCGATCGTTCTTGGCACCGTTGTGGAAATCCGTTCCGACGTGGTCGTCATCAATGCCGGACTCAAGTCCGAAGGCATTGTCCCGATCGAACAGTTCCGCACCGATGATGGGGTGCTTGAAATCCATGTTGGCGACCAGGTCAAGGTCGCGCTCGACTCCATCGAGAACGGTTTCGGCGAAACCATGCTCTCGCGCGAAAAGGCGAAGCGTTCGCTGGTTTGGGATGAGCTTGAGGAAGTGCACACCAAGAACGAAAGCGTTGTTGGTCGCATCTCGGGCAAGGTCAAGGGTGGTTTCACGGTCGACATCAAGGATGTTCGCGCGTTCCTGCCAGGCTCCCTGGTCGACGTGCGCCCGGTGCGCGACCCGTCCTACCTGGAAGGCAAGGAACTCGAATTCAAGATCATCAAGCTCGACCGCAAGCGCAACAACGTGGTGGTCTCCCGCCGCGCCGTGGTCGAGAGCGAATTCAGCGTCGAGCGCGAGCAGCTGCTGGATCGTTTGCAGGAAAACGCCGTGGTCAAGGGCGTGGTCAAGAACCTCACCGATTACGGTGCGTTCGTCGATCTCGGCGGCATCGACGGCCTGCTGCACATCACCGACATGGCGTGGAAGCGCGTGCGTCATCCGAGCGAAGTGGTCAATGTCGGCGACGAGCTGGACGTGCGCGTGCTCAAGTTCGACCGCGAGCGCAACCGCGTCAGCCTGGGCCTGAAGCAGCTCGGCGAGGATCCATGGGTGGCCATCAGCCGCCGTTACCCGAGCGGCACCAAGGCCGTGGGCAAGGTTTCCAACGTCACCGACTACGGCTGCTTCGTGGAGCTGGAAGCCGGCGTCGAGGGCCTGGTCCACGTTTCCGAAATGGACTGGACCAACAAGAACGTCAACCCGGCCAAGGTTGTGCAGGTTGGTGATGATGTCGAAGTGATGGTGCTGGACGTCGATGAAGAGCGTCGCCGCATCTCGCTTGGCATCAAGCAGACCCGCGCCAATCCGTGGGAAGCCTTTGCCGCGATCTACAAGAAGAACGACAAGGTCACCGGCCAGATCAAGTCGATCACCGACTTTGGCATCTTCATCGGCCTGGAAGGCGGCATCGATGGCCTGGTGCACCTGTCCGACATTTCCTGGGCTGCCGCAGGCGAAGACCTGGTGCGCAACTTCAAGAAGGGCGACGAGATCGAGGCCGTGGTGCTGGCGGTTGATCCGGAACGCGAGCGCATTTCGCTGGGCATCAAGCAGCTCGAACAGGATCCGTTCGGCCAGTTCATGGCCAACCATCCGCGCGGCAGCATCCTCACCGGAACGGTGCGTGAAGTCGATGCGAAGGGCGTCACCGTCGACATCGAGGACGGTATCGAGGGTTACCTGCGCGCCAACGACATCGCCAAGGAGCGCGTTGACGATGCCACCCTGCATTTCAAGGTTGGCGACACCGTCGAAGCGAAGTTCACCGGCATGGACCGCAAGGGACGCGTGCTGCAGCTTTCCATCCGCGCCAAGGATGAGGAAGAACTGCAGTCCGTGTTGGACGACTACCAGAGCAGCACCGGCGCAACGACCCAGTTGGGCGCGCTGCTGAAAGAGAAGTTCAACCGCGAGTGATGAAGTCGGGTCGGCGCCGAAAGGCGTCGGCTCTGCATTTCCCGGTGCCCACGAGACCCGTGGGCACCTTCCTCACCAGCGGGTACCCGGCAATGACCAAATCCGAATTGATCGAAGCCTTGTCGGCCCGCCAGCAGCATCTGGCGGGCAATGACGTGGAGATGGCCGTCAAGAGCATGCTTGAGCAGATGACGCATGCGCTGTCCGGTGGCGAGCGCATCGAGATCCGCGGTTTCGGCAGCTTCTCCCTGCATTTCCGGCCGCCGCGCATGGGGCGCAATCCCAAGACCGGTGACGCGGTCGCGTTGCCCGGCAAACATGTGCCACACTTCAAGCCGGGCAAGGAACTGCGCGAGCGCGTGAACGGATCCACCACGGTTTCCGACGACGCCCGCTGATTGCCGAATGAACGCCCGCACGCGGGTGTCCCCTGGAGAAGTCGGCCATGCGACTAGGCGTGGTGGTGTTGATCCTGCTTGCGGTTGTCATGGGCGCCACTTTTGGGGCCTTGAACGCTGACCGCATCCTGCTCGATTTCTGGTTGATCGATTTTTCGGTCCCCAAGGGCGCTGCCCTGCTTGCGGCGCTGCTGCTTGGCTGGGTGCTCGGTGGCTTGCTGGTCTGGGGCTTGCGCGTGCGTGCGTTGCGGCGCGAGTTGCGGGCGCTCAGGCGATCACTGGCCCAACAAGGGGCTTCGCGCGTGCGGCCTGATCCGGGAAGCGATGGCCTTGCATGAATGAGATAGGCCTGTTGTTCCTGTTGCTTCCGGTGGCCGCATTTTCCGGCTGGTATGTTGCGCGGCGCGGCAGCGAGCGCACGTCCGGTGCCAAGGTCAGCGAGCTGTCGAGCAACTACTTCCGCGGCCTCAACTACCTGCTCAACGAGCAGCAGGACAAGGCCATCGAAGTCTTCCTGCAACTTGCCGAGTACAACCGCGACACCGTCGAAACCCATCTGGCCCTGGGCAACCTGTTCCGCCGGCGGGGTGAGGTCGATCGCGCTATTCGCGTACACCAGAATCTGATCGCGCGTCCCAGCCTGAGCGACGAGGAAAAGACCGTCGCCTTGCTGGAGCTGGGCGAGGATTACATGCGCGCCGGCTTGCTGGACCGTGCGGAAACCCTGTTCACCGATCTGGTTGCCATGGATGCCCTGGCGCCCGTGGCGTTGAATCACCTGGTGGCCATCTACCAGCATGAGCGCGACTGGAACAAGGCTATCGACATCGCGCGAAAGCTCGAGGCGGCGACCGGGGAATCCCAGGGGGCCAGCATCGCCCAGTTCTACTGCGAACTCGCCGAGCAGGCGCGTTCGCGCAAGGCCTGGGCAGAGGCCAGGGGGTTCCTTGACGAAGCATGTGCCGCCGAGGGCGATTGCGTGCGTGCCAGCATGATCCTGGGGCACATCGAGGCATCAAACGGCAACCCGGATGCAGCCATCGCCGCATTCGAACACGTCGCAGAGCGTGACGTGGACTATGTGCCGGAAATCCTTTCGCCACTGCTGGATGTCTATGCCAAGGCCCAGCGCATGCAGCGTGCCGAGGAATTCCTGCTGCGCATGACCGAGCGACACCAGGGCGTTTCCCCGGTGCTGGCGTTGGCCAGGTTGTACTCGCGAACCAAGGGCGAAAAGTCGGCGGTGGATTTTCTCACCCGGCAGCTGCACCAGCGTCCATCGGTGCGCGCCTTGATGGCACTCATCGATGCGAATCTGCATACCGCGCAGGGCGAGGCACGCGAAAGCCTGCTGATCCAGCGCGACCTGACCCGCAAGCTGCTGGAGGGGCAGGCCATGTATCGCTGCTCGCGATGCGGCTTCGGGGCAAAGTCCCACCACTGGCACTGCCCGAGCTGCAAGAGCTGGACCACGATCCGACCCATCCACAGTGTGGTTGGCGAATAGGAACGCTCGTGCTGGCCTGGCCGCTTTCGACGTGGATGATCCTGTTGCTGGCGACTTTCCTGGTTTCCGCCACGGTCTGCTGGCTGGCCATTCGCTACGCCAATCGCCGGCAGTTGATCGACCAGCCAGGGCGTCGCCGATCGCATGTCGTAGCAACACCGCGCGGCGGTGGCATCGGCATTGTCGTCGCGGTGCTGGCCGGATTGCTGGCAACAATGGTCGGTGACCCTGGGTCTGTCACGGGATGGCCTCGGCGCGAGGAGCTTGCCTTGCTGTCGCTGGGCGGCGGCGTGTTGATCGTGGCGGCGGTGGGTTGGCTTGATGACCATCGCAGTCTCGGCGCCGGAATCCGCCTCTGCGCCCATGTGCTCGCGGTCGTCGTGAGCTTGCTACCGATCCTGCTGATCGACGTTCCGTCCTTGTCGGGCAACCCGGTGATGCCATGGGTACTGGCTGCACTGGCTGTGGCCTGCATCGCGGCAGTGTGGTCGATCAACCTGCACAACTTCATGGACGGCATCAATGGACTGCTCGCATTCCAGGCGGTGTTCGTCTTTGTGGCGCTGGGTCTGCTCTGTGCGCGCTCCGGCCATGCAGTCGACGCCCAACGCATTGGATTGTTTGTCGCTGCCACGCTGGGATTCCTGCCGTTCAATTTCCCGCGCGCCCGCATCTTCATGGGCGATGTCGGCAGTGGCAGCCTGGGGTTGCTGGTCGCGGCAAGCATCGGCTGGCAGGTTGCCGCGATGCCCAATCTGATTTATGCCGGGCTGATCGCCTGTTCCGGCTTTATGGTGGATGCATCGGCGACCCTGCTTTCACGCATGCTGGGCGGGCGGCGTTGGTATAGTGCGCACCGCGAACATCTGTACCAATGGCTGGTGCGCAGCGGCATGAGCCATGCAAAGGTGGTCGCCCTGTACATGACCTGGAACCTGCTGATCGTGACCCCTGCGTTGTTGCTCGCCGCTATCGAAGCCGATGACGTGTCCACCACGGGCGCGCTTGCGGCGGGCGGAGCCGCGCAAGCCGGTTTCGTGTATGCGCTTGCCCTGCTGGTTTGGGTATTCGGCAAGCAGTACTGCCTGCGCGCCGTCAGCCGGTCCCGGAAGCGCGCAGCGTGAGCAGCCGTTTGATTGCAAAGATCCATCCCCGCTTTGCGGTCGTCGTGCACGACCTTGCCATGGTCTGGCTGACCTGGGTCGCGATCAACTCCTTCCGTTGGTCCTTTGAAACGGAGGCGGCACGCCCCGGCCTGGACTGGTTCGGCCTTGAAGTCGGCTTGGTGCTCGCTGCGCAGGGGCTGATCTTCTGGGTCACCGGGCTGTACAAGGGACTGTGGCGGTTTGCCAGCCTGCCGGACCTCTGGAACATCCTGCGTGCAGCGCTGCTGGGTGCCTTGCTGATTGCCCTTACCCTGTTCATCTACAACCGCCTGGCAACCGTGCCGCGCACGGTGCTGGTGGTCTATCCGGTCTGCCTGGCCGTCATGCTGGGCTTGCCGCGACTGGCCTACCGCTACTGGAAAGACAACCGCCTGGATTTCCTATCGCGCACGCCGGCCATGCGCGTGCTGGTGTTGGGCGCGGGGCGGGCCGGTGACACCCTGGTGCGCGGGCTGGTGCGCGAAAACCGCTACCTCGTGGTCGGCATGCTGGATGACAACACGCAATTGCGCGGAGCGCGGGTTCGCGGCGTACCGGTGCTGGGTACGCTTGACCAGATGGGCGAACTTGCACGCGAGACCGCAGCGCAGATGCTGCTCATCGCCATGCCTTCGGCCAGCAGTTCGCAGATGCAGCGCGTGGTCGAGCGATGCGAAGCAACCGGGCTTCCATTCCGCACCATGCCGCGGCTGGCCGACGTGGTGGCCGGCCGTTCCAGCCTTGGCGAGCTCAAGGAGGTTGCCATCGAGGACCTGCTCGGACGCGAGCAGGTGCAACTGGATTGGACCTCGATCCGCACCGGTATTTCCGGCAAGCGCGTGTTGGTGACTGGAGGCGGTGGTTCCATTGGTTCGGAATTGTGCCGGCAGGTCGCACGGCTCGGCGCCTTGGCGTTGACGATCATGGAAATCTCCGAGTTCAACCTGTACCGGATCGAACAGGAGTTGCGTCGCGAGTTTCCGGACCTGTTGCTGGATGCACGCATCGGCGACTGCGGGGACCGTGCAGCCTGCGAACGGGTATTCAGCAACGCCAGGCCCCAGGTCGTGTTTCATGCGGCAGCGTACAAGCACGTGCCCTTGCTGCAGGAGCAACTGCGCGAGGCTTTCCGCAACAATGTGCTGGGCACGGTCAGCGTGGCGCAGTTTGCTCATCGTCATGCGGCGGAGAGTTTCGTGCTGATCTCCACGGACAAAGCGGTCAACCCAAGCAGCATCATGGGCGCCTGCAAACGCATGGCCGAGATCTACTGCCAGAACCTTGCCATGCAGTCGCAAACGCGGTTCATCACCGTGCGTTTCGGAAACGTGCTGGATTCCGCCGGCTCGGTCGTACCCCTGTTCCGCGAACAGATTTACGCCGGTGGGCCGGTCACCGTCACCCATCCGGAAATCACGCGTTATTTCATGACCATCCCGGAGTCCTGCCAATTGATCCTGCAGGCGGCCGTGCTTGGCAAGGGCGGGGAAATCTTTGCGCTGGACATGGGCGAGCCGGTCAAGATTGCCTATCTTGCGGAGCAGATGATCCGGCTTGCCGGAAAGCAACCCGGGCGCGACATCGAGATTGTTTTCAGCGGTTTACGCGCCGGCGAGAAATTGTTCGAGGAATTGTTCCACGAGCTCGAAAACTACCAGGCCACCGCGCATGCCAAGATCTTCCTGGCCCAGCCCCGCAGCATGAGCTGGGACCTGCTTTCGCAATTGCTGCAACAGGCGCAGCAGGCCGTGGCTGACTACGATGAAGCGGCATTGCGCCGGATTCTCGACCAGTTGCTGCCCGAATTCGCGCCGTACGTCGCCAGCCCGGATCCGGTGGTGATTCCATTCGCTGTTCGGCCTTCCTGAGAGAGTACGGGTATTTCCAGATGAAAAATGGACGTTTGCGCAAGGTGGTATTTCCGGTGGCGGGCCTGGGCACGCGCTTCCTGCCGGCCACCAAGGTGGTCGCCAAGGAAATGTTGCCGGTGCTGGACCGGCCATTGATCCAGTATGCGGTGGACGAGGCGGTGGATGCGGGTGCCGATACCCTGATTTTCGTCACCAACCGCTACAAGCACGCGATCGCCGACTACTTCGACAAGGCCTACGAGTTGGAGAGCAAGCTCGCCCAGGCCGGCAAGGAAGAACTGCTGGCGCTGGTGCAGGGCACCTTGCCGCGCAATGTCCGTTGCGTATTCGTCACCCAGCCGGAAGCACTGGGTCTCGGTCACGCCGTGCTGTGTGCCAAACAGGTTGCCGGAGACGAGCCGTTTGGTGTGATCCTTGCCGATGATCTGATCGTAAATGGCGCACCGGGATCGGGCAAGGCCGGTGCCTTGCGCCAGATGGCGGAAGTGGCCGCGCGCGAGGATGCCGGCGTGCTCGCCGTCGAGGAAGTGCCACGCGCCGACACGCGCAAGTACGGCATCGTCGATGCCGAATCGATTTCGGCGCGTTCCGCGAGGATTCGCATGGTGGTGGAGAAGCCCGCGCCGGAAGTGGCGCCCTCGAACCTTGCGATTGTCGGACGCTATGTTCTGCCGCCGCGCATTTTTCCGTTGCTTGAACAGACCAGGCCCGGCGCAGGTGGCGAGATCCAGTTGACCGATGCCATCGAGGCGCTCCTGCACGAAATGCCGGTGCTGGCCTACTGCTTCGAGGGCACGCGCTTTGATTGCGGCAACAAGTTGGGCCTGGTCAAGGCTACCTTGCACATGGCCTTGCAGGACCCGCAGATTGGCGGGGAAACCGCCAAACTGGTACGCGGGCAGGGTGCATGAGAGGGCAGGGTCCACAACGGAACTCATTCGTCGCGAGCAAGCTCGCTCCCACAAAACCAAGCAATGGTGGGAGCGAGCTTGCTCGCGACAATACATGTTCAGACCTTCCCAAGGGGAGCTGAGAAGACATGGATATCAGCCACATCCTCAATCACCTGGGCGAAGTGCGCGAGGACTACCACGGTGCGGTGGCACCGCCGCTGGTGCAGTCCTCCATTTTTGCCTTCCCGAGCGTTGCCGACATGCGCGCCGGATTCACCGATGAATATGCCGGGCACGTCTACACGCGTGGCAACAATCCGACCGTTGCCATCCTGCGCCAGAAGGTTGCCGCGCTGGAAGGCAGCGAGGACTGTCTTGCCTTCGGTAGCGGTGCCGCCGCCATCGCCGCGGGCGTGGTGGCCAGCGTGCGCAGCGGGGACCACGTGGTCTGCGTGGCCAAGCCCTACACGGCGACACGCAAGCTGCTGAGCCAGATGCTGCCGGGATTTGGCGTGAACACGAGTTTCGTCGACGCGCGAAGCGCGCAGGCTGTGGAACAGGCCTTGCTGCCGCATACCCGGCTGATTGTGCTGGAAAGTCCGAACTCGATGACCTTCGAGCAGCAGGACCTGGCCGCAATTTCGGCATTGGCGCGGCCACGTGGCATCCGTACGCTGTGTGACAACAGTTTTTCCAGCCCGCTCAACCAGTCGCCGATCGCCATGGGCATCGATCTGGTCGCCCACTCGGCAACCAAGTACCTGAACGGGCACAGCGATGTGATCGCGGGTGTGCTGTGCGGAACGCGGGCAATGCTGCGTGACGTGTTCAACGGCCCGTACATGAACCTGGGCGCCATCCTTTCCCCGCATGATGCCTGGTTGCTCATTCGTGGCCTGCGCACGCTGGAAGTACGCATGGAACGGGTGGCCGCGACTACCGGCAAGGTGCTCGCGTTCCTGCAGGCTCACCCCCGCGTGCGTGGCGTGTTCCATCCACACGCGCAGGCCAATCCCCAGCTCAATCTCAGCGAGCGTCAATTGCGAGGCGCCAGTGGCCTGCTCAGCATCGACCTCGATGTCGGCTCAGTCGTCGCGGTGGAGCGTTTTTGCAATGCGTTGAAGCGCTTTCTGATGACGGTTTCCTGGGGTGGATACGAATCGCTGGCCTTTCCGGTGTGCGCGGTTTTTCCGGCGGATTCCCCGCTGCGCCCCGCAGGTGGCGTGCCACTCAGCCTGGTGCGCCTGTCGATCGGCCTGGAGGCAGCGGATCTGCTCATCGCCGATCTTGCCCAAGCACTGGCCGGCATGGGCGAATAGACGTGGGCCAGCGTTGTCCTCGCATTGGTGGCTTGCCACCGCTTGGCAAGCGATCCCTCATTTCCTTTTCTCATCGCGGCTGACACGGTGTCGCTTTCGCGCCTGAGCGTTGCAGTCATCGGATTGGGCACGGCGGGCCAGGCCGCAGCGGTTCTGCTTGCGCGCGATGGGCATCGCGTTGAGGTGTTCGAACAGGCCGCAGCACCCGGACCGGTTGGCGCGGGCTTGCTGCTGCAGCCGGTCGGTTTGCAGGTCCTGTGGAAAATGGGCCTGCTCGATGAAGTCCTCAGGCATGGTCGGCGCATTGATCGGCTGTATGGCGATACACCGAAGGGCAAGGGCGTCCTCGACATCCGCTACGCCCGGCTTGATCCGCGACTGTACGGCCTTGGCCTGCAACGTGGCGCGTTGTTTTCCATCCTTGCCTCGGTCATCGACCCTGCCACGGTGCTTCACGCGGATTCCCGCGTCGTCGATGCGGATTCGGACAATGGGCGCGTGCGTGACGTGCATGGAAAGAGTCATGGCCCGTTTGACCTGATCGTGGTGGCTGACGGGTCGGCCTCGTCCCTGCGTTCGTTGACCGGGAATCCGCGCCTGGATCGACCGTATCCCTGGGGTGCCTTGTGGTGCCTGCTGGAGCAGGGTGACTGGGCATTCGGCGATGAGCTGCGCCAGCGCTATGTCGGCGCGCAGCGGATGATCGGCATGCTTCCGGTTGGAACAAGGCCGGGTGACGACGTGCCGCGCCTGAGTTTTTTCTGGAGTCTGCCCACGCGTGGGATGGATGGGTGGACGCAAGCGCCCTTCGCCGCCTGGCTCGACGAGGTGCGTGACTTGTGGCCGGAATCCGCGCCGAGGCTGTGCGGCCTGCATGCGCATTCCGCGCTCAGCCGCGCCAGCTATCGGGATGCCATTCCGCGCGCGTGGCACAAGGGGCGCCTCGTCCTGCTGGGCGATGCTGCCCATGCAATGAGTCCGCAACTGGGCCAGGGTGTGAACATGGCGCTGCTGGATGCACTGGCCCTGCGTGACGCCCTGCGCGCGGGTCGATCCTTGCGTGACGCGCTGGCGAGCTATGCGCGCCAACGAAGCGCGCAGGTTTCCGCCTACCAGTTCTGGAGTCGCTGGCTGACTCCCTTGTTCCAGTCGCACCAGCGCATTCCCGCCTGGGTGCGGGATCTCACCTTCCTGCAGATGGGTCGCCTGTGGGGCGCGCGCTCGTTGATGCTGCGTGTGCTCTCGGGCACGCAGCAGGGCATGTTCGGCACGCATGCGCTTGAACCGGAATTCCTTGATCGGAATTCGCCTGGACTTCCGGGATAGGGAACGCTGATCAAGTGCCGCACATCCTGACTGGATCGAATAATGAGTGTGTAGTGCCTTGATTTCGCTCATGGTTCGACAGGCCTGTCCTGAGCACAGTCGAAGGGCTCACCACGAACGGAGGGGGGTGAGAGCCGCTCATGGTTCGACAGGCCTGTCCTGAGCACAGTCGAAGGGCTCACCACGAACGGAGGGGGTGAGAGCCGCTCATGGTTCGACAAGCTCACCACGAACGGAGGGGGGGTGAGCGCCGTTCATGGTTCGACAGGCCTGTCCTGAGCACAGTCGAAGGGCTCACCACGAACGGAATTTTTTGCTCAGAGCTGGTTGACCGGCAACCTAGAATCTCACCAAGAACGGAAGTCTCCTGTTCAGCGTTGTCTTAGACTTCAGGCTTGATCTCCGCCACGAGGTATCCATGCCGTCATTCATTCCACCCGAGGTCTTGTTGCTGGGGCCAGGTCCGTCTCCGGTTCCGCAGCGCATCCTGGATGCCTTGGCGAGGCCCACCATTGGGCATCTGGACCCCCGGTTTGTCGGCATGATGGATGATCTGAAGCGCTTGCTTCGGTATGCCTTCCAGACCGGCAACGAGTTGACCATTCCGGTATCGGCGCCGGGTTCGGCGGGCATGGAAACGGCGTTCGTCAATGTGATCGAGCCGGGCGACACGGTCATCGTCTGCCAGAACGGCGTGTTCGGTGGACGCATGCGCGAGAACGTCATGCGCATCGGTGCCATGCCCGTGATGGTGAACGATGCCTTCGGCACGCCGATTGATCTGGACAAGGTGCGTTCTGCGTTGAAGGCCAACCCGGGTGCCAGGGCGCTGGCTTTCGTGCACGCGGAAACATCCACGGGTGTCGAATCCGATGCTGCCGAATTGTGTCGACTTGCGCAGGAGCACGGTGCCCTGAGCATCGTCGATGCCGTCACCAGTCTCGGCGGCATTCCGGTATGTGCGGATGCCTGGGGCGCCGATGCCATCTACTCGGGTTCGCAAAAATGCCTGTCCGCGCCGCCTGGACTGTCGCCCGTCACCTTCAGTGCGCGCGCCATGGAGCGGGTCAGGGCGCGTCGTTCGCCGGTGCAGAGTTGGTTCCTCGATCTTGGCCTGGTGATGAACTATTGGCAGGGAGCGGGTGGGCGTGCCTACCATCACACGGCGCCGATCAACATGTTGTATGCCTTGCATGAAGCATTGCTGATGCTTGAAGCGGAAGGCTTGCAGGCAGCCTTTGCCCGGCACCGGGCCAATCACGAGCGATTCCGCGATGGCTTGCAGGCAATGGGCATGGAATTGCTGGTCGCGGAAAACTGCCGCCTTCCGCAACTGAACGCCGTGAAGGTGCCGGAGGGTGTCGATGAAGCGGCTGTGCGCAAGCGTTTGCTAGCCGATTTCAGCATCGAGATTGGCGCGGGCCTCGGCGAACTGGCCGGCAAGATCTGGCGCATCGGGCTGATGGGGGCGGGCAGCAATCCCGAGAGCGTGGACCGGGTCCTGGCTGCACTTGGCGCCTGCCTTGATCGCAAGGCACCGTGAATGAACTGCTGCCCTGCGCATGCGGGCAGATGCTTCACGCGGGTATTCTGGCATCGTTCAATCCACCGGCGAGGAATGGCTTGAAACAGGATGGGTCTTGGCCCGTGATTGTCCCTTTGTGGCATTTCCTGACTCCTCGCCACCTCGCCGCCGCCGGTTGGGGCAAGAAACGATTGGCCCAGGTCTTGCAAAGGTTCAGGGAACAAACCTGAAACCTTGATTTGCGGAGGCCATATGGATGCCACCAATGCCCGGATCGCGGAAGCGGACGAAGCTGTCGTCGTTCCGATCAGGCCCGTAACGGACGTACGGCAACGCAATGCCATCATGTTGTTGCCACCGGGCATGCGCATGCCGGAAGGCTGGCAGGAGGCCTGGGTCAAGGCGGGTTGGAATCTGGTCAGTTGTGCGGGCCCCGAGCAGATCCCGGCAGCCTTGCATGGCCCGGGCAACGCGGCGCTCATTACCTCGCCGTGGGCGGAAGTGGGAAAACCGGCCCTGCGCGGGACGGTTGCACGCGGCCTCAAGGTCATTACACAAAGCGCGCAACTGAACGCAAAAACCTTGCCGAAAGCGGCGGCTTCCGGATTGCTGCGTCGCGCGGAATTCCTCGAACTGCTGGAACGGGCCGAGTCCGATTCCGCCGAGTCAAACCGCGTGCTGATCTCGATCCACGTTGATCAGTCCGCACGTTTCACCACCCAGATGCGTCAGACCGTATTGTTTGATCTGGAGGAACGGGTCATGCAGCGCATCTGCGCCCAGCTTCGGCCCGAGGACGCGGCAACGATCTGGCCGGAACTTGGATTCGGCGTGCTGGTTGAGCGCAGCAGCTGCGATGAAGTGGCCATGCTGGCCGAACGCATCCGCATGTCGCTGTCGGAATCACCGTTCGAGGTCGATGGCGAATCCCTTTGCCTGACAGTCTCCATCGGTGTTGCGCTTTTGCCCGCGACTGAAGCCGGTGAAGGCGGACAGGCCTGGTTCGCCTCGGCATGTGCCGCACAGGCCATTGCCAGCCGTCACGGTGGAAACCAGGTTGCCGGCCTGCTCAGTCGTGCCTATGCGCCCATGCCGGCCGAGCGTGTGTTGATCCTGCGCGAATGGGCGCAGGAAGCAAAGTCCTGCAACAATATCGTGCTCGAGTACCAGCCGATGATGCCCATGAAGGAATCCTCCGGCGAGTTGTACTCGGTACAGGCCAAGTTGCGTGATCCCCGCGCGCCATTGGCCGGAGTGGGTCGCGCCGAGTACCTGCGCATCGCCAGGGAAGCCGGAGCGATGGTGATGATTGATCGCACCTGCCTGTTCCACGCCCTGGAAATGTTGCAGCAGGAACACGAGCGCGGACGCAAGACCGAGCTGGTCGTGCCAATCGAAATGGAAACCCTCAATGGATCCGCATGGCGCTGGTTGCAGAACGAGTTGCGCCGTCGTGGCCATCTGGCCGCACGCCTGATCCTGGAGCTGGAAGGGAATTCCGGCCTGATGAGCAAGGACAGCGTTGCCCGCATCATCCGGCTGCGCAGGCATGGCGTTCGCGTGGCCGTTGCCGATGCCAGCGGCGAC
>Ga0116176_10002280_pt1 | contig 14621 bp, 14 predicted proteins | sample AD_STIC08_MetaG_FD_89803 | JGI IMG/M metagenome (GOLD analysis project Ga0116176, IMG submission 89803) | Active sludge microbial communities of municipal wastewater-treating anaerobic digesters from USA - AD_STIC08_MetaG | ecosystem: Engineered > Bioreactor > Anaerobic > Digestate | place: USA...
ATGACGCCTTGCAGGCGACCGGTCAAATTATCTAGCATCATGTTCCTCTTTAAATGCGCTTACTTACAAATTTATTTAAAATTAAATTGCTTCTACAGCAAAATAATTTCATTTCAGGATAATTAAAATCTAGGATAATCAAAATCAATGTGCAATTTTAACCTAAACACGCGATAATTTAGCTATGCAAAATCTTATTCCTTATTTAATTGTCTTTTTTATCTATTTAGCCGTGGCAGTGGACTTTTGGCGTATCGCCAAACTGGCTGAAAAAAATCTCAAATTGCACAGTTCGATGATTGCGCTTGGTTTAACGTTGCATGGCTGGCTGCTTGTTCATGACGTGTTTGCAGGCGCTGGTATCAATTTAGGGTTTTTCTTAGCGCTTTCCGCCATTCTTTGGCTCACTGTACTCATTTATTGGTTGGTCAATTTAAAGCACCCGCTTTATAGTCTGCAAGCTTTTGTTTTACCACCTGCGGCGGTGTTTGCGCTGCTTCCTGCGCTCACCACGCAAAACCATTTTTTATCGACCGAAGGGGCAAATTTATTGCTCACGCATATTGGTATTGCACTGGTGGCTTATAGTTTATTTACGTTTGCCACACTGCACGCGCTGATTATGCTGGTGGCCGAGCGTAGTTTGCACCAAAAGAAAAGCTGGATTCAGTTACCAGATTTTCCACCGTTACTGGTGATGGAAAAATTATTGTTCCGCGTCATCAGCCTTGGTTTTATTTTGCTTACCATCACACTGGTAAGTGGCATGGTATTTTCAGAAGAGATTTTTGGCAAAATCGCGCAATTTAACCACAAAACCATTTTTTCAATTGCCGCATGGGTAATTTACGGCTGGCTTTTATTTGGGCATTATCAATATGGCTGGCGTGGTAAAAAGGCCATTAAACTGACGTTAATTGGCTTTGTGCTACTGCTGCTGGCATACGTTGGAACGAAGTTTATTTTAGAAGTCATTAAGCAAACTTAAGCCTATTTTTTGACACAACCTTTTCTAATGCCCTGTGAGCCTTATAAAAAAAGGCTCGCAGGGCATCAAAATTTTCTCGGGCGAAAACTCACCCATTTTCAATCATTATCGCAAACTGATTTGTGGCCAATTTTGCGCTGTAGCATAAGCGGATAATTCTGCGTCAGCATCCACTGCCACCGGGTTGGTCACTAACTTCATCAAGGGCAAGTCGTTATGTGAATCGCTATAAAAATAGCTCACTTCAAAATCTGCTAACGTTTGCCCGCGCTCGGCTAGCCATTGATTTAAGCGCGTAACTTTACCCGTTTGAAAGCTCGGCACGCCCACAAACCCGCCAGTAAATTCACCGTTGATTTCTTCTGGATCAGTGCCGATTAAGTGTTCAATACCAAAATCCAGCGCAATCGGACGCGTAATAAAACTGTTGGTGGCGGTAATCACCAGCAACAAATCGCCCTGCGCACGATGCTTTTCAACCAGCGCCCGCGCTTTGTCCGTCATCATCGGGCGGATGACTTGTTTCATGTATTCCAAATGCAGCGCGTCTAAAAACGCGCGTTTGTGCTGCGATAATGGATGCAACTGAAACTTTAAAAAAGCTTCAATATCCAGCTTGCCTTGTTTGTAATCTTCATGAAACTGCACGTTGCGGTCGTGATGCGCGGCTTTATCGAGCAGGCCTTGTGCAATCATAAATTGCCCCCACTGAAAATCGCTATCACCCGCGAGCAAGGTGTTATCTAAGTCAAATAAAGCAAGATTTTGTGTTGAATTTTTGTTCATATTTTTAAATGGTTTTCTTCATTTGTTGCGGTGAGAACTAAAATCACGCCAGCTAAAATCACCGCCAGCGCAATATATTCATTGGTGGTAACAACCTCATTGGCCAGCCAAATGCCAACAATAAACGCCACCACCGGGTTAACAAAGGTATTGCTGCTGGCCACTAATGGACGCACTGTTTTGAGCAAATATTGGTAAGCACTATAAGCCACCAGCGAACCCAACACCACTAAAAACAACATTGCGCCCCAAGATTTTGGGCTAATATGCGCAGGCCATTGCTCGTTAGCGTAAGCGCTCACTATCATCAGAACAACCCCACCAACGAGCATTTGCGCAGCGGCCGCCATTAAGCCTTGCGGCATCGCCAAACGTTTGCCCCAAACTGAGCCGAACGACCAACTTGCCGCCGCAAAAATTAGCAATAATGCGCTGGCAACATCGCCATGCAAACTGCCGCCAAGATTGAGCAACACAATGCCTACCAAGCCAATGGCGATACCCAGCCATTCTTGCCGGGTGATTCTGTGCCCCCAAATACTTGAGAAAATCGCCATCCAAATCGGCGCAGTGGCTATCGCCAATGCCGCCACGCTCGATGATACCGTCTGCTGCACATAGCACACTGTGCCATTGCCCAAAGCCGGCAGTAAAATACCCACTGCACTTGCACCCAACCATTGCTGCTTTGTTGGGTTTGGCGCACCCAAAAACCGCATGACCACATACAAAATCAATCCCGCCACAGTAAAGCGCAGCCCCGCCATTAAAAATGGTGGAAAACTTTCAATGCCAAACCGAATCGCTAAATACGTTGAGCCCCAAATAAAGTAGGTGCAAAACAACGCGGCAACAATGAAAAGAGTTTGATTTTTACTGGTCATTTAAAGGCTTAACAAAGCCGAATTTTAGATTTTGATAGCGTCGTTAAAACGCGTTAAATTAGCCTTATTTAAACACAACCTTTTTTGATGCTCTGGAAGCCTTTATTTATAAGGCTTCCAGAGGCATTATTTTTTCTCTGCGCAAAAAGCGTGCGATTCACTCAATTTTTATCGCAAAAATAAGTGCCAATGCAAGGCGCTAAACTTGCGGGTTCATTTTCTCAAGTTTGCTGTGCAATTTATTCAAGCCGTTCAAATACGCTTTGGCGGAGGCAATCACAATATCGGTATCGGCACCCTGGCCATTCACAATACGGCCTGCTTTTGAAAGGCGCACGGTCACTTCCCCTTGCGCATCGGTGCCGCTGGTGATGTTATTGACCGAATACAATTGCAACTCAACGCCACTGTTGACGATATTTTCAATCGCTTTAAAAGTAGCATCCACTGGGCCACCGCCATCGGCTTCGGCTTTTTGTTCTGCGCCATTATCTGAAACCGTAATAAAAGCATGTGGAATTTCACCCGTTTGCGAAGTGACTTGCAAATACACCAATTTGTAATTTTCAGAAGCTTCCTGCACAAACTCATCGCTCACAAGCGCGTGCAAATCTTCATCAAAAATTTCTGATTTTTTATCAGCCAAATCTTTAAAGCGCGCAAACGCGGCGTTAACCGCATCTTCGCTTTCTAATTCTATGCCCAATTCTTTCAAGCGCGTTCTAAACGCATTGCGGCCTGACAATTTGCCCAAAGTCAATTTGTTGGCATTCCAGCCCACGTCTTCTGCACGCATAATTTCGTAAGTCTCACGGTGCTTTAATACGCCATCTTGATGAATGCCGCTTTCGTGCGCAAACGCATTGGCGCCGACAATCGCTTTATTCGGCTGCACCGGGTAACCCGTGATGCTAGAAACCAATTTGCTGGTCGGCACGATTTGCGTGGTATCAATGCGCGTATCCAAATTAAAAATATCGCGGCGTGTTTTTATTGCCATCACCACTTCTTCTAAGCTGGCATTACCTGCACGTTCGCCCAAGCCGTTAATGGTGCATTCCACTTGCCTTGCGCCGCCCATTACTGCGGCCAACGAGTTCGCCACCGCCATGCCTAAATCGTTGTGGCAATGTGTACTCCAAACAACTTTATCGCTATTTTTTACGCGTTTAATTAAGGTCGCCATGCGTTCACCCCAAGGGGCTGGAATGCTATAGCCAACGGTATCAGGCACGTTGATGGTTTTAGCACCCGCTTCAATCACCTCATCAAATACACGCACTAAAAAATCAATCTCTGAACGCACCGCGTCTTCAGCCGAAAACTCGACATCGTCGGTGTACTCTTTGGCCCATTTCACCGCTTGCACAGCACGCTCAACCACTTGGTCTTCGGTCATGCGCAATTTGTTTTCCATGTGGATTTTGCTGGTGGCGATAAACGTGTGAATACGGCCGCTTGCCGCATGTTTAATCGCTTCACCCGCGCGGCGCACATCGTTTTCGCTCGCGCGTGCCAAAGAACATACGGTGGAATTTTTAATGATTTTTGCAATTTCTGATATGGCATCAAAATCGCCAGGGCTAGCTGCGGCAAAGCCCGCTTCAATCACATTCACGCCCAATTTTTCAAGCTGGCGCGCAATACGGATTTTTTCTTCTTTGGTCATGGCCGCGCCCGGGCTTTGTTCTCCGTCGCGCAAGGTGGTATCAAAAATAATAATTTGATTTTGTTTTTCTGCTGTTTGGTTCATGGTGAGCTACCTTACTTATTATTCAGTTTATTTTAGCCTGTATCGCGCCAAGTCTCTATGGCTATTGCTTGAGTTTTGCTTAAATACTGGCATTTCGTTGCCAGTGGTGCGCAACGTCAATTCTTACATGGGGTGTGGGGGAATATTGTGCGCGCTAGCGCAGGGTATTGCGGAGCGCAGCCGTACGTAACGCAAGTAATTTGCGTAAGTATAATGCGTAGCCGATGAAGCTAACGGCAAAAATGATACTGAAAATATGTGTGTTCAACATAGTGATAGAAATATAGTATTTTTTATTGGGTTCTGCAAGCGCTAACTAGCTTAAATTTAGGCTTTTTTCTTGAGTTTGTCGCGAATCCACAACACATAGCCAGAAAGCGCGTAGGCGACCATCACAAAAAACAACACTTCTGGCGGACGATATGAAATCAAGACAAAGGCCATCATCACGCCCAACATCACAAAAAACGGAACGCTTTCTTTTAAGTTAATGTCTTTACCGCTGTAAAAACGTAAATCACTCACCATTGAAATGCCAGCGAATACGGTAATGAACCACGCCATCCACTTCCACTGTAACAGGCCAAAAAAGATATCACGGCCACTCACGCCGTATTCGTATGAAACCCATACAAACCCTGCCAATAAAGCCGCCGCACCCGGGCTGGGCAAGCCTTGAAAGAATCGTTTGTCTTGATGTTCATCGTCTAACTTGGTGTTAAATCTCGCCAAGCGCAAGGCCGCGCAGGCGCAATAAGCAAAGGCCGCCAGCCAGCCTAATTTACCTAAGGGTTTTAATGCCCACACATATAAAATGAGCGCAGGGGCTACGCCAAACGATACCATGTCAGACAAGCTATCGTATTCTGCACCAAAGGCACTTTGCGTATTGGTCAGGCGCGCAACGCGGCCATCCAAACCATCTAACACCATCGCGATAAATATCGCAATGGCTGAAAGCTCAAAGTGACTGTTCATCGCCTGCACAATCGCAAAGAACCCTGCAAATAGCGCAGCGGAAGTAAACAAATTTGGCAGTAAATAAATGCCACGCTTACGCAAACCTGTTGCATCCGGTTTATGCTGTTCGTGAGGCTTGTTGTGGTCGTTTTGTTCAGCCATGGTTTAAAACCAGTGAAAATAATGTTGCGCTAGTATAACAAACTCTTGAAACAGTTTTATTAATTCAAGCGGTAAAAAAGTAACGCACTAAATGGAAAAAAATCGGTGCCGCAAAGCTCACTGAATCCATTCTGTCGAGCATGCCGCCGTGTCCTTCTATCATGTTGCCCCAATCTTTTGCACCTAAACTACGTTTAATAGCTGACATCACCAAGCCGCCCAAAAAGCCCATGATGACAATCACAGCTGCCATGCCTGCACTTTGTAGTGGCGTAAACGGTGTAATCCACCACAGCAGCGCGCCCACACAAACCGCACTTAAACCACCGCCAATGAGGCCTTCCAACGTTTTATTCGGGCTTACAATCGGCGCTACTTTGGTTTTGCCAAACAAATTGCCAAATACGTATTGCAGCACATCACTCAACTGTACGATCAATAAAAAGTAAAACAGCAGCAAGGTATTGTGCCCATCATAATTGGGAATCTTTAACAGCAATAACGCTGGCGCGTGGCTAATGCAGTAAATAGCAATCATCACGCCCCATTGAATTTTGGCGGCACGTTCAAGAAAATGCTCGGTGTCTTGCGCCAGCACTGAAATACAAGGCATCAGTAAAAAGGCGTACACAGGAATTAAAATGGTGAACAAAGCATACCATTCAATATAAATTAAATAATATTGCAGTGGAATTAACAGAAAAAATGCCAGTGAAAGGGTACGGTGGTCGCCTGTGCGCGTGGGCGTGAGTGTAATAAATTCGCGCAGGGCAAAATATGAAATGGCGCCAAATAAAATCACCGTGCCGAGTGTGCCGCCCAAAAATGCCACCACCAGCACCGCCAGCATTACCCACCAAGCGTTCACGCGCACCACTAAATTATCAATGGTTTTGCGTGATTTTTCGCTGGGGTTGGGCTGTTGGTTCAAGCGCGATTTCAACACCCAACCGATGCTAGATGCAATCAATAGCAAAATGGCTACGCCCCCGACCAAGCAGTAAAATTGATGATTTGGGTCTAAATTCAGCAAAAAATTGGCCATGCGTATGATCCTAAATAAGTTTTAAAATGGCTTCACGCGCCCGATTTAAAAATACTTTTTTATGCTCGTTTGCCTGTAGCGCCATTGCACTGCCAAAACGCACCGTGCAAATTAACGGCACTGGCAGCCAGCTGCCTTTGGGCATACTGCGATGCAGCGTATCTAAATAAACCGGCACTAACTTCACCGCTGGAAAAGCTTCTGCCAAATGAAACAAGCCACCTTTAAAGTTACCTGGCTCGGCCTGCGCACGGCGCGTGCCTTCAGGAAAAATAATCAACGAATCGCCTTCAGCCAAAGCCGCCAACAATGGTGCAAGCGGGTCACGATGGCGCGACACCTCACGCTCGATCAGCACGGCATTGAGTACTTTTAGCGCAATAAAAGGCTTAATAACGCCATTGCCCCAATAATCCTTTGCCGCCACAGGCCTTGTTCTAGCGCGCATCACGGCGGGCAAGGCCACCCACAGCGCCCAAGTGTCTAAATGGCTGGAGTGATTGGTAAAATAAATACTTTGTGCTGGCGTTTGCCTTAAATCTGGCGCGGCTTCTATCCAGCGCGGGTGCGCGCCAATCAGCAGTTTCACAAGCCCAATCAGGCTGACGCGCACAACATTACTTAACATGGATTTTATCCGCTATTGCTGCTTAAGTTTTTGAGCAATTGCCAATGTGCGTGTGATGCACGTAAGCCCTGCGCCAATTGCAATCACATACGCGGTAATCACTAGCGCAAATTGCGTGCGGCTCACATACCACTCCACCGCTGCAATCAGGCAACCGAGCGACATGGCAAACATGCGGTGCTGCTTGGCCAACGGCCCGCGAAAATCTTGCGCCAGCCCGTTGGCACCGCCCAGTAGCCGAATATAAGCCGTTTTTGCGGCCAATAAAGCGCCCAGCCAGCCCAGCCAGGGCATAGAGATTGCATAACCAAGTGCCACAATCAACAACGAATCAGCAATCCGGTCTGGAATCTCATTATATAAAATGCCCACTTTTGACTGCTTGCCGCCCTCAATCGCCACCAAACCATCCAGCATATTGCACAGCAAACGCAGCTGAATACACAGCACGATGAGCAACAAAATCGCAGGCGTTTTATCAATTTGCGTACAAGCCAGCAACCACGCGCCCAGTAATGCCGGCACAATGCTCAATACTGAAATTTGATTCGGCGAAATATTGGTTTTTGCAACTGTCGCCCCAAGCCACGTTGCCCAACCGGCACTGCGCGTGGCCAACTGACGACGATTTTGATCGGTTTCATTCATAGCAGCTTTCCCAAAAATTTTGTCGATTGTAGCTGTTTATACGGCGAATGTGTTGCGCAGGCGGTGCTTTTATTCGCAAGCTTAACAGCTCAAATAAACCGTGCATCATCAATGAAAAAAAGCATGTTTTTAAAGCTAATTTTTTGCACAACCTTTTTCGATGCTCTGCGAGCCTTATAAATAAAGGCTTGCAGAGCATAAAAATTTCCTCGCACAAAAAATGCTTAAATTTTAAGCAATTATATTAACTAAATTACAGGTAAATTTTTAGCATTAAAATTACTTAATCAAACGCCACCGCAAAGTATTGATGGTGCCATGTGTTAATATCGCGGGCTATCATTATTTGTCAAATTTTAAACACGTTATTCATGCAATTTACCCTACACAAACAAGACGGCCTCGCGCGCCGTGGTACCGTTAAGCTCGCGCACGGCAACGTTGAAACCCCCGCTTTTATGCCAGTTGGCACCTATGGCACGGTCAAAGCCATGTCGCCGCTTGAGCTAAAAGAAATTGATGCACACATTGTGCTGGGCAATACGTTTCATTTATGGCTACGCCCAGGCTTAGAAGTCATTGCCGCACACGGCGGATTACACAAATTCATGGGCTGGGACAAGCCCCTTTTGACTGACTCTGGCGGTTTTCAGGTCTTTAGCTTAGGCGCCATGCGCAAAATCAGTGAAGAAGGCGTTAAGTTTAAAAACCCCATCAACGGCGACACCTGCTTTTTAACGCCTGAAGAATCCATGCGTATTCAAAAGGTATTAAATTCCGACATCGTGATGATTTTTGATGAATGCACGCCTTTTCCTGCCACGCTTAAAGAAGCCAATGATTCAATGCAACTGAGTTTGCGCTGGGCCAAACGCAGCAAAGACGCACACCAAGGCAACCCCAATGCGCTCTTTGGCATTATTCAGGGCGGCATGTATGAAGAACTGCGCGACGTTTCGCTGGCGGGCTTAATCGAAATTGATTTTGACGGCTTTGCCATTGGCGGATTATCCGTTGGCGAACCCAAAGAAGACATGCTGCGCATTTTGGCGCACACCGCACCAAAAATGCCGCAAAATAAACCGCGCTACTTAATGGGCGTTGGCACACCTGAAGACTTGGTAGATGCAGTGACCCTTGGCATTGACATGTTTGACTGCGTGATGCCCACCCGCAACGCCCGCAACGGCTGGCTATTCACCCAATATGGCGATATAAAAATTAAAAACGCCAGCTACAAGCTAGACACCCAACCGCTTGACGCCGACTGCACTTGTTATACCTGCCAAAACTTCACCCGCGCCTACTTGCACCATTTACATAAAGTTGGCGAAATCTTAGGCGCGCGCTTAAACACCATCCACAACTTGCATTATTACCAAGTGTTGATGCAAGGCATGCGCCAAGCGATTGAAAACGGCACGTTTGAGGCATTTAAAACTGAGTTTGCCGCAAAACGTGCGCGTAATTAAGTAGCATGACTGTAGTTAATTATTTGACTTCATTGTACTAGCCTACCTACGCGGACTAGAACATTCCTGAAAAAACCACGCCAACCTTCGCTTTTTTGATGTTTTTTACTTTTAAATAATTTTTCTGCAACGTAGACTAATCATGCCTATCAACCCTACTGCCATCAATATCCATGTGCTTGGCTCTGGTACGGGTGCAGCACTAAGGACTAAATTGTCAAATTGATGTGCGTTTTGCATTGCTGTAGAGCCTTGCGTCCAAGAAACGCTAACAAGATTGCTAAAACCTTCTAGCTTAAATGTAGTAAAAACACCAGGATTGTTAATTTTAACGTCTTGACTCACAGTGCTGCCACCAACCAGCAGGCCGTTAAACTTTAAAACAGAGCCAGGTATAAAAAAATCATTTAAATACACTCCTGCTAAATCAATCGAATTAAAGTTAAACAACTCACCATCTAACTTCGATAGTGTCGTCGTTTCACCCATAAAATTATTCGCAAATGCTGTACCTGAATAATAAGGACTGCCAGTTTGCCAAGACAAAAAGGCCTCAGGATCCGATTTTGAAGAGATAAATCTATAGCCATCTTCAGTATAAGTAGATTTATAGACGAGATCAGGACTAGTCAGGGACTCAAAATCAATGGTGACAGTTTCCGCGGAGACTAAGGTAGTGAATAGTGAAAGTGATGCAAATATGATGGCAACTATTGACCTTTTCATTGAAAATACCTTTCGATGCGGAAAAAATATAATCAAACATATCAAATAAATACTGAAAATACAATTACCCATTTAGGCTACATTCACTGCAACATAAACACGTATCAGCGAAACAAACCCTCTTGAAAAACTTAAACTTGCCACGCGCGACATGCTTGTGTTTCTGCATTTTACCAATTGACACAAAGTCACTTTCGCTAAAACTTTGACTCAAGCGGTGATATTAAATGGGGTCAGACACGATTAATTTGATTAGTGTTCAAAAAAATCCACTATTCACAAAGCTACTTTCACAAAATTTTTGACTATTGCTCATCGTACTAACAAAACTCAAGGATGTGTTAGAATCTTGCGTTAATTTTTGTGTCTCTTTTTTTTGAAGGTTTTAATATGTTTATTTCTAACGCCTACGCCGCCAGCGCTGCTCCAAGTAACGATTTAATGAGCTTTTTACCGCTTATCGTGATTTTTGTTTTATTTTATTTTATGATTATTCGCCCGCAAATGAAGGCCGCAAAAGAGCAACGCGCGATGATTGCCGCTTTGCAAAAGGGTGATGAAGTAGTCACCAGCGGCGGCATTGTGGGTAAAGTGACCAAAGTGGCTGAGGCTTTTGTCACCATTGAAATTGCTGCAAATACTGAAATTACTGTGCAAAAACAGGCCATTCAAACCGCCTTGCCTAAAGGCACTATTAAAAGTCTTTAATAATCACTTTTAATGAATGCTCGCTTTAATAAAAAGCGCACAATAACACCCGCTATCCTAGTATTTTTGTCAACTTAACCCTGTTACTTAAGTAGAGCTAGACTATGAACCGCTATCCAATGTGGAAGAACATTCTTATCGCAGTCATCATTTTGATTGGGCTGATTTATACCGTGCCCAATTTTTTTGGTGAATCGCCCGCGGTACAAATTACGCCAGCTAAAAGCACAACAAAGCTTGATACCGCGCTGTTGGGCCAAGTTGAAGAAATATTTAAAAAACAAAACGTTGCCTACGATGGCGTGTATTTAGATGAGCGTGGCGTTAAAGCGCGCTTTGCCAATACGGATACTCAAATTCGTGCAAAAGATGTGTTAGAAGCGCATTTAGGCAAAGATTTTACCGTGGCACTGAATTTGCTATCGCGCTCTCCTGACTGGTTGCGTGGGTCTTTTAACGCCAAACCCATGTACTTGGGCCTTGATTTGCGTGGCGGCGTGCACTTTTTAATGCAAGTGGACATGAAAGCCGTACTCAAAAAAGCGGTTGAAGGTTACGTGGGTGACTTTAAAGCATCGCTTCGTAAAGAGCGCATTGCCTACACCAGCGTTTCAAACGAGGGGCAAGAAATTCAAATTCGCTTTAATGACGCAAATGAGCTTGCCAAGGCTAAAAAGCTCATCGGCAAAAACTATGCGGATTTAACGCTAACAGACACCACCTTGGGTGAAGATAAAGTGCTGAAAATCACTTTAAGCTTGGTTGAGCAAAAAGCCTTACAAGATGCCGCCATTAAGCAAAACATTCAAACTTTGCACAACCGTGTGAATGAACTTGGTGTGGCCGAGCCGGTGATTCAACAACAAGGCGCTGACCGCATTGTGGTGCAACTGCCCGGTGTACAAGATACCGCAAAAGCCAAAGATATTATTGGCCGCACCGCAACACTACAAGTGCGTATGGTGGCGGCACATGGCCTCAATAACGGCTCACGCGACTACAACCCGCAAAAAGTTGAAGCAGCGATTAACGGCACGGTTCCAGCTGGCACTGAATTACTCAAAGTTCGGGGCGACCGTACCGGCCAAGAAGAGCCGTTATTGGTTGATAAAGAGGTAGTGTTTTCAGGGGATAACCTAACATCAGCCAACCCAAATACTGATTCACAACAAGGTGGTGCCATTATTAGTATTCGCTTAGATGCAAAAGGTGCTGCCGCCATGAAAAGCGCCTCACGTGAAGGTGTGAAACGCCGCATGGCTGTAGTGCTGATTGAAAAAAACGAACAAGAAGTATTAACCGCACCAGAAATTCAAACCGAGCTATCTTCAAGCTTTCAAATCACTGGCATGGCCAACTTGCAAGAAGCGCAAGACTTAGCCTTGCTTATGCGCGCTGGCGCGTTAGCTGCACCAATGGATATTATTGAAGAGCGTACCGTCGGCCCAAGCATGGGTGAAGAAAACATCAGCCGCGGCATTCACTCAACGCTTTGGGGCTTTGCCGCCATTGCTATTTTCATGGTGATTTACTACCACTTGTTTGGTGGCGTTTCCGTGTTTGCGTTAAGCATTAACTTGCTATTACTGGTGGCTTTGTTATCCATGTTACAAGCCACGCTGACATTGCCGGGCCTAGCCGCGGTGGCGCTCACATTAGGCATGGCGATTGATGCCAACGTTTTGATTAACGAGCGTATTCGAGAAGAATTACGCAACGGCAACACGCCGCAAGCCGCCATTCATGCAGGTTATGAACGTGCCTGGGATACTATTTTAGATTCAAACGTTACCACCATGATTGCGGGGCTAGCCTTGTTTATGTTTGGTACTGGCCCGGTAAAAGGTTTTGCGGTGGTCCACGTTTTGGGGATTTTAACTTCGATGTTTAGTGCGGTGCTGGTGTCACGCGCTGTGGTGAACTTGATCTACGGCTACCGTCGCAAGGTTGGCAAAATCTCCATCGGTCAAATTTTTAAAGCTTAAGCGTCAATTACTTAGAGTAAATATTATGGAATTATTTAGAATTAAAAATGACATTCCCTTTATGAGCTATGGCCGTCTCACGACGACGATCTCATTAGTGACTTTCATTCTGGCGGTATTCTTTTTAGCCACGCGTGGCCTTAATTTTGGTGTGGATTTCACTGGCGGCACGATTATGGAAGTAAGCTACCCGCAAGCGGCCAATTTAGATACTATTCGCAAAGCGGTTGATAATATTGGCCTTAAAGAAGCCACCGTGCAAAATTTTGGCTCGAGCCGCGACGTGCTGATTCGCTTACCGGCAAAAACAGACATCTCGCTTGCTAATCTCTCAGAACACGTCAAAGAAGCGCTCGTCTCTGCTGACCCAGCCGCTGAGGTTCGCCGCGTGGAAGCCGTAGGCGCGCAAGTGGGTGCTGAACTTTATGAAAACGGTGCGCTTGCCCTGTTTTTTGTGATTGTCGGCATTATGCTCTACCTGTGGCTGCGTTTTGAATGGCGCTTTGCGGTGGCGGCCATCATCGCCAACATGCATGACGTGGTGATAATTTTAGGCTTTTTCGCGTTTTTCCAGTGGGATTTCAACCTCACCGTATTAGCCGCCATATTGGCAGTATTGGGCTACTCAGTGAATGAATCTGTGGTGGTGTTTGACCGTGTACGTGAAAACTTCAGAAAAATGCGTAAAGCCAGCGTAGTGCAAGTCATCGACAACGCCATTACCCGCACCATGTCACGTACCATCATCACGCACTTTTCTACACAATTGATGGTGTTATCCATGCTCTTGTTCGGCGGCGAAGCATTACACAACTTTGCCCTCGCCCTCACCATTGGTATTTTATTCGGCATCTACTCATCGGTATTGGTCGCAAGCCCAATTGCCATGTACCTTGGTGTAAGTCGTGCCAACTTAATGGGCGACACTGAGAAAAAACCAGAGGCCGCTGAAGCAACGCCCTAAAGCACGTCAAAAAAATAATAATCAAACAATATTGCCACACAACCCTTTTGACATACCCTGCGAGCCTTTATTTACAAGGCTCCCAGGGCATTAAAATTTTCTCGTAGAATTAGTGCTTTCACTTGTGTTGTTTACAATATTTTTTCCTTATTTTTTACGATTTCATTTACAGATTTTGATAATTTCTTCAAAAAGCAAAACCATTGTTTAGGTGGGCGCTTCCATGTAAAATAACTCCACTTTTTATATCTAGCTACCGCCTTGGATAACGTTCCTATTCCGCTGCAACTTGGCGCACTTGTTTTACTACTCCTGATTTCCGCTTTTTTCTCTATTGCGGAAACAAGCTTAATGTCACTAAATCGTTACCGATTGCGCCATTTAGTCAAAGAAGGACACCGTGGGGCAAAATTGGCTAATGCATTACTGGCAAAAACTGACAAGCTGCTCGGTGTAATTTTACTATGCAATAATTTTGCAAACGCCGCCTCAGCTACATTAGTCACCGTCATCATCGTTGAGCTATTTGGTGAAGGAGAGTGGATGCTCATGTTGGGTACTGTAGCAGTAACATTTGCTATTTTAGTATTTAGTGAAATTTCGCCTAAAGTTATCGCTGCAGCTCACGCAGAAAAACTTGGCATACTTTGCAGCTACATTCTTTACCCATTACTCAAAGTGCTTTATCCCGTAGTTTGGTTTGTTAATCTTTTTGTAGAGGGCTTACTCAAAATTCTGGGCGTAAATGTCAATTTTAATGAGACTTCTCAATCACTTACCATGGATGAGCTACGCAGCATCGTGACCGATGCAGGTAATTTTTTACCTAAAAAACACCGTACTATTTTATTAAATCTGTTCGAACTTGAAAAAATTAGTGTAGATGATGTGATGACGGCTCACACATTGGTA
>Ga0116176_10002286_pt1 | contig 14599 bp, 6 predicted proteins | sample AD_STIC08_MetaG_FD_89803 | JGI IMG/M metagenome (GOLD analysis project Ga0116176, IMG submission 89803) | Active sludge microbial communities of municipal wastewater-treating anaerobic digesters from USA - AD_STIC08_MetaG | ecosystem: Engineered > Bioreactor > Anaerobic > Digestate | place: USA...
ACACGACTCCCGGCCATCCTGGCCTCCGCGTGTGTTGCGCCATCCCTGTATGCGCACACGACTCCCGGCCATCCTGGCCTCCGCGTGTGTTGCGCCATCCCTGGCGCAAAAAAAAATCCGGGAGTATTCCCGGACTGAAAAATAAGGAGGCAAACAAATCCATAAACCCTTTCGAGCAAAAGTGATGTTTTGTTTAGCTTTATTTATGCGGCTTTAACAGACATCAGCAAACAAGGACAGACATCGACAGATATGCAGAATCGAATGTACGTACCGGCAGATCTGAACTTTTTAAAAAAAATTTCGCGCCGGCATTGTTTGTTTGCCTTCGCCAAAACAAAGGAGTATAAAGAACAAATACAAACAAACTGAGGATAAGTGACTACAAGGAAGGAAAACCATGCGCAAAATCACTGTTTCAGTCATTCTTTTCATTCTTGCATTTGTCTCTGGCCTTGCAGCAGCTGTTCTAACGCCAGAACAACCGATGCCTTTCAAAATAGACAAAGACAATGAAACCATCAGCTTCACTTTCGACCACCCCGGCAACCGCCAGCTTGCCATTGCGGTTGACTTTATCAGCGTTCAGACAGCTTCTGGTGCGGTAAAAATAACTGGTGAAGCAACGGTTAAAGCCGGTCAGGCCGAATGGAAAGCAGTAGTCGACAGACAGGCATTTGCGCACGACGGCGCCACCAGCGTCGTTGACGGTCTTAATCCACTGCCAGGCAAGTGGCAGATGCAGCTTACCGGCACTGAAACCCCGGTAAGCGGCCAGTTGCGACTGATCGATCTTGGCGAAATCCCCTCGATTCAATACAGTGAACAAACCGGCGCCATTCAAATCAGAAAGCCCGGCAACCAGAACCTGATTGCCGTCGCTGAGGTCGATCACCCAGATTTTTCCGGTTCTGACAATGAATTTTCCGGGTCGGTTACCGCCGACGGCGACGTCATGATCCCGCTGCCACCAGGCTTCTACCGGCTGCAGCACCCGGCCGACACCGTCAGTTCGCTGCAGGCACATATGATTCCAGTGCAGCCCGGAAAAGTAACCATTGTCGAAAACTGGCCACAGGCACCAGCCCCTGAAACGCCCGCAGAAAATGAAGCTGCTGCAGGCACCGCCACCCCTTCCAGCATTCTGCACAGGGAAATGCGCATCAGATCTGCGCGCCTACTCGGTGATGATCAGGTGCAGATACGCTTTGCCACCCCGCAATGGCAGGGTCAGGTAAGCAAAGAAGATCTCGAAGCCTCAGAAAGTGGCGTCAAGGCTGAAGTGATTTCGGCCGGCACGGTTGCCACGCCTTTGAGTCTGACAATACTGCTTGATTCGTCGGGATCGATGAAGAAAGACATGAAGCTGGCGCTCGATTCGGTCGACCAGTTCATCAGACTGCTGCCGCCCGACAGCGAAATAACTCTCGTCGATTTCGACACAAAAGCGAAGGAAATCGCCGCCAAAGACCGGTCTGCTCTGCTCAAAGCCCTCAAATCGATCAAAGCCGATGGCGCTACCTGCCTGAATGACAGTGTGATGCTGGGACTGAGCCGATGCAAAGACCGCAGCCGCCCGGCAGTATTGCTGTTTACCGACGGTTTCGATGCCAACCACAACGATACCGGCCCCGGCAGTAAAACCAGGCCTGAAGAAATGTTCGCCGCAGTTAAAGAAGCCGAAATACCGGTGTTTACCATCGGCTTTGGCGCCAAACCAGACGACGCGACCCTGAAAAGACTGGCGACGCTTTCGGGCGGCTTCTATCACAAGGCTGACAAAGACAACATCGGCAAAGTTTTCGCGCAGGTCGCCTCGATTCTCGGGCGCGAGCACGAAATGGTCTACAAACGCCCCGGAGTCAGGGGCAATGCCGACGCGCCGGTCATCAGCATCGTTCTCGACGTCAGCGGCTCGATGAATATGCCTCCCGAAGAAGAGGGCTGCGACTACCGCCTCGAAAAAGCCAAAGCCATTCTGCGCGACCTGATCAGACAGCTGCCCGAAGATGCCATTGCCCAGATAACCACCTACAGCCTGTATCAGAACGTCGTTCAGGTATTCACCGGCGACCGGGCACAACTGCTTGCCAGCCTTGCGCCAATCGAAGCCGGTGGCGGCACGGCAACTCTCGAAACCCTGCAGACCGCATTCAGAATGCTTAAAGAGATACCAACCGACCGCAAATATCTGCTTCTGATAACCGACGCCGGTCTCGATCTCAGCGGCAACGAAGTTGAATACCAGGCTCTGCTCGGCAGCATCAAAGATGCCGGCATCAATACGACCCTGATCGGCATGGTTGACGAACGCAATAAAGAGCCTTTCGAAACCGCAGCCCGTATGTGCAATGGCCAGTCAGCTGTATCTACCGATCTTGATGCAGTAAAAACCGCCATCGAAGCTTTCGGGAAACGCATCGATATCGCTTCTGCAGCCGCCGACCCACGCCTGCCGGTGCAACTGGTTTTCAGCCGCCGCGAAAACAATGGCCAGACAATTTTGATGAGCGGCAGCGACAAATTCGCCCTGCCATTACCGCCGGTAACCTCAAAAGCCGCAGTCAACGGTCTTAAAATCAGCTTTGCTGAACTACCGCCATCTCTGCAGCGTTACAACCTCGACCTCAGCCAGAATCTTTATGGCAACAGCAAAACCCGCGACGAAACCATCATCACCAGCCGTCTGCCAATCAATGCCGAAAGCCAGAATCAGGCGATGCGCCTGAAAGTCGTCGAATTACTGCTGCTGGCAAAATTCAGAGGTATCGGTATTCCGTGCGCCGCTTTCAGAATCCGTCTCGAGAACATTCTGCCCGAACAGGAAACCACGGTTAATTCGGGCTCGCAGGCTCACCCGGCCAATTTTGTCGGCCAGACACCAGAACCCGGAAAAACTGCCAAAACCCGCTTGCCCTATGTTATCCCGGATGTACGCAGTCACTTTTTTGCCCGCCTCAATGATCTGCCGGCCGCCCCGATCTCTGATCTTTCCTGGCTGAGCGAAGACCCGCTGGTGCTTCCCGACGACGAAAGTCTGCAGATTAACCCGGGCGAGCCGGTCGAAGGCTACCTGATCTTTGAATTCGACACGATCGAAACTCTTAAAAAAGCGGCTATCAGCTATTACGATACAACTTATGGACACGTTCACCTGCCGGTAATCGGCACTTTCGCCGCAGTGGCGTCAGAAACACAAAACGCCGGCCTGCCGCAGAAGCCGGCCGCCGCCATTGCTGACACATTCAAGCTTACGCTGAACGGTTTTGAAGATTCATCGCTGCCAGAACCGGTTCAGCACCTGACTCTGCGCACTTTTTCGCTGCAGATGACCTCTCAATCTCAATCTCTGCTCGATCTAAACCCGGTCGAGCGCCTGTCTTTAATACTGCCCACACGCTTCGGTGAACTGGTTCTCGCACCATCGCCGCGCACCACACTGGTTCCGCACGGCTGGCACAAACCGGTTCTCTTTCTGCCAGGCTCGAACAATTATCTGAAGCAGGCCTACGTTCTGCCGACCAATCTGGCAAAACAGGTCAAAGGCAGCCTGAGACTTGACCTGGCCGGCAACGAACAACTGCTCGCCGCCGGCGATAAGGCCATCAGCCGTGCAAAACCGTTGCAAACCGCGACCGGTGATAAAATCAGCCTCGATATCAATGCCTACAGTTTCAGCAATGGCGTGGCCCTTTTCGACATCACCCTGAACGACGAAAAAGACGGCAGTGGCACCGAAATACCGGCCGAAGAGCTTCTGCAGCTGCACCTCGGCGAAACCGCCTGCCGTCATGAACCTGAAAACAAAGAATATCTTTTCGGACCCGACGATCAGATAACAGTTGCTGACGGCCGCTCGCGCCGTCTGATTTATCGCATCAATTACGCCGACGACATTGAAGAGAAGCTGATTATAAAATCCGGGCTTTTCAAGCTCGATTATCAGGCAAAACCCGCCGGTGAAGGCAAAATCGACGACTATCTGACTGCCGGCGACGATATCTTTCAGATCGACCCGCAGCGCCGCAACGAAATCGCAGCCCTCACCGAAAAAGTGCATGCAGAAAGGGCCGCACGCGGCTGGAAAAAGAAAGCTGGTGTGGCATCCGAACGCCAGCAGATCGCAACCGGTGCAAAAGATGCAAAAAGCACTGGCAATGCCGTAAATACAGCCCCCGCAACCGAAATCGACGGGCCCGTATTGCCGGTTCCTGACTTCAAAACCGCCATTAACAATAGTCTGCAGGCACTTCTGAAGATGAGCGAAGTGGAATTTATCGCCAGAATGCAGCAGTTTGGCTGTGTTCCGGCCGATATCAACCTCAGCCGCCCGGTTTATGCGCCTGAAGCGGTTCTCATGCAGAACTGGGGTATTCCGGCCGACCTGCTTGAAATCGCCAGACTGTATTACAAAGCCAACGGCGCCATCATCGACGACAAAGCCAGAGCCGCCGTTCTTACCGATGCAGGCAAAGCCGCGCTTCGCAAATTAACCGGCTGGCAATCAGAGGCTGAATTTCTGCCGGTTTTGTCGATTGGCCAGAAGCGCCTGGTGATACCTTTCTTCAAGGATGCTATCGAACTCAAGGAAGAAATCGAAGAGATTCGCGACGATGAGGCTTCTGAAAACACCCTTGGCGTCAGCCTGACCATCAGTCTGAAAGTAAAACCGCGCCACGCCGGGCAAGCCGGTATGATGGGGGCAATGGGATCGGCACTCGGTGGCGAAGGTGATGATGCTGGTGAAAGCCTTCTCGCACTGTTTGAAAGCACCGGTCTTAAGCCGGCAGACTGCTCGGCGGGCCCGATCGATGTTTTCTATTATTCACCCGACAATGGCCAGACGCTTTACGTTTCAGCGGAAACCCCGGCCGGCAGGCTCGAAAACCAGGCCCAACCCGTGTCGCTTGCTGAAAACCAAGTCGTCGAAGAAATCGTCGAAATCAGATATGACGAAGAAATTCTGACCTTCAGGCGGCCGGTCACCAGCGAAACCAGTATCGTCGATACCTTCAAAAGCATCGCTCTGTGCCAGCCCGATATCACCGCCAGCGCTTCAGAAGAGCTGACCCGGCAGTTTGCTGCGAAAAAAAGCGAAACAGCCCCCGGTACCCGGTCGGCAATTCGCTGGTTCACTCACAGCCGCATTTTCCAGTTTCTCGCTCTGCACAGTGCCGCCGAAGCCGAAGCCGCTGCCGTAACCGGCGTCAGAGCTGCCAGGCCGGCCAAACGCATGCGCGCCATAATTCTCACTATCAGTGGCGAAAAGAACGGCATCAGAGCCCTTTTTGATCTGCGCCAGATCAACCCGGTGGTTCAGGGCGAAGAAAAGGCAGTGCGGGCCTTCAACTTCTTCATGGGCATCAGCAATACCATGCTTGAAGAGCAGATAATGGGCGGTGGTAGTCTGCTGAGCCGCTGGAAAATGGCGAAAGACCCGAAAGTCGTCATCGCCGGCCCCGAAGAAGTCGGCACCTTGATCGAGAGCCTCGATGAAAAACTGCTTTCTGAAAGCACCATTGGCCTGCTTCAGAAAGCCGCCGACGAGGGAAAAGGCATCATCATGGCTCTGAATGCTCCGATAGTCGCTGACCGGGCCATGCCGGCCTGGTTCACCTTCGACCCGGTAACTTACGAAATGATGTCGGTGCTCGACAACGGCGCCCATGGCTCGCTTGTCGAAAGGCCGATCAACGAAATAATTCAGGATGCTTCAAAGTATTCTATCGGCTTCTGGGTCGGGGTGAATGCCTCGGTATGGGCGGTCAGTGCCTATAAGCTTAAATATGCCGATATGCGAACCATCGTGAAAGCTGCGAAAAAGCTCTGTCTCGATATTGCCGCCCAACTCGAAAACATCGGCAAGCCTCTGACCGAGTTTATCCCCGACTCCTATACGCTGCATGAAGCCGAACTTTCGGCCGGCCCCGCCAGTTTGAAAGTCGGGTTCGGAGAATTCACCCCCGCTCAGTTCAAGCTGATGACCAAACCATCGCTTGGCTTTAATCTCAGCTACCAGTCTGGCTTTGAAGATGCGGTAAAATCTTTTTTCCGCAACTGATTGCCACAATTCTGAATCGCACGGCCGTTTCGCCTCTGGGTGAAACGGCTTTTCTTTTATAAAAAAAATCCGGGAACTGGTCCCGGACTGAAAAATAAGGAGGCAAACAAATCCATAAACCTTTTCGAACAAAGATGATGTTTTGTTTAGCTTTATTTATGCGGCTTTGGCAAACAAACGCAAACATCGGCAAACAATTCTGATCTCCAGTCAGCCGGGGTACGTACTGACAAACCAGATTTTTTTTCAATTTTTTCAAATTTATTTTCAAAATAGCCGCCAAATCGTTGTGTAATTTTTCACAAAACTACGCAGCACAGTTTGTTTTCTCATTTGATTTGCATCCGATTCAGACATGGGATCGACTTAGGTTGCCACTTAAACCATGCCGCTGACAGGAGCCAGGTGTTTTTTTATAATACCCACAATTTATTTGCCGGTCGAGTTATAATAAACTCAGCTGATAACTGTTGAGAGAGAGCAGATATACACAAAAACAAGCCAACCTGCTTTAAATTATGGCAGTCTGCCTGGCTGACCATGCTTTAGAACCGGGCCCTTCTTACAGCAGTAAATAAAAATGGCTCACAGGGGTTTAGGGGTATGGTTAAATTTTCTAATCAGGTTGCCAGGTGGTCTGTTTTCTTCATTCTTTTTCTGACTGGTATTTTGTGCGGCTGTTCGTTTTTTGATCTGCACGATCTGCAGAGTGATGGCGAAAATCTGATCAACGGACCTGAAAACGGATCTGCAAACGTTGCCTTCAACATCGTCATACCGGGGCGCCAGCCTGAGCCCGGTTATCAGGGCTGCTGATACCGGGGCAAAAGTCACTTTCCGCATTACCCTGCTGCAACCCGGCGATACAAAGAACCCGACCGTCACCTTTCTTAAAACCGCGGCCGTTCAATCTGACGGATCAGCCACCACAAGCTTCACCGGGCTGCCCGAAGGTTCGGCCATCGGCGAAATAACGATCGACGGCGGCAATATCGGCGGCAAATCGCTGTTTCACGGCGCTTCCGATCTTTTTCCCGGCGACAACACCATAACCGTCAGCCCCAAGGGCTCGCTGCACCAGTCAGACATTCTCGCCAACGCCATGCTTGCAATTGCTGCCGACCCCGAACTTATCAAAATTGCAAAGCCAAACCTGGTCACCAACGCTGCCAATGCGGCGGCAACTCTGCTTGCAAACCCCGACGAAAACGTTTACACAAAGGTTCTCGATAGCATTACCAACAACTCGCTCACCTTCGATTCGACAAAATATACGCAGATCACAATTTCGACGCCCGATGCCACGGTCAGCGGTCAGCGGTCAGGGCCTGAACTCATGGCTGAAGACCTCAGAACAGTTCTGGCAGGGAACCCAGCTTTCAGGAGCTGGTATGCTGCCGGTGAATGTTTTGCGGCAGGGCACCGGCGACTATGCGCTTGTTTTATGGCAAAACCAGACAAAAAGCAACGCCGCCTTCAGCAAATTTTCCACCACGGACGGAACTCTTCTAAACTACCTTCATAATACCGGAACAAATGGATTTATTCCGCAGGGAAGCCAGATTCTTCCAGGCGATGGATCAATCGTCATCGCCGGGGCATTTGCCGGGAAACCGGCGTTGGTGCGCTGGAACGGCAAAGAAAACACAGATCTCTCGTCGGGGATCACTGCCAGCGGTCTGACCTGGAACAGTGTTTTTGAGATTTCTTCAATCGATATCGCTTCGGCCGCCATTTCTTACCTTGAATACGACAAGATTGGCACCGGTAAAATTCTCTGCTCGATAAAAGATCCGGCAGCCGGCAACCGGCTGTTTTTTGTCGACCCAAACACCGGCGTTGCCACCGAGCAGCAGCAGAACAACAATTTCGGATTGTGGGCACAGGTCGGCAGCGGTTCCATAGCCCTGGGCTGGGACGGCCTCGACGCCGCAGCAAGTTACAAGGTTTATTATGCCACTGGCACGGCGCTCGCTACCCAGACAGCGCCCATGGTTTCCACTTCAGAAAAAATCCTGCTGTTCGAAAATTTCGTTAATAACCAGACTTATTCATTTCAGGTAGCTGCAATCGCCTCTGAAGGGCACACATTAGCCTGGTCGACTTTAATCGAGGCTACCCCGGTCGGTGCCGCTGACCCAATCATTTACTCAAACTGGAAGCTCGCCACCAACACCTTTGAGATTGGCTCAACCGCCCTGGCAAAAGTTAAAATTCTTTCTTATGACGAAAACAGCAAGATGCTGCAGCTCGAAATAACCGAAACCATTGCTCTGGGCATGAATTCGATAATAACCGGCGTTCATGACAACAAGCCGCTTTGCGTTAAAATTGTCGGGATGTTCATGCCAACAGGCCCATCTGGCCCGCCCACCGGCCCGACCCAACCCGGCACTGTCGCCCCGGGCACCTATCAGGTCCCGACTTCCGGAGCCTCAATGGAAGAAGTTTTTGAAACATGCAAATACGTCTTCAAAGGGAAAATGTCGCAGCTGCCTGCAATGTCAGAGCGGCTGCTCAGCCCGTCCGATCCGCTGTATCAGTCTAAAATCATGTATCTGCGCCGCGGCGGCATGCGCCAGTCGCTTAGAGCCGGCCTGACCCGGCCGATTTCCGCTGATCCTTCACTGGGCGACCTTTCGCTTGAAATTGATAATTTCGAGCTTGATCCGGATGTGGTCGTCGACTTTTCAACCAGCTTTGGCAGTATTACCCAGTTTGAAATACGTGTCGATGGCTATGCCACCTGTGATGTCTATCTAAAGCTTCTTGCATCAGCTGCTGTTGAACTGCCATTGCTTGAAGGCACTCTGCTTCCCCACAGCGAGATTCCATTCTTCGTTGGGCCGGTGCCAGGCACCTGGGGGCGTGAAATAACCGCTTCCTGGAAAATGAGTCTAAAAGCCGAGGCCGAACTTAAAGCCGGCACCAAAATGCGTGTCGATTTCAGATCGGGCGTAAATTATTTCAGCGAAAGCGGCTGGAATGGCCAATTATTATGGCGCGTCAAAAATACCCCGATCTTTGAGGCAAAGCTTCAAGGCACTTTCACCAATGAAGCCGCAATTGAAATGAAAAACTCACTCAAAGTCGGCGGCCTGGCCGGCCCCGAACTGACCCTGAAACCATACATCAAGTCTGAAGCGACCGTCTCTACCGACAAACCCTGTCAGGTTGACGCAGCCCTGGCAATGGGTATGCAGGGCGAGCTTAAAGCCATTGTGCAGGCCTGGAGCTACAACATCGGCGAATGGGGCAGCACTTTCGAACCGTTTGGCCCTCTGGTCATAGCTTCGCGAACTTTTTCGGCCAATGCTACCTCGACCCTTAAGGTAACCGGGGCGGTAAATCTTAAAAACGAAATCAGAGACTGGCCCTGGTCTGCCGGCGGTTACTACCCGCATATATGCACAACTACAGGCACCGACAGCATCAAGTTGTCAATGGATGATTCAAAAGGTTTGAACAAGGGCCTGAGCAAAGTCGAAGTTTCGATCGATGACAACCCGCCGTTTCTGATATTCACCCTGGCCTCTGAAACACTTACAAGTGGCTATACCATGACTCCTTATCCTGTTCAGACAGATCTGATCTTAAGCTTGCCGCTGAATAACGACGAGAACATGTTTTCCGGCCATGAAGAGCAGTTCGATAAGTGGTATACGCCGTTCAGACTGCTCCCGGGGCCACATGAATTTGAATTCAAGGTTTATGATAAGTGCGGCGATTTCTCGATTGCAACGTATGCGGTGCTGGTAGCCCCGGAAGAAGAAGGTATCTGGAAAGCCACCAACTCTGCCGGCAGCGAAACCTGGCAGATCAGCATCAGTGGCTTTGAAAAGGGCAATCTGCCAGAACGTGCCAGAACGGTTGAACCTGTCCCTGACGCATTCAGCATTGTGCCGGTAAAAGACGGAGTGGTGAAGCACTATGATTATATAGACGGAAAACTACTTCTGGAAGGCGCTTTTAAAAACAATATCAGAACCGGTGTCTGGAATAAATTTGCACATTCCTATGAAGTGAGCAACTACAAAAGCTTTGTCCATCAGATTGAATTCGCAGACGGAGGGCAACCCATCAGTTGGCTGAATTTGAAGGATTACGCAGAAGAATCTATGCAGGATTATCGCATCAAAATAGACAAAACCCCTTCGGGCGCAGCGCAGTTCACGACAGTGGCTACCGACACGGGTTATATATATCAGGATCTCTTTATCGACTCGTTTGCGACTGGCATCAGAACCATAGGATTCGAATTCGCAACCCGCAGTTATGATATTGAAACTTTCGTGGGAGGCCAGCGCAACGGTATTGCCACCCATTCTCTGTATCTTGAATACGAGTCAACTGTTAAAACGGAGCATGGCGAATACTCGGGCAATCTTAAAACCGGCAAGTGGGTTCAAAAAATATTCAAAAACGTTACCGAGCTTTATTCAACTACCGAGAATAACTTCAGCGCCGGAATTCTCAACGGTGAAGTTTCATACGCACTCGCTGACGGCTCCTGGACAATAACCGGTGCCTACACCCAGGGGATCAGGTCAGGAACATGGTCTGAACATGCCGGTAATTCCTACGACGAACAGGTTAACTATCAAAATAACCTGCCAGAAGGAACCTATAGCCTTGTTTATAGTGATGGGCGCTATGTCAGCGGCTCTTACTCCGGTGGCCAGCCTGTCGGCACTTTAAACGGCCAATGGTCGATCCGTTACCCCGGCGGAGGCTGGGCTGGCAGCCACACTGCTTCGCTGGATCCGATCTCTACCCCTGATGAAATTTCCGGGACTTCGTCATCGCCGGAAGCGGATGATGATTGGATCAAAAATTACTAGTCCGCTCACATATGAATTCAAGAAAACTGAATAAATCGACAAGACCCGAAATCAGTGATAATAGGCCGCGCCGGACGAATCGATATAAAAATTCAATACGCTCTTATATAAGCTGGCTAAATTTGCCGATTACCCCTAAAAATGCTTCACGCGGCCTCTGAACTTTCAGAGAGCCGCGTGAAACGTTTTAATCAACCTTGCGCAGATCGTTAACTGTCGAGCAGGCGCTCCTGAACTTTCTTTGCAGCGCTGCCGAGTGCGTCTTTGGCGTTTTTCTGGCCTGAGAGAACCGCTTCGATTTCGGGGTTCACCAGATCTTCGAGCAGACCAAAGTCTTTAACGACCGGGTTCGGGCCGGCGTGTTTCATCTGTTCCATGAAGGTCATCAGGTGCTGGTCTTCGAATTTGACCAGATCGTAGGCACCCAGATTGATCGGCAGCTGATTGAGCTCTGTGCACCAGCGCACCTGGTTTTCTGCGTTGGTGAAGAAGGTCAGAAAGCTGTAGCAGGCTTCGGCATACTTCGAACCCTTAAAAATAACCACGTCGGTGCCGCCAACATTCGTCGAAGTGCCGGCCGGGCCGGCCGGAATCAGGCCGACGCCGAAATCCATCTTGGCGTTCTTGAATTTAGCAAGGTTCCAGGGCCCCATCATGATCATCGCGTATTTGCCGTTAACAAAGCCCTGTTCCGGGGTAATCGCACCGGGGCGCCAGGCGCCGGCCTCGATTTTGTGCTTCGCGAACAGGCTGGCCATCATCTCGACGGCACCAACCGCAGCGTCTGAATCGATAAGACATCTCGTGCCGTCTTCAGAAACGATTCTGGCACCATAGGTGTTGAGAAAAGTCAGGTTCCACCACAGGGTGTTGAGCATCGCAAAGGCATACTGGCCCTTCGATTCATCAGTCAGCTTTTTGCCGAATTCGATGAATTCTTCCCAGGTTTTCGGCAGAACATTGGCAAATTCGTCGGCTGGCGCAGCAGCTGCGCTGTCAGTCTCCGCCTGAGGTGGCAGCAGCCCGGCATCTCTGAACATCTGGCGGTTGTAAAACATCGCAACACAGTTGCTCTGATCGGGCAGGCCATAGAACTTGCCACCGACATTGCATGAACCAATGGCGGCCGGCAGATACTGGGCTCTGATGCTTTCGAAACCAAGGGTTCCGAGGTCGACTACCGCGTTTTTGCGGGCCAGCTCACAGACGAACGACCAGTCGACGCGGGCCATGTCGGGGCCCTGGCCAACCGTCAGCGCGGTGCGCAGCTTCGGTTTGTGCCCGTCGAACGGAATGCGAACCGGGCGGATAGTGAACTTCGGGTTGCCGGTTTCCCATTTCTTGATGATTTCGCGCAAAATCACTTCTTCCTGGTCGTTGTAGGTGTGCCAGAAAGTGAGAATGGTTCTACCGTCCGGGCTGGTGGCTATTGAGTCGTCCCAGCCGACGAAAACCAGCGCCAGATAAGCGATTACCGCAATTATGATCAGGTTTCTTTCTTTCATGGCTGCTTCCCCTTATTCCTTGACCGCGCCCTGAGTCATGCCTTCGATGAAGTAGCGCTGTGCGAACAGGAACAGCACTGCAATCGGCACGATCGAGAAGCATGAAGCCGACATGATCAGACCAAGTTCAGAGGTATACTGGCCTCTGAACAGTGCCAGACCAACCGGCAGGGTGATGCTGAGCGGGTTTTCGAAGTTGGTGACGATCAGTTGCCACAGGAAGTTTGACCAGTGGAACAGGAAAGTCAGCAGAAACAGGGTGAGAATGATCGGCAGTGCCAGCGGCACGATGACGACTCTGAAAACCTGCCATTCAGAAGCGCCGTCGATCTGGGCAGCTTCGATAAGCGAATCGGGGATCGTGTCCATGAACTGTTTCAGCATGAAAATGCCGAATACCGAGGCGAGATGCGGCAGAAACATAGCCCATTTGGTTCCGAACAGGCCCATTTTGCAGACCATGAAAAACTGCGGCACCATGAACATCATGCCCGGAATCATCATCGTAGCGAGCAGCAGCATGAACATCTGCTGTTTATAGGGCAGTTCTTTCTTAGAGAACACGTAAGCGCCCATCGAAGCGAACAGGGTTACGAGAAAAGCGGCGGTTGTGGCCACCAGCAGGCTGTTGAGAAAGTAGGTGCCGAAATTCTTCTTGTTTTCGATCGGGTCGAGAGCGCCGGCCGCAACTGAAGCGGCGTCGGTCTTGAGCACGCGTCTGAAATTATCGAGGGTTGGCTCAGACGGCACGATGTCGAATGGGTTGGTTTTGCTGATTACCAGTTCCTGGCCCGAGGGTTTGAACGAGGTGCAGAGCATCCAGAAAAACGGGAACAGCACCACGACAACACCGACTGCCAGGGCTTCATACAGAAACATGCGTTTGAGAAAGGCGCCACGCATCTCGTTTTTCGTTCTAAGAAAGCGCTGCACCACACAGATGGTGAGAACAATCGAAACGATTATTGCGAGGCCATTGTGAACCGGCGTCAGTTTCAGCATCAGTTCACCGGCTTTCATGGCACTTTCGGCTCCTTCACCGGTGGTGAAGGCAGAAAAAACCATGGCGCCAAACTTGAACAGCTGGCCCGAGATGACATAAGACAGGGTAATCATGATGGCCAGCAGAATCATGAAAGCGAAAACTCTTCCGGGGTGCAGATCTTTGCTCATTTTTTCGCCTCCATAGCATCGTTACGGGTCGCAATACGCTGCTGCAGCCAGGTAATACCCAGAGTGATGATCAGCAGCATATAAGAAATCGCAGCCGCGTAGCCGTAATTACCAGAATCAAACTGTTTGAACAGATAGTAGCCAGCCACCGAGGTCGAACCGACGGTCTCACCGCCCATAACCACCTGTGGGCCGCCGGAGGTCATAGCGTAGATTTCGGTAAAGGCGTTCAGCGAACCGATAACGCCGGTAATCACCATAAAAATGATGATCGGGCGCAGCAGCGGCACGGTAATCTTGGTGAATTTCTGCCATTCAGAGGCACCATCGATATCGGCGGCTTCGTAAACCGCTTCAGGGATATTCTGCAGGGCGGCGAGAAACAGCACCATGCCAAAACCGGCACCCTTCAGCACCATCGCGATAACGACGGCGAGAAGAGCAGTATAAGGGCTGCCGAGCAGGCCGGTGGTATTGAAAAAGTTGTTTTCACCCATCAGCCAGGTGGTGATCTGGGCCAGAGCGCCGAATTTCGGGGCGTAAATCAGGGTCCAGATGACGCCGACGACCAGCATGTCGAGCACGTTGGGCAGAAAGAAGGCGCTTCTGAAAAAGCTCTTGCCGAACAGTTTATTGTCGAGCAGCAGCGCCAGAGCCAGTGAGGCACAGATCCCGAGCGGAATGCTGATAACCCCGTAAAGGGCCGTTACGCCGAGCGACCACCAGAACTGAAAATCAGTCATGATGCGCTTGTAGTTGGCAAGGCCGACAAATTCGAGATTACTCAGGCTGTAATCGGTTGGTGAGCCGAAGAAGCTCAGGTAAAACGAATAAAATATCGGGAAAATCAGAAAAGTCCCGAAAAGCAGCATAAAGGGCGAGAGAAACCCTGCAGCAACTGCGGTATCCTGTGAAGTCCTGATAGCCAAAGTGCAGCCCTCCCTGTTGGTAGTATCGATCACCAATTTTTCAAAGAGATTCTATCACACTTTGCGCCGAAACCATTATTAAAAACTACA
>Ga0116176_10002291_pt1 | contig 14582 bp, 18 predicted proteins | sample AD_STIC08_MetaG_FD_89803 | JGI IMG/M metagenome (GOLD analysis project Ga0116176, IMG submission 89803) | Active sludge microbial communities of municipal wastewater-treating anaerobic digesters from USA - AD_STIC08_MetaG | ecosystem: Engineered > Bioreactor > Anaerobic > Digestate | place: USA...
TAGTCGGGAGTGAGCCGGGAAGATGCCTTGTGATGGAGAACACCAGTCCGGATCCGGGATGGCTGGAGTTCCTGCAGGTAACTGATTGCAACGGACAAGGTATCCCCGGTATCGCTGACATCATCGATGACAAGGAGGTCACGATCTGCAACTGAACAGGACAGGGGATACCTGACAACGGCTCTCTCTTTCCGGCGCGCACCTGGCCCCCAGTGTTCGAGTCTGATGCTGGTAAGTCTGGTAGTGAGCAGTTCATCGCACACCACCCGTGCAGGGACATAGCCACCCCTGCCTATGGCTATCACGAGGTCAGGCTGTTTGCTCCTGTCGTCTTTTATCCGAGCTGCAAGCGTCCGGGCGAGGCTGGCGGACTCCTCCCACGAAATGAACCGGACCGGGAATGAATCGGACATCATTACCCCTTACCTTCCTCCCCATCTCTAAATTTTTTTCCCTGATCGCCAGTTTTATCCTCTGGTGCGTCAAGGTGCAAAAAGAATTACCATGTGTGACCGGATCTGTTATCGGAAAAAGGGCGATCTCTATGAATGCTTCCGAATATCCGGGGACGGAGACGAGGAACTTCTTGGAAAAGGATCTCGGGACGATATCATCTCCTGGCTGTCTTCTCACGGACTTGGGTTTGTCCAAAAGGAGGTGCTCCTTCAGGACTTTGAGTTACTCTGCGAGGAAAAAGAGGAGTGAGGATCTGCATTCTACCTGGCATCCTGAAGAAATGTGCTCTGAGCCGGCGGTCCCGGAGGCGGTCTATTCGAACAACTTTGTCGGGTCCTCGTCTTTTATCTCTATTCCCCTTTCGTGGCTGACATCCAGGACTCTGGCCATCCATTTCAGGAAGGCAATACCAATCGCCCCCGTACTCACCACCGCTTGAAGGGCAATATCCAGGGTACGGAGGGTGAATTCGGGATGGTAGGGATAGATGTTTTTCGAGACCGTGTAACCGATGACCCTGCCCCGTTCAACAATTCTGGAAAATGCCGTGAGGGGCGATGAGAAAGCCCGCGTCAGCTCGTAGATAAACTGGGCGTCATTCCTTTCATAAAAATTGTTCAGGTGGATTATCGCATGCTCATCCTGCAAAGTTATCTGGAAGGCAACCACGCAGTAATGCGTATCCTTCAAATGGTCGATCAGGACCGGGAAATTACCGAACTGGGTCCATATTCCCCAGTTCCCGTCTTTTTCAACCTCCTTGACCACTTCAATATCCATACTTGAGAGGTAGCTCTTGAGAAGAACTCTCACCTCATCATCGCTGCGAAGAGAACCGGCCTGTTCCATGGGAGGAGATATTCGTCGCACCCTTATGAGGGTATTGATCCGCGGATCGGATCAAGCCAATCTGCTATTCATCCCTTTTTCCAATGAAAATCAATTCGTAATTTTCATAATGTATGCCCGTATCCCGAAATCGGGGCTCATAGGAGGTTTATATGAAAATGCCCCCGGCATTTTCATCTTTTATGCTTGTGGCCCTCATAGGAATCATGTTATTTTTAGGCAACCAGTCCGGCACGAACGAAGGAGAGAAAGGCGGAATTGTATGGTGATTAAAATGAGTGACATGACTTTTGAGCGGGTAGGTATTACTGGACATTTGACAAGCGTGTTCTCGCCTCGTCCAGACTGCAATGCTTTTCCTCGATCAGCGCCGAGATGATCGCATCGGAAAAGATCAGGGCAGCAGTCTCAAAAAGGGTACCGAATGGTGCGAAAGAAGAGGAGACGGAGCGGTACTGACCGGTTATCTGGCGAACTTCATACTGGGTCGGCAGGCTGTCATCAGAGGGCTGGCTCCCGCAGAGGATGACACGGGAATGTGCAAGCCGTGACATGCGTGAGACAGGGGTTGCGGTAATGAGGCAGATTCGTCCCCCAAGATCCCTTGCTGTCTCGAGAACATCAAAAACCGAGTTGGTCTCACCAGATCCCGAGAAGACCACAAGGGTATCTCCCGGGGATAATGCAGGGGTGATGGTCTCTCCGATAACATACGATTCAAAACCGATATGCATCAGGCGCATGGCAAAGGCCCTAGCTACGAGGCCGGATCTGCCGGCGCCTGCTACGTATATCTTCCCGGCGTTGAGGAGCTCCGAAAAGAACGATTCAGCTTCATCGGACCGCACCATCTGTGCCGTTGCTCTCATCTGGTCGACCATCAGGAGCATGAGTTCGTTGATGGAGGGCCTCCCGGTATCTTCCGGGGCTTTATTGGGATGTTCACCCGGCATAGTCATGTAGTGATCATGGATGATTAAATCTCTAACGAAACGTTATGGAATCGCTTCAATTCTGCACATCGGGATTCTCACGGATACCCTTTGAGGGAAGAAGGCAGGATATGGCACTTTCTTTTCAAGGATACTGCCCCCGCTATTTGAAGATGAATAATATACCCGATTTTTCTCTGTGGTGAAAAAAATTCTCATAACAATGATACCTGAAGTGCAGATACCCCATCTCTTCCTTCTCACTATCGAGAAAAAGGGATATAGACGACGCAAAGAACAGGTATCAGCCACAACATCCCAGGAATCACAACCTGTATTTCCCCGAACCAAACCTGCTTATTCCAATGCAGCTCTCAGTAGGTGATATGCGTATCGGGTATCCCTGCATCAACAGGCGCCTGGATTGCACGAGTGCCAAAAAGTTCCGGCTGGCCTCTTTTAATGACGAGAGATTTTTTGCAACAGTCTCGAGCAACCTCTCCTGCTTTCGACAGATACTTGCATGGAATGTGACACAGGATATACTCTTTTTTCGCATCTCATCCGATATCATCCCGTTTGCATCGCATCCGGTATGCAGGGCACCATGGCAGGAGCATTTTTCCGAAGAACTGGGGCGTATCGGGCATTCCATTCGGGATGAGGGTATCCGTATCTCGATGCACCCTGACCAGTTTATCATTCTCAATTCCCCTGATGAACGTATCGTTTCCCGCAGTGTTGATGAACTTGCCTACCATGCAACCCTGCTGGACCTGATGGAGCTCGGCACACAGGCCAAAATCCAGCTTCATGTCGGGGGTCGCTATGGTGATTCCCAGGAAAGTATCGCCCGTTTTGTCAGGGTATATGACACAATCGATCCGGCTATCAGACGGCATCTTGTTATCGAAAATGATGAAACACGGTTCAGTGCAACAGATTGTCTGGAAATTTCCGAACAGACGGGAATTCCTGTACTTCTCGATGTATTCCATCATGCATGTTACAACAATGGCGAGGAGACCGGAGATATGCTCGATGCTACGGGAAGGACATGGGGTGCAGATGACGGGATACCCATGGTGGATTACAGCTCCCAGCATCCGGCAAAGCGGCCCGGTGGACATGCAGAACATATAGATCTTTCTGATTTCCGGGAGTTTCTCGAACTCTCGCAGCCGTTTGATAGGGATATCATGCTCGAGATCAAGGACAAAGAGACCAGTGCCCTTGCAGCAATAGCTCTGCTACAGAAGGATCCAAGATTCGAACGAGCGATTGGGAAGAGGGTAAGGTCAGGATGATGAGTCCTTTCTCTGCGAAATGCTCCGGACCCCGACGTTCTTTATGTTGGGAATGTACGTGTTCACGATACCAGCTGCTTTTTCTTATATTCAGCTGTTTATACAGGAATATACCGTCGCATACATGAGGTGGAGGGATTTCTGCTCAAAGGAGGGAGTTGAGAGAAAAGAGGATCTCTTATGAAAGGTGCCACTCCCAGAATCGAACTGCCCGGTGGAGAGCAGATCGAAAGAGGAACCACTGAATCCGGATTTGGGCACTCGTTCTATGGGTAGGCATCATCCATCTCCCTAAAAGAAGGCGAACGAATTTCCATTTTCTTCCAGACCCAAGCCAAACGGCCATTGGGATCGTCTTTCTGGATCCGAAAAAAATGTACCGGTCTGGTCTCTAAACCCTTTGTGTGTTCCCATTGGGAAGAGCCTTTGTAGTATGATTCGCGGCATGTCTCTGCACTGGGAAGCATGAAGTTAAAAAATGGGTAACCGGGTCTGGTTCATGGTATGAACTAAAAAGGGATGTTTCACTATGAACGAGATGAGATGACTGCCCGGGAGAGTATCTGCATAACCTTGGAGATGGATCTCTCCCCTTATTTCCCACCGTAACGCCGGACATGATCCCAGATCTGCTGGTACGGGCTCCCGGGAGCTGACTCTTCGTATATTCCCGGATCTTCCCGGCGGTAAAAGGTCCTGTCGCTCCCAACCGGACATACCTTGATGCAGATGCCGCAGGGAGAGATGTACTGCCGATGAAGGGAGGCACTCCAGCGTGCACAGGCGGTTTTATCAGTGATCCCTTCGGGATAATCCTCTTTTGAGAGGGCAGAAGAGGGGCACAACCGCACACAACGCATGCACCTTGTGCAGAGATCATCATCTCTCATAGGATCTGGCGGGAGGGAGGCTGAGGTAATGATAGATCCAAATCTGACCCTCGGTCCATACTCAGGAGTGAGGATCATATTGTTTACTCCGAATGTACCGAGACCTGCACAGAATGCAGCGTGCCGGTGAGAGAAGAATGCAAGGGGCCTCTCGAGAAGAACATCGATGCTTCCATACCCGTCCCTCGGGAGAAAAACAGATGGATGTCCTTCATTGTTGAGATACTCGGCGATACGATAGCTGTACTGGTCTAATAAGGAATTCAGCACGTTATACATCTCACGGTAGTAAATGGAGGGGGATGTCTCAAGAACCGGGAGTTGGACAGGAAGACCAATGACAATCACCGATTCAGCTTCTGGAACGAGAGAATGGGGGAAGAACTCCTTCGGCATCCAGGGCTGAAAAGGGGGATTCTCCCAGCGCCTGACATCAGCTACCCCGATGAGGGGGATGCCCATCTCCCTGCATTTGAGAAGGAGACGTTGTTTGAGGCTTTGATCCATACCTGCCTGATTAGTACGTATTCCTATACAAAAAGGATCATGGAGCGCTTACCAAGGGAGAAAACGAGAGAAAATGATCCTTTGTGCATTCGTGAAAATATTTCGCCAGGTTTTTTTTAATTAGTTATGATATCTGCAACCTGAATTTTTCCAGCGTCTCCGCTGCAATCGTCCTGACGTAGCAGTTCGGGTCATGGCACGCCCTTGAAAGAGGTTCAACTGCCCGCATATCACCCAGCTTGCCAAGAGCGATGACGCTGGCGAACCGTACGTCATGATCTGGATCATCAAGCATTTTCACGAGGTGATCATAGGCTCGCTGATCACCGATAGCTCCAAGAGCATCAACGGCCGCCATGCGAACCCGTTTATCACTATCCCAGAGGTTGATAACAAGGTATTCCACAGCGGGACGCCCTATTGTCCTGAGCTCGGAGACAGCCTTCCATCGTTCCATATCGTTTTTTTCGGACCATTCTTTAACCATCGACCTCATACATAACTCCCCTTTCAATTCAGCTTTAAATCTTAAACCGTATTCAAATCCCGAGGTTATTTGGAAAAATTGTTTTTACGATATATTTATTAGAGCATAAATATATGCAAAGCAGATTATGAGACAAAATCATAAAAAATAACCCGTTGTCCCTCATCGAACCGGTTCATTTTCCTGGCTGCCCTGCACATGTGGCTGCAAAATAGGTGGGGGTCAAGAAAACGGGGGCTCATAGAGGAATGGATAAATTTGGGATGTTTCAGATGAAGATATCCGGTATTACGTCGGTGATTATTCAGAAGGAACTGTTCGTGACAGCAGCTATCGGGGAATTTCAAAGAGATTTCTTTCAGTAAGGGAAAAGAAGGTAATGTTGGTCCGGCTCCTGTGATCCCTGACCACTACATAAGCGAAAGAATACCGGACAGAATCATGCATGGGGGATATCTCCGGATCATTTTTCTCATCACAAACCACTCCAAGAAATACCTACCTTTTTTTCCAATAAATCTCAAAGGCGAAGAAACTGATACCACCTCTCGTTCATCCTGCCACCCGGACCAACCAACCAGATAAATGATATGCAATCGGGTGCATGCCAGGCCCGGAGGGGACGATAGTAATATTTATATTCTTGAGTGGTGTATAGTTAAAGACAGTTTTCAACTGTTTGAGTAAAACCATGTATAAATCAAATTTTGGCGGCCCGAGAAATGACGGCCCCCGCGAGATGACAAAAGTAGTCTGTTCAGACTGTGGAAAGGAATGCGAAGTACCGTTTAAGCCGACCGAGGGAAGACCCGTCTATTGCAGAGAGTGCCTCCCCAAGCACCGGCGCCCCCGGTTTTAATCTTTTTCTTTTTTCTGGTCTTATTATCCATTGCAGATCGCATTAGCAGACACTGGCATGGAAGAGATCCGAGACTTTTAGCAACTCTGCGCAATTAACTCCTCTCATGACTGGGAACTGGATATTAACAGCATTGAGGATTGATAATGGGCGGATACAGCTCTTTTCCATTGGACGATGATACTCTGATGAAATGGTTTCAGGCAGGGCAGATCAGGGATATCCAATCAGTACCAGAGAGGATAATTGAGGAATATCTCCTTCTTCTCAGCTAGTACCAACGCTCAACCAGAAAAGAAGAGCCGCCGGAGGGACTTGAACCCTCGACCTGCTGATTACGAATCAGCCGCTATACCGCTAAGCCACGGCGGCAGTATACCTCACAATGTAGACGTGGAAAATATTAATAGTAACGGGAGGGGAGGGACGGGGGTTTAAGAATATCCCCGGATGGTCGTAACGCTCTCGCTCTGGGTTTTCCCCGAAGGGACCTCGATCTTTCCGTATTTCGATTCGTAATCCGCGAACGTCTTGGAGAACACGGCGAGCAGGTTCTTTGCATGCTGGGGGGTGATGCTCACGATCGCTTTTGCACGTGCCTGGTTTACCCCGGGGATCTGGTGGAGAAAGACGAAGGTAAATTCGTCATCCTTGTACGCTATCTGGATCATATTGCTGTAGACCGGATCGAGGTTCTGGGGAACATTGACCGCAATCTCGTGCTGGGACATACAGTGTAGATCGACCGCTCCAAGATTAAGACTTGGCAAACGATCATCCGGCCAGACGGTAAGGCCTTGGAAGGGATTAATTTCAGATCAGCAGTTTTACATAAGACGCGCTGCATACAGCATGATTGAAACCAGTGATCTCTCCGCTCAGTATTTCATCCGTTGTCACCACAGCCATCTGTCCGGTGAGGTTCTTTCTTGGGAGGAAATCCGGCATAGCTGAATCCCCACGATATACCGTAGCAAAACAGGTATCATATTACCTAGGGACTGATACTGACAGGGAAGAGATATGGTCGGAGATCATGCTCATTCAGAGAGAGAAAATCCCTGACGGCCGTGAATTTTTCGATGAGTGCATAATGGCATGCAGTGTACAAAAGAACTGGCGGATATGTTCTGATTCTGATGTGCCAGTTCATTCAGCACAATACCAGATCCACGGTATTGTTGACAAGCTCTTCGATGAACCCCCGTTTTTTTCCATAGTCCGATCCTCGAGGGCACCTTCATCGGGGATTTATCGTGCTGATCGGATCAGGATTGCAGCATATACCACATGCCTGCAGGAGATGTTTGGAAAGGAGATTGAAGGAGGTGAGGTGGAATATATCCCTTCCGGCATAACCCGGTTCTGCAGAGTCGAACCGCTCGATAAGAGGAGATTTTTACGGGCCCTTCATGAGGCCCGGCGGATTAAAAACGGTGAAATCCCACGGAGACCGAGAAACCCCCCCTGCGAGAGATGCCCGGAAAAAGGGCGTTGTGGACCTGAACATGGAGTCCGGCTTTCAGATCTGTTCTGATCATAATTAATTTCCCTGTGACTGCGTTTGTTCAAGTGTCAAATAGGGACCAGCGCCATTATCCACGTTGCTTTCAGCCAAGATCGTTCCACCATCCCGATGGACAAAGCGGTTGGCGATTGCCATCCAATTCCCGTCCCTTCATCCTCCTTGTCATCATGAAGCCGCTGAACAGAAAGGAGAGCTGTGCTGAAAGTTCATGTTGAAACCAACTCCGTTGTCTTTTACAAAGAATACCGTCTTTGAATCACGCCTCATCGAACCGATCTCTACCTGTGCTGCGTCGCTGGGTCATGAAAAGTTCAGAGCATTGAGGATGAGGTCATAAAACACCTGTTTTACAAGAATTGGGTCCCCTTCACACGGGAGGAGCGGGCTGATGGATATCTCAATCGTTCTTCTTTCTTTGAGGGGTGGCAGCGCTGGCGGAAATACCGGTGTCCGATCTGAAGAAACTACCGGTAGAATACACTTTCGCTGTTATGGAAAAAGAGGACACTGATTTTTTTGCCGGAAATTCATGTCAGCCTCCTTCCAGAAGACTGATTGAACGGATATATTCGCCTCTTGCATCCCGTGTTGTCCCGACAATGAGCCATTTCTCCCCGTAATGCTCCTCGCAGATACCCCGTGCTTCTATCAGTTCGCCGGCAATTGCCTGCCCGCTATAGGTATGCGAGAACGAGAGGACTTTTGATATCTCCTCATGATCTATCTGATAAACCGCAGGGCTGTCAAATGCAAGTGAGGCATCGGTGACTGTTGCCTTGATGGTGACTACCCCACAGGAAGGTCCTTTTGTTACGGGGAGAGGATGAAGCGCCTTGTAGGAACGCGTAAAGAGGATGTCAAAATAGACGTTCTCAATCTGACCCCGGTTCCATTTCCTCTTCTCATGAATGAGAAATTCATCAAGGGATAATTCCGGATTTCTTTTCCGGTAGATGTTCTCCCACATATCGTCGCTGATAGGATCGATTCGCCCTTTCTTGATGGCAAACCGGAGCAGTTCCCTTGCAGTAAAGAACATACGCCCGTACACAACGAGGTCAATATCAGACCGGTCATTCTCGAGCCCAACAAGCAGTGAACCAGTGCAGCCATAGGTCCTTTCAGGAAGGTCGAAGATACTGACCAGTCTGGCAACACGGGTGTTTCTCCGGGCGATCGTCCCGATTTCATCTTCCGGTTTCAGCACTTTCCGGATATCTTCGACTGGTATGCGCTGGATAGAATCCGCATATTCCGGTTTTTCTCTTAAAATATATGCAAATGCTTCCTCAAATTCGAGCTTATGGTATCGCTTTCCTGCCTGATCAACCCGTTCCCCACAGGGATCAGGGAGGTAGCGGAGAATGCAACCTGCCCTCTCCCGGTTATCATAGGCAGCAACCGCATAGAGCCTCCCCTCAGGATCTTCGATAAAATCGCGCAAACGGAGCGGTTTTTTCATGTGCCTTCACCCTTGGAAAGGTAGCTGACTACCTCTCCTACCAGCGCTCCAGGTCTGAGTATCCGCCTCTCGCCGATATCGACAACCGTGCTGGGGGTTCCCGGAAGTATGCCTCCGTCGAGAAGATAATCATGTGCAACATGGCACTCTAAGGGTGTGAGGGGATCCCTGCCACCACTCATGTTGGCACTTGTTGCAGTGATAGGACTGCCGACCAGTGAGATCAAGCGGAGAGCAAGAGGATGATTGGGAAGGCGAATTCCAAGCTTCCCTGTCCCTCCAGTCAGTATTGGCGGAACGGAATTTCTGGCGGGAAGAATGACAGTAACAGGACCGGGAAGAAAATGATCGATGAACGTGGCGGCATACTCGTTGATTTTTGCAACTCCGTGGATCATATCGCAATCACAGACGGCAATGGATACCGGCTGCGAGAGAGGCCGTTTCTTTGCTTCGTACACTTTGAGAATCGCTTCATCCGAAAAAGCATCGCCACCAAGCCCGTAGATCGTATCTGTCGGATAGATAACAATGCCATCGTGCATCAGCACGTGTGCCGCTTTCTCGACGGGGTCCATTAAAATTGCCGCCCTCTCACTCGCTTGATATCGAAAACGGCCTTGCCACTGACGTGCATCACTGCAAATACTCCTGCCTGGATGGGATCAGTGACTACCAAATCAGCATGTTCTGGAACGCTGCCTGCCATACGAAGTGCAATCACGGGAATTCCTGCATCTTTCACCCTGTCAACCGCATGGGAAATCTCACCGCCCATGAGTGAACCGGCAAGGACGAGGATCGCTGCCCGGGGGAGCCTGGCTACCGCATCGACAGCCTGGGCCACTGTTTTCTCCCCGACAAGGGGAATGGTATCAACCGAGATACGCTCACCTCGTATATTATGGCGATCAGCTTCGTTCACTGCGCCAAGGGCCACCTGGGCCACCTGTGCCCCTCCACCAATGATGATAACCCGGGTCCCATAAATATGGCTGAACGGCTCATGTGGTTTTATTTCCCGCACGGATGGAAGCTGAGCGAGTTCCTGGAGCATCACGTCATGATCACTTCCGTTTTCGTACTCGATATACAACTCAGCGAGACCGTTGTACGGGCCGGAATCGAAAGTCTCCTGGTGGATCATCATCACGTTGGCATCATGCCGTGCAAGTACCGTTGAAATATCACGCAGGACGCCCTTCCTGTTTTCAACAATAATGCGTATTGCAAAAAGGTCGCTTGCAGGGGTAATCATAGCCAGTGTATGCGATAGCCGGGGATCGAACCCGGGCTAAAGGCTTGGGAAGCCTCTGTCCTGCCGCTAGACTACTATCGCCCAATAAAGTGTATAATCGTATGTTTCTCCCAGTGATAAAATTTCGCTGCCGGAGCCCCGAGAGAGATATCCGTACCGTTCTCTCTCATTTAGAGAGAGAACATAACATTCACTTTTTCTGGTCCTTTCCCTCTTTCAGGGACTGGATCTCGCGCATGACTTCCCGATGAAGAGAGATGCTCATGTCGCTCAGGATCCCGAACATGAAAATCTGGAATCCCGCAATGATGAGAAGTACGGTAAAAATGGTCAACGGGATATGCTCAATCTGTTGCAGCCATTCATAGATTACATAGATTCCAGTAATCAAACCGCCGCAGAATATGATCATTCCGATCAAACCGAAGTAAAAAAGCGGATTGCTCATTTTAGCTAGCCGGTAGATGGTGGTGGAAATCTTCAATCCGTCATGAAACGGATTTAGCTTTGTCTGCGTTCCCATCCTTTTCCTGTACGCAATCGGTACGATCTGAATAGTGTGCCCGTTCCTGACCGCTTCTGCAGAGATCTCGGTCTCTATGCCGAATCCGGATTCGTGAAGCTGCATCTGACGGATCGAATCAAGCCTGAAAGCCCTGTATCCCGAGAGAATATCATTGAGGTACCGACCATGAGCCACCTTAAAGAGCCGGTTTAAAATCTGATTACCGAAATAATTCATTCGCGAGAAGGAGGTCCGGTTCTCGGGTATCAGACGGTCACCAATCACCTGGTCAGCACCTTGCAACAGGGGGCTTATGATTGATTCAGCATCTTCAGGGAGATAGGTTCCATCACCGTCTACCATGAGAATAAAAGGGAGGGTTATCCGCGAAAATGCCTCGATGATCGCGGTTCCCTTTCCCTTCCCCTGCTGCAGTATGACGCTTGCCCCCGCAGTTTCCGCGATCTGGCGTGTATCATCAGTACTGTGACCATCGATGACGAGGATATGGGAAAATCCCAGATGCAGATATCCCTGAATCACATAGCCAATGGTAGGAGACTCATTCAGGGTGGGAATAAGGATACATACCTGATCCTTGTCAATACTCATTGGGATATTGTTTTCAAATCCCCTGTCATAAGTGCTTCCATGCATTTCGCCAAGAAAGGGCTCCGGGTCCTGGGTATTGCTGAGAGTTTCTCTTCCCGGAAGAATTCGATCCTTGCTGGTGTGGTGATGAGAAAAGATCTCAGGCTTGATGGCTTTTCGTATACCTGCACCACGGTAGGTGGCATGGATGCAACGGATTCGGTAATAGATCTTTACCGGAATTTTTCCAGGGAAGATATCAACTTCATTATGGTTGGGGGGGCTGTCATATCATGGTACAATATCATTGATCCGCTCCGCATTTTCCAGGAAACAGGACGCGGAACGATCATCGCGACGTATAAGCACTCCGAGGGACTAATCGAAAATATAATCCACCATTTTCCGGGTGATGAAGGGCGTATTTCTGCCTACAGGAGTCTTGGACAAAGAACTCCTGTGAAGCTCAGGACAGGTCATATTCTCTATATCAGGTCATATGGGTTGGATGTAAAAGAGGCGGAATCGGTCTGTTCAGATTTTACCCACGACGGCAGAATACCAGAACCGCTAAGGATTGCACGACTTTATGCCCGGTCAATTTTACATGCACACACCTCTGAATGAACTGTCCTCACTTGTCATGCCAAGATACCATCTTCCTTTTCCGAAAAGAACTCACCGACCGCTGGATACTGTTATTAAGAACTGAGGACCACAGTAAAAAACATGAAAAATCCTCGCTCACAACCTTCAGCATTAAGGATTATCGCCGGGGTAATTCTTGGCATTGTTGTTGGTTTTTTTGTCTTCTTTGGGATAGCACTTATTCTTGGTGCTTTGAACATTCCTGTATCCATGCAGTTTGCTGAGAATATTTTCAGCCTGATCGTGTTCGTTCTCTCGATGATCATTTGCATTGCCCTGGTTCTCTGGCTGGTGTGGACTACCCCCCCGACAGAACCAGATCAGGAAGCGGGATCAGAGTAACTTCCCCACTTTTCCCGTGCCTGTCGGTCAGATAGCATTCCTGATTTTTAGATGATATAAGATGATATCCTGTGTCCACATACCGATCTGATGAAAAGCGCGGATTCGGTTTTTTATTCTGAAGCAGGATCATCAAGCGATGAACGTGTGGCGTGAGATCAAGGTCGCTGAAGTCTTTGAAAACACATCCATTCGTATCGTGTCACCAGGATGAAAGGTTCCATCGCTGAAATCCAGGGCTATTTTCTCTTTTGGGAGCCAGGTGGGCCCTGAACAGCCAAGCCCCCCCATCGTCTGGATGCCGTAGTGTCGGGTGGAGATGAACAGATCGCCATTCATGGTCTCAACCACAGCCGGGATTTTTATACCATTCCGGTAAAATTCCGCGGTAAGATTCTGGTTCCCCAAAGAATCCGACCCATTATTGATAAGGATGATGCGGGAATCATAATTCAGGCGCCCTAGTTCATCGTTGTGATATATGCCGAGGATCTGGAGGAAGGATGGCGTGCCGATTAAACCAGGAGAGAAGGAAGGGAGATCGATAAGGAGGGCAACCAGTGCCGCAAGCATGACGGTGATCGCGACAAGGAGCAATACCGAGACCGGATGGGAGAGGGCCGAATCGGTTGGAGGATATGACACATTAATCAATTTTTCGAGGAGAAAAAATATACCTTATGAAAAAAACCTGCAGCCAACCGGATAAGGTAAAATCCTCAGATGAATATTAAACAATTAAAAAATAACATAGTTCCTTTGAGGGCCACACGCATAAAAGATGAAAATGCCGGAGGCATTTTCATATTAAAAAAGGCTGTTTTTTCACTCAGTGGGGTCTTCCTCGGTGACTTCTTCGCCGGTCCGTACTTTTATCGATCGTTCCACGGGGATGATAAAGATGCGGCCGTCCCCCATCTTGCCGGTCCTTGCACCCTGACAAATGGCCTGCAGGACAAGATCCACCTCATCATCCTTTACGACAATTTCAAGCTGGACTTTCGGGATCATGTCGACATTGATTGCTCCTCCACGATACTGGAGGGATATACCTTTCTGATCGCCACGGCCCTCCACCGCTATGACGGTCATTCCATAAATGCCATTTTTTTCAAGTGCTTTCTTGACAAACTCAAGACGTTCCGGTCTTATCACTGCTTTGATCATCTTCATCCCAACACCTCCTTATACCCGCTCACCGTGCTGGGAGATATCAAGCCCGACATACTCCTCTTCTTCCGAGACCCGGAGCCCTATTGTCCGGTCGATGACATAGGCCAGTACGAGCGTCATGACCAATGCATAGACAAGCGCGGCCAGTGCCCCTATGGCATTGGAAACGAACTGTTGGACATTCCCCTCAATCAAGCCGGAATATCCGCCGATTGCGGCAGTGGCGAAAATACCGGTAGCAAAGGCTCCCCAGAGGCCACCCATCCCATGAACCGCCCATGCATCAAGACTCTCATCGAGCCCTTTTTTAAGGCGGAACAACATGGCGCCATAGCAGATAAGTCCGGCTATCGCGCCGATGATTATGGCAGATGCGACCCCGACATATCCGGCTGCAGGGGTGATCGCGACCAGCCCAGCAATAGCACCGCTTACCATGCCGAGGGAGCTTGGTTTGCCCCTGTACCAGGATGCTCCAAGCCATGCAAGGGCTCCTGCTGCGGCCGATATGTTTGTGACGAGAAACGCGTTTGCGGCGACTCCGTTGGCAGCAAGAGCGCTCCCCGCATTGAATCCGAACCAGCCGAACCAGAGTAATGCAGCTCCGAGTAATGTCATGGGGATGTTGTGGGGTTCCATGCTATACTGACCGAATCCGGCCCGTTTACCAATCACCCAGGCTACAGCCAGTGCGGCAAATCCGGAACTGATATGGACAACGGTTCCTCCGGCAAAGTCCAGCGAACCAAACTGGGATGCCCAGCCGCCTCCCCATGCCCAGTGTGCAA
>Ga0116176_10002300_pt1 | contig 14551 bp, 11 predicted proteins | sample AD_STIC08_MetaG_FD_89803 | JGI IMG/M metagenome (GOLD analysis project Ga0116176, IMG submission 89803) | Active sludge microbial communities of municipal wastewater-treating anaerobic digesters from USA - AD_STIC08_MetaG | ecosystem: Engineered > Bioreactor > Anaerobic > Digestate | place: USA...
ACGCCGCAGACAGGTTGACGAGGGCTTGCCATGTTTGCCGGCAGTGCAACGGGGTTGCGTGCGCGGGCCAGATCCCGGGGTTCGGAGGCGTGGGCACGGGCAGTAGCTTCATCGCCAACGTGGAGGCGCTTGCGAAGAGGAAGCTCAACCTGAGGGTGCTGCATGATGCGACGCGCCCAGATACGCGCGTGAGCCTTTTCGGGGTCGATCTGAGCATGCCCATTCTGGGGGCGGCCGTGGCTGGCGTGCGGGTGAACAGGATGGACGGCATTACCGAGCTCGAACTGGCAAAGGCCATTATAGGTGGATCGCGGCTGGCCGGCACGATCGGGATGGGAGGCGACGGCGGCGACCCGGAGGTGTTCGAGGCCACGGTCGCGGCTACGGCTGAAGCTGAGGGGGTCGCAATTCCGGTGATCAAGCCCCGCGAGCAGGACGCCCTGATAGAACGGGTTCAGCGCGCCAGGGACGCGGCGGGGGCAGTTGCGGTAGCTGTTGACGTGGACGCGGCGGCGCTTGTGAATATGGCTCTGCTTGGGCAGAAAGTCGAACCCAAGACGATCGAGCAGATCCGTGAGATCGTGCGCGCGGTCGACAGGCCGGTGATCCTCAAAGGTATCATGACGCCGGAAGACGCGGTGATCGCGGCGGAGGCGGGAGCTGCGGGTATAGTCGTGTCCAACCATGGCGGGAGGGCTCTGGATCACACGCCTGGCACGGCAGACGTGTTGCCTGACATAGTCCGCGCCCTGAGGGGTCAGGCGGCGGGCCGTGTAGCCGTGCTTGTGGACGGCGGTGTGCGTAGCGGGGTGGATGTGCTCAAGATGCTGGCCTTGGGCGCAGATGCTGTGCTGGTGGGTCGCCCGTTGGCTGTTGCGGCAGTGGGCGGCGAGGCGGAAGGTGTGCGTATGCAGTTGGAGGAGTACGCAAAGCAACTGCACGTGGCGATGATGCTCACCGGATGCGCATCGCTTGCTGATGTGGCCGGCAAAGTCCTCTTCGGGTAGGCGAAAGCGTGGGTTCGGTGATAGACGAAGCGGAGCCCGGCAGCAGAAAAGGGGCAGCGATGGACCGAAGGGCGGATGGGACAATCTAGGTGTCGATTTTATGAACGCATTTTCGGCGATGTGTCGATAAAATGGACGATGGGTGGTGCATATTCGAACGTATAGACGTATAGGATGCCTGAAGGGAAGCGAGCTTGACATAGAACCCCATTTAGACCGACGGAAGATGGCATGTGGTGACAGAATGACCCATGTGCCAGCCATACCGTCCCATTGCCCGCCGCAGCAGCCGCCGGGGCCTGCCATATTATTCCGTTATGCGGCTATGCGTCGCGTTATGCATCAACCATAGTCCGGATTCGCGACACATCTGGAGAAACCCGTTCACAATATGAACGCATAACAAAAGACCAGGTAGATGACCCTTTCACGGCGAACATGCAGCGTGAAGCCTATCCGGTGGTTATTCGGCGCTCCATATGCTACTGCTCTGGACGAATTCCGAGACCAGATGGTTGAACTCGTCGGCCTTCTCCAGGAATAGGGCGTGACCTGCACCTTGCACAATTGCGAACCTGGAGCCTGGGATCCTCTCGTGGATGATCCGCCCGTAGCTGGGGGGCTTAAGAATGTCTTCGTCTGCGCTGATCACCAGCGTGGGCACGCGGATTTCGCCCAGTCTGTCTGTCACGTCCAGAGCGAGGAAGTTGCGGCACAGTTCGGCGAAAGCGTCCATCCATTCGCGAGTGACTCTTGCTCCGAATAGCTCTGCATAATCGTCTAGCCATTTCTTGCGCGTCGCATAGAACGACTTGGAGTACACCGTGGGCGCCATCACCTTGAAGAAGAGCTTTCCGTTGTACGTCCTAACTGATTCGATCCACGATTCGATCATGGCCTTGAGGAAGGGATCGCTCTCGCTGACTGCGGTACCGAGCGTCAGTGATTTTACGCGTTCCGGGTACATCAGGGCGAAATACATCCCCACCTCCGCGCCGTACGACACACCTACGATGTGCAATCTATCGATCCCCAGTGCGTCGAGGAGCATGGCCATGTCGCGAGCGTGCGTTTCAAACGTGATACCTTCTGACACCAGGGTAGATCTGCCCTGTCCCCGGAAATCGTGCAGCAGGACATGATAGTTGTTGCTGAAGAACGGAGTCTGTGCTGCCCATCTCTCCGTCGACATCGCAACCCCATTGAGGAATGCCACCGTCTCGGCACCCTGGCCCGAAACCTCGTAGAAGAGACTCACATCTTTGACCTGCAGGTTCGGCATGCCTTTCCCTCCAAGACCCATTTGCTTCATTTTGAGCCCATGCGGTTACATCTGGGTTACACAGGTGAAATCGTAGGGCATTTGGGGGGTCGAATAGGATTTCGGTCATGCTGACCGGGAGAGCGCTGAGATGATCCCCCAATGATGGACTATGCCGCGCGCAGCTGTGAGTTGCAGGGACTCAGCTTGCGGTGGCGAATCCACGCATACCGGTCGTGGTTCGGATTGCGGCCGCGACATCGAATAGGCAGGTTGCGAATGGTCGGCATGAAGGCTACTGAGGAGGCGGCGGCATGGGATCAGCAGGGGCTGTTACTACGCGGGCTGCGAGGCCGGACGATATTCCGTCCATGGCCAGAATAAGCGCCGATATCTGGGACGGCGATGACTACATACCGCGCGTGGCCGAGCGGTGGATAGGTGATCCGGACGGGCGGTTCATTGTGGCCGAATGCGACGGCGTGGTCAGGGGCTTTGGCAGGCTGGCCATGCATACGCCGGACAATGGGTGGCTTGAGGGGTTGCGGGTAGATTCGTCATTTCGGAGGCACGGCGTGGCAAGGGCTGTTGCCCGCCGTCTGCTGGAGGAGTCGAAGGATGCAGGTGCGAAGTCGCTCAGGTTCGCCACGGCCCGCGACAATGTCGAGAGTATCGCGCTCAACGAATCGCTGGGCTTTGTGAGAATCGGAGGGTTTCGCTACTTCTACTGCGACCCCGAGCTATTGCTGGCGGCGATGCAGTCTGCCAGGGCGTGTGCGAACGAGTTGGCTGAGTGGCGGCGCAATGCTCGGATTACTCAGGTTGAGGTGGAAAGGATCGATTCGCCTGTCGCCGGCGATCCATTTACGCTGGCGATTCAAGCCTCGGCGGCAGTGTCGGGCGCAGGCGGAATGCTGCCGTCTGGATTCGTTTTCTACCCTGCGTCCGCGGGTCACATTGGGAAAATGGCGAACAGAGGTTGCGCTTTTGCGGCACACGATGGCGATGGCCAAGGCGCGGCTCTCCTCATGGACGCTTCGTCCGAGATGTGGCCGGAGGCGGGGGAGTTCGTCATCAGCGTGCTGGAAGGCGACCATGCGCTCAGCTGGGCTGTTCTGTCGCATGCTTTTGATGAGATGTCGAAACACGGGATGCGGTCGGTGTCGGGGTGTGTACCATGCGGCGGGATGGTCGCGTCGATGCTGACTGAGATTGGGTTCAAGATGTGGCAGGAAGACGTACCACCCGACATGCCCACAGTCTTGCTGTACGAATACCCGCCTGAGCTGCTAGGGAAGATCTAGGCGCTATCGTGCAAAAAAGATGGCGCACCTGGGAGGAATTCAGCGATTGCCGCCGAACATTTGTTCTATAAAGTATAGGGGGGTTGTGGCGACATGGATAGGATCATTGCTTACTGCGGGCTCGTCTGCGATGAGTGCCCGGCATACCAGGCCACTCAGGCCGACGATAATGAGGCGCGCGCCAGGATTGCAGCAGAATGGTCGGAGGCCTTCGGGGCTGACATGAAGGTCGAGAACATCAATTGCGATGGGTGCCTGGGCGAGTGCGGTCGGAAATTGGGATACTGCAGCATATGCGAGATTCGGGCGTGCGCGATTGAGCGATCAGTTGAGAACTGCGCGCATTGTTCCGACTACGCATGCGAACCGCTCAAGGGGTTCCTAAAGGGCGCTCCGGCGGCTCAGGCGCTGCTCGATGGCATGAGGGAGGCGCGACAGGGCTAGCCATTCGGTGGGTCGGTTGAGCTGTTGGGCGGTCACCCCGCGTCTCCCACGCCAAAAAGGATGTTTCGCCCAATTGGGCGAACACTAATATGCTGCAAATGTACTGCGAATGTGGTCCGTTGGCGGCAACACCATCATTGCGGGGAGGCATGGATCATGGGAGGTCGTACGCGACTTGCGCTTCTGTTGTGTATCGCCATAACGACGGCGCTCGTTGTTACCGGGCCTTGCGAGGTTGTGGCTGCGAGCGACGCGGGCAACCCGCTCTATGTGGCCCTTATCTGGCATAATCACCAGCCCTTCTATAAGAACACCGCCACAGGGATGTACATGATGCCCTGGGTGCGCATGCACGCTGTGAAGGACTACTACGATATGGCGGCGATGCTCAAAGGCTATCCCAATGTGCATGCGACGTTCAACCTTGTTCCGTCCTTGATCAAGCAGCTAGACGAGTATTCCGCCGGCGCGAAAGACATTCAGCTAATCCTGACCGAAAAACCCGCCGGCGAGCTGACGCAGGACGACAAGGACTTCATACTCAGGCGCTTCTTCGATGCGAATTGGGATAACATCATCAAGAGATACCCTCGCTACTGGGAGTTGCTCCAACTGCGGGGCACTTCGGCGGATGACGAGTCTATCGCCCGGGCAATAGCGAACTACACCGAGCAGGACTTCAGGGATCTGCAGGTATGGTTCAACCTGGCATGGCTCGACCCCGACTTCATCGAAGACGATCCGGCCATGAAGGGCCTTGTGCAAAAGGCACGGGTATTCACCGAGGCCGATAAGCAGCTCGTTACCGCGAAGCACGCCCAGATCATCCGCGAGGTGATTCCGCTCTACAGGGAGATGCAGAAGACCGGGCAAATCGAAGTCACGACCACGCCGTTTTACCACCCCATCATGCCGCTGCTCTACGATACTGACCTTGCGAGAATAGCTAGCCCCAAATCGGATCTGCCTCGGGAGCGGTTCGCGCGCCCGGAAGATGTCGAGGCTCAGCTGGGTCTGGCGGTGGATTCCTACAAGTCGCATTTCGAAATGGCGCCGCGCGGGCTGTGGCCATCGGAGCAGGCAGTGGGGCAGGCGGTAGTAGACATAGTGAATGGCGCCGGATTCGACTGGATGGTGTCGAGCGAAGGAGTGCTTGCGAGGTCGCTCGGGGTGGCCTTGCGGGACGGGGCCGGGAATGTCGTTAGGCCGGACCTGCTCTATCGTCCATACATAGTTGAGGAAGACGGCAAGCAGGTGACTATCCTGTTCCGGGATATCGTGCTTTCCGACAAGATAGGCTTCAGTTACTCCGGTATGACCGGGCGGGCGGCAGCGCGCGACCTGGTAGGCTACCTGAAGAAGGTCAAGGCGGACCTCACGGGAGTCGCTGGGCCGCATATTGTAACCATCGCTCTCGACGGTGAGAACTGCTGGGAGTACTATGCTAACGACGGCAAGGAGTTCCTGCACACGCTGTATGATGCCATGAATACTGACCCCGATTTGCGGGCGGTGACGGTTGAGGAGTATCTGGCCGTCAATCCCGCCACCGAGCTCATTCCAGTGCTCCACACCGGTTCATGGATTTCCGACAATCTGGAAACATGGATAGGCGAGGCGGAGGAGAACCGCGCCTGGGACTATCTCGCCAAGGCGCGCAAGGCGCTCGCCGAGGCTACGGCCGGAGACGGCGCGTGCGATGCGGGATGCGATGCCGCGTGCGAACCACCCAGCGGGCAGCTGGCGCGCGCGTGGGATGAGATGTTCGCAGCGGAAGGCTCCGATTGGTTCTGGTGGTATGGCGACGATCAGTCGTCCGGAAACGATGAAGCTTTCGACGAGCTGTTCAGAATCCATCTGCAGAACGTCTACAGCTACCTGGACGTGCCCGTTCCGGGATATCTCTACCTGCCGATCATCCCGAAGCGGCCCGCTGTGGCTGATGACAAGATAACCGGCATCATGAAGGACGCCGTCATGGACGGCATGGTAGGTTGGGGCGAGTGGGAGAAGGCCTCGTTCTATCGCGGCGACGGGGAGAATGGCGCCTCATCCGTCTTCGCGTCGCTGCGAGTGGGCGTAGACACTGAGAATCTGTACGTGCGCCTGACGTGCGAAGGCGGGTTCGAGGCGTTCTACGGGCAGGATGCGCAGATAGCTGTCTACATAAACACCCCGCGCAGAGGCGAAGTGAACGCCTTGCCGAGGTGGAGCGGGGAGGGAGTGGACGCGACTGTGCTCGGATTCCCTCTTGGGGCCGAGGTCATGGTGGATTTCGCGAATCTCGCGAGGCGCGGGCGCGCCGGGGCACGCCTGGCCTTTGCAGCGGGCGACGGCACGTGGACCGACGCAGTGGAGCTTGCTGCTGCGTCAGTTGGCAACGCACTGGAGATCGCGGTGCCCTTCGAAGCGCTCGGCATACGAGGGGGCGATACCGCAGTGCTCGCGGCGGTGGCAACGCGCGGAGGGAAGAACGCGGGCGTGATCCCATCCGGCGGGCCGGCTGAGTTCAAGGCGCCAGTGGTGAGTGTCGGCAAGCGTCTCTTCCTGCTTGAGGACGTGCAGCGGGATGACCACGGCCCGGGCGACTACACTTACCCGACGAACGCGGTGTTCACCCCGAACTGCTTCGACATGGTATCCTTCGAGTGCCGCGAGGGCGATGATGAGGTTACCTTCAATGTCAAGCTGGCATCGGAGATCACAAACCCGTGGAACTCCGGGATTGGTCTTTCAGTGCAGACCATAGACATCTACATCGATACCGACCACGAACCCGGTTCGGGGCTGACAGAGGCGCTCGGAGGCAGGAGGGTGGAGTTCGAACCTGAGTGTGCCTGGGAGTACGCCATCTGGGTAGAGGGATGGAACCAGAAGGTGTTTGCCGCCGATGGCTCCGAGGTCGGCGGGATAACCGCGGCTGTAGATTCAGTCAACAACACGGTATCGATCAGTGTGCCCAAGTCCATCATTGGATCACCTGAGCCGGGTTGGGGGTTCCAGGTGTTCGTGCTCGGGCAGGAAGGATACCCGGCGCAGGGCAACCTACGTGTGCGCGAGGTCATGGCGCAGGCGGCGGAGTGGCGGTTCGGCGGAGGCGATGACGGGATGTATGATCCCAACGTCATCGACATGCTGGTCCCCGCGGGGCGGGCGCAAGAAGAGATACTGGGGGCTTATGATGCGAAGGCCGAAAGGCTTGCGGCAGTGCCGATGGTCTATCCAAAGTTCGAATAGGCGGCGGCCAGCCCCCTGGTGTGACCAGGGCGAGCCCTTACCTGTGATAAAGCCAGTGAGGCCGGACGGTGCGACTGTCGACGTGGGCAGCGCGCGGCGTCCGGCCTCTTTTGCTATGCAGAGTCATCTGCCCGAGATGCTGATCTCGCCCATCGACACTCGGATCTTCAGATCGCCGGTTGGCTGTCCTTCGCCAAGGATGCCGACTGCGGACGACTTCGCTGCTTCTGACTTTGTCCCGGTAACAGGCAGTCTGATGTCTACGTTTCCTGCGTTGGTAGCGGCGTCTAGCCTGACACAGGTGGATCGGGGGACAGTCATCTGCGCTCTGCCGGCTGAGACTTCTACATGGTTTCGAGCGCCGAGCGATCCGTCGAATTCGATATCCCCCATCGATGTGGTGAGTAGCAGGTCCCCTTCGATGATAGCATCGGTCACCGTGATACGCCCAGCTGATGTTCTGGCCGTGAGTGGGCCTGTGGTGGATCGAGCAGTGATGCTGCCCATGTGAGTATAGGCCTGAATCTCTCCCTCTAGTCCAACCAGAGTGATCCTGCCGGCCTGGGTTCGCAAGTCTACTGCCAGCCCCGGCGGTACCCTGAGCACAATGCTGGTACTGCCCTCGTTCTGAACCACCTGGTCTGGCAGTGACGGCTCAGGCTGCATTACCGCGCCGACTATCCGGATAGTATCGCCGTCTTTCACCGCGTCGAGGCATACGTACCGAAGCCGATCTTGGGCGGCCTGTTCCGTTGGGCCGTACGCGATCCGCTCGCCTTCAACGCTGATCTTGCCATCGTCTGCTGTCGTGACGCTGATGTCGCCCACGGATACCTCAGCCTGTACACGACGGATTCCACTGATGTCGAACTCCTTACGGAAAGAGTCGTCAACTGCCCTAAGCGAATCCTCATATCCTGGGCCGATGAAGAACTCATCAGCATACTTGCTGGCCAGCAACCTGCCGCCATGCATCCAGGGCTTGGCCGTGGTTGCGATGAAGGCAAGGCTTACGAGAACTGCGAGAACTATAGCTCTCCTGGAGTACATTCAGCTGTCCCTCCTTACGCGTCGACTTCCGACTCGAGAATCTTGCCCGCGACCAAAAGCAGGACCACTGTAGCAGCGATTGTAGGCCACAGCGGGAGCAACGGCACGGCAAACTGACCAAGGGGTCTGCTGTTGTCGAAGCCCACGATCCTGGGATTGGGCAGGAAAGAGGCGATGTACATTGCATGTGGTCCGAAAGCGAGGCATAGATACCACACCAGTACGTGTACGATCACCGCTATCAAGCCGGAGATCCTGGGCACGAAGGTGCCGATGACGAACGAGAACATCCCGACAGCGACCATGAAACTCATGCCCAGGATGGCGGATATCGCGGCCCAAGCGGCACTCGTCCAGAATTCCCGTGTCCCTATCCAGGCTCCAAAGATAGCGTCATTTGCCACCATCTCCCCAAGGCCGGGCGTCCTGCCTATGACCAGCCAGATACCAACGACCGCAACCAGCGTGATCAGCGTGAGGTTGAACACGACTACGGCAAGTTTCGCCGTCAGCAATTCAGCGCCGCTCATCGGGTACGATAGAGTTCGCATCGAGGTGTGTGATTGCCATTCGCCGCGGATGGCGACATATCCGGACACGACTGTGGCGATGGCGACGCCTGCGAGCGGGATGAACGAAAGGGCCACCGCAATGCCTTCGCCGGACTGCATGAGCGACCACGTTGCGGTCTTGATCCCGAGCCACACATCGAGCGCCATGACGGCTGCTATAGCCACTGCAAGCAGCGTCCATGTGCCGCGCCATTCCTTGCCTACCATACTCCACCAACGCTTCACCTCAGCACACCTCCGCGAAGATCTCATTTAGCGATTTGCCACGTTCGGCTCGGAGTTCGTCGGCATTGCCTGCAAGCGCAATCTGTCCGTCCGACAGGAACACGACGTCTTCGAACAACTTCTCCGACTCCAGCACCTCGTGGGTGGATATGACTATCGTCTGTTCGCCGGCGCGATACCGGGAGGCGATGGTCTCCAAGATGGCGGCGCGCGACGGTGGGTCGATGCCTGCGAGCGGTTCGTCCATGAGCACTAGTCCTGCCCGGCGCGACATTGCCAGCGCCAGCTTAAGACGACCACGCTGCCCCTTGGAAAGCGAGGAGACCTTGTTGTCCGGGTCCAACCTCAGCTCTCTGACAAGGTCCATGGCGTCAGGTACGTCCATATCGCTGAACATCGAGCCTTCGAAAGCGACGGCTTGCCGCGCGGTCATCCAGGAGTAGAACGTATCGTTTTCGGGGACGAATGCAGTGCGGGCTTTGGTTGCCGTGGATACGTCTCGCCCGAGCACGTGCACTCTTCCTGCGGTCGGATGGGTTAGCCCCGCGCATATCTTAAGCAGCGTAGACTTCCCGGCCCCGTTCGGCCCGAGCAGGCCCACGATCTTGCCCGGCTCTATCTCAAGATTGACGCCCCGAAGCGCGTGAGACCGATAGTATCTCTTCTGGACATTGGCCATCTCTATGGCTAGCATCAGTGAACACCTCCGTTCGGATCCGCGGCTGACCGGCCTGCAATTGGCTGGTCATATGTGCTTTCGCGTCGACTTTGCGGGCCTTGGTCGTCGCCGTCAGTGCCATCCGCACAGCTGTCGCCTGGAGTCGGCGCATGGTCCAGTCCCTGGGAAACCAGAGCGACGATCTCGTCATCAGAGTAGCGTAACCGTTTCATCTCGTTTATGAATGACTGCACAGCAGTTGCTGTCACCTCGGATCTGACCTCCTTCGCTAGCCCCGGGGTGGCCCTAATGAAGGTTCCCTGGCCCCTTTGGGTTTCGACAATTCCGATTCTCTCAAGCTCCATGTAGGCACGTTGCACCGTGTTGGGGTTGGTCTTGGCGTCTCTGGCCAGATCCCTTACTGATAGCAGCTTGTCGCCAGGCGCCAGTTCACCCACTGCCACATCCCGCATGACGGCCTGCATTATCTGCACGTAGATCGGGACTGACTCGTCGAAGTTTATCTGCACCCAACCTCCTCCTTCCTGTGACATCTGGAATACGATGTCATAGGCCTTCCGCCCGCCGACCGGTCTCCGCTGCGCTGTGCCGTGATGTGTGGTGATGCAGCGGTGCAATCGCGGCGCTGTATTGCTGTAACGTAGTCCTAGTGCACTAGTGATCTAATACAGTGACATCATAATACGCTACTCGGGGGGCGGGTGTCAAGCCCTGATTTTCCGAATGCCGTCATCTTTGCGCAACAACAAACTGGGGAAGGACACTATCGTCCCTCCCCAGATAGATCGATCCAGGTCGCTACAGCTACGGCATGGCTCACATGGGAGTCAGGTATCCCCCGCCCTGAAGACTGATGGTTCTGCCGTCTAGCCAGGCGTTGGCCTTCTGTGTCTTGTCATAGTAGATTGAATGACCATTGCTTCGGATATTGGCCAGCGAAGTATCATCGTCGCTCAACGAGGACACTCTCGAATCCGCGGTAACAATCCATATGCTTGAGCTGTCCAAGGTCACCGATACGGATTTGGCAGTCCCCGCTAGGTTGACCGCGCCTTCCAGCAGCGAGCCGTTCTTGAGAGTGACGGAAGCGGTGCTGATGGCATCCAGCACGACGTCTCCCTTGAGCTTCTGCGAATCGGCTATCAGTGTGACGTTGGACCCATTAGCCCCGGCATTACCCCACTGGTCGGCGCCGGCTTTAAGGAGAACGCCCGACTTGCAGCTTAGGGCGGCGCCGCTTAGCTTGATGACGGCGTCGGTGTTAGTCGAATAGAACAGCGGACCCTGCTCAGCGGTGAGCGAGCCCCGGGTCATGGTGAAAGTTCCCGTGCCCGGGCTGGCGTCACCCGACATGCTCTGGTAGATGAACACCCCGAAGTTGCTCTTGCTCTCCATAACGCAGTCGTCAACTGTGATGGAGTTCTTGCCTTCGATCACAGCCACTTCGGAAGCCGTCGACCTCAGCGCCGCTCCGCTCACGGTGATGCTGCCTGTAGAGTAGATGGCCGGCGACTTGGCGCCCGTGGTTACCACTGTCCCGCCTGAGGCGGTGATCGTTCCTCCGCCCCGGTCAGTAGCGATTGCCGCGGCGGCGCCGTTCCCTGCCGTAGTGATGTTGACGTCCCTCATAGTGATAGTGCCTTCCATCGTCGCATCGACGCCGTGGGCTCCGGACGCCTCGCATACGATGTCCACGTTGGTCATGTCTATCCGGGCCCCGGCGCCACACGCGAAGACGGCATTGGCGCCCGTCCCAGACGTGATGATAGTCGAGTCGGTGATCGATACTCCGCTGCCCGCCTGGGCCAGAATCGCTGCGTTGAGTCCGTAGAAGCTGCTGCTGTCCATTGATGACGTGTTGCCGGAGGTCTCGATCGTCATGCCCGCAAGCTTCAGCTGGGCGCCGTCCGATACGATGATCGCCGACTGGTCGCCTGCGGAGGCAGTCAGCGTCTCACTGGATCTCGCCGCCGATCCGCTGTTCAGCGTGTAGACCGCTGTGCCCGTCACTTGCGTGCTGCCGCCAGGCGGTGGGGGAGGCGCCATTCCCCCTGGCCCAGGCGTGCCAGGCCGGAATCCATTACTGGGCGGCTGTGGGGGTGTGCCCTGCCCCCACCCAGGAGGCTGTTGGCCTCCCGGCGGCGGCGCCGGCGGCTGGGCCTCCTGCTGGCCGTTCGGCTGACCCTCGTGTTGACCCTCCTGCTGTCCGTTCGGCTGACCCTCGTGTTGACCCTCCTGCTGGCCGCTCGGCTGACCCACCTGCTGGGCCACCTGCTGGGCCTCCTGCTGACCCTCCTGCGCGAATACAGCCAGGCCCGTCACTGCTAACACCATCAGGACGAACATGGTTGCTCGCCAGAGCCTACTCCTCCTCATGTGTAAGCATCTCCTTGGAATTCATGGATACGGTCCGGCCCTCTGCTGCTGCCAGGCGATGGTCAGCGCCACGCGGCTTCGCAGGAACGAACCTCGATTACTGAAACGCCGCAAGGGGGGTAGATGTTCCGTTCCCCGGGTTCACATGCCAGCTGTGGGCGTGGCATGAAACGGCCCCGAACACCTGCAAAGTGCCGCACCGGTATACCCCCGGGGGTATCTAGACAGGGAAAGCATCAGATTTTGACGATAGTTTGGGCCGATGTACTCAACTTTTGAGTACATCTAGTTGGACGGTGAACTCATGGGGTTGGGCGAAGCCTATTCGGGGGCTGACTAAGCCCTAGTATATGTCACACAGCTGACAGCAAGCGCCATATCCTGCGCACTGCTGCCAATACCACCCACCTTGTGGGTTATAATGCCAACCATTTCGCGGGTTGTGATTCCCGTGCGTTCCGGATACCCCCCGGTTTTCGCATCCCGCGGGATGTCCGGGGGCGTCCGAAATCGATGTACTCAAATATTGACGGTATCTCCGGAACTAGCCTCAAAAAACGAGTACATGCCAGCTCCAGCCGTTGTGGCACCCGTCTGTCCTCATTAAGCCAGGTAAAACGCCTTTTCGGCGAGCAGGATGGGGGTATGACGGATGTGTTTCACGTTACTCGCCTACAGCTCGGCCAGTACTACTTCCCACGCTGGCCTGGCCAGGCGTACCGGTAACTGTCTTCCACTCGTATGAACCCGTTGACTTGCTGGAACCTGTAACGCCGGAAAACGCCTGATCGGTTGTTCACGCTACCTTCGGCGACAATCAGGGTGCAGTCATCCAGGCCGAGCACCACGCCAATGTGATCATGCTCCGCGCCCGATACCAGGCGATCGTATACGACCAGGTCGCCGCGCTCAGGCGTAAACCCCGGATCGTCGCCGCGATGAAAGAAACCGGACTCCGGCAGCTGGGCCCACTCCAGCCATGCCAACACAGCCGCGAAACGGCACGAGACGCCCGGATACCGAATCGGCACAATCAGGCCGGCCTGCATTGCACAATGGTAGACGAAAGATGCGCACCACTCGTAGCCTCGATCCCGACGCGCCCCTGGGAAGTATCTGATTAGAGGCCACACGTCCGGCCCACTCTGATTCGCATCTCCAACCAGGGGCCGCCGGGCCAGTTCCTCCGCGATATCTGCCAGACGTGCCCTCCTGCCGGAGTCACCTTCCCAGGCAGCAGGTATTGTATCGCTTACGCTGACTTCGACTGCCGGCAGCCCAAGTTCGGCCGCCACGGCGCGGATGCGTTGGGCGACTGGCGCGGGAAAGGACTTCGTGGGGTCATGGAGATAATGCTGCAGAACATCGGCATCCTTCAGCAGCTCATCGTATGGACCATCGACTCGCTCTTTGTCGCTATGGCGAAGAATCGCTGAATGGATTGTCAGCTGTTCCTCCTGCGAGAAAAGACCGAGGTCACGCAGGATCACGCGAGCATCCTCTGCGCTGCTCGGGGCGTGCAACTGCTGCAACCCTGTGCGGTAGGTGTAGATGTCGTGAAGCATACCGGCAACCGCGGCAGTTGTCGCACTAAGGCACCTCCGACCGGCCAGCAGCGCGCTTGTCTCGCTTACACCATAGAGGTGAATGTAGCCGGCACGACGGATCTCTTCGTCTTCTTGCTCCCGCAGCACACTGTCTGCTATTGATCGCACCATTCGCACTTCTTCGAATCCGGTCATACACAGCCACCTCGCCCCAGCCCCATTCGAAGACTGCCCTCAAACTATCAGAATGCCCGGGGGCAGTCAACGGAAGTTGTGCAACTGAGGTTCTCCCCAACTCAGCCCGCCGCGCTGACATGGAAGGAGTTTTCGCGGCTCTGCGCGAAGTTCATGAGACTCTATGCTCGTCTTGGGGGGACAGGGGGAGGTATCCCGGCGTTGCCTTGCCACGATTTCGCCAATCCTGAGCTTGACATGGCGCTTGGAGTGTTCATCAGTATTGTCGGTGACACTCTCGGAGACTCGCTGCGTTCGGTGATCCTCTATGGATCGGTCGCCTTTGGGGATCTCGCCCCCGGCTATGGAGACCTCGACTTCGTGGCCATCACTGATAACGACATCGCACACGATCGCGGAGAGGCGTTGATTGAATCGCCGCGCATACTCGTGACTTCAGTCGTGAGTAAGCGGCGACATATGTTGTTCAAGAACTGTCGGAATAGCCTGCAATTGCTTGTACCCATCCAAACATGTGTTATACTGTATAGGGGTGGATGGATTGGCACAAGTAGCATATGGGCGAGGGTATGCCTACTCAATTCAGTATCATATTGTATGGTGCGTGAAGTATCGCAGGAAGATAATAACGCCTGTAGTTGAATGCACGCTAAG
>Ga0116176_10002301_pt1 | contig 14546 bp, 11 predicted proteins | sample AD_STIC08_MetaG_FD_89803 | JGI IMG/M metagenome (GOLD analysis project Ga0116176, IMG submission 89803) | Active sludge microbial communities of municipal wastewater-treating anaerobic digesters from USA - AD_STIC08_MetaG | ecosystem: Engineered > Bioreactor > Anaerobic > Digestate | place: USA...
CGACTGCGTGCGCACGTTGCCCTGCATGCCGATGGCCAGGCCGAAGGCGGTCATCGCCTCGTCGCTGTGGGCGTCGAACACGCACACCAGGTCGTAGGCGCCGAGGGTCCAGTGGATGCTCTTCATCGTCACGCCGGCCTTGCGTCCGGCGGCCTCGACCGCCTCGGCACGGTGCACGGTTTCCTTGACGTTGCGGATGCCCTGGTCGGTGAAGTTCGCCAGGGTGATGTAGGTGGGCATGGTGCGTCTCCTCGCGAGTGACGGCCCGGACACCCGCCCGGGTCCGAAGGCAGCTTAGCTCGCGCGCCGCCGGGTTGCCACCCGGGGCGGACGAACGGCGGCCGCGGCGGGCAGGTCGTCGGCCAGCGGCAGCCGCGTGTCCGCCTTGACCTCGCGCAGCACGATGCTCGAGCGCACGTGCGTCACGCCGGGCAGCTTGAAGATGGTCTCGTGCAGGCAGCGCTCGTAGTCGCGGATGTCGTGCGCCAGCACGGTCAGCAGGTAGTCGGCCTGCCCGGTGGTGCTGACGCAGCGCACGATCTGCGGACTCGCCGCCACGGCCTGCTCGAAGCGCCGCACCAGCGCCTCGGTGTGCTCGCTGAGGTTGGCCTCGACGACGACCTGCAGCGCCAGGCCGACCTTCTCGCGGTCGACCATCGCCGTGTAGCCGCGGATCACGCCGGCCGCCTCCATGTCCTTGATGCGCTTCCAGCAGGGCGTGCTCGACAGGCCGACGGCGTCGGCGAGCTGCTGCACGGTCTGGCGTGCGTCGCGCTGCAGTTCGGCAAGGATGCGGCGGCTGTAGCGGTCCAGCGGAACGGGGTTCTCGGCCATGGCGTGTCGGGAGAATGGTTTTCCGCGAATGTAGCCATCCTGCGTGAAACGAAGGAGCATCTTCGCCGCCGGCGACCGAATACTGCCGGCTCCTGCTACACGGATGCGCGCCATGGACACCTCGACCCTCGTCCGCCCCGACTACCGCCTGGCCGACGCCCTGTGGGCGCCGCACGGCGCGGTCTTCCTCACCGGCACCCAGGCGCTGGTGCGCCTGCTCGCGATGCAGCGCGCGCGCGACGCCGCGGCGGGCTGGTCCACCGCCGGCTTCGTCAGCGGCTACCGCGGCTCGCCGCTGGGTCAGCTCGACCAGGCGATCTGGAAGGCGGGCCGGGCATTCACCGACCTGGGCATCCGCTTCGTGCCGGCGATCAACGAGGAGCTCGGCGCCACGCAGGTGCTGGGCACGCAACGCGTCGAGTCCGATCCCGAGCGCACGGTTGAGGGCGTGTTCGCGATGTGGTACGGCAAGGGCCCGGGCGTCGACCGGGCGGGGGACGCGCTCAAGCACGGCAACGCCTACGGCTCGTCGCCGCACGGCGGCGTGCTGGTGGTCGCCGGCGACGACCACGGCTGCGTCTCGTCGTCGATGCCGCACCAGAGCGACGTGCTGCTGCAGGCCTTCCACCTGCCCACGGTCTCGCCGGCGAGCGTGGCCGAGATCCTGGAGTTCGGCCTGTACGGCTGGGCCCTGTCGCGCTACTCGGGCGCCTGGGTCGGGCTGACGGCGCTCAGCGAGGTCGTCGAGAGCGGCAGCACCGTCGACCTCGACGCGGTGCAGGCGCGCGCCGACGCCTGGCACGGCCCGGACGCGGTGCGCGCGCTCACCGGCCACGCGCCGCCGGCCGACGGGCTGCACTACCGCTGGCCCGACCTGCCCTCGCTGCGCATCGAGACCCGGCTGGTGGACAAGCTCGCTGCAGTGCGCGCCTTTGCCGCGGTGAATGCCATCGACCGGCAGGTGATCGAGTCGCCGCACGCCACCGTCGGCATCGTCACCTGCGGCAAGGCGCACCTCGACCTGATGGAGGTGCTGCGCCGACTCGAGATCGCGCCCGAGCGCCTGGCGGCCGCCGGCGTGCGCCTGTACAAGGTCGGCCTGTCCTACCCGGTCGAGCCGACGCGGCTGCAGGCCTTCGCGACCGGCCTGCACGAGATCCTGGTGATCGAGGAGAAGGGCGCGATCGTCGAGACGCAGCTGCGCGACCTGTTCTACAACGCGCCGGCGCAGGCGCGCCCGGCGATCGTGGGCAAGCACGACGCGGGCGGCGCGCCACTGGTGTCGGCGGTGGGCGAGCTGCGGCCGTCGCGGCTGATCGAGCTCGTGGCCGACTGGCTGGTGCGGCACTTCCCGGACGACACGACCTTCGACGACCACCGCCGCCACGTGCGAGACTTCACACCGCCCGAGCTGCTGGCGAACGCGGCCGACAGCGTCAAGCGCGTGCCGTACTTCTGCGCCGGCTGCCCGCACAACACCAGCACCCGGGTGCCCGAGGGCTCGACCGCGCGCGCCGGCATCGGCTGCCACTTCATGGCGAACTGGATGGACCGCAGCACCGCCGGGCTGATCCAGATGGGCGGCGAGGGCGTCGACTGGGTCTCGCACTCGATGTTCACGAAGGTGCCGCACGTCTTCCAGAACCTCGGCGACGGCACCTACTACCACTCGGGCTACCTCGCGATCCGGCAGGCGGTGGCGGCGAAGGCGACGCTCACCTACAAGATCCTGTTCAACGACGCCGTCGCGATGACCGGCGGGCAGCCGGTGGACGGCACGATCAGCGTCGACGCCATCGCGCGCCAGGTCGAGAGCGAGGGCGTGCGGCAGGTCGCGGTGGTCAGCGACGACATCGGCAGGTACGGCGCGATCCGCGCGCGCTTCCCGGCCGGCACGAGCTTCCACGACCGCGACGAGCTCGACGCGGTGCAGCGCCGCCTGCGCGAGCAGCCCGGCGTCACCGTGCTGATCTACGAGCAGACCTGTGCCGCCGAGAAACGCCGGCGGCGCAAGAAGGGCGAGCTCGCCGACCCGGCGCGGCGCCTGTTCATCAACGAGCACGTGTGCGAGGGCTGCGGCGACTGCTCGGTGCAGAGCAACTGCGTCGCGGTGCTGCCGCACGAGACGCCGATGGGCCGCAAGCGGCGCATCGACCAGAGCAGCTGCAACAAGGACTATTCCTGCGCGAAGGGCTTCTGCCCGAGCTTCGTCGGCGTGCTCGGCGGCACGCTGCGCAAGAAGGCCGGGGCGCTGGGCGGCGCGGCGCGCGAGGCGTTCGCCGCCCGCGTCGACGCCCTGCCGCTGCCGCCGCCGCACGCCTGGACCGGCCCCTACGACCTGCTGGTCACCGGCGTGGGCGGCACCGGCGTGGTGACCGTCGGCGCGCTGGTCGCGATGGCCGCGCACCTCGAGGGCAAGAGCGCGAGCGTGCTCGACTTCATGGGCTTCGCGCAGAAGGGCGGCTCGGTGCTGTCCTTCGTGCGCCTGGCCGACCGGCCCGAGCGGCTGAACCAGGTGCGCATCGACACCCAGCAGGCCGACGCCGTGCTCGCCTGCGACCTGGTCGTCGGCGCCTCGCCCGAGGCGCTGCAGACCGTGCGCCGCGGCCGCACGCGCGTGCTCGCCAACGTGGACGAGGTGCCGGTGGCCGAGTCGCTGAAGAACCCGGACGCGAGCCTGAAGGTCGACGCCCTGCTGGCCAAGCTCGACTTCGCCGCCGGCCCCGGCCGCGTGGAGACCTTCGACGCGCAGGCGCTGGCGGAGGACTTCGTCGGCGACTCGATCGTCTCGAACATCGTCGCGCTGGGCTACGCCTGGCAGCGCGGCCTGGTGCCGCTGGGCCTGGCGGCGCTGGGGCGGGCGATCGAGCTGAACGGCGTGGCGGTCGAAAGCAACCGGCTCGCGTTCTCGCTCGGCCGCCTGGCCGCCGGCGACCCGCAGGGCATCGAGGCCCTGCTCGACGCGCCCACGCCGGCGCCGGGCGCGGAACCGTTCGACGCGCTGCTCGCGCGCGGCGTGGCCGAACTCACGGCCTACCAGGACGCCGCCTACGCGGCACGCTTCGAGTCCACGGTGCGCGCCGCCGCGGCGCGCGAGGTGGCACTCGGCGGCGATGCGCGCCGGCCTTTCGCTGCCGCGGTCGCGCGCAGCCTGCTGAAGCTGATGGCCATCAAGGACGAGTACGAGGTGGCCCGGCTCTACACCGACGGCCGCTTCCAGCGCGACCTGGCGCACCAGTTCGACGGCACGCCGAAGCTCGAGTTCTACATGGCGCCGCCCTGGCTGGCGCGGCCGCGCGACGGCCAGCCGCCGCGCAAGGTCCGCCTGGGCGGCTGGATGCTGCCGGCGATGCGCGCGCTGGCGCGCGGCAAGGCGCTGCGCGGCACGGTCTTCGACCTGTTCGGCCGCAGCGAAGAGCGCCGCCTTGAGGGCGCGCTGGTCACGCAGTTCGAGGCGCGCATCGCCGAGCTGCTGCCGGCGCTGTCCGCCGAGCGCCTCGCGCTCGCGGCCGAGATCGCCGCGGTGCCGCTGGCGATGCGAGGCTTCGGCCACGTCAAGCTCGCCAACGTCGCCCTGGCCCGTGCGCGCGAGGCCGAGCTGCTGTTCCGTTTCGATCCGCAGCGCTACCCGCGCCCGCCGCGCAGCGCGCAGGCAGGCCAGTGGAAAGGCATCGCGGTCGTCGCGGCGGCCGGCGAGGGCGCGGCACGCGGCTGAAGGCCCGCGGCCGCCCACGAGAGCCTGCGCCACCGCGGGAACCGGGTCGGGTCGATGCTCACCGGGCGCAAGCGCGCGCACCCGGAAGCCGCCGACGACTGAACGCCCCTCAGGCGGCCGGCGCCACACTCGACGGCGAGAAACGCGCGACGAGCTCGTGCGCGCCGGCCGGGTAGCTCAGGCGCACGAAGGTGACCGGCCGGCCCTCGGTCCAGGTGCGGCGTTCGACCACGAGGCAGGCGGCGCCACGGTCCAGCCCGAGCCGTGCGGCGACCTCGGCATCGGCCGCGGCGGCGCGGATGCGGTGCTCGGCCGAGCTCCACGGCACGTGGTGCACCAGCCAGCTGCCCGGCGGTTCGTCGTCGAAGGCCTGCGCGCCGGCCTCGGGCACGGCCGCGAGGTTGATCAGCCGCTGCTCGTCGCAGAACGGGCGCTCGCCCGCCAAGTGCAGCGTGCTCACCGCGAGCACCGGACCGGTGCCGTCGAGCGCCAGCGCGTCGACGTCGGCCGCGGTGCTGCGGCGCCGGGCGCGCGCGACGATCTCGTGGCGGTAGGGCTGGCCCAGCGCTTCGACCTCGGCGCGCAGGTCGTGGATCTCGAGCACCGCCGACCGCGACGGTGTCTGCCGCACGAAGCTGCCGAGCTTGCGGCGCCGCTCGATCATGCCGGCGCGCGCGAGCTGCGTGAGCACCTTGTTGACCGTCATGCGCGAGCAGCCGTAGGTGGCGGTGAGTTCGTGCTCCGACGGGATGCGGTGCCCCGGCGGCCACTGGCCCGACACGATGCGCTGCTCGACCTCGTGGAGGATGCGATCGTGCAGCGTGGCGGGGCGGGGGGCGCTCATCGGGTCGGCGGCCGGTCGGCCGGGTAGGGGGCCGGTCATGGGGCCGGTCATGATGCCGCACGCAGCGCGGACATCGCCACGGCGAAGTCGCGCTCGGCCGCGTCGCGCTGCCGGTGCCGGCCGCCGTCGACGACGCAGCGGCCGCGGGCCCAGACGCGGTCGATGCGGGGCGCGCCGGTGAAGATCCAGGCGTCGAGCAGCGTATTGCCCGCCAGCCCGTCGACCCCCGGGTGCGACAGGTCGAGCGACACGGCATCGGCCCAGGCGCCGGCGACGAGGCCCGCTCGCCCCGCGCCCAGCGCCTGGGCGCCGCCGGCGAGCGCCGCGTCGAACAGCGCGCGCCCGGTCGAGCCGGGGCCGCGCGCCATGACGTTGCGCTCGCGCCGCGCGAGGCGCTGCGAATACTCCAGCAGGCGCAGCTCGTCGGCGGCGCCGATCTGCACGTTCGAGTCGGAACCGATGCCCCAGCGGCCGCCGGCGTCGACGAAACGCGGCGCGTCGAAGATGCCGTCGCCGAGGTTCGCCTCGGTGATGGGGCACAGGCCGACGACCGCGCCACGCGCGGCCAGGCGCCGCGACTCGTCGTCCGTCAGGTGCGTGGCATGGACCAGGCACCAGCGCGCGTCCACGTCGGCGTGGTCGAGCAGCCATTGCACCGGCCGCGCGCCACTCCACGCGAGGCAGTCCTCGACCTCCCGGACCTGCTCGGCGACGTGCAGGTGGATCGGCGCGCCGTCGGCCATCGCCACGACCGCGGCGAGCTCGTCGGGCGTCACCGCGCGCAGGCTGTGCGGCGCGACGCCGACGAGCGCGCCGTCGCGCCCCGCGAGCGCGGCGCGCGACGCGTCGAGCAGGCGCGCGTAGCCGTCGAGACCGTTGACGAAGCGGCGCTGCGCATCGCCCGGCGGCGTGCCGCCGAAACCGGCGTGGGCATAGAACACCGGCAGCAGCGTCAGGCCCAGGCCGCTGCGCTGCGCCGCGGCCGCCAGGCGCGCGGCCATCTCGGCCGGGTCGGCGTGGACGCGGCCGTCGCGGTCGTGGTGCAGGTAGTGGAACTCGCCGACGCGCGTGAAACCGGCTTCGAGCATCTCGACGTACAGCAGCGTCGCGACGGCCTCGAGCTGCTCCGGCGTCATCGCCAGCGCCAGGCGGTACATCGCCTCGCGCCAGGTCCAGAAGCTGTCGGCCGACGGCCCGCGGTGCTCGGCCAGCCCGGCCATGGCGCGCTGGTGCGCGTGGCTGTGCAGGTTGGGCAGGCCGGGCAGCAGCAGCGCGTGGCGCTCGTCGCCCGGCTGCGGCGCGGCGCCGGTCTCGACGGTGGCGTAGCGGCCGTCGCGCAGCGTCAGGCGCACGTCGGTGGCCCAGCCGTGCGGCAGCAAGGCCTCGGCGGCATGCAGGGTGATGTTCGGCATGGCTTGCATTGGATCACTTTTGTCTATACATTACAAGCCATCGAACCGCAGCACGCGCCGCCGACCATGCCCCCCGCCCACCGCCCCGCCGTCGACCGCCTGTGGCGCCATGCCCGCCTTGCGACGCTGGCCGTGGGTGCGCCGGGCCTGGGCACGGTCGAGCACGGCGCCGTGGCGGTACGCGACGGGCGCATCGTCTACGCCGGCGCCGAATCCGGGCTGCCCGCCGCGCTGCGCGACGCGGCCGAGGTCATCGACTGCGAGGGCCGCTGGATCACGCCCGGACTGGTCGACTGCCACACGCACCTCGTGCATGCCGGCGACCGCGCGCACGAGTTCGAGCTGCGCCTGGCCGGCGCGAGCTACGAGGACATCGCCCGCGCCGGCGGCGGCATCGCCTCGTCGGTGCGTGCGCTGCGCGCGGCCAGCGAAGACGAGCTGCTGCGCCAGTCGCTGCCGCGGCTGGACGCGCTGATCGCCGAGGGCCTGACCACGATCGAGCTGAAGTCGGGCTACGGCCTCGCGCTGGACCACGAAGCGAAGTCGCTGCGCGCCGCGCGGCGCCTGGCCGACGCCCGGCGCGTGTCGGTGCGCACGACCTTCCTCGGCGCGCACGCGCTGCCGCCCGAGGCGAACGGCGACCGCGACGCGCACATCGACGCGGTGCTCGCGATGCTGCCGGCGCTGGCCGCCGACGGGCTGGTCGACGCGGTCGACGGCTTCTGCGAAGGCATCGCCTTCACGCCGGCGCAGATCGCGCGGGTGTTCGAGGCGGCGCGGGCGCTGGGCCTGCCGGTGAAGCTGCACGCCGACCAGCTGTCGAACCTGCACGGCGCGGCCCTCGCGGCGCGCTACGGCGCACTGTCGGCCGACCACCTCGAACACACCGACGACGCCAGCGTCGCGGCGATGGCTGCGGCCGGCACGGTGGCCGTGATCCTGCCCGGAGCCTATTACTTCATCCGCGAGACACGCATGCCGCCCATCGCGCGGCTGCGCGAACACGGCGTGCCGATGGCGCTGGCCACCGACGCCAACCCGGGCACCTCGCCGCTGACCTCGCTGCTGCTGACGATGAACCTGGCGGCGACGCTGTTTCGCCTGACGGTCGACGAATGCCTGGCCGGCGTGACGCGCGAGGGCGCGCGCGCGCTCGGTCTGCTGCACGAGACCGGCACGCTCGAGGCCGGCAAGTGGGCCGACCTCGCGATCTGGAACATCGAACGCCCGGCGGAGCTCGTCTACCGCCTGGGCTTCAACCCCCTGCACACCCGCATCTGGAGAGGCCTGTGAACCCCATCGTCCTGAACCCCGGCCACGCGTCGCTCGCCGACTGGCGCGCGATCTACCGCGGCGTCACCCCCACGCTCGACCCGGCCTGCCAGGCCGCCGTGCAGGCCAGCGCCGACACCGTGGCGCGCATCGTCGCGAAGGGCGAGCCGGTCTACGGCATCAACACCGGCTTCGGCAAGCTCGCCAGCGTGCGCATCGACGCCGCCGACCTCGAGACCCTGCAGCGCAACATCGTGCTGTCGCACGCCGCCGGCGTGGGCGAGCCGATGCCGCTGGCGGTGACGCGGCTGATGATGGCGCTGAAGCTCGCGAGCCTGGCGCAGGGCGCCTCGGGCATCCGCCCGGCGACGCTCGCGCTGCTCGAGGCGATGCTGGCGCGCGGCGTGATCCCGGTCGTGCCGGCGCAGGGTTCGGTGGGCGCCTCGGGCGACCTCGCGCCGCTGGCCCACATGACGGCGGTGATGATCGGCGTGGGCGAGGCGCACACGCCCGACGGCCGCCTGCCGGCGACGCAGGCGCTGGCCAGCGTCGGCCTAGCCCCGGTGGTGCTCGGCCCGAAGGAGGGCCTGGCGCTGCTCAACGGCACGCAGTTCTCGACCGCCAACGCGCTCGCCGGCCTGTTCGAGGCCGAGCGGCTGTTCCACGCCGCGTTGGTCACCGGCGCGCTCGCCACCGACGCGGCGCGCGGCTCCGACGCGCCCTTCGACCCGCGCATCCACCAGCTGCGCCGCCACCGCGGCCAGATCGAGACCGCGCAGACGCTGCGCGGGCTGCTCGCAGGCAGCCCGATCCGCGCCTCGCACCTGAAGGGCGACGAGCGTGTGCAGGACCCGTACTGCCTGCGCTGCCAGCCGCAGGTGATGGGCGCCTGCCTCGACCTGCTGCGCCAGGCCGCCGAGACGCTGCACGCCGAGGCCAACGGCGTGTCGGACAACCCGCTGATCTTTCCGGGCGGCGCCGGCCGTGCCGACGAGGCGCTGTCGGGCGGCAACTTCCACGCCGAGCCGGTGGCCTTCGCCGCCGACATGATCGCGCTGGCGGTGTGCGAGATCGGCTCGCTCGCCGAGCGCCGCATCGCGATGCTGGTCGACCCGGCGCTGTCGGGCCTGCCGGCCTTCCTGACGCCCAAGCCGGGGCTGAACTCGGGCTTCATGATCCCGCAGGTGACGGCCGCGGCGCTGGTCTCCGAGAACAAGCAGCGCGCCTACCCGGCGAGCGTCGACTCGATCCCGACCTCGGCGAACCAGGAAGACCATGTCTCGATGGCTGCGCACGGTGCGCGCCGGCTGATGCCGATGGTCGAGAACGCGAGCGCGGTGATCGGCATCGAGCTGCTCGCCGCCGCGCAGGCCTGCGACTTCCATGCGCCGCTGGCCTCGAGCGCCGCGCTCGAGGCGGTGCGCGCGACGCTGCGCGAGACGGTGCCGCACCTGTCGGACGACCGCCACATCCACCCCGACATGCAGCACGCGATCGCGCTGGTGCGCAGCGGCGCGATCGCGGCCGCGGCGGCCGTGGCGCTGCCCGCGATCGCCGGGGCCTGAGCATGGACGCGACGCTGCCCCCGTGGCTGGTGCTGCAGCGCGGCGACGCGCCGCTGCTGATCAGCCTGCCGCACCCCGGCACCGGGCTGGCCGACCTGGAACCGCGGCTCGTCTCGCCCGCGCTGGCGCGCCACGACACCGACTGGTGGCTGCCGCAGCTCTACGAGTTCGCGCTCGCGATGGGCGCCACGCTGCTGCGCACGACGCTTTCGCGCACCGTGGTCGACCTGAACCGCGACCCCTCGGGCGCCTCGCTCTACCCCGGCCAGGCGACGACCGGGCTGTGCCCGACCGAGACCTTCGACGGCCTGCCGCTGTACCGCGACGGCCAGGCGCCCGGCGCGGCCGAGGTCGAGCGGCGGCGCGACACCTGGCACGCGCCCTACCACGCCGTGCTGCGCGCCGAGCTGACGCGGCTGCGCGCGCGGCACCCGAAGGTCGTGCTCTACGACGGCCACTCGATCCGCTCGCGCGTGGCGCGGCTGTTCGACGGCGAGCTGCCGCTCTACAACCTGGGCACGAACGGCGGCGCCAGCGCCGACGCCGAGCTCGCCGCGCAGGTCGCGCAGGTGCTCGCCGACAGCGGCCAGCCCCATGTCGTGAACGGCCGCTTCAAGGGCGGCTGGATCACGCGCCACCACGGCCGGCCGGCCGAGGGCGTGCATGCGCTGCAGATGGAGCTCGCCTGCCGAGGCTACATGGCCGAGCCCGACCCGCTGGGCGTCGACACCTGGCCGACGCCCTACGACCCGGTGCGCGCCGAGCCCACGCGGCGCACGCTGCACGAGGTGCTGAACACGGCGCTGCGCTGGGCGCGCGCCTGAACCCCCGACCCGACCCGCAAGGAGACCCCGATGAGCCACCACCCCCGCACCGACACCTCGCGCGTGATCCGCGCCCCGCGCGGCAACGTGCTGTCCGCCAAGAGCTGGCTGACCGAAGCCGCGCTGCGCATGCTGATGAACAACCTCGACCCCGAGGTCGCCGAGCGCCCGCAGGACCTCGTCGTCTACGGCGGCATCGGCCGCGCGGCGCGCGACTGGGTCGCGTTCGACCAGATCGTGGCGGCACTGCGCAAGCTCGAGGCCGACGAGACGCTACTGATCCAGTCGGGCAAGCCGGTGGGCGTCTTCAAGACGCACGAGGACGCGCCGCGCGTGCTGATCGCGAACTCGAACCTGGTGCCGAAGTGGGCCACCTGGGAGCACTTCCACGAGCTCGACCGCAAGGGCCTGATGATGTACGGCCAGATGACCGCGGGCTCGTGGATCTACATCGGCTCGCAGGGCATCGTGCAGGGCACCTACGAGACCTTCGTCGAGGCCGGGCGCCAGCACTACGGCGGCAGCCTGGCCGGCCGCTGGATCCTGACCGCGGGCCTGGGCGGCATGGGCGGCGCGCAGCCGCTGGCCGCGACCTTCGCCGGCGCGTGCTCGCTGAACATCGAGTGCCAGCAGTCGCGCATCGACTTCCGGCTGCGCTCGCGTTACCTCGACGAGCAGGCCACCGACCTCGACGACGCGCTGGCGCGCATCGCGGCCTACACCGCCGAGAAGAAGGCGGTGTCGATCGGCCTGCTCGGCAACGCCGCCGAGATCCTGCCCGAACTGGTGCGGCGCGCGCGCATCGGCACGGCGATCCGGCCCGACCTCGTCACCGACCAGACCAGCGCGCACGACCTGATCCACGGCTACCTGCCGGCACAGTGGTCGGTCGAGGACTGGCAGGCCGCGCAGGCCGACGCGGCGCAGCACGCCGCGCTGCGCGAGGCCGCCGCGAAGAGCTGCGCGGTGCACGTCCAGGCGATGCTCGACTTCCAGGCGCTGGGCATCCCGACGGTGGACTACGGCAACAACATCCGTCAGGTCGCGCTCGACCAGGGCGTGGCGAACGCGTTCGACTTCCCCGGCTTCGTGCCGGCCTACATCCGGCCGCTGTTCTGCCGCGGCAAGGGCCCGTTCCGCTGGGTGGCGCTCAGCGGCGACCCCGAGGACATCCGCAAGACCGACGCGAAGATGAAGGAGCTCTTCCCGCAGGACGCGCACCTGCACCGCTGGCTCGACATGGCCGCCGAGCGCATCGCCTTCCAGGGCCTGCCGGCGCGCATCTGCTGGATCGGCCTGGGCGAGCGCCATCGCGCCGGCCTGGCCTTCAACGAGATGGTGAAGAACGGCGAGCTGAAGGGCCCGATCGTCATCGGCCGCGACCACCTCGACAGCGGCTCGGTCGCAAGCCCGAACCGCGAGACCGAGGCGATGAAGGACGGCAGCGACGCGGTCAGCGACTGGCCGCTGCTGAACGCGCTGCTGAACACCGCCGGCGGCGCCACCTGGGTCAGCCTGCACCACGGCGGCGGCGTCGGCATGGGCTACTCGCAGCACAGCGGCGTGGTCATCGTCTGCGACGGCACCGATGCGGCGGGCAAGCGCATTGGCCGCGTGCTCTGGAACGACCCGGCCACCGGCGTGATGCGCCATGCCGACGCCGGCTACGAGAGCGCGATCGCGTGCGCGCGCGAGCAGGGCCTGGACCTGCCGGGCATCCTGGCTTGAGCGCGTTCACGGTGCTGCGCGCCACGCAGTACCGCCGCATGCCGTGGAAGAACGGCGGCGGCGAGACGACCGAGATCGCCGTCGGGCCGCCCGGCGCCGGGCTCGACGACTTCGCGTGGCGCATCAGCATGGCGCGCATCGCGAGCGACGGGCCGTTCTCGACCTTCGCGGGCGTGGACCGCACGCTGGCGGTGCTGAGCGGCGACGGCGTGCGCCTGGCCATCGGCGACGCGGCGCCGGTCGATCTGCAGGTCGGCGACGCGCCGCTCACCTTTCCTGCCGACGTGCCCACGACCGCGACGCTGCTCGGCGGCGCGGTCACCGACCTGAACGTGATGACGCGGCGCGGCGCATGGCGCCATCGCGTCGAAACGCTGCGGCTCGCCGCCGGCATGTCGTTGGCCGCGCGCCCGGCGACGACGGTGTGGTGGTGCGCGCAAGGCCGAGCGCGGTTGCACAGCCCGGCCGGCAGCGCCACGCTCGATCCGGGCGACGCGTGTGTGGTCGTCGATCACCCGGCGCTCATCTGGGAGCTCGCCACGCCGGGCTCGGCCGATCTGGTGCAGGTCACGCTGCAAGCCGAGCGCCACGCCTGAACCCGCCGATCGCGCCCACGGGCCTTGCCGCCGCTCGGGCCTCGTGCAAGACTGCCCGACCGAAAAAGAACCACCGGGAGGATGCTCATGCACAAACGCTTCCAGGGCGCCGCGGCGCTCGCGCTCACTGCATTCGTGGGCCTGCTCGCGCCGTCGGCACACGCGCAGGAATTCATCAACCTCGATTTCGAGCAGGCTCACAACGTGCCCGACCCGAGCGAATACCGCAACATGCCGTGGGACGATGCCGCGCCGGGCTGGCAGCATTCCGAAGGCGACTGGACGGGCAGCGTCTTCTACGGAACCGTCACGCTCGGCGGGCAGATGAACTACATCCTGATCGACGCGATCCTGCGGCCGCATTTGCTGCTCGCCGGCGACTACTCGCTCGGAATACGCAGCGGCCGGCTGTTCGAAAACGTGCCGAGCTTCGAACACGGTTTCCTCGCGCAAACCGGCGCGATCCCCGACGCCACGCGCTCGCTGCGCCTGCTGGCGACCGGTGAGTTCGAGGCCTACGTCGGCGGCATCGAGATCGAGATGGTGTCGCTCGGCGGCAACGCCTGGGGCGGCGACATCTCGTCGTTCGCCGGCACGGTGAACGAGCTGCGCCTGGTCAACGCCCACGACGAGAGCGAGCAACTGGTCGTCTTCGACAACATCGAGTTCTCGGCGCAAGCGGTGCCCGAGCCGGCAGCGGCAGCGCTCTGGCTCGCAGGACTGGCGACGCTGACCTTCGCGCGCCGCCGTCGTCGCCGCTGAGCGCCGACTGCTCATGGTCTACGGCTTCACGGCCCTGCTCGTCTTCCAGCTGCTCGGCGAGGCGCTCGTGCAAGGCCTCGGCCTGCCCTTGCCGGGCCCCTTGCTGGGCATGCTGCTGCTGTTCGCCGCGCTCGCGTGGCGAGGCAGCGTGCCCGAGCCGCTGCGCGAGGGCGCCGGCGCGCTGCTGCAGCACCTGATGCTGCTGTTCATCCCGGCGGTCGCCGGGGTGATGCTGCACGTCGAGCGCATCCGCAGCGAGTGGCTGGCCTTCGCGCTCGCGGGCATCGGCGGCGCGGCGGTGACGATGGCGGTCACGGCGCTGACGCTGCGCTGGATGATCCGCCGCACCGGGGGCCGCAGCGAATGAAGCCCGCGGTCTTCGAGATCTGGGTCTTCCTGGCGCGCTCGCCGCTGCTGTGGCTGACGATCACGCTGCTGGCCTACCTGGGCGCGCTCGCGCTGCACCGGCGCAGCGGCAACAGCCCCTACGTCAACCCGGTGCTGGTCGCGGTGGCCGCGATCGTGTCGGTGCTCGTGGTCACCCGCACGCCCTACGAAACCTACTTCGACGGCGCGAAGTTCGTGCACTTCCTGATCGGCCCGGCCACGGTGGCGCTGGCGGTCCCGCTGGCCTCGCAGATCGGCCGGTTGCGCGCGATGTGGCTGCCGCTGACGGTGGCGCTCGCGGTCGGCTCGGTGACCGCCATCGCCTCGGCGGTGGGCATCGCCTGGGCCTTCGGCGCCTCGCCCGAGGTGCTGCTGTCGCTGGCGCCGAAGTCGGCGACGATGCCGATCGCCCTGGGCGCGGCCGAGGCCATCGGCGGCCTGCCCTCGCTGGCGGCGATGGGCGTGGCGATCACCGGCATCTCCGGCGCGATCATGGCGCGCAGCCTGCTCGACGGCCTGGGCGTGCGCGACCCGGCGGTGCGCGGTTTCGCCGTGGGCATCACCGCGCACGCCATCGGCACGGCACGCGCGATCCAGGTCAACGAGA
>Ga0116176_10002310_pt1 | contig 14519 bp, 9 predicted proteins | sample AD_STIC08_MetaG_FD_89803 | JGI IMG/M metagenome (GOLD analysis project Ga0116176, IMG submission 89803) | Active sludge microbial communities of municipal wastewater-treating anaerobic digesters from USA - AD_STIC08_MetaG | ecosystem: Engineered > Bioreactor > Anaerobic > Digestate | place: USA...
CTTGATCACCTGCTGGTTGATGGCGTTGTCTTCCGCCACCAGGATATGGCCGCTCAATTGACTGTGGCCGGACGTTGCTGCCCTGTTGCGGCTTTCGCCGCGCGTGCCATGGCGTGCCTCTTCGCTGGCCGTGATGCGGCGGACCTGAACACGGAACCAGAAGCGTGAGCCTGCACCCGGTTGGCTGGTGACGCCCACACTGCCACCCGCAAGACTGGCCAGGCTGCGCACAATCGACAGGCCCAGACCGCTGCCTCCGTATTCCCGCGTGGTGGAACTGTCGGCCTGCGAAAAGGGCGAGAAAAGTGTGTCCAGCTTGTCCGCTGCAATGCCGATGCCGGTATCGCTCACCGCATACTCCAGCATTGCCATGCCATCGGTGTCCGATGGCAGCTCGGAGCCCTCAATCGTCACCGCCCCGTGGGACGTGAACTTGATGGCATTGCCCACCAGATTGGACAGCATCTGGCGCAGGCGGTGCGCGTCGGCCTCGTAGCGCGCGTCCGCGGGGCCATTCCAACGGTAGGTCAGCGCCAGGTTCTTGGCTTTTGCAGTGCCTGCAAACAGAGCGTGTGTTTCGTGTGCAATCTGTTCCGGCGCAAAGACTAGCGCTTCGAGGCGGAACTTGCCCGCTTCAATTTTGGACAGATCCAGAATGTCGTTGAGCAAGGTGAGCAGCGACTGCCCCGAGGTCAGGATGGTGCGCGCATAGTCGTCACGATCCGAATCCAACACGTCAGGCATGAGCAGCAGCTGGGCCATGCCCAAAATGCCGTTTATGGGTGTGCGGATTTCGTGGGACATGGTGGCCAGGAAGCGGCTCTTGGCCAGGTTGGCTTCCTGCGCCACTTCGGTGGCGCGTGCCAGCTCTGTGATGTCGATGCGAAACCCCACGGTGCTGCCGTCGGGCATTTTCCGCTCCACAATGCGCAGCACGCGACCGTCGTCGATACGCTGTACAAACGGATCGTGCTGGGACCGGTGAACAGCCAAGCGCTCCCGCACCCACTCGTCTTCCCGCCCGATGGCCGCCTTGTATTGCCCCCGCTGCGCGCCCACGCGGATGATGTCTTCAAACAAGGCGCCCTCCACAATCAGGTCGCGCGACATCGAATACAGCTCGCGGTACTTTTCATTGCACAGCACCAGCCGGTCGTCGGGTCCGTACAGCACAAACGCTTCGTCAATCGTGTCAATGGCGGTACGCAGAAGCTGCTCGCTGCGCAGGGCCTGCAGTTCTGTGAGCTTGCGGTCCGTGATGTTGGTGTGGGCAACCACCACGCCCTGGTCGCCCGAGGCCAGCGGTGTGACATTCAGGTGAAACCAACGCTGCTGTGTCGGGGAGTGGCAGGGGTACTCCATGCTGTACTCCGGCAACCGGCCCTGCATCACGGCCTGAATGCCCGTGCGCGCATGACCACCATCGGCGGTTTCGGAGCCACTGGCACTGCGGCAAACCGCGAGGTAGTCAGACCCTACGCCGGTGCGAGCCGGGTCATCACCGGTACCCGGCTGATTGGCCACCGCAAATTGGGTCCAGGCTTTGTTGACCGCCCGTATCAATCCATTGCCATCCAGCACGGCAATTTCTGCTGTCACGGAGTCAAGGATGGCTGCACTGAAAGCCTGACTCTCCCGCAGGGCATGTTCCACCTGTTTTTGCTGCGAGATGTCGCGGCCAATGCCGATGAAATGCTGCAAGACACCCGCTGAGTCCCTGGACGCCGTGATGGACAGCGCCATGGTGTAGTCATGCCCACTCTTGTGGCGGTTGAGCACTTCCCCGCTCCAAAGGCCCTGTTCCAGAAGGTCTCGCCACATGGTCGCATAGATGCTGCGGTCCTGTCGGGCCGAGCTCAGCAGCTTGGGGTTCTTTCCCATGACTTCGGCAGCCTCGAAACCGGTGATACGGGTGAACGCCCCATTGGCCGAGATGATGTTGGCGTGCAGGTCGGTGATGATGATGGAGTCGGTACTACTCTCAAACACGGTGGCGCTGATGCGCTGCAGTCGGGCCAGCACTTCGTGTTCGGCAGCCGCATGCATATGGCGCCGGTAGAACAGACCGTACAGGGCCGAGATGATGAGCAGGGCCGGAACCAATGCGCCCATCAGGGTCCAGGCCTCGGTGCGCCAACGCTCCAATGCAGCGTCGCGCCGGACTTTGGTGACCACGACCACCGGGAATATGGTGGAAGCCCGAAACGCGCTCAGGTAGGTTTGCCCATCGGTCAGCGTTTGCTCCAGTTTTCCGACTTCGCGTTCGGGCAAGCCGAAATCGCGCAGGGTGTGTTCCTGCCTGGTACCCAAGGCCGCGCCTGGCCCGGTGTGTAGCAGTAGCAGACCGTCGAAGCGCAGCACTTCAACAACGCCTTCTGCCGGGTCAACCGTTTGGCCAATGTAGTTGAGGAAGAAATCAGGGTTCAGTGCAATGAGCAGGGAATAGTTTTTTTCCTGAATGGAGACGCCTTGTACCAGCGGGATGAAGGCGGCGGCGTCCGATGCCAGCGGGTTCTCGGGTGTAACGGGCTTGGCATCCGCAAAGTCCCGTCCTGCCCAGGCACCACCGATCCGCACTACCGATTGCAGGGAAACGGTCTTGGGGTAGAAGGCTGCGGTTGCAACCACCGTGCCGATATTGGCAGGGTTCGAACTGGCAACTATGCGTCCAGTGGTATCTGCCAACGACAGGGAGCGCAGGAACGGTACCTGCCGTAAAGCATTGGAAAAATTGCGTTCGAGCTGGGCTATGTCGGGCGCCGCGCCAGAAGACGGGGTTGCGTTGACTGCCACCATGGTGGCCACCCGCAGGTTCTCGGTGAACAGGTTTTCAATGGACTTGGTGTGCAGCGCGGCCAGGTTCAGGCCGTTCTCAACCGAGTCCTGGTGCAGTCGCCACAGCGAGTAAGCCGCTGTGCCAAGCACCCCCAAGGACAGTAGCACCAGACCCAGCGCGATGGTCCGGCCCAGCGACTGCCGGGGTTCGCTCATGGTGCCACGATGGGGCTGAGCTTGTGCACCTTGGCGGCGCTTTGCAGTCGCCCATCACGCTTGATGTCTTCGACAAAGCGCTCCATACGCGCGTGCCAGGCATCGTCACCGGGCTTCATCGCGTAGGCGTAGGGCGTGATGTGATAAGAGCCGGGTGGGGTCACCAATCGGGCCCAGTCCGCATTGGCCAGAAAGCGCTGGCTGTAGGGGTAGTCGGTCATGAAGACATCGGCCCGTCCGGACTGGACTTCTTGCTCGCGGGCGTGTGGGGTGTCCAGAACCAGCAACTGTGCGTCCTTAAGTTTGTCTCTCATGACCGGCTCGTGCAGGGTGCCTTTTTGCACTGCAACCACGGAGCCGGCTTTGTCGATGTCGCCCCAGTCCTTGATACGCCGGTTGGTCTTGCTGGTGATGGCGTAGATGTCGCTGGCCAGGTGCGGCTTGGTAAAACGCAGCTTTTCCGCGCGCGCGGGTGTGACGCCGATGGCAAACATGGCAACGTCGCAGCGGTCCTGGGTGACATCGTCCATCAGCTTGGCAAAGGAGCTGTCGACAAATTCGACCACCACCCCAAGGTCCTTGCCCAGTTCGATGGCCATGTCGACATCAACCCCGGTGAGCTGCTGGGTCTTGGGGTTGCGGTAGCTGATGCCAAAGTAGTCAGGCCATATGCACACGCGAACTGCTTTGGCGGCAACTACGCGGGTGAGGCGGCTGATGTGGGTGTTTTGGGCGGTGGCTGGCAAGGCGAAAGACGCGACCAGGCCAAGCGTGACGAGGGCAGAGAGCGGGTGCATAGGAATCCAACTTTCTAAAACGATCCCCAGTGTACGAACTGGGGCCGAATTTTTCTATAGCAACCGTCAAACTATAGCCGTGTTGGGTGGCCGTGCGCGTTGGAGTGGCACCGGATCGTGGGCACCTTAGGGCCCACTCGCCTTGATGGAACTAAAGTCCTTGGGCAGTTTCTGCTACATCAGCAGGTGCTCGCCCGCGTTGTCGCCGCCCAGGGTGACGTAGTTCACCTTGCGGATGTCCATGAGCTTCTTGCCACCGGAGTAGCTGATGGAGCTTTGCACGTCCTGCTCCATTTCAATGAGCGTATTGGCCAGTTTGCCCTTGATGGGTTCCAGAATGCGTTTGCCTTCCACGTGCTTGTACTCGCCTTTGTTGAAGTCGCTGGCCGAGCCGTAGTATTCCTTGTACAGCTTGCCATCTACTTCGACCGTTTGGCCGGGTGATTCTTCATGCCCGGCAAACAGCGAGCCAATCATCACCATGGTGGCACCAAAGCGGATGCTCTTGGCGATGTCGCCGTGGTCGCGGATGCCGCCATCGGCAATGATGGGCTTGGTGGCTACGCGGGCACACCATTTCACGGCCGAGAGTTGCCAGCCACCGGTGCCAAAGCCGGTCTTGAGTTTGGTGATGCAGACCTTGCCGGGGCCAATGCCCACCTTGGTGGCGTCGGCGCCCCAGTTTTCCAGGTCAATCACTGCCTCAGGCGTGGCCACGTTGCCAGCAATGATGAAGGTGGCGGGCATCTTGCCCTTGAGGTAGATGATCATGTCGCGCACGCTGTCGGCATGGCCGTGGGCGATGTCGATGGTGACATATTCGGGAGTCAGGCCCAATTCGGCCAGCTTGTCGACGGTCTCGTAATCAGGCTTCTTGACACCCAGGGAGATCGAGGCAAATAGACCCTTGGCCTTCATGTCCTTGACGAACTGAACGTTGTCCAGGTCAAAGCGATGCATTACATAAAAATAGTCGTTTTGCGCCAGCCAGACGCAGATGGATTCGTCCACCACCGTCTTCATGTTGGCAGGCACCACCGGCAGGCGGAATTTGCGTCCGCCAAGTTCTACACCGGCATCGCACTCCGAGCGGCTCTCTACGCGGCACTTGCGGGGCAACAGAAGGATGTTGTCGTAGTCAAAAATTTCCATGGTTCCCAAGCTCCTCAAACGATTTCAAGAAAAGATTTCAAAAAAGTGGACGCTTGGATCAGACCCGGCCATAAAAAAACCGGGTGCCAATTGCTTGGGCCCGGTGATTGATTCTACCCGGGTTGTGTTGCGGGGGTGGATTTTCTACCGTTGATCTTCTGTGGCAGATCAGGGTGGCGATACGTTTTGCGAAGGTCAAGGAGGAGCCCGCAAAGCGGGCGGGGGACACGGAGCAGAGCACACAGCCCAAGCCATCCGTCGCAGAAGTGGAGTTCCTACGCAGCCCCAGTCCGTCACAACGGGGCTTTCTACAATCACCCCATGTACCCTTCGTTCGCTCCCTCTGACACGTTGCTGTCGCCCTTGCTCTCCACACTCAACCCTGAACAATGCACGGCTGTCACGCTGCCTGCCGAGCATGCGTTGATCCTGGCCGGAGCGGGCTCGGGCAAGACCCGCGTGCTGACCACGCGCATTGCGTGGCTACTGCAAAATGGGCATGTGTCCTCGGGTGGCATTCTTGCGGTCACCTTTACCAACAAAGCCGCCAAGGAGATGATGACGCGGCTAAGTGCCATGCTACCGGTGAACGTGCGCGGCATGTGGATTGGTACCTTTCACGGGTTGTGCAACCGCTTCCTGCGCGCCCACTTCAAGCTGGCGAATCTGCCGCAGGCCTTTCAAATTCTGGATACCCAAGACCAGTTGAGCGCCATCAAACGCCTGTGCAAGCAGAACAATATCGACGACGAACGTTTTCCAGCCAAACAGTTGCAATGGTTCATCGGCGGCTGCAAGGAAGATGGTTTGCGACCCAACATGGTGGAAGTGCGCGATGAGGAAACACGTCGCAAAGTGGACATCTACCAGCTCTACGAAGAACAATGTCAGCGCGAAGGCGTGGTGGATTTTGGCGAGCTGATGCTGCGTTCTTACGAACTGCTGCGCGACAACGATCCCATCCGTGAGCACTACCAGCGCCGCTTTCGCCACATCCTGATCGACGAGTTTCAGGACACCAACAAGTTGCAGTACGCGTGGATCAAGATGCTGGCCGGGCAGGGCGCGGATGCCAGCCCGGACACCCCTGGCGGAGCCGTCATGGCTGTGGGCGATGATGACCAGAGCATCTATGCGTTTCGCGGTGCGCGCGTCGGCAATATGGCCGACTTTGTGCGTGAGTTTGATGTACAGCACCAGATCAAGCTGGAGCAGAACTACCGAAGTTACAGCAACATCCTGGACTCGGCCAACGCGCTGATCAGCCACAACAGCAAACGCCTGGGCAAGAACCTTCGCACCGAGCAGGGCGCGGGTGAGCCGGTGCGCGTGTTTGAGGCGCCGACCGACTTTGCCGAGGCACAGTGGATGGTGGAAGAGATGAAAAACCTGGTGCGCGACAACGGCCTTGATGCCGGTTTCGCGCGCAAGGAAATTGCTGTGCTCTACCGCAGCAATGCGCAAAGCCGGGTGATTGAAACCGCGCTGTTCAATGCGGCCATGCCCTATCGCGTCTATGGTGGATTGCGCTTTTTTGAGCGGGCTGAAATCAAGCACGCACTGGCTTACCTGCGTCTGTTGGAGAACCCCAACGACGACACCAGCTTCATGCGGGTCGTGAATTTTCCGGCGCGCGGTATCGGCGCGCGCAGCCTGGAGCAGCTGCAGGATATGGCCCGCGCCAACGGTTGCTCACTGCACGATGCGGTGAGTGCTTTGACCGGGCGGGCCGGTGCAGCCATTGCCGGGTTTGTGGCCAAGATGGACGTGATGCGCGAGCAGACCGTTGGCATGAATCTGCGCGACATCATTGCGCTGATGCTGGACCACAGCGGCCTGATCGACCACTACAAAGTTGACCGTGAAGGTGCCGACCGGCTGGAGAATCTGGACGAACTGGTCAATGCGGCCGAGAGCTTTGTCATGCAGGAAGGCTTTGGCCGCGACGCGGCGGCCATGCTGGTGGCCGGTGCGGGCCAGAGCCCGACAAGCCAGGGGCTGAACCCCGATGCCGCAGCGCCGACGCTACCGGGTGATGTGATCGGCGAAGCAATCACTGAAACGGGCGAAACACTATCGCCACTGGTGGCCTTTCTGACCCACGCTGCACTGGAGGCGGGTGACAATATGGCCGAGGCGGGCCAGGATGCCATCCAGCTGATGACAGTGCACTCCAGCAAGGGATTGGAGTTTGATGCAGTCTTCATTACGGGCATGGAAGAGGGCTTGTTCCCGCATGAAAACTCCATGAACGACCACGACGGCCTGGAAGAAGAGCGCCGCCTGATGTATGTGGCCATCACCCGCGCCCGCAAGCGCCTGTACTTGAGCCACTCGCAGTCGCGCATGCTGCACGGGCAGACGCGCTTTAACCTCAAAAGCCGCTTCTTTGAGGAGCTGCCCGAGGCTTGCCTGAAGTGGCTGACGCCCAAGCACCAGAACTTCAACCGGGGCTGGAATGCCGACTCTGCTACGCATTCAGGAGCTGGCTATGCAGATTCGACGAGGGCTGTGGCCTCTTTCGGTCAATCCATTCCCAGAAAGGACGAGTCGCAACACGGCCTTCGCCTGGGCATGCTGGTGTTTCACGCCAAGTTTGGCGAAGGTACGGTGTTGACGCTGGAAGGCGCTGGCGACGATGCCCGCGCCCAGATCAACTTCCCGCGCCATGGCACCAAATGGCTGGCGCTCAGTGTGGCCAAGCTGACGCCGGTGCCCTGACACCGCATTCACGCAGGCGAAAAAAAAGCCCGGTCAGAACCGGGCTTTTGGCTAGCTTGATTCGCCTGGCTCAGCGTGCGTTGGCCGGTGTGACCTGCAACAACCGGGTTACGTCCTTGTCGTTGGGCAGGGCGTAGTCATAGGCGCGGATGATGCGGCTGTCTTCGGTGCGTACAAACTTCAGGCTGACGTAGGTGAAGTTGGCAGCGGCCGAGTACGTGCCAACCAGCACCATATTGGCGTTGTGGCTACGGGCAATGTCCTTGATCTCGCGGGAAAGCAGCAATTCACCGGTTTCTTCACGGATGAACACATCCCCGCGCAGCTTCATTTCCTTGACATTGAAGCCTGCTGTTGCCAGCTGGGAGGCATATTGTTCCGACAGTGTGCGGCCCAGTGGAGCCGAGCGGCGCATGTCGTTCACATTGACGACGGTTGCCACGAGAACGGGCATGTCACCGGTAGGGCCACGGTCAAATTCAGCGACCAGCTTGGTGATGGCGTCCTTGTTGAGGGCCACAAACTTGCTGCCAGCGGCTTCCTCATAGGTCGGATCGGTACGAACGCCAGACGGTGCACCGCAACCTGCCAGCAAGGCCGCAGCAGCGGCAAGGGAAAGGATCAGTTTGGAGTTCATGGGCCAACCACCTTCATGACTTGGGGAGCTTTGTACTGCATCAAGGTTGCATCCGCTTCCTCAACGTAATACACATCGGTCTTACGAACCAGATAGCGGCCACCGGAGGCGATGGTGGTGGTCAGAATCAGTTCGGTAGCGGTGGGACCACCGGAGCTTTCGCTGGCAATGTAGTCGGCACCCATGGCTGCAGCAAGGCCGCCGGCCATTTTGTCGCCCACGTTGGGGTTAATGCTCAACCCGTAGGCTGCGTACAGGCCCGTCGTAATCATGGTGAAGCGCCCAGGCAGGAAATTGGGGCGTGGGCTGTTGTGACGAACGACCTGGGTCTGGTAGCTCACTTCAAGTGCCTGCTCGGGGCCTTGCTGAACCACGCGACCCGCCTTGACCAGGTCCGTAATCAGGAACTGCTGGAAAGCCTTGTCAAATGCGGTTGGGTTGGCGGGCAACGCTACATACAAATTGCCCGAAACACCCGCTTTGCCCAGTGACTCCAGTGTTTGTTTCACCACATCGTTGGACAACTGGCCCCAATGCCCGGCAGACCGGACTTTGGGTTCCACGGTAATGGGGAAGTTTGCAGAGACCGGAATAGGCGACGAGGCGCAGCCAGCCAGCAGCAATGCGCCAGCTCCAAGTGCCATCAGCTTCAGGGTGTTGGGAATCAAGGTAGCCCCCTTATCCATAGTTAGTAAAAGAAAGACGCCATAGTCGCGCCACAAACGGATTTCATTATCAGTCGACCAGAACCACAAAAACAAGACAAATCAACACCTTCTACCGCTTTTTTCATGTTGTTTGGTGGATTTGTTGTGGCTTTGGCAACACGTCGGGTGCCCGGACTCAGTAATAGTCACTGGTCCCGCTCTTGTTGCCCTTTTTGCCGGAAATCTGCCACGCGGTGCGTTGTCCGACCAGCCGGGCCAGGTACTCCAGCTCTTCGTCGGTGTGGTTGATTGCCTTTGCCGGGGTCAGTGCAGATCGTCCATCCAGCGGCGTTTCGCCCCAAACCGCCTGGTGGTAAGTGGATTCTGATAGCTCACGGTCGGCACCGGCAGCCAGGTCGATCGTGCCATAGCAATTGCAGAAGTAGGTGCGTGCACCGTTTTGGTTGGCAAACATCTCGGTGTATGCGCCGGTACCCCGGATGCCGGCAGTCAGTGTCGGCGTCACGATCTGGCGGTTACTTCCTTTGCCCCACACGCTGACAACGGCACCGGTCAGCAAGCGCAGCAGGCTGACAGCCGTGATGCTGGAGCCGCGTTCAACCACCATGCGGGAGTTTTGGCGCATATGAAAGGCAGAGTTGCCAATGGCAAAAATCAGTGTGGAGCGTGGTCCGGTGACGATTTCATCCCCCGTCTGCACAGATTGCTCGGGCCGCAAAGTCTGTCCGTTGACCAGGGCGTCACCACTCAACTCGACAATGTTGCTGCGGGACTGGGCCTGTGCACCAGCCAGGCTTCCAGCGGCCGTCCACGCAGCAGCTGCCTGCAGAAAACTGCGGCGCTGAAACCACAGCAGCTCCGTGTCGGTTCGTCCCTGAAGGTGGTGTTGTGTCATGTGTTTTCTCCTGGATCGAAAGCGAAGCTGTCAATGAACGTGAAATAAATGGACGTAAAAAACGTGGCGGCCATCAACATAGCTGCCGGGTACAGGGCAGCAGCAAGAACCCCTGCGTTACCGAGCAAGCCTGCTATCGCGGCCATGGTTACGCCAAAACCCAAGAATACCCCCATCCACACCAAACCGTAAACGGCGAATGCCCAAAAATTGCGCATGCATGCCACAAAACTGAAGAACAGGCTTTTCACCGGTGCAACCCCGTGCCAGTGCACCAATGCCGGTGCATGCCAGAACATCAGCGACAGCGGCAAGTACAAAGCGGATGCGGTCAGCATGGCAAGCTGAAACTCGCCGTCCTGCAGCATCTCCGCACTCATGGTGCCGCCCAGCAAATAGAGTTTGGCAAACTTGCCGCCATCCATCAGCGTGGACAGCGCCAACACCACGACAAACCCCAGGGCATAAAGCCCACCCAAAATACCCATGGCGCGCAGTTGCTGGCTTCCCGCGCGAAATGCAGTCAGCAGCATCAACGGCATGGGAAATTTGCCGGCGGCTGCTTCCTTCGACGCCGCCATCAGCCCCAGGGTCGCACCTGGGAGCAGAGCCAGTGCCAGCGCACTGCCGATGATGGGTATCAGGCTGAGCACCGACATCACGGCCAGAAACATGAAAAACAGCCCGGCCATGGCCAGAGGCTGCTTGAAAAAGGTCTGAATCCCTGATTTAACCCATTGAATGCCCCGGCGGGCCGGGACGATTTGAAGTTTCATGCGCTGATGTGGCTGGTAGTCAAGGGGTGGAGGATACGCTGACGCAGCACCCGGTGGAAATGCTCGGGGTCATGGGCCTGCAAAACGGCGGCTTCGCGCGGCAGGTGCAGATCCCACAGGCGGCTGAGCCAAAAGCGCAGCGCGCCCGCGCGTGCCATGGCGGGCAGCAGCGTGCGTTCCTGCGGCAGCAAGGGGCGCACGGCCTGATAGGACCGCATGAAGGCCGTTGTCCGCTCGGCATCGGTCATACCAGTTGCCAGGTCAATGCACCAGTCGTTCAGGCAGACCGCGATGTCAAATAGCCAGGTGTCAACGCCCGCAAAGTAAAAATCGAAGAAGCCGGTCAACGCCGGGGTACCTTGCGCGTCCGCCTCAAACATCACGTTGTCACGAAACAGATCCGCATGGATAGGGCCGCGTGGCAAGGCTCCGTATCCCGACAACGTACTGACATGATTCTGGTAGGCCAACTCGCTCTTCAGCAGGTCGGCTTGGACCTGCGGCACAAAGGGCAGAACCACGGGCACGGTCTCGTTCCACCAGTCCAACGCACGCAAATTGGGTTGGTGCATGGGAAAGTCACGCCCGGCCAGGTGCATACGTGCCAGCATGCTGCCCACCAAGGCGCAGTGTTCTGTGGTGGGTGCCAGTTCGCTTTTGCCGCGCAGGCGATTGACCACGGCGGCGGGTTTGCCGTTGAGCGCGTGCACCACATCACCGTCCCGGTTGGCGGCAGGGTCGGGCACGGGCACGCCGTGATGGGCCAGGTGCTTCATCAGCCGCAGGTAAAACGGCAACTGCTGGGCGCTGAGGCGCTCGAACAGGGTCAGCACATAGGGCGCCTGGTCGGTGGTGACAAAGTAGTTGGTGTTCTCAATGCCACCCGAGCAGCCCGCCATGGTCTGAAGGGTGCCCAGTTGCAGGCCTTGCAGGAAATGCGCGGCCTCGTCGAACGAGACCTCTGTGTAAACCGCCATGTATCAGCAAACCCGAATAGTGTGGGTATGAATTGTAGACAGGCAAAATGCGTGCATGACTGACAAGAAAACCCTGCTGCTGGTAGATGGCTCCAGCTACCTGTACCGTGCCTTTTTTGCGGGTGGCGGTGACATGAGCATCACCTTGCCCGACGGTACAGTGCAAAAGACGGGTGCCATTCGCATCATGGTCAACATGATGCAGTCGCTTCGCAAGGAATATCCGGCCAAGTACGTGGCGTGTGTGTTTGACGCCAAAGGCCCTACGTTCAGGGATGAAATCTATCCCCTGTACAAGGCGAACCGCGATCCGATGCCGGACGATTTGCGTAGCCAGATTGAACCCATCCACGAGGTGGTGCGGCTGCTGGGATGGCCAGTGCTCGCCATGACAGGGGTGGAGGCGGACGACGTCATTGGCACGTTGGCGGTCGCGGCTGCGAATCAGGGCATTGAGGTCATCATCAGCAGTGGTGACAAGGACCTGGCCCAACTGGTCAATGAGCACATCAGCATCATCGACACCATGAACGGCAAACGCCGCGACCTGGCCGGCGTAGAGGCCGAATTCGGCGTGCCGGCGCGGCTGATGCTGGACTACCAAACCCTGGTGGGTGACACAGTGGACAACGTCCCCGGCGTCTCGAAAGTCGGACCCAAGACGGCTGTGAAATGGCTGCAGGAATATGGATCATTGCAGGGAGTGGTAGATAACGCCGCCCATATCAAGGGTGTGGTCGGTGAAAACCTGCGCCAGGCTTTGGACTGGCTACCCACCGGTCGCTTGCTGCTGACCATCAAGACCGATTGTGACCTGAGCGGATGGGTGCCAGGGCTGCCTGCTATGGATTCCATAGCTGTTGGTGCACAGGATACGGGGGCTCTGCGGCTATTTTGTGAGAAGTACGGGTTCAAGGGTCTGGCCAAGTCGCTGGAGGCGCAAGCAAAAAACTCTGACCCCATTTTCGGGCGCGCACCAACGACTTCCCCCAGTCTCTTCGATGAACCCGCCCCCGATGTGGCTGCTCCGCGCACCAGCAATCTGTCCTTTGACACCATCCTGACCTGGGAGGCGTTCGATGCCTGGCTTGCCAAGCTGCAGACCGCCGAACTCACCGCTCTGGACACGGAGACCACTTCGCTGGATGAAATGCGCGCCGAAATCGTCGGCATCTCCTTCAGCGTGGAGCCGGGGCAGGCGGCCTATATCCCGCTGACCCACCGCTACCCCGGTGCACCCGAGCAATTGAACCGCGACGCGGTGCTGTCCAGGCTCAAGCCCTGGCTTGAAAACCCCAAAGCCTTGAAGCTGGGCCAGCACATCAAATACGACCGCCACGTCTTTGCCAACCACGGAATCGAAGTACAAGGCTACGTCCACGACACCATGCTGCAAAGCTATGTGCTCGAAGTGCACATGCCGCACGGACTGTCCAGCCTGGCGCAACGCCATCTGGGGCGCAGCGGCATCACGTTTGAAGACCTGTGCGGCAAGGGTGCCAACCAGATTTCTTTTGATCAGGTGGACATTGCCAAGGCGGCCGAGTATTCCGCTGAAGACTCGGACCAGACGCTGGACGTGCACCGCGTACTGTGGCCGCAGATCGAGTCGAACGAGAAGCTCAAGTTCATTTATGCGCTGGAGATCGCCAGTAGCGAAACCCTGTACCGTATTGAGCGCAATGGCGTGCTGATCGACGCGCCCACGCTGGCCAAGCAAAGCCATGAACTCGGTCAACGCATATTGCAACTTGAAACGGAAGCCTACGAGATTGCGGGCCAGCCCTTCAATCTGAGCAGCCCCAAGCAGCTCGGCGAAATTTTCTTTGACAAGCTGGGCATGCCGGTGGTCAAAAAGACCGCCACCGGCGCGCGCAGCACCGATGAAGAAGTGCTGGAGAAACTGGCCGAAGACTACCCGTTGCCCGCCAAACTGCTGGAGCACCGGGGCCTTGCCAAGCTCAAGGGTACCTACACCGACAAGCTCGCCCAACTGGCGCTCCCGCGCACGGGCAGGGTTCACACGCACTACGCGCAGGCCGTGGCTGTGACGGGACGCTTGAGTAGCAACGATCCGAATCTGCAGAACATTCCGATCCGCACGCCCGAAGGTCGGCGCGTGCGCGAGGCCTTCGTTGCACCAGCGGGATCGGTGATTGCCAGCGCCGACTATTCCCAGATTGAACTGCGCATCATGGCCCACATCAGCGACGATGCAGCCCTGCTCAAAGCCTTTCACGATGGGCTGGACGTGCACCGCGCCACCGCTGCCGAGGTCTTTGGCGTGGCGGTGGACCAGGTGACGAGCGAGCAGCGTCGCTACGCCAAGGTTATCAACTTCGGTCTGATCTATGGCATGAGTGCCTTTGGCCTGGCACGCAATCTGGGCATCGACAACACGGCTGCCAAGAATTACATCCAGCGCTATTTCGAGCGCTACCCCGGGGTCAAGAGCTATATGGAAAACACCCGGGCACTGGCCCGGCAGCAGGGCTATGTGGAGACCGTTTTTGGCCGGCGCCTGCAGCTCGGTGGCATCCAGACCGCCAAGGGCGCGCAACTGGCCGGGCTGGAGCGCGCCGCCATCAACGCGCCCATGCAGGGCACGGCGGCGGATTTGATCAAGCTCAGCATGAACCGGGTTCAGCAGGTGCTCGATGCCGAGCAGCGTGGTACCAAAATGATCATGCAGGTGCACGACGAACTGGTGTTCGAAGTGCCAGCGCATGAGGTGGACTGGTTGAAGACCGAAATACCGCGTCTGATGGCCGGCGTTGCCGACCTCAAAGTACCGCTGCTGGCCGAGGTGGGCGTGGGTCCCAACTGGGACCAGGCCCATTGAGCAGGCGCACCGCAAGCCCAAATCGCCAGCCGCCTGCAAAAATCATGGGCATGCGTCAGAATA
>Ga0116176_10002312_pt1 | contig 14519 bp, 13 predicted proteins | sample AD_STIC08_MetaG_FD_89803 | JGI IMG/M metagenome (GOLD analysis project Ga0116176, IMG submission 89803) | Active sludge microbial communities of municipal wastewater-treating anaerobic digesters from USA - AD_STIC08_MetaG | ecosystem: Engineered > Bioreactor > Anaerobic > Digestate | place: USA...
CCTGCATGCCCTTCTGCCCGGAGGACGCGATCGTCCAGGCCGAGGGCCACGTCGTCATCGATCCGGCCAAGTGCGTCGGCTGCGGCGAGTGCCTGGTCGCCTGCAAGCACGGGGCCATCAAGATGAGGTGGGACCAGGACTCGCTGCGCCTCCAGGAGATGATGGCCGAGTACGCCAAGCGCGTCCTCGATCACTTCAAGGGCCGGGCCGTCTTCGTCAGCTTCCTCATCCAGGTGACCAAGGACTGCGACTGCATGGCCAAGAGCCAGAAGCCGATCGCGCCCGACATCGGCGTCCTGGCCTCCCTCGACCCGGTGGCGATCGACCAGGCCGCGGCCGACCTGCTCGTCGCGGCGGGCGGGGGGCGGGACCCCCTCCGCGCCGGCTACGACATCGACTGGTCGGGACAGCTCGCCCACGGCCAGAGGATCGGGCTGGGGACGCGCTCCTACCGGCTGGCCGAGACCGCCTGACGCGCCGTCCGCCGCCGGGCGCGGCGGCCGCTCAAGGCTGCCGGCGCAGGGCGGGTATGAGGACGGCCAGCGCCGTGGCCGCGCCGAACATCGCCCCGGCCCCCATGAGGACGGCCGCCGCCGGCCCCAGGCGCTCGGCGGCGAACCCGACGGCGAGGGCGCCGAGCGGCATCAGCCCGAAGAAGACGAACGTGTAGACGCCCATGATCCGGCCCCGGAGGCCGTCGGGAGAGTGCGTCTGGACCAGGGCGTTGGACAGGTTCATGACGAGGATGGAGGCCAGGCCGGCCCCGAAGATGAGGACGAGCGACAGGGGCGTCCGGCGGGACAGGGCGAAGGCGGCGACCATGACCGGCAGGAGGAAGCTGCCCAAGGTCAGGAGCCGGCCCCGGAACCGGAAGCGTCCGAGGGAGGCGATGAGCAAGGCCGCGGCGAGGGCCCCCAGGCCTCGGGCCGACTGGAGGAAGCCGTTGGTCCGGGCGTCGCCGTGGAGGACCTTGACGGCCCAGGCGGGGAAGATGGTGACGAAAGAGACGCCGAAGAGGCTGACGGTCCCGATGAGGCCGATGATCGTCCGGATGAGGGGATGGGCGGCGACATAGCGGAGCCCTTCCCCGAGGTCGGCCAGCGCGGACGCCCGGCCGGGCCTCGGCGCGCGGGTCTCCAGGCGCATCCGCTTCAGCGCGGCGATGACGGCGACGAAGGAGAGCCCGTTGACGGTGAAGCACCAGGCCGGGCCGGCGAAGGCGTAGATCAGCCCCCCGGCCATCGGCCCGACGGCCATGGCCGTATTGAACATGGCCGAGTTCAGGGCGATGGCGTTGGTCATGTCCTCGAAGGGGACCATCTCCAGGACGAACGACTGGCGGGCCGGGGCCTCGAAGGCGTTGGCCGTTCCGAGGATGAAGGCCAGGACCAGGACGTGCCAGGGCCGGATCCAATGGAGGAAGGTCAGGCCGGCGGTGACGAAGGACAGGGTCATCATGACCGACTGGGTGCCCAGCAGGACCGTCCGGCGGGGCACGCGGTCGGCGATGACGCCGGCGTAGAGCATGAACAGCCAGGTCGGCACGCCCGCGACGAACCCGACGAGCCCCAGGTAGGCCGGCGACCCGGTCAGGTCGAAGACAAGGAAGCCGAAGGCCGTGGACTCCATCCATGTCCCGAACAGGGAGACGATCTGGCCCCAGAACCAGAGCCGGTAGTTGGGGTGCCTCAGCGCGGCGAAGGCCTGCCTCCAGCTCATGCGCCGGCGCAGCCCGGACAGCCGGTCGAGGAGGCCGGGGCGCCCGGCCAGAGGGGGGAGGAGGACGGGGTCCTGGCTCACGGGTCTCTGCGGCGCGCCTAGAGGATCTCTTCGTCCGCGGCCCGCCAGGCCGGATCGACGATGCACAGGAACGACAGGCGGCCCGGTCCGGTGTTCCCGATGGACTGGAGCGCGCCGGGCGGGATGTAGACCGCGTCGCCCGCGGCGACCGGCGCCTCTTCGTCCCCGACGCGCATGCGCCCGGTCCCCTCGAGGACGTAATAGACCTCGGCGCCGGCCAGCCGGTGGGGCAGGGTCCAGGCGCCGGGCTCGACCGCGGCGTGGGCCAGGCTGTAGCCGATGTCGAGCGGCTCCTTGGCCGGGTGGAGGAGCTCCCTGAGGAACGACGCGTCGCCGGCCCGGAAACCCGCGCTGCCCTCGAGCGACTTGATGATCATGGACCGAATCATGGAAGAATCGGGGAGGTGGGATTTGAACCCACGACCCCAGCGTCCCGAACGCTGTGCGCTAGCCAGGCTGCGCTACTCCCCGACGTGAGCGGCCTATTATACACGCTTCCCCGGAGGAAAAAAAGGGCCTTCCTCCGCCTCCCGCCTCCGTCCTTGACGGGACAAGGGAGCTGTTGTAAAAAAAGGGCTCCGAACGACCCGGTTAAGGAGACCGACATGCGCCTTCGCGTTCTGTTCTTCGTGATCGTGACGCTGGCAATGGCGGCCGGAGCGCCCGCGGCCCAGGACGCTCCGCCGGCCAAGCCCGCGGACGTCGGCGGCGTCTGGGAGATGACCGTGCAGACGCCCCAGGGCGACATGGCCGCCGACGCGACCTTCGTCCAGGAGAGCGACAAGTTCAAGTTCAACATGCCCGGCCCCATGGGCATGGAGATGGCCGGCGAGGGCCGGATCAAGGGCGACGAGCTCGAGTGGGCCGTCGTCATCAGCGGCGGCATGGGCGAATTCACCCTGACCTTCAAGGCCAAGGTCGTGGGCGAGACGATGACCGGCGAGGCCCAGGCCGGCGACTTCGGCGTTCTGCCCTTCACGGCGAAAAAGAAGAACTAGGCCGCGCTACCCTCTCCCCTCGGCCCGCCGCCGCAGGTAGGCCTTGATCCCTTCCATCGACAGGAAGACGAACGCGCCGAACCCGATCATGAGAGCGAAGTCCCGGGGCCGCGGCGGCAGGACGCCGAATCCGGCCCGCAGGGACGGGATGGTCAGGAGCCCCGCCGTAAGCGCGACCTGCGAGGCCACGGCGACGATCAGCCACTTGTGCGGCGGCTGCTCGAAGAAGCTGTACTTGAGCGACCGCGAGTTCAGCGCGATCACCAGCTCGACGAAGAGGAAGAGGTAGAAGAGCTCCGTCCGGGCGTGGACGATGTCCTTGAGGCCGTGGATGAAGACGAAGAGCAGCAGCGGGCTCCACAGGACGACGGCGATGGCCAGGAAGAGCAGGACGTCCCGGGTGAAGACCCGCTCCTTCGGGTCCCGGGGCGGCCGGCGCATGATGTCCGGGTCGGGCGGGGCCACCCCCAGGGCCAGGGCCGGCAGGCCGTCGGTCACCAGGTTGATGTAGAGGATGGCCGCGGGCAGGAGCGGCAGATAGCCCGGCCCCAGGGCCAGCACGGCGCCGCCGATGACGATGACCTCGGTGATGTTGCAGCGGAGCAGGTAGGTCAGGTACTTCTTGATGTTGTCGTAGATCCAGCGGCCGCGCTCGACGGCCTTGACGATGGTGGCGAAATTGTCGTCGTTGAGGACCATGTCGGCGGCTTCCTTGGCCACGTCCGTGCCGCTGATGCCCATGGCCACCCCGATGTCGGCCTGCTTCAGGGCCGGCGCGTCGTTGACGCCGTCGCCGGTCATGGCCACGACCTCGCCCCGCGCCTTCCAGGCCCGGACGATCTTGATCTTGTCGCTCGGGGACACGCGGGCGTAGACGGTCGTCCGGTCGACGACCGCGGCCAAGTCCTCGTCGCTCAGGGCGTCGAGGTCCTCGCCGGTCAGGGCCGAATCGCCGTCGCGGAAGATGCCGATCTCGCGGGCCACGGCCAGGGCCGTGAGCTTGTGGTCGCCGGTGATCATGATCGGCTTGATCCGGACGTCGCGGCAGACCTGGATGGCCGCCTTGACCTCTTCCCGCGGCGGGTCGATCATGCCCATGAGGCCGAGGAAGACCATGTCCCGCTCCACCGTCTCCTCGGGAGCGGCGGCGCCCTCGCCGATCTCCCGGACGGCGAAGCCGAGGACGCGGAGGGCGCCCGCGGCCATCTCGGCGTTGGCCGCGAGGAGGCGGTCCCGCTCCCCGGAGGTGAGAGCGGCCGTCCCGCCGCCGGCGCGGACCCGGTCGCAGGCGGCCAGGACGAGCTCGGGCGCCCCCTTGAGGAAGGCCAGGACGCGGCCGTCCCGCATGCGGTGGATCGTGGTCATCCGCTTCCGCTCGGACGAGAAGGGGATCTCCTCGATCCTCGGGCTCTGGAGCCGCAGCTCGGTCGGGTTGAGGCCCAGCTTGGACGCGGCGACGACCAGGGCGCCCTCGGTCGGGTCTCCCCGGACCGCCCAGCGCCCCTCGACCTCCTCGAGGCGGGCGTCGTTGCAGAAGACGCCGGCCTGGAGCAGGAGCTCGAGGTCGGCCCGGGCGGCCGGGTCCCCCGGGGGCAGGCCCTTGAACTCGCCGGACGGGGCGTAGCCGACCCCGGTCACGTCGAAGGCCCGGCCGGGGACGAGGACCCGGCGGACCGTCATCTCGCCCTTGGTCAGCGTCCCGGTCTTGTCCGAGCAGATCACGGTCGTCGAGCCCAGGGTCTCGACGGCCGGCATCCTCCGGATGAGCGCGTTGTTCTTGGCCATCTGGTGCATGCCGACGGCCAGGGCCCCGGTGACGATGGCCGCCAGGGCCTCGGGCACGGCGGCCACGGCCAGCGCGACCGCGAACATGACCATGTTGACGACGAAGGGGAGGTTGATCGTGCCGGTCAGGGACTCCCGGACGACGCTGACGAGCATGATGAGGAGGCAGATCGCGAGCGAGCCGAGGCCCAGCCACTTGCCGATCTCCGCGGTCCGCTTCTCGAGGGGCGTCGGCTCGGCCTTGATGGCCGCGACCCCCTCGGCGATCCGGCCGAATTCCGTCCGGGACCCGGTCGCGGTCACGACCGCCTTGCCGCGGCCGTAGGCGACGACCGTCCCCGTGTGGATCATGTTGGTCCGGTCGGCGACGCGGACCTCCGGCCCGATCCGGGCGACGCCCTTGGTGACCGGCAGGGACTCGCCCGTGAGGGCCGACTCGTCGCACTTGAGCGAGGCGTTCTCGACGAGCCGGGCGTCGGCCGGGACCTTGAACCCGGCCTCGAGGAGGAGGATGTCTCCGGGCACGACCTCCCGCGACGGGACGTCTCGCTCGCGGCCTTCCCGGATGAGGCGCACGGTCGGGGCCAGCATCTTCTTCAGGGCCTCGAGGGCCTTCTCCGCCCGGTACTCCTGGACGAAGCCGAGCAGGGCGCAGAAGACGACGATGACGAAGATGAGGGCCGCGTCGAAGACCTCCCCGACGGCCGCCGACAGGGCCGTGGCGACGAGAAGGATGACGATCAGGATGTTCTTGAACTGGCCGAGGAAGATCGACCAGGGCGAGGTCGTCTCCTCCTTCCGGAGCTCGTTCGGGCCGTACCGGTCCAACCGGCGGGCGGCCTCTTCCCCGGACAGGCCTTCGCGGGCGTCGCTGCCAAGCTCCTTGAGGGCCTCTTCGGCCTCGAGCGCGTGCCAGGTCGGGTCGGGCATGGGATGATCCTCATGGACGGATGAAATGAAATGAGGCCATCTTATCAGAACGGCGGGCCTTTGGGAATCAATCCGGCCGCTCGCGCCGTCCTTGCCCTGATCCGCGGCCTGCATTACAATCCCCCCGCGGGGGCGGCCGTCGCCGCGCCTGGCCGAGGAGGTCGGACATGAAGAGAACCGCGTGGAGCCGGAGGGAGTTCGTGCGCGCGTGCGGCGCGTTCGGGGCCGCGGCCGTGGCCTTCGACCCCAGGAGCCTGCCGCGCGTCGAGGCGGCCGGGCAGTCGGTCGCCAGGATGACCCCCGAGGAGGTGGCCCGGGAGGAGTTCTACTGGCGCGAGATCCAGCTCGCCTTCAAGCTCGACCGCGAGCTCATCAACCTCAACAACGGCTTCACCTGCCCGATGCCCCGGGTGGCCCTGGAGTCGGTCTTCCGCTACATGGAGATGATCAACATGCTGCCCGTCCACTACCAGGGCATGGTGGCCGGCAACAGCGAGACCCTCCGTCGGCGCATGGCCAACGAGTTCGGCTGCGATGCCGAGGAGATGGCCCTGACCCGCGGCGCCAGCGAGGCCCTCCAGATCGTCCAGAACGGCATCGACCTCGAGGCCGGCGACGAGGTCGTCACGACCGAGCAGGACTACCCGCGGATGCTGACGACCTGGGACCAGCGGATGCGGCGCGACGGGATCAAGGTCACCCGCCTGCAGTTCCCGGTGCCGGCGACCCAGGACCACCTCTACAGCATGTTCGAGAAGGCCGTCACGCCGAAGACGAAGGTCTTCCACTTCACCCACATCACCAACCTCACGGCCCAGCTCTTCCCGGTCAAGCGCCTCGCGCGGCTGGCCCGGTCGAAAGGCATCGTGACCATCGTCGACGGCGCCCACGCCCTGGGCCACTTCCCGTTCAAGCTGCGCGACCTCGAGTGCGACGCCTACGGCGTCAGCCTGCACAAGTGGCTCCTGGCGCCGCTCGGCAACGGCTGTCTCTACGTGCGCAGGGACATGATCCCGCGCTTCTGGCCCCTCCAGGCCGCCCCGGAGCAGCAGGACGGCGACATCCGCAAGTTCGAGTCGATCGGGACGCACCCCTGGGCCATCCGGGCGGCCCTGGGCGAGTCGCTGGCCTTCCACCAGGCCATCGGGGCCGAGCGGAAGGCGGCCCGGTTGCGCTACCTGAACATGCGCTGGGTCGAGGCCCTCAAGTCCAACCCGCGGATCAAGGTCCTGACGGAGACGAAGGAGCCGGCCGAGGCCTGGGGCGTCATGGCCGTCACCATCGAGGGCGTCGACGTCCGGGAGCTGGCCGGGTGGCTGCGGAGGAACTACCGGATCGTCGTCGTCCCGCTCGTCGGCGGGGCGCCGCCGAACTCGGTCTTCGACTACCAGGCCCTGCGGGTGTCGCCGAACGTCTACACGACCCTCGAGGAGATCGACACCTTCATCGAGGCCATGACCGTGGCCGCGAAGGAAGGCGTTTCCGACGAGCCGGACCCGGTCCCGGCCTACCCGGCCGATGTGACCGTATGAAGGAGGGAGAGATGGGCAAGCGGGTGTTGGCCGTGGCCGCCGGGGGGCTCCTCGCCGCGGGCGCCGCGCTGGCCGCGGCCCAGGCGGAATTCAAGGTGCCGTTCGCCTTCCGGGCGGCCGGCAAGAACCTCGCCGCCGGCGATTACACCGCGGCCGCAACGGCCGACGGCGGCCTCGTCCTCAAGCAGGCCGCGACCGGGCGGGAGATCGCGCTCGCGGTCCTCGAGCGGATCAAGCCCGGGACGCCGGCCGCCGAGCCGCGGCTCGTCCTCGACGAGGTCGGGGACTTCGCGCCCTCCTACACCGAGTACATCACCGTCTACGTCCTCTCCGAGGTCTGGTTCCCCGGCGAGGACGGCTACCGCGTCCACGTGACCAAGGGGGCCCACAAGACCAAGGTCGTGACGGGGGCCGCCGCCAAGTAGCCGCCGGGCCGCCGCCGCGGCCGGTCTGCTATAATGGTCGATCCCGGCAGGACAGGCGCCGTTCCATGATCGTCGTCGACAACCTCTCCAAGAGCTACGGCAAGCAGGCCCTCTTCGACTCGATCGCCTTCAAGGTCAACCGCCGCGAACGGGTCGGCGTCGTCGGCCGCAACGGCCACGGCAAGACGACCCTGTTCCGGATGATCGTCGGCGAGGAGGAGCCCGACGCGGGCACGATCACCAGGCCCCGCAAATACCGCGTCGGCTACGTCGAGCAGCGGGTGCGATTCACCGAGCCGACCGTCCTGGCCGAGGGATGCAAGGCCCTGCCCCACGACGCCGAAAGCGAGGCCTGGCGGGTCGAAAAGGTCCTGTCGGGGCTCGGCTTCGACGCGGCCGACCTGGAGAAGAGGCCGTCCGAGCTCTCGGGCGGTTACCAGGTCCGCCTCAACCTGGCCAAGGCCCTGGTCGGCGACTACCAGATGCTCCTCCTCGACGAGCCCAGCAACTACCTCGACATCACCTCGATCCGCTGGCTGGAGCGGTTCCTGACGGCCTGGACGGGCGAGCTCATGCTCATCACCCACGACCGCAGCTTCATGGACAGCGTCGTCACCCACGTCTTGGGCATCCACCGGCGCAAGGTCCGCAAGGTCGAAGGGGACACGGGCAAGTACTACGAGCAGATCGCCGCCGAGGAGGAGATCTACGAGAAGACGCGCGTCAACGACGAGCGCAAGATGAAGGAGATGGAGCTGTTCATCACCCGGTTCCGGGCCAAGGCCCGTCTGGGCGGCCTCGTCCAGTCCCGGGTCAAGTCGCTGGAGAAGATGGAGAAGCGGGAGAAGCTCGAGGAGATCAAGAACCTGGAGTTCGCTTTCGCCGAGAAGGCGGGCCACCACAAGTACGCCCTGGACGTCCGCGACCTGTCCTTCGCCTACGCGCCCGGCCGGCCGCTCATTCGGCGGTTCACCATCAGCATCGGGGCCAAGGACCGGGTCTTCGTCATCGGCCGGAACGGCCGGGGCAAGACGACGCTCCTCCGCCTCCTGGCCGGCGACCTCGAGCCGCTGACGGGCCGGATCGACATGCCGCAGTCGGTCGCCCCGGGCTATTTCGAGCAGACCCACATCTCGACCCTGGCCGAGGGCAACACCGTCCTCGACGAGATCGCCTCGGCCGACCCGGAGGGCGACCCCAAGCGGGCCCGGTTCATCGCCGGCGGCATGATGTTCGAGGGCGACGACGCCCTCAAACGGATCAAGGTCCTGTCGGGCGGGGAGAAGAGCCGCGTCCTCCTGGGCCGGCTCATCGCCGCGCCGCTCAACCTCCTCCTTCTCGACGAGCCGACCAACCACCTCGACATCGAGTCGAACGACGCCCTGCTCGAGGCCATCGACGCCTTCGACGGGGCCGTGGTCATGGTCACCCACAACGAGATGTTCCTCCACGCCCTGGCCGACCGGCTGGTCGTCTTCGACAACGACGACATCGTCGTTTACGAGGGCGGCTACCAGAGGTTCTTGGACAAGGTCGGCTGGCGGGACGAGCTCATGCAGGGCCCGGTCCCCGCCGGGCCGCCGCCGTCCGCGCCGGGGGAGGAGCGGCCGAAATGGACGCCCAAGGAGCTGCGGCGGCTGCGCTCCGAGATCGTCGCCGAGCGGTCCCGGGCCCTGCGGCCGCTCGAGGCGCGCCTGGCCGGGATCGAGAAGAGCGTCGAAGCGCACGAAGCGTCCCTGCGCGAGCTCAACGCCGCCCTGGTCAAGGCCTCCGAGGGGCGGCAGGGGGCCAGGGTCGTCGAGGTCTCCAAGGCCATGCATGCGGCGAAGAAGGCGATCGACGCCCTGCTCGACGAGCTGGAGAAGACCACGGCCGAATACGAGGCCCGGAAGGCCGGCTTCGACGCCCGCATGCGCGACCTCGACGAAGAGGGGTCGACCCTTTAAAAGTTCGATTTTCTTCTCGGCCCGTCCCCGGTCTGAAGAGAAAATCAAACTTTTAAAGGTTTGACCCCGTCTTGAACCGGACGCTTCGGCCGCCGGTTTGGGGTATAATGGGAGGCGGCCTCCGAAGGGAGAAAAGGCATGGACGACCTCGATCTCGACCGGGAACCGACCGAGGAGCCCCGAAAGGTCCGGGGGCTGGCCGTCGCGCTCCTCGCCCTCCTCGCGGCCGCCGGGGCCGCCTATTACTTCGTTTTCATGAAGAAGGCGGCGCCCGCGGCGGAACCGGCGCCGGCCGCCGCGGCCGCGGCGCCGGCCGCGGAGGAACCGCCGCCCGGCGGCCCGGCCCTCGAGCCGCTGGCCTTCCCGGCCGTCGGTCTGGACGAGAGCGACGCGGCCGTCCGCGAGTTCGCGGCGGCCCTGTCGGCGGACCCCGACTTCGCCAAGTGGCTGCTCACGAAGGACCTCGTCCGCAAGTTCGTCGTCGCGGTCGACAACGTGGCCAACGGGCTCAGCCCGAGGCCGCACGTCGATTTCTTCGCCCCCCAGGGCGCCTTCCGCGCCACCCGCTCGAGGTCCGGGACGGCGATCGATCCCGCCTCCTACGCCCGCTACGAGCCGCTCGTCCGGGCCGCCGGGTCCCTGGACGCGGCCGCGGCCGCCCGCCTTTACCGGGCCGTCAAGCCGCTCATCCGGGAGGCCTACGACGAGCTCGGCTATCCCGGCGTCGATTTCGACGACACGCTCGTCCGGGCCATGGCCGAGCTCCTCGGGACGCCGGTCGTCGAAGGCCCTGTCGGGCTGGAACAGAAGGTCCTGAGCTACGCCATGACCGACCCGGCGCTCGAGGGCCTGAGCGCGGCCCAGAAGCAGCTCCTGCGCATGGGCCCGCGCGGCGTCACGGCCGTGCAGGGGAAGATCCGGGAGGTCGCCGCCGCCCTGGGCATCGCCGCCTCGCGGCTGCCCCGGCCCAAGGCCTCCACGCCGGGCCTGCCCTAGGAGGAAGGCCGAGCCCCCCGGCCGTCGGCCGTCACTTCCAGCGGAAGGGCTTGTCCCTTCGGAAATCCGGGACGAGGTGTTCGTCCGGCCGGAAGGGCTCCGGCTGGAGGAACAGGTGGCCGAAACCGAGAGCCAGGGCCTCGTCGGCCGCCCGGCGGTATTCTTCGGGGGAGACAGGCCTCCGGACCTCCTCCGGGGCCTTGAAACAGGGGTGGTACTGGCTCATCAGGCTCAGCCCGATGTGCGGCGAGAGGGCCTCCTTCATCCAGCCCAGCAGGGCGAGGGTGTCCTCGACCGCGCCGGGCAGGACGAGGTGCCGCACGACCAGGCCGCGGCGGGCCGTTCCGTCCGGGCCGAGGTCGAGGACCGGCCGCTGGAGGGACATCTCCCGGACCGCCTCGGAGGCCTTCTCGAAATAATCGGCCGCGCCCGAGTAGCGCCCGGAGAGGGCGGGGGCGTGATACTTCAGGTCGGGGAGGTAGACGTCGACGATGCCCTCGAGGGCCCGGACGACCTCGAGGCTGTCGTAGCCGTTGGAGTTCCAGACGAGAGGGACCGCGAGCCCCCCGTCCAGGGCCAGCCGCAGGGCCCGCAGGACGGGCAGGACGACGTGGGTCGGCGAGACCAGGTTGATGTTGTGGGCGCCCTTCGCCTGGAGGTCGAGCATCATGCCGGCCAGGGCCTCGTCGCTCGCCGCCTCGCCCTCGAGGAGCCAGCTCAGCTGGTAGTTCTGGCAGAACAGGCACTTGAGGTTGCAGCCGGTGAAGAAGACCGTCCCCGACCCTCTCCGTCCGCTGATGACCGGCTCCTCGCCGAAGTGGAGCAGGGCGTGCGAGACCGAAGCCGTCCGGCCCGTCCGGCAGACGCCCGCGGCGGCCCGGGTCCGGTCGACCCGGCAGTCGCGGGGGCAGAGCGCGCAGCTCGTCTCGAGAGGGGAGAGGCGGGCCAGGGCCTTCTCGACGAGCCCGATCTTGCGGCCGTTCCGCGTCACGGCCCTATCTTACCACAGGGCGTCCGGGGGAGCCGGGCGCCGCCACCCCTCCCGCGCAATTGATTCCGGCCCATGTCCTCTGTATAGTAGGGGGCCATGGACCTCCTCGGGAAGATCGCCGACATCGTCCTGCATCTCGACCGCTACCTGAGCGCCGTCATCCAGCAGTGCGGCGCCTGGACCTACGGCGTCCTGTTCGCCGTCATCTTCGTCGAGACGGGATTCGTGGTCATGCCGTTCCTGCCCGGCGATTCGCTGCTCTTCGCGGCCGGGACCTTCGCCGCGCTCGAGGCCCTGGACATCCGCGTCCTGCTCCTCCTCCTCTCGGCGGCGGCCATCATCGGCGACACCGTCAACTACTGGATCGGCCATCGCCTCGGCCCGAAGGTCTTCAGCAAGGAGGACGCCCGCTTCTTCAAGAGGGAATACCTCGACCGCACCCACGCCTTCTACGAGAGGCACGGCGGCAAGACCATCGTCATCGCCCGGTTCGTGCCCATCGTCCGCTCGTTCGCGCCGCTCGTCGCCGGGGTGGGCCGGATGTCCTACGGACGCTTCCTGACCTTCAACGTCGCCGGCGGGATCGCCTGGGTCGCGCTGCTCACGGGAGCGGGCTTCTTCTTCGGCAACATCCCCCTGATCAAGAACAACTATTCCCTGGCCATCGTCGCCATCGTCGCCGTCTCGACGGCGCCGATGGCGGTCGAATGCGTCCGCCGCCGCCGGAGGCGCTAATCCGAGGCGGCGAGGGCGCGGGCGAGCCGGCGCAGACCCGCCGCGCGCAGCGCGCGGGGGGCGGTCATGTCGGTGTGCAGGGGCGTCAGCGAGATGTAGCCGGCATGGGCGGCCACGACGTCCGTCCCCGCGTCGCCGACCCGGCGCGGCGTCCCCGTCCCGATCCAGTAGTACGACGAGTGGCGCGGGTCGAGCTTCTCGATGATCTCCGGGTCGTAGAACTTCCAGCCCAGGCGCGTGACCTTGACGCCCTGGACGGGCGGCGGCGGGATGTTGACGTTGAGGGCCGTCCCCGCGGGCAGGCCGTTCGCCAGGACGTCGGCGGCGATGGCCCGGACGACGCCGGCGGCGTGGCCCAGGTCGAAGCGGCCCTTGGCGTCGGCCAGGAGCGAGACCGCGATCGAGGGGATGCCGTGGAACGTCCCCTGGATGGCCCCGGCCACCGTGCCCGAGTAGTTGATGTCCTGCTGGCCCAGGTTCGGGCCGGGGTTCATGCCCGAGACGATGAGGTCGGGGCGCCGCGGCAGGAACTTCTGGAGGGCGAAGTAGACGCAGTCGACCGGCGTGCCCTCGACGGCCCAGACCCGCGGCCTGACGAGCTGGGCCCGCAAGGGCCGGCGCAGAGTGACGGACAGGGAGCAGCCGCTCCGCTCCCGGTCCGGGGCCACGACGTAGGTCGTGCCGAGCGGGCGGAGGGCCCGGAACAGGGCCAGGATCGTCTCGCGGAAAAAGCCGTCGTCGTTGGTCAGCAGGATGACCGGGCGCCGCTCCGCCGCGGCCCTCGCGGGGGTCTTCACGCCGGCTTCTTGATCATCACCAGGAGCATTTTGAACCGCGTGACCGCCTTCAGGGCGTGCGGCACCGCGGCCGGCATGATGATCATCTCGCCCGGCTTGAGCCGGTTGCTCCGGCCGCCGATCGTGACGTCGGCCTCGCCGTCGAGGTCGATGACCATGGCGTCGAAGGGGGCCGTGTGCTCGCTGAGCTGCTCGCCCGCGTCGAAGGCGAAGGCCGTCACCGTGCCCGTCGGCTGGCTGACGACCTCGCGGCTGACGACGGCGCCGTCCTGATAGGCGACCAGCCCGGCGAGGGCGACGGCCCGGGCCTTCAGGTCTTCCGCGCTCTTGTCTCTCTTCATCACCGTCATGTCCACTCTCCTGGCGCTCCGGTCCGTACCGGAGCGTTTCGATCGGGGGATGAGATGGTCGGGACGGGCGGATTCGAACCGCCGACCCCATGCACCCCAAGCATGTGCGCTACCAGGCTGCGCCACGTCCCGGACCAGGGCCAACCATTATAACAGAAACCGGGCCCGATTCATCCTCGGACCCAAGGACCGGCTCGATGCGCGAACGGTTCAGGCCGGGAGGGCCTCAGGCCCGCTTCTTGCGGCCGCCGCCGAGCGAGGAGACGATCTCCTGGAGCTCGTCGCGGACGTTGCTCAGGGCCTTGCGGAGCTTCTCGGGCGGGACCGCATGGGCCGGCGCCAGGCCGAACTCCTCCTCGACCCGCCTCTTGATGCCGGCCTTGGTCAGCGTGTTCGACGCGGCCAGCTCCCGGATGCGGCCGATCACGGCCACGTCCTGCCGCCGGAAGAACTTCTCGCCGCTTCCCGTCAGCCCCGCGCTCAAGAAGGGGAAGTCCTCCTCCCAGGCGGCCAGGGTGGCCGCGTCGACGCCCGTCAAGCGGCAGACCTCGTCGACCTTGAAGACGAGCTTGTCCTTCGGCTTCTCGTCCTTGAGGGGGTTGGGCGGGGAGGCGTTCTTGCTCATCGGATGCCGAGGGCCAACGTTAGCATGTTCGGCCATCCCGGTCAAGGCGCGCGCGGGCGCCCTCACGGGGGCCGGGGCGGGCCGGGACGGAGGCCGGAATATGATATAATCCGGCCGCGATGCCGCCCCCCGAGGCCGTGAACAAGGACCGGGCTCCGGGGACGCACACGCCGCTCGCCGAGCGGATGCGCCCCCGGACCTTCGACCGCGTCTACGGCCAGGACCACCTCCTCGGAAAGGGCAAGCTCCTCTCCGAGCTCATCGAGTCGGGACGCCTCGTCTCCATCATCTTCTGGGGCCCGCCGGGGTCGGGCAAGACGACCCTGGGCATGATGCTGGCCCGCCGCTTCGACCTGCCCTTCGAGCTCTTCAGCGCCGTCCTCTCGGGGATCAAAGAGGTCAAGGAGTTCATGGCCCGGGCCGAGCAGCAGAAGAGGCTCTTCGGCAAGCCCATGGTCCTGTTCGTCGACGAGATCCACCGCTTCAACAAGGCCCAGCAGGCGGCCTTCCTGCCCTACGTCGAGAAGGGCGACATCGTCCTCTTCGGCTCGACGACCGAGAACCCGTCCTTCGAGGTCATCGCCCCGCTCCTGTCGAGGACCCGGGTCC
>Ga0116176_10002325_pt1 | contig 14489 bp, 17 predicted proteins | sample AD_STIC08_MetaG_FD_89803 | JGI IMG/M metagenome (GOLD analysis project Ga0116176, IMG submission 89803) | Active sludge microbial communities of municipal wastewater-treating anaerobic digesters from USA - AD_STIC08_MetaG | ecosystem: Engineered > Bioreactor > Anaerobic > Digestate | place: USA...
AATTGCCCTTTTTGATGATTTATTGGCTCAAGGTGCGGCCGCTTGTATCAATAATCTACCTAAAAATTCTTTTTACGTTAATTTTATTCAAAATATTACTAAAAGTTGCGATTGCGAATCCGATTCAGGAGAAATCTTGGCTCCAGACAGGGGTATTTTGTTTTCCGACAATCCCATTGCTATCGACCAGGCCAGTGTTGATATTATTGGCAAGAAAATCTTTGAAAATTCAAATCACAAAGATCCCACTCTTCAAATCAAATACGCCGAAAGCTACACAAAATTTACCGCTGATTATCAATTAGAAAATATATGAAGATTTATTGTACCGTTGGTACGCCATGCTTTACCCCAAATCAAAAAAATGAATTAGAAAAACTTGGTGAGGTGTTTTATATCGATCGGACAAGTATTCCCGAAGCTGAATATATTAATCTAGTCAAAGATGCTGACATTTTAATTGCTGCCCCCGAGGGAATCCCAGAATTATCTGAAAAAATAATTTCTTCTCTCCCAAGATTAAAATTTATCTCCCTGCTTACTGTTGGTTTCAATTGGGTTGATATTGAAGTTGCCAAAAAATTAAACATTCCCATTTCCAATGCTAAAGGGGCCAATTCAGAATCGGTTGCCGAACACATTTGGGGAATGATATTAGATTTATCGAAAAGAATCTCCGAATTTGATCGAGATATTAGAAACAATGGGTCCTTTGAATTTTCAAAATATAAAGGCCACGAGGTCTATGGAAAAACACTTGGTCTTATTGGTATTGGCGATATTGGTTTGAAAGTTGCCCGAATTGCCAGAGGGTTTAATATAAGAGTTTTCGGTATTAATAAAAGTGGTAAATCTGTTGAGGGGGTTGAATTGGTCGACATGAATACTTTACTTGCTCAAAGCGACATTGTTAATATTTCAATCCCTTTAGACGATACAACTCGTAATCTGATTTCCAAAACTCAGATTAATATCATGAAAGATGGTGCACTTTTAATTAATTGTGCCCGTGAAGAAATAGTCGATAAATCTGCAGTAATTGAAGCAATAAAAACAAAAAAACTTTCTGGATATGGGGTTGATACCAACATTTTAGTGCCACTTTCAAAGAATGACGAATATCTACAATATTCAAATATATTGGTAAACGTTCACAATGCTTTTAATACAGTTGAATCAGACGAAAAATGTTATGGTTTAGCTGTAGAAAATATAAAAAAATTTATTGAAGATAACCCACAGAATTTAATATAAACATGTCTACTAAGAAATTCACCATTCTCCACAGTAACGATATGCATGGCGATTTTTTGGCCGAAATTGGGGGTAAGCCTGGCGAGACTATTGGCGGTTTGGCTCTCCTCTCTGCCTATATCAACAAGGTCCGGTCCGTTGAAGAAAATGTTTTGTATGTTATTAGTGGTGATATGGTTCAGGGTTCCCTCATCGATACTGAATACAAGGGTATTTCCACTATCGAAATCATGAACTATTTAGCTCCCGACGTAGTCGCCCTCGGGAATCATGAATTCGACTATGGCTTGCCCCATCTTCTGTTTTTAGAAAAAATGGCTAATTTCCCCATCGTTAATGCCAACCTTTATATCAAAAATTACCAGCGTCGTTTAATGAATCCTTATAAAATTATTAAAAAGGCCGGTCTCGACATTTTGTTTACCGGCATTATCACTGAAAAGGTGATTGACTCCATTTCTCAGGACAAACTTATCGGTTCCTTTGTCTCCCTTGAAGAAGCTAGTGGCGAAGTTGGCAAAATCTGTAATGCCTACAAAAACGATGACATTGATCTGACTATTTTATTAACTCATATCGGTTTTGATTCCGACAAAGAGTTAGCCTCTCTTTTAAAGCCGGAGTGGGGAGTCGATATCATCATCGGTGGCCATTCACATACCCTTTTGGAAAAACCTGAAATTGTCAATAATATTTTAATTACCCAGGCCGGCACTTCTACCAATCAAATCGGTCGTTTTGATATCGTGGTTGACGACGATACCAACTCTATCGTCGAATCCAAATGGGAATTAATTCCTATTACCAGCGACATTGTCGCTCCTGATCAAGAACTACTAAAATTTATCGAATCTTTTAAGACCGAAGTTGACGCCAAATACTCTGCTATCCTTACCAAATTTTCGGAAAAATTAACCCACCCTCTTCGTGAAGTTGAAACTTCTCTTGGGAATTTATTTGCTGATGCTTTTGCCGAGGCCGCTAATTGCGACGTGGCTTTTACTGGCTCAGGCTCCATTCGTGTCAAGGAATTAGGTCCCGTTGTTACCCTAAACGACTTGCTTTGCTCTTTCCCTTATAACGATTCTCTGACTCGTTTTACAGTTACCGGCGCCCAGCTCAAAAATATTTTTGCCCATATCATGCGCCCCGAAAATAGAAATAACGAGGGGGAGTGTTATCAGGTCAGTTCGAAGCTTCGGGCTATTTATAACGATAAAACATCGACTTTGGAATCCTTAACTGTCAACTTGAAACCGGTAGTAGACAATGATTTATACACGATTTGTCTTCAGGGTTACCACTTTCACAATTGTCAGGCTTATCTCAATCTCTCTGAAGCTGAACTTTTAGCAAATGCTCCCTCAAAAGTTGTCTCTACCTCAGCTCAGGATGTCATGATCGAATATCTTCGAAGTCATCAAAATTTGCTCTCCCGGGTCGAGGGTCGGTTAACCTACCTCTCCTAGAGGTATAATTCACTATGTCTCTCAAAAAAATTTTGCCTCTCTTTCTGATATTAATTTCTTTTGTTTTAGCCATCTATTTTTATCCTCATTCTCCCTCGACCATGGTTACTCACCGGGGTCTTTATGGTGAGCCAAACGGCTATTCCGGTAAATTTTTTGCCCTCTTTTTTATGCCTATATTGTCGTTTTTTCTTTATCTTCTTTTCCGCTATTTACCTCAAACTGATCCCTATCATTCTAATTTTAAAGAATTCGAAAAATATTTTGATACTTTTATAAATATTTTCTTTGTTTTTCTATTTTATTTATATTTATTGACTCTTATTTGGAATCTCGTTTCTCCCTTTAACTTAACTCAATTCTTAACTCCTGCCTTTGCCCTTCTTTTTTACTACATTGGTGTTTTGCTGACTGTTGCTAAGAGAAATTGGTTTGTGGGTATTCGTAATCCCTGGACCATGAGCTCTGATTCAATTTGGCAAAAAACACATTTGCTTGGTGGAAAATTATTTAAATTTGCAGCTCTTTTATCTCTCGTCGGGGTAATATTACCAAAACTTGCCATCTATTTAGTTCTAGTTCCCATTGTCCTCGTTTCCCTTTTTCTCTATCTTTATTCCTACTTATTATCTCGTTCTTAATCTAGTTTATTTCTTTTTTGGCCAAACCTGAATTAAAACTATCAAAATAAGTAGTCCGACAGTAATTCCCATAAACAAAGTTTTTAAGTCGAATTTATCCTCTGTTTTGTCTGTTGTTTTTGTTGCTTCAACACTAGGTTCTGGTGAAATAATCGGGGTCGCTGTTAACTCTGTTTTCGAAGTTGGTTCAGGTGTCACGGTTGGAGTCACAGATGGCGCTACTGTCGGAGTTGCTGTTGCCTTAGCTAGTACCGTAGGCATGACTCTAATGGTTATTATTGGCTTAATTTGTTTAAAGCTAGCTGGAGTCGGGGTAGCCGTGGGGACAATAGTTATTTTTAATTGAATATCGTCTCTAATTTCTAGTGGGAGAAGGGCTAAGCTTGTTTTAGAAAATATAAATAAAAATGTAGTCAGCAAGATCGTTGAGACTATTGTGTTTTTCATCACCTTTATTATATCTCCTTTGTCAAATAATTATCAAAAATGGGGTATAATTGGCTGTGATTTTAATCAAAACCCCGTCTCAAATTGAAGGCATTCGGGCTTCTTCCAAGCTGGCTGCTGCCGCTCTTCGCCACACTGCCTCCTTTATAAAAGAGGGGATTTCTACTGAGGCATTAAATCAGATTGCTCATGACTATATTGTTTCTCACCATGGTGTTCCTGCTCCCCTAAACTATGGCGGCTTTCCCAAAAGTATTTGCACTTCTATCAACAACGTAGTTTGTCATGGCATTCCTTCAAAAAAAGAAATTCTTCATGAGGGCGATATTATCAATCTTGATATTACTACCATTTTAAATGGTTATTTTGGCGATACTTCCGCTTCTTACCCTATCGGTAAGGTATCACGCGAAGCCCAACTTCTACTTGATCGTACCAAGGCTTCTTTAGATTTAGCCATAAAATCAGTCAAAGCTGGTAAGTATTTAAATGAATGTGTCGGCCGGGTAATTGAAAATTACATCACCCCCTTTGGCTATTCCGTCGTCCGGGATTTGGGTGGTCATGGAGTTGGTTTAAAATTTCACGAGGACCCCTTTGTTTTTCACTATGATGATCCAAAAAATCATCTTCTTTTAAAATCAGGCATGATTTTTACTATTGAGCCTATGATCAACGCCTCTAAAAATTGGCGTGTTTTTCAGGATGCTGATGATGGTTGGACTATTTTTACCGCCGATTCTTCTCTTTCAGCTCAATTCGAACATACTATTTTGGTTACAAATTCTGGAGCAGAAATTTTAACAAAATAATGATTCTTCTTGATGGAAAATCTTTATCAGAAAAAATTCTTTCTGATCTTTCTTTAAAAATCAAAAATTCTAAATTAAGAATTAATTTAGATATTATTTTGGTGGGGGATGCTCCCTCTTCTCTCAAATATATTGCCCTAAAACAAAAGCAAGCATCACGTGTCGGTATTGGTGGTCAGCTATATCAGCCATCACTTTCTTCTCTGCTTGAAACAATTTCTAATTTGAATGCTGATAAAGACTCTTCTGCTTTTTTTATTCAGCTACCTATTCCAGGTATTATAGATAATTCGGATTATTTGAACAAAATATTACCTCAAAAAGATGCTGATGGTTTAAATCCAAATTCTGGAGTATCTCCGGCTGTTGTTCGGGGTATTCTATCCCTTCTCAAACATTACCAAATTTCTTTTGATCAGAAAAACATTGTTATCGTCAACGATTCCAATCTCATCGGTCAACCCCTAAAAAGATATTTTGATTCTTTTACTCCGGATGTCACTCTTTTAAATAACGAGATCCCCGACTTGTCTCCCTATACTCAGAAAGCCGATATTTTAATTTCTGCCACCGGAGTAAAAAACTTGATCACTGCTGATATGGTAAAGGAGGGGGGTATTGTAATTGATGTGGCCAACGGTGATGTAGATTTTACCACAGTTTCCCCCAAATGCAGTTATGTCACCCCCACCTTTGGTGGTGTTGGCCCTATGACCGTCGCCTCTCTTCTGGAAAATACTTACGACCTAGCCATTAAATAATATTTATTACAGTATATAATTTTCTTGTGATTGATGATGATTATCAAGATAAATTTGCTGAAAAATACCGAATTAAATCTGCTCGTCTCCTAAACTGGAATTATTCTACTCCAGGATATTATTTCATCACCATTTGCACTTTAAATCAAAATAAATTTCTCGGAAAAATTATTGATGAACAAATAATATTGTCATCAAGGGGGACTGTTGTTCAAGAAGAATTATTAAAAACCTTCAAAATAAGAAGAAATATCATTCTTGATGAATATATTATTATGCCAAATCACATCCATTTATTGATAAAAGTAATATCACAAAATTCCGTAGAGACGCACTGTGTGCGTCTCAATATAAAAAACAATCGTCTCAATAATATAAAAACACTCAATATTTATCTATTAAAAAAAGACGCATACAATGCGTCTCTACAAAAAATCTCAATTAAATCAAAAGAAATTATTCCAAATATTATTAAATTATTTAAAGGATCAGTATCTTCACGATTCAAAAAACAATCAATATTTTTTGGTTGGCAATCAAGATTTTACGATAAAATAATTAGGACTGAAAAAGAATATGTTGCTATCAAGCAATACATAAAAAATAATCCTATTAATTGGGAAAGAGATGAATATGGCCTCTAAGTCACTCTGCAATTAAATTCCCGTTCCTCTTCGATACACTGCCGCCCAGGGAACATAGCTACTGGTAAAAGTTTTTTGATGAATTATTTCTCCATTTTTAGTCACTGTCCAGTCAAAAGCTGTTTTTAATCCTGGCACCCGACTCTCGTCCTTAACCACTTTTCCTGCTGGCAAAGTCGGATCATCAATCCACACATCAGGTGGTGCTGGTGCCGCTCCCCACTGTTTATAATTATCAATTACTGCCTTTCTTCCATCAGAAGTACCATATATCTCGTAAGTTAATTTTTTATTTTTACCATCGTAATAACTTTGGATTAGGACATAGTTTCCAGTATCGTTAACAAATTTTAAATCAGGATTAGGAATAAATACAGTGGCATCAAAACCGGGTTTGGTGTCTTCTTCATAATAACTTACCCGATAAGCATGTGCCTGTCTTTGGGTAATATCTAAACCAGCGTCCAACATTGCCCTAAACAAAGTTGTTGACACCTGGCAAATCCCACCTCCCACATCGAGTTCTGTTTTTCCCTGTCTGATGATATAAGCTTTTTTATAGCCATTTTCTAAACTCACCTCACCAAGATTTTTAATAAACGAGAATGTTTCTCCTGGTGCTACCAAAATTCGGTTGACTATTGATGCTCCCTTTTCCACATTCCAGTTTCTGGTCTCGCTACTATGTTTAAAAGTCGAGCTTCCCCTTCCGAGTAATTCTTTGATTCCCAAATTATTTACCTCTTCATTTTTAATTTGGGCTTCACTTTTTATTAGGGGTAATTTGGCAATTATTATTTTTTCTTTTTCTTTTTCCCAGTTTGAAAAATCCATTTTTATTTCACTTTTCAATTCTTCGCTATTTACCGAATAGCCATCTTTAGCCGGTTTAAATTCCAAAACCTTTCCGTTTTCAAAGGCAAATTCAGCATTTTGAGCACCCTTTTTCAAACTTTTTTCAAGATTATCAACATATTCATTTATTTTTTGCTCTTGGTAACTATTATTAAATCCAATCCAGCTGATTAAAATCTCATCATTAACCTCGCTTTCCACTTCTCCGTCGACAAATTTAACAGTTTTGCCTAAAAATAGGGTAGCCCTTTTTAGGGCTTCTTTTTTCTCTTCATCGTCTGGCAATTTTCCTATAATCTCAACAGGTATATTTAATTCTTCGTTAATTTTGTAGTATGTTAGTTTTTCATAAATCAGTTCTACTAATTTTTCCCGATTAATTTGTCGGCCCGCTTGTCCCTCTTTTACACTCATTCCTTTCTCTAAAATAATCTCGGATGGAATGAATGGCTTGTCAATTTGTGAAGCTATTTCTTCAACAATTTGATTTATTTTTTCTTCATTCCAATTTACAATTAGTTGAAAATCTTTTACCTCAAAAAAGGCTCTAATATATCTTCCCACCCCCTGTTTCAATCTTCGAAACAACAATTTAGATGTTAATTGATCCTTGTCGACAGTTGCTGAGATTGAAGCCAAATCAATGGAAAATTTTCTCTCTCCTTCTATTAACTTTAATTCACCCTCCATTGGAAAATCTCTTGTCAATTTTTCTCCAATCTCTTTTTTATTTAGCAGGGAATAATCTCTTCCCAAAACCGTGGTACCTTTACCGGTTTTTCCAAAACCAAAAGCCAGCGGAGCCAATATTCCCGCCACAAATAAAAAAATCAAGCTAATTAATACCAGAATTTTATTCTTCATCTTTTTCTATCCATAGCTAAATTTGCCAAAGCATCAGCCTTGGAATTATATTCTCTTCTTATTTCTTTAAATATTACTTTTTTCCCTTCCGTCAAACTTTTTGCCACTGACCACAATTTTTTTAAATGTTCAGCCTTTACTTTGTATATTCCCATCATTTGTCTCACCATTAGCTGGGAGTCTGAATTAATTTCAATCTCGGCTTCACTTCTATTTTTATCAATCCAGTCTAAAGCTCCAATTAAACCCATATATTCAGCTTCATTGTTAGTTTTTATTCCCAAAAATTTTCCTTCCTCAAAAACTATATTTTTATTCTCATCCTCAATTACCACTCCGTATCCCGCCACCCCCGGGTTTCCTCTGGCACCACCATCAGTAAATACTTTTAATTTCATGCTTTTATCATATCAAAAACAACAGTCCCACTCCCAATACAACTGTTATTAGTTGCCAGAGACTTTCCTTGATTTTGTTTTCATGGCGATGCATTTCCGGAATTAGATCTGATGCGGCCAAATATATAAAACCACCAGCAGTAATTGGTATCAAAAATTCCTGCCATTTCCCTTGTCCCAATGTCCAGACAATTATTACTCCGAGTAGGCTCAATAATCCTGAGAGTAAATTAAAAAGAGCTGCCTTTTTTAATGGGAGGCCACTGTGAATCAAAATAGCTAAGTCTCCAATTTCTTGAGGAATTTCGTGCAACAATATGGCGATTGATGTTGTAACCCCGAGTTGAATACTGCTCATAAAGCTTCCTCCGATCACCATCCCGTCAATTAAATTATGAATTCCGTCGGCGGCCAGACTCATGGTAGCAATTTTGTGTTCTGGCCGGCATTCAGTGTTGTGACAATGTCGCCATTTTAAAAATTTTTCTAGAGCAAAAAATATCAACATCCCCCCGATTATCATCAAGCCACTGATTCTTGCTCCATTTAACTCAAGTGATTCTGGCAATAGATGCAAAAAAGCATCACCGAGCAACGCTCCAGCCGCAAGTCCCACCAGGGTCATTAATTCTTTTCTTAATAAATTTTTTCTCAATTTAAACCCGAGTATTCCCACTAGTGATACCAAGCTGATCAGTAGTGAAGCAATGACGGAAGTTATCATTAAATTCATGTTTGACATTTTACCTCATATTTTCTCTTGACACCAGCTATAATAGTAATTGTGAACATTGATGATATTAAATCACCACTACCTCCGCGCCGAGTCTCGGTCCTTAGTGATCCGCCTTCACCACCCCCACCCGCTCCTCCGGTTCAGGCTCCAACCCTTGTAACCAAGCCAAAAAAATTTACTCAGCCTTTTCTTATTGGTGGCATCATTCTTTTTGTTTTCATCATCATTTTTGTCATCGTCAAATTTCTTATTCCGGCTTTTGGTGGCAAAAACACTCCGAGCGTTACTTTAAATTATTGGGGTCTTTGGGAAAATAGTAGTATTATGACCGGAATAATTTCTGATTTTGAAGCTCAGAATCCAGGTATAAAAATTAATTATAAAATGCAGGACAAAACTGATTATCGCAGCCGCTTGGCCGGTCGTCTTGCCAAAAATCCGGAAACCGATGAAGTTCCAGATATTTTCAGAATTCATAGCTCTTGGTTGCCCATGTTCTCTTCCTCGCTTTCTCCGGTTCCAGCCGCTACCCTCTCAAAAATCGATTTTGAGAAAGATTTTTATGAGGTTTACAAAAAAGATCTTAAGGTGGGTGGCTCATACTATGCTATTCCCTTGATGTATGACGGTTTATCACTTTTTTACAACAAGGATTTACTCCAAAAGGGTGGGGTCGATCTCCCTAAATCTTGGTTTGATCTTCAAACTGCCGCCGCAAAACTTACTGTCCGAGACGAGCAGGGGAGAATCCAGGTTGCCGGTGTAGCCATGGGTACTACTGATAATGTTGACCAATGGAGTGATATTGTTGCTCTTTTGATTAGCCAAAATGGCGCTGATATTCTAGTTGATACTCCTGAAAATGATACTAAGCTCAAAGATGTTTTGGCCTATTACACTAATTTCCGCAATAAATACAAAACTTGGGATGACACCCTGGTCAATTCAACTGAGCTTTTTATTCAGGGAAAGCTTGCTTTTTATTTTGGCCCCTCATGGAAGGTTTTCAAAATAGAAGATGAAAATCCAAATCTATCCTTTGATATTATTACCGTACCTCAGTTGCCCACTCTTGAAAATATTTCCGATTCTTCGCCAAATTCTACTGCCAACCTTACCAATATTCACTATGCTACCTATTGGGTCGAAGCAGTTAATTCCAAGAGTAAACACCAAAAAGAAGCTTGGAAATTTTTAGAATTTCTTGCCTCAAAGGATTCTCTAGAAAAAATGTACGCCACGGCCAAACAAAGTGGCCGAAGCTTTGGGGAAATATATCCTCGCATCAGTTTGGGAACTGGTCTAGCGGCTGAGTCAAAATTAAAACCTTTTATTAGTGCCGCTAATTTTGCTAAATCAGATTATCTCGCCGACAATACCAGTGATTCTGGTTTAAATAGTGAACTAAAAAAATATTTTTCCGACGCCATCAATAATCCCGCCCTTGATAACAGCGATCCCTCAGCCGTCTTAACTGATTTAAAGAACGGACTAAACCAAATTATTCAAAAATATCACCTAAAATGATCGTCATCAATTTCAAAATCTATCAGGAAACCTTTGGAGACAAGGCCATTAAGCTTGCAAAAATAGTCAAAGAAGTCAGTGAAAAATACAAAATTAGAATTATTATTACCGCCTCAGCTCTAGACGCCTATAGAATTCAAAAAGAAACTGGTGCTGAAGTCTGGCTTCAAAACGTCGATGAATATCGTGATGGGAAACATACCGGTTGGCTTTCTAGTGATCAGGCCTTGGAGCTAGGCATCAAAGGTAGTCTTCTCAATCATTTCGAACATCAAATTCCAAAGGGTACTGTCCAAAAAATAATCAAAAACAAATCTCCTGATTTTAAAATAATTTGCTGCGCTAAACATGTTGGTCAAATAGATTCCTGGATTGCCAAGGCTAAACCAGATTTCATTTTATATGAACCCCCCGAGCTTATTGGTAGTAGTACCTCTTCGGTGGCTAGCCTACCTGATTGTATAAAGAAAGCCGTCAAATCTTCTGGGGATGTTCCCCTTATTGTTGGGGCTGGTGTCAAGAGTCGTCAGGACGTGGTTACCAGTTTAAAACATGGATCAAAATCTGTCGGTCTTGCTAGTGCTTTTGTTCTCAGTCAGAATCCTCGGGAATTACTAGAAGAAATTGCTGCCGGTTTTGATGGTATAATTCAAAAGTAATATGGCCTCTATTGATAATCTATTAGTTTCGCTTTTTGTTGATGAAGTTGTGGGTGGTTTTCTGGTCACCGTCCCCCCGGGACATGTTGGTTGTATTTATGATATTTTCCGCGGAGTATTAAAAAATGTCTGGTATCCCGGAATGCATTTCAAAATCCCTATTATTCACCGTGTCAAATTATTTAACGCCCAGCTGATTGAATATACTATCGCCAAAGATGTCTTTTTAAAAGACAACAAGGAAATTATGGGTGATGAACTTATCCATGCCGTTACTGCTGACAATAAGTTTGTGGCCATTGAAGCCACAGTTCTTATTAAACTTGATACCGAAAAATTGCCTGAAATATGGCAAAACATCGGTGAAAATTTTGTTTCCAAGGTTGTCCGTCCTGTCACCAGAAGCCGTATCCGCAAAGTTCTCACCAATCACACTTTGACGAAAGCTCTCTCCACTGATCGTAGCCTTATTGAAGATGAAATTAAGCAAGAATTGCGCGACTCACTTACTCAGCATGGCCTTTTTGTGGAAAATTTTTATCTTAGTTCCCTAACTCCCATCGAAGCCCCTTTTACAGTTACTGATGATCCTGAATTGCCAAAAACAGTTGACGAAATTAAAAGTGAACGGCTTATCTCTGGGCTCGAGCCAACGTCAGCCCCCAGCAATGATCAGGGGACATCTTCAAGACCTTCTGTATAGCCAAAAGCGTAGCTCCGCTGGTCATCACATCATCAAGTATTATCACTTTATCAGGGACTTTTTCACCAGTTTTAATTTCATATACTTTGTCTACATTTTCTCGTCTTAATTGTCTGCTCTTAATTTTCGCCTGAACTCCAGAGCATGTTTTTCTAATAAGTATTTCATTGTTAATTTCAAGATTTAATATTTTCGCCACTCCCTCAGCCAATTTTTGACTTTGATTAAATCCTCGCCACCTTTCTCTTTGCCAAAATAGCGGCACTGGCAAAATGACATATTTTTCTTTTTGCCAATATTTAAGAATGTGGGGATAATCCTTTTTCAGTCCTCTTACCATCAACTTTGCCATCTCGAAGATTGCTTCGGATACAAATTCATATTTTACCGATTCTATCAATTTTCTTACTGCACCGTCGTATTTGAATATCGAAATTATTCCCTCATACCCCTTTTTTCTAACAAGGCCTCCACCGTTCCCCTGACACTTATCACAGAGATATTTCCCCATTCTCCCACAGCCATAACATTGTTTTGGAAACAACCATTCAATTATCAAAGACATCATTTTAATTGTAGAATACTTTTATGGCTCTCACAAAACGCTTAAATGCTTCTGCTAATTTATTAGATTTTTTAATCTGGGCTTTAATCAGTCTTTTTGGAATCCGCCTCTTTTTGATTATTTTTAATTATCCAACCGTAGGTCGAGGCAATTGGCACATTGCCCACGTTCTTTGGGGTGGTGTCTTTATGTTGCTGGGAATTATTTTTTTCTAATATTTTATGGCCGGTCTGCTTTTAGATATGCCTCAATTTTTTCTGGCATCGGCTGGGGTTTATTTATTGATGAAATTGGTAAATATCTTACCAGAGATAATAATTATTGGTTTCGTCCGGCTATTATCTTTATCTACATTTCCTTTGTCCTTTTGTTTTTTCTATACCGAATACTCGAAAGAACATCCTCACCCAATCGCTCTTCTCAGTGGCACGAATTATTTGAAAGTTGCGAGGAACTTGCCAACAATGATCTGGAGCTTTCAGAAAAAAAAGATATTCTTCATAAAATTAAAATATATAATTCACTGTCTCTTTCACCTAATGAAAAAAAACTATTACTAGATTTGCGAACTCTGGTTATTTCTACTCCTGCCAAAAAGGATAAATACCAATTTAGTTTTAGTAAATTTATCGCTACTTCTTTAAAAATAACTTACAATCGTATTTTTAGGAAAAAATTAATTTTTAATGCTCTATTTATCTATAGTCTTTGGTACATTGGCGACAAGTTTGTGGACACTACCAAAATATTTTTTTATTCGGATAAACTTGCTCTTCTCCAAAATTATTACTCCCACTATGATTTTTTTTCTCAGACTGACGTTTACATGATTACCATGAAATTTATTGTTGAAATTGTCGTCGCTATTTTTTATTTAACAGGTCTGTTTTTTTGGATAAACAAAAAAAGTCTCAAGGGAATTCATTTTTATCAATGGGGTTTATTAATTAATATTTTTTTAGGTTCAATCTTCAAGTTTTATTTTGAACAGTTCAGTGCCGTTTTTAGTCTTATCCTGGCCCTAATTGTTTGGACCTGGCTTGATAATTACCGTCGAGAGAGATTTCATTCCTCTCCCCGCAAATCTTGAAATTATAGGCCAATTTTGCTACAATATTTCACTTCGTGGAGATGTAATGAATTGACGGAGTTGTACTTTGAAAAACTGCAAGCCGACTTTGATTCATTGAGTCGTTAAACAGAGTCAAAACAAACATGCCAAAAAATCTTTTGGTGTTGACTTAACCAAAGTTGCTGAAGGCGTAAATTCGTTCTTCGCTCCTAAGGCCAACTTAGCTTTTTGCTAATGTCATCCATTAGTTAGTTCTCTATTCTAAGGGGAATTTTCTAGTGTAAATTAAATTAGAATGCTTTTTTTAGAATCTCGATTTTCTAAAAAACTAAGAGGGGAGTAATGTCCCCACCAATCGACATTTCAAGAATTTTTGTTAATTTTGTTCTTGAATCTTAAGTATAAATTATCCAAGCTTGTAGACGTTTTTCTTTGTCGGCTTTCGGACCCCGGGTCATTCTCGGGCATCTCCTCCTTCGCCTCGACGAAGTTTCGCTACCGCGAAACGAAGTCGGGTTTCGTCTTAGCTACGGCGAGACACAGTCCTCTATTTTTGGTAATATTTCTATCATGTACTGGGTATATGTACTAAAATGTACTGATAGTGGTTTCTATATTGGTTGCACTGATAATTTAAAAGAAAGATTAGATAAACATTCGCACGGATATGTTGACGCCACAAAATATCGTTTACCGGTAGTTTTAGAAATGTATTTTTGTTTCCGAAATAAATACATCGCCTTTAATTTTGTAAAATATCTTAAATCTGGTTCCGGTAGAGCTTTTACCAAAAAACACTTCGATAAAATCACTAAATAAAATTTATATTCTTTTTCTCTCAAATTCTTTTTTCTTTATCTTTTCTCTCTTCTCAAATTTTCTCATCTTTCGTCCGATTCCAATTTCCATCTTAAACCAAATCCCCTGGAGGAATATGGAAATAGGAATCATCATGTATTTTTGATTTCGGTATGATTGCAGTTTTGCAATTTCCTTGGAATTTAAAAGTAATTTTCTCTCCCCACTTTTATCTTTTTCAAGATTTTGACTGTACTTATAGGGGGTAATTTCCAGATTGAATA
>Ga0116176_10002347_pt1 | contig 14397 bp, 17 predicted proteins | sample AD_STIC08_MetaG_FD_89803 | JGI IMG/M metagenome (GOLD analysis project Ga0116176, IMG submission 89803) | Active sludge microbial communities of municipal wastewater-treating anaerobic digesters from USA - AD_STIC08_MetaG | ecosystem: Engineered > Bioreactor > Anaerobic > Digestate | place: USA...
GATGACGAGCAGTTCCGTCAGGAAGTCGCAAGGCCAGACGCTGATATTGTGCTCGACGCTGACGCAATGGCTGCTGGCGGCATTTTCGATGTCAAGACAGACCTGCAGCTCACAGAGCAGCAGTTCCGCAGGCTTGAGGACACGCGCGCAGCGCTGCGCAGGACCGGCGGCATTTACAACGAGTTTGAGGGCCAGGCAGGATCAGCAACAAGCGGCATCCAATTCAATTCTCAGGTAGAGCAGAGCAATCAGTCTCTCGCTGACATGACGGACAACTTCAAGGCCGCGCGCACCTCTGTTGGAGAATTGCTTGTCGCGATGATTATTGAAGACATGGCCGGCAAAGAAGAGACGGTATTTATCGACGGCAAAGGCATTTCGCAGGATCGCACAATCCGCCTGAATTGCCGCGTATGCGACGAGTCGGGATTTGAATATCTCGATAATGACGTGCAGCGCGTCCGCCTCAAAGTCGGGCTGAACGATGTCCCGCAATCTACGACGTACAAGCAGCAGCAGCTCGCATCAATGAGCGAGGCATTCAAGTCTGTTCCGCAGAATCTACAGCAGATCATGCTGCCGTTCCTGCTTGCGCTGATGGACGTGCCTCACCAGTCTGAAATGATCAAAGCTTTGAAAGAGCAGGGACAAGCGCCGACGACTGAGCAGATACAGCAGCAAATCGACGCAGCGGTCAAAGATGCTCTCGCAAAAGCGCGGCACGACGTTGATATGGCAAAAATCCAGCAGCAGCAGCCGCTGATTGAGGCGCAGATTAAGAAGATTGTCGCGGAGGTTGTCGGCAAAAACGTCGAGAGCTTCTTCAGCTCAACCAACGCAGCGAACCTCATCGCACAGAACCCTCCGATTGCGCCAGTCGCCGATGAAATGCTCGGGTCGGCCGGATTTGTCGACGCGAACCAGGCGCCAGCAATTCCGGCAATGCCTGCCTGGGTTCCATCCGTCGAAGTGCCGCAGAATACTAGCCCGCTGTTCCCTCCGAATCCAGAGGTCGGCATAAGCGCCGGCATTGAAACAGGAATACCCGCATGAGTCATGTAACAGTCAATAGGTCGGCCACCCGCTACGGCGCAGTTACCCCGAGCGACAGCACAGAGCTGCAATTCAAGCGCCTGTATATCGGCGGCACCGGGTCCGTGGTGGTCAAGGCCGGAATAGACGGTGCGGCGGTGACGTTTGCCGCCGTTCCTGCAGGCACGCAGCTTGAGGTGTCAGGGGTGCGCGTTATGGCCGCCAGCGGCGCAACAAATATTGTCTGGATGGACTGGTAAAAGAATTCGGCGGGAAGCCGCTGATGTGGCGCCGGGAGGCGCTGAAATCCCGTAGCTGGATTATCACGAGGCGAGTCGAGAAATCGGCCCGTCATTTTTTTGTACCCGCTCACACGTCCCGCGCAGCACAAGCGATATGTGATTGAGAGCTTGCCGAGATGGCAAGAAACTCCCTTGATGGAGAGCGAAGAAACATGGCACGAGACTTAGCATTTTTTGAGGCAAACCCGGAGCAATTTGACGCTCTATCCGACGAAGATCGCATGCTGTTAGCCAACGGCGAGACGATTGAGGGCGAAACAGAAGGCGAGTCGCCCGACGCCAACGACACGGAAGACGATGATGCTGCAGACGATGACAGCGAAGAGGCTGCAGACAGCGAACAACCTGCCGTTCTGGCAAAAGACGGAAAGCATACGATCCCGTTCGAGGAATTGCAGTCTGCACGTGATTCTGCGAGGCGTCTTGAGGAGATTGTCAGGCAACAAAGCGAGCTTATCGAGTCGCTGAAGAAGCCGGCGGCACCACAGGCGCAGGAGATCAACGAGCCAACGCTCGATGACAAACTAGCCGAGATTCGGCAGGAAATCGAAGACGCGGCGCTGTTGGATGAGCCAGACAAGCTAAAAGGGCTCATTGCCGACATGCACCGGCTTATCGCTGAAGACGCGCAAAGTAAGTCGCGCGCTGAAATCTCGAAAGAGTTTGAGGCAAGGGACCAGCGGGCGCGCGAAGCGGCAGCGCAATCGGCCCTCGATGCCGTTGCTGCTCAGGCGGCCAAGGATTATCCATTCCTTGATAGCCAGTCTGCGTCTGCAAACCATGATGCGATCGGCAAGGTGGTTCGCTACCGGAACGCGCTGATTGCTGAAGGAATGCCGCTGCACGAGGCCCTTGCAGAAGCGGTAACGACTTTTGCCCCGATGTATCAAACCAAACCTCAAGGAACTGCAAGCCAGCAAGCGTCAATGTCCGCCAAGGAAGCGGCAGAAAAGGCGATTGACGGCGCCAAGTCGAAAGTGCCCACAAGCATGTCCTCCATTCCGTCCGCAGCATCGCCGGCAACGGATGAGGTGCAAGCAATGTCCGGCATGTCGGCGCAAGCCCTGCAGGACAAGATGATGGATTTGCCGCGCGAGAAAATCCTGGCGCTGATGAATCGCACCCTCGTTTCTTAGCAACAACCGTATTCCCCGCCGTGATGGCGGGCATTTCCTAATCAAAGGAGTTTCACATGAGCAATACAAGTATTGCCTATGGATCGGACCCGCAGGTAAAAATCCAATCCGTTGGCCTGTTCGCCGCAGCGATGCAGCGCAAGACAGGCTTGAATCGCATGGCCGGCAAAATGAGCAAGCAGGAAGACGCTAGCGGCAACATCCGCATGGCTTCGACCAACAAAAAGCCGATTGTTCGCGTTCAAGAACTGAGCCGTGGCGCTGGCGACGAGGTGACTTTTGACCTGATCAACCCGATCAAAGCAGTTCCGATCATGGGTGATGCGGTCGCGCAAGGTAACGGCTCGGCAATGAGCTTCGACACCGACCGGCTGCGTATCAATCAAGCGCGCTTCCCGATTGACGCTGGCGGCGCCATGTCGCAGCAGCGCACTCCGCATCAACTCAAATCGCTGGCGCAAACGCAAGCGCTGTCAGCTATCGAGCGATTCAGCGACCAGGCGTGCTTGACGCATCTGGCCGGCGCTCGCGGGTATCACGACAATATCGAGTGGTGCGTTCCGACTCCGACCGATCCGCGATTCGCAAGTGTGATGGTCAATACCGTTCGCGCGCCGACTCGCAACCGCCACTTCATTTCTACGGGCTCGGGCATTGAGCAAGTCGCCGCCAGTGGCAATGAGATCACCATCGCCACGACCGACACATTCAACACCGACGTTGTCGACGGCATCGCCACGTGGCTTGATGGCATGACGCTGCCGCTGCAAGGGGTCGAATTCGAGAATGACGAGCAGGCCGCTGACGATCCGCTGCGCGTGATGCTGGTTTCTGCGGAGCAGTACGACTCGTTTGTGAAATCGACGAACTTCCGTACGCTCCAGTCAAACGCAATTTCTCGCGGCCAATCGGCGAAGAATCACCCCGTCTTCCTTGGTAACGCGCTGCTGTGGCGGAATATCCTGATCCTGAAACAGCCCAGGCCTATCCGTTTCTATGCCGGCAACCCGATCAACTGGTGCGCTTCGACAACCTCGACGACCGAGACGGCGACGGACCTTTGCCCAGCGGCATTCGGGACCACGTATGCGGTGGATCGCGCAATTCTGCTCGGCGGCCAGGCTTTGGCAGAAGGTTTCGGCAAGCACCGTGTTAGCCAAGGCTCGTATTTCACAGCAGAGGAAATCACTGACTTCGGCAACCGTTGCGAGTACGTCGCGGGCGAAATCGGAGGCCGTTCAAAGATTAGATTCCTTGTCGATCACGGCAGCGAGAAACAATACACGGACTACGGTGTGGCGGTGATTGATACCGCTGTCCGTCTGGCCGGCGTTTAAGGAGGTATCACAATGGCAACAGTTACCAAGAAGTTTCTCGGCCAAGAGCGGTCGCATACCGGCGTGTTCGGCAACAATTGGGGGCAGGTGTATTCGTTCGAGACGAACGCATCTGGCGTATTCGTCAATTCCAGTTTGTCGACGGCCGTCGCTATCGCCGACGTGGTGCGCTTCGGGGTTATCCCTGGCGGCGTGACGCTTACCGACGCTCTGGTGTTGATTTCTGACGCCTTCGCGGCGAGCACGACGTACAAGCTCGGCTTTCAGTATGTGGATGGCGTCGATTCAACGAGCGTTCCGCAGGACGATGATTACTTCGTCGTTGCGGGAACTTCGTCTGCGTCTCTGGCGCGCACTGCCGCCAACAACACAGCTGTTCGTCCCGTCAAGCTGCCCAAGGATGCGTATCTGATCCTGACTGTGGCCGGGGCAAACCATTCTGCGGTCGGCATCATGGATGTTGTTGTTCGTGGGCTGCAAGGCGGCCAAGCCTAAACCGGCTTGCTGACGGGCGGCAAATACCCGCTCGTCAGCTATCCACCAGAGAGGACGCATGAAAGCAATCACTTACATTGGCCGTCGCCCGTACCGTAACGACGTGACGTATGGAACCGGAGAATGGGCCGCAGGCCAGACCAAGCTCGTGCAAGACGCCACGGCGCTGAAAATGCTTCGTCACACAGACTCCTACGCGCCTGGAGACGACAAGCAAGGCGAGCAGCAAGAAGCCGTCGAGACGGTCGTCGAGAAAGACAAAAAGGAAACCGAAGAGGATCAGGTACAAGATCTTCTCGTATCCATTCAGACAATGGGCGTTGATGCGATTGCTGAATTCGTGCAGCGCCATTTCAATCAGAAGATCGACCGGCGCAAGTCCGCAGAAAACCTGCGCATTGATGCTGTCAATCTGCTGCACCAGTTCGGGCCGCTTGAATGAATCTTGGCGAAATGACCGCCGAGTGGCGAGAGGACAACCGAGACACCGGCACCCATCCGCTGTTTTCTGATGAACTGCTCGCCCGTCTCTTTTCAGAGTCGGAAGAGGAGGCCAGCATCAGGAAGTGCCTGATCCGCGAAACGGTGACGATTCCTATCGTTGCTGGCGACCTGGAACTTGAATTGGCGGACGGGATTTTCGAGGTGCGTACAGCGCGCATTGTCGAGGGCGACACAAGCTACTGGATTTCTCCGTCAGACCGATATGAGCAGGACCGCTTGTTTATTGGATGGCGCACAGAGACGGCAAGGCCGACTGCGTTTATTCATGACGACAAGTCGCTCACGCTGAATCGACTGGTTGCAACTGACGCTGACTTGGTGCTTGAGGTTTTCAGAACGCCAACTGCGGCGATGGTCGACGCTGATGATGAGCCAGAAATCTCGTCTGTGCATCACCGCAAGCTCTATGGATGGGTGACGTTCAAAGCGTATTCAATCCCCGACAACGAGCGGCAAGACGCTCCGCGCGCTGCTGGCGGGCTCGCAGAATTCGAGCGCTACTTTGGAAAGCGTCCAGACGCCAATCATCGCAGAAACAACAACGCAAACCGCCCGCACAGGGTAAAGGCTTGGTGATATGAGACATATTGATAACCCGTCGAGCGCAAACATACTGCCTGGCGACTGTATTGTTGCGACCCCAACACAGAGGGCGGCGCTATCTATTGGGCCTGAAGACGCCGGAAAGGTAATCGTCGAGAAAAGCACGGGCAGAATGTACCTTGCGACGATGACAGAGGGCGCAAAACCTCTATCCACCAACCTCGCCGCAGAGCTTTCGGCGATTGGGGTCTACAGCAATTCGACCACCACCGTCGTCGGCGGGCAGGGCTTTGGCGTGGGCATCTGCCCCGAAACGCTACCAGCCGACATGGCCGGAATGGCTGGGTTTACTGACAAAGCGTCAGTCAACTTCGGCAACTATATACACTCCTCCGGCAGTGTAATGGTTTTTGTTCCGGCGTTTTGGTACAAGTGGGGAACTGGCGCAAACGGATTGGCGATAAATGCCTGTGCAATCGCATGGGATACTGTCGCTAAACGCAACGAACTGGCTGCACAAGGGTACGCGCTGCATCGTGCTTTCTGGGACGGCGGGGTTATCAAGTCCGGATTTTTTGTCGACAAATATCTCTGCTCGGCGAGTGAGAAGGGCGTCGCGGTTTCAGTCAGAAATGGCAATCCGCTCTCGTCCAATAGTGTGCATACCCCGTTTGCTGGGCTCGTCGGGGCGCCGGAAAATGCCTATTACGGCGCGCTGGATGCTGCCAAAACCCGCGGGCCGCAGTTTTTCTGTTCGAGTCGATTCATCTTCTCGGCTTTAGCCATGCTCTCCTATGCGCATGCGCAAGCGAGTTCGACGACTACTTGGTGCGCATGGTACGACGCCACAAACAATTTCCCCAAGGGCTGCAACAACGCCGCGCTGCGTGACGCACAGGACGCCTCCGTACTATACGTCTCGGATGGATATTCAAACTGCGGCAAGGCGGGTAGCGGAGACCCGTTCGAGAAAACGACGCATAACGGACAAGCGTGCGGCGTGGCCGACCTGAACGGCCTGATGTGGGAAATCAATCTTGGGCTGACATCAGACGGGAGCAGTTATTTTGCCGTCAAGCCAAGCGTCGCGATGTCTGGCTTGACCAGCGGCAACAGTGGGGCCACAGATGCGTGGGGAGCAGCCGGCAGGGCCGCCAATTACGACAACCTTGGCGCTACCTACGGTGCAGCAACGGCATCATCCACAATAAAAACCTATGGCAACGCGGCCCAAGTATTTAGCGAGCAAACTAGTGGCATCAGCTGGGCGGCTACGTGTCTGGGCATTCCGCTTGCGGGCGGTGTCGGGGGCGCGAACGCTTTTGGCAATGATGTGTTTTATGACTACCGCCTGAACGACATGTGCGCGCTCTCCGGCGGGCACTGGATCAACGGGTCGAGTGCCGGGGTCTGGGCATTGAATATCTACTATGCGCGGGGCAGCTCGAACGAGTACGTGGGGTTCCGTGCTGCAATTTACCCAACTACCTAACCGGAGATAAGTCATGCCCAAAATCATTGAATACAAAAAGGTTATCACGCAGCAGAATACTTACGAACTGCGAGAAGTCGAAGGAACCGAGCTGTGCACGATCGGCGACACGACTTACTTCGTGATTCCAGGGGCTGTGCTGCCAACGGGCCAAGCATCCGAGATTCAAAGCAGCATCAAGGCTACAACGCTGACGGACGTTCTTAACGATCAAATCCGCGCAAAAAGCCCGCACTGCCAGCTTATTAACTCTCGCAGGTGTCAGCGGCTTATCGAGGCTGGCTACAGCGCTGACGACCAGGACTACTTTATTCACCTACACATTGCAATGCAGATCGGCTCTATACCAGTAAACGCGAAACGGACAGCAAAGCTTGCCGCGTATATTGACGCCTTCAAGGTGGCGTATTTGTGGGCGGAGAGCCAGTATTCCGCGCTCGGCTTGTAATGCAACGTCGCGGCCAAGCCTCATAAATGGCCACCGTCACCCAAGCCGCCGAATACCTCTCGCGCATTTTTAGCGCAGCACATAGAGATTGCAGACCATGAAGCTAACTATACAGTCTGGCGCAGATCACACAGAGGTAGTCCGATACGAGTCTAACACTGTTGGTTTCGTCGCAATCTCTGGCATTACTCGTGGAGCTCCAGCCGCAGTCAGCGCAGTTGCCCACGGCCTGAAAACTGGCTGGCAGGTTGCGATTGTTGACGTCAAAGGAATGACGCAGTTAAACGCAAAGAGCAACCCTCCGCGCGATTCTGACAGGTTTTCGATCACATCTACCGGGACAGACTCGCTAACGCTAGACGGCGTGAGCTCGTTCGGGTACGGCGCTTATGTTTCTGGCGGCGCGATTCGCTATCAGATTCCAGTCGATCTGACTGGCGCAACGGCCAGGATGCACATCGTCGACAAATGGACGCCTACGAGTCGCGGGGTTTCATACCCTCGCATCAACGAAACAGCTTACGTCGTTGGCGATGTTATGCACATCAACGTCGGAACGCATTACATCTGCACTGAGTCAGGCACTTCTGACGTATCGCAGCCAGTGGATTTGACCGCTGACGGGACGGTGACATGGGCTCTGCATTCTTCATTCGCCGGAACGACTGCCTACGTGGTGCTGACGACAGAGAATGGCGGGATCGTGATCGACGACGACGAAAACACAATCACGTGGACGCTCGACGACGCTGTTAGCTCAAATGCAACATGGACCACTGCGACCGCGCAGCTTGAGGTTGAAATATCTGGCGTCGTGCATCGGGTGCGTGAGTACGATCTGACGCTTTCACGCGAGACGACGCGATGACTTCCGTAAATGGTGTTTCTGAATACTTGTCATCGTTGATCGAGCAAGGATTCGGCCATTACAGCCTAAAACTCGGCACGCGCGGCCTTGAGTCGCTTCGCCCGGACGGCCGCGAGCTTGACTTGTGCCCGCCTGACTGTTGCGCAGAAACGGCGCACGACTGGCGCAAGGTGGCTTACTTGAGGGCGTGCGATGGCGATTGATGCGCAGTGGTCGAGCGTTGTTCTTCTGCTTCCGTTTGAAGGCGCAGACGGCTCGACGACGATTACAGATGTCAAAGGACACGTCGTAACTGTCGCAGGAAACGCGCAGATCAGCACGGCTCAATATCCTGCTGGCTGTTCGTCAAGCGCAAAGTTCGACGGCAACAACGACTACCTGACTATATCGCACGCTGATTTTGCGATCGGAACAGGCGACTTTGATATTGATTTCCCGCTGTACAAGGCAGGGGAAACGACGACTGGATCGGGAAACGCAGGGAGTCTTATCGACTTCAGGACTGCAGAGCCATCTGTAGCTATAGCGCTGTTTGTTGATGGTGGGGCTGGATCAACAGGGGCGAACAAGGTCTACTTGTACGTCAATGGGGCGAATAGGATTGTCGGAACTACGGAAATTGGAGTTGCTTTCAAGCGCGTCACCCTTTCCAGGGTATCTGGCGTTACTCGGCTGTTCATAGATGGCGTTCAGGAAGGGTCAAGCTACACCGACGCCAACAACTATGCGCAGACAGTGGCGAAAATCGGAGGACGATTCGCCGCCGTCAGCGGAGATTATCGCAGCCTGAATGGGTACATCGGTCCGATCAGGATCACCAAGCACGGACGAAGCCACTCTACAACTTTCACGCCTGATTCTCTGCCATTCCCGCGACCGACGATTTCAGGCACGGTCCGAGATCACCTTGCCGCGCCTGTTGCAAAAACCGTGCTTGTTTATGATCGCAGCACCAACGACTACATTGGGGGCGCGAATTCTGACCCAACAACAGGGCAATATATCTTCTACCCGCCAGACTTCGGCGAGCTAAAGGTCGAGCGCATCGACGATCTTGCTGACCCATATTGGAACGATGTTGCTCTTGCCGCAAGGCTGACTGGCGCAAACGGAGGGACAAGTTTCCCTGTGCTTGTCGGGCCTGCTCTGTCAAAGACCGGCACGGTAACTACGACTACAACAACGCCGACGACAGACCCATTCGGAACCGGGAGCAGTACGCTATTCACCGGTGCCGGAAGCTACCTGAGCACTGGCGCCAATGCGGCTATGCTGCCTGGGACGGCCTATACAATTTCAGGGTGGGTGTATCTGTCGGCTATTGATGCGACAAACACAGGGATGGTCTTCATCGGCGACACGGCGTCAGATGTAAACAGAACGTCAATTTCAGTATCTCCAGCAGGGTCAATTTCGTTCTATGCGCAGGCGACCTCGTCGGTTCATTCGGCAAACTCCGCTGATGGAGTAATCACTACGGGCGCATGGATTCACTTCGCCGCCGTGAGGAACGGAGCAAACGCATTGGTTTTCGTCGGAGGCGCGCATGTGGCGTCTGCAGCGGCAACTGGCACGGAGTCGACTGGTAACAATTTTCACCTTGGTGCGTCAAGGTCTGGCGGTGCGATACGCGGGATGCAGGGCAACCTGTTCGACGTGCAATACACCAAGAGGGCGGTCTGGCTGTCGAATTTCACGCCCCCGCCAGCACCTTTCCATGTGGCTCCAGCCGACGGCGGCTCAGGCGAGAACGCAATCATCTACGACCGGGTAATCCCCGGCTAACGATCACAGCAACAACCACAAGGCTCCTGCGGGCCTTTTTTATGAGCGACGACAAATGGCAACGTACCACTTCACGCGAGTAGCTTCATGGGCGCTCATGAGCGCGCTGCAAACGCTTTTTGACGCAGGATCAACCGGCGCAACGATCAAGTTTTACACTGGGTCGATGCCGACAGGAACGCTTCCACAGACTGGCGCAGAAACAGGCATTGGGGCGCAAGTGCTGCTCGGCACATGCACCATGCCGACAACCAGCGGATCAGAAACGCCGTCAGGGACGCTTACCATCGGAACCATTGTGGGCGATTCGGCTGCCGATGCGTCAGGAACTGCCACGTGGGCAAGGATTGCCGACAGCACCGGGCTGACTGTTGTGGACGTTGATGTGGGTGTCGTCGGTAGCGGTGCCGTTATCCAGATGGTCACGAACGTACTTGTTGCCGGCGGTCCGATTGCGTTCTCGTCGTTCGTATTCCGCATGACGTAATGCCGAAGTGGCGTACTCACCTCCAGCATGGAATGCCGTTGATTTCAGCGGGACAGGGCAGGCTGTTTCTGCCCCAAGGTGGGACCGCGTTAACTTCGTCACGCATCCCGCTTCCCTGGCGTGGTCCGATTCCGACATTGCGCCAGACTCTCTCGGCGAGGCCAATCACCAGCACGCATTCAGTACAGCGGACATCGCCCCAGATGCTCTCGGCGAAGCTTGGCGGACCTTCTTTGCTAGTGTTGCTGGAGACATCACGCCGGATGCGCTCGGGCGCGCAGACATGGTGTATTCGGGGGCCGGCGATGCAAGCCTCTCGCCGTTTGCTGCCGGAACTGCGGTCTTCGTCTATCTGTGCCAGTCGCAGGCAGACCTGCTACCCGATGCGTTGGGCGAGGCGTATCGCCCAACATCCTACGCAGCAGGGCTTTCCGACCTTTCCCCGGACGCAATTGGCATCGCCGTTCGTGGCGTCTCGGCATTCGGCGTCGCCGACATTTCGATGGATGCTCGCGGCGATCTGGTGCGCCTGTTCCGGTGCTCTGTCGATGCGGCGATCTTTCCAGAATCAGAAGCGATCGCCTCGTTTTCTTCATCGCCAAAACCCGTTTGGTGCTCATTTGTAGCGAGCATCGCCCCTAACGCGATAGGAATCACTAGTGCCTAAGCAACGCAAAGCAAGCCTTGGCCCTTGGCCTCTCGGCATCGTCAATAGCAAGCGGGATTACGTGCTTCCTGCTGGCGCCTGCCTTGACGCGCTGAACGTCGATTTCACCGACGAGGGGAACGCGGTATCTAGGACCGGGTACTCTGAGACGGTCGCTATCGACAACGGCGCCGGCCTGAGCAATCAGGGCGAGAAGGTAATGATTCGCAATGGCGCAGAGCTTGGCGTCGTTACCGCGATCAATCCGCCGGTCATCACCACTCTGCGCACTGGCTTGGGTACTGATCCAGTCAGCTACGCAGAGCGCGGCGGTGAAGTGTGGTGGTCCAACGGAACAGAGTCAGGCCGCTGCAACGCCGACAACTCGGATTCGCCCTGGACTGTGCTCGCCCCGCTCGATCTGGTGTCCGTGTTCTCCGGGGTGGGCTCGCTTCCTCCCGGCGATTACCGGGTGTGCATCACGCACTCGATGGCGGACGGCGAAGAAAGCCACGCATCGACTATCGAGTCAATCACCCTTTCGACAACGGGCAGCATCGAACTGACGCTGCCGACTGCGGCGGCTGGAACTGACAACTTCGTCGTTTATTGCACATGGGGCGACGGAGAAGTCCTACAGCGCGTTACGACGGTTTCTTCAGCGACGGCAAGCGTCAGCATCACCGACTTGCCAGAGGGCCGCCAGATACGCGATAGGGCGTTTCTCCGGCCACTTCCTGCAGGGGATTCAATTGCCTTTCACAATGGCCGGCTTCTCTCGCTCAAAGGCGAATTCCTCTACTACTCCAGGCCCTACGACTACGGGCTGCATGACCCGTCACGAGATTTCATTGCCCTCGGCGCGACAGGATCAATCGTTATCTCCGTCGAGTCTGGCGTATTCGTCGTTGCTGATCGGACTTGGTTCTACGCCGGCACGGACATCTCCACCGCCGAGCCCGTCGAGAAGCTACCGTTCGGCGCGGCTTCTGGTACGGCTTTCTACCGCCCAGACACGACAAGCCCGGTCGCAGGATGGTACTCGGACGAGGGGATTGTGTTCGGCGCTGGCGATGGGTCGGTGACTCTACCTCAACGAGAAAAAGGATTTATTGCGCCGGTCGCTCAATCAGGTTCGGCATGGGTGCGCGAGCGCGACGGCATGGCGCATGTGGTGATCAGTCTCGACGGCACGGCAGCATACAGCAAGAAGGTGTCGCCAGATTTCACGACCGCACGCCAGCGATATGTCGATGACTCGACGACTCTTTGCATGAATCTCGCCAACGGGGCGACTTCTCGCTACTCGCATTGGCACTTCAATTCCTACGCGACTATCGACGGCGACGAATACGGCATGGATTCCGTAGGAATGAGCCTGCTTGAAGGAAGCGACGACCTCGGCACGGATATTTTCTGCGCGATCGACTGCGGGCGCGTCGGCTTTGGGTCGCTGAACATCAAATCGCCAGAGTGCGTTTATGTCGCCGGCAAGTCGTCAGCGGCGCTGTCGGTCGGCATCGTCATGCCGGTCGGCACGATCTACTACTACCCGGCCAGGACGTTCAGCGAGGCGCCTTTGGTTATCCGCTTCGACGGGATGAAGGGGCTAATGAACGCCAGGCTGCCGTGGTTCTCGACGGTGATCATCAACCAGGACGGCGGCAGTATGGAAGTGTCGGCAGTGCAGGTGGTGATCAACGAATCGAGCAGGATGATTTGATGAACATCGAAACCATTGCAAGAACGCTGGCCCTGTTTCAGCAAGGGCAGGCCGTAGCCGATCCACAGAAGTGGAAGGGTCGGCAAATCACTGCAACGATGCTTGCTGGCCTGATCGTTGCCGCTGTCAATGTCGCAAAAAGCTTTGGCTACGACTTGCCGATTGATGCCGACACGGCAAATGCTATCGCTGTCTCTGCGCTGGTTGTGGTCAATGCGGTGCTGACCATCACAACAAGCAAGACGGTGGGGCTCAAATGAGTGACCAGTGCAGGATGTGCGGCACGCTTTACGCGCGAGACGTTGAGCAAACAGTCATCGACGAGAATGCCGTAGTGGTCCGTGTGCGTTATGCAACATGCGACGAGTGCGGCGCTGAACTGCCGCCTGTAGATAGCGCGGTTTGCTGTTGTGACGCTTTCTGATCACGTCAAACCGCTGCTGTTTGTTGCTCCGCATGACGTATATCTGCTCGAAAAGCGCAGTACAAATGAGCTTCTTGTCATTCATGGCAAAGTGGTCTGGCTGGCGATTTCAAATCCTGGGCCCGTGTTGCCGCGGCTGGAATTCATCATCAATGAGTGGGGCGATTTGCAGTCTGTCTACCCCACTCAAACGCACGTTTTTGACTCGGATTGGTGCATGAAAACTTGGCTAAACGACCGTTTTATGAGCCTGAAGGCGGCTAGATGAGCTGGCCATTCGATGACGGCTCAGACCTTCCTCTGCGCGATGGCTTTGACGTTGGCTGCGCGCAAGAACGGAAAATGGCATCGATGGTCGGCGGCTACTCAGGAATTCGCACGGTTGAGGAGCTGAACCCGGACGGGTCGATTACGACGCTCAGGACGCGCGGCGGGCATCCGATATTCGAGACGACAGCGAATATTCTGATCTCCGCGCAAGCGCAGAAGAAAAAGCGCGGATTCGTCGCCAAGATTACTACGCGAGCGGTTCTGTTCGATCCTTACACGCTCGACATTCTCGAAGCTAACTATCAACTAGCGGTCAATACCTACTCCGTCCAGGACTTCGCAACGAGCTGGAATGTGCCAGCCGATGACGACACGGACTGGTACGACGTTGTTCTTTTCGATGGCTCGACTATCAAAGTCAATGCGAAGGCCATGCCGGCGCTTGGCATTACAGCGAATCACGGCTATCCGGCTATCCCGTATGTGATCAACCGCGAGACAGCAGAGGACCAGTACGGAAACGCAGAACGAAACACGACAGAAAAGCGCGTCTTTGCGGTCGGCAGATATTCGGTGACTTCGTGGGGTGGCGGAGGCGTGACGGAGACGCTTACGCCGACTGCACCACGGACAGAAGACCGGGCCATGACCATCGGCCAGCGCGTCGATCACGCGACCAATACAGCGTGGCTTGGGCAACTCTATCACCCGGCTGCTGGATGGGACGCTGCAGGGGAGTGGTACTTTACGTCGGCTGAAGTCACGATGCTGCTGGCCTCTACGTATCTCGTCAAAGTGGCCGGCAATGCGGATGTTGCGATGCCGATTGCGTCTATGGTTGCGGAATCTCCAAGCAGCGGGAGCTTGAGCGTTGACGTAACGCTTCCTGACGGCGCAGAAATAGC
>Ga0116176_10002348_pt1 | contig 14395 bp, 12 predicted proteins | sample AD_STIC08_MetaG_FD_89803 | JGI IMG/M metagenome (GOLD analysis project Ga0116176, IMG submission 89803) | Active sludge microbial communities of municipal wastewater-treating anaerobic digesters from USA - AD_STIC08_MetaG | ecosystem: Engineered > Bioreactor > Anaerobic > Digestate | place: USA...
CTTCTCTTTACATATTTCTATGGCTAAGAAAATAATCCCAATATCCAATTAAATATCTTTATAAGAACATCAAAGAGAGTTATTAATATATTTATTATAAACTTAAAGATTTTTACGATAGTATCTAAAACTCCGGCACTTTGGTCACCCTCTATCCAGACCCATATCTTAGTGAAAAGACTGGCTATGGTATGCCAAAGGGTAACCAAAAGATCCCAAATTCCCTTTTCTTTTAAAAAATTTATGACGGGCTCAAATATGTTTGCCAACAAAGTTGATAGATCTATTTTTAGATTCATGAAATTGTGTTATTGGTTATTGGGTTAATAAGTTATTAACAACAACTAACTTAATAACTAATAATTTATAATATTAACCCTTAACTATTAACTTATTATTTTTTATATCGACAAATAATTTCTCGGATTCAAGTCTCCTCCAAAAGGCATTTTTGGACCGCATGATTTGCTTTTATCTATGTAGAATGTTTCCGAGTCATAAACTCCAAAATGAAGATGTGGACCGGTAGCATATCCCGTATTGCCTGAATATCCGATTATCTGTCCCCTTTCTACTTTGTCGCCTTCCCTAACTTTATATAAAGAAAGATGAGCGTATAAAGTTGTTAAACCATTATAATGTTTAATCGCAATATATTTTCCATAAGCTCCTTTTCTGCAATATAAGTCTTGATTGTCTGTTGAAACAACAACTCCTTCGGCGGCAGAAATAACCGGAGTTCCTATGGAAGCGGCAAAGTCTATTCCGTTATGCCACTGACTTTTATAAGCCGATCTGGCGAATTTAGTTGATCCGTGTTCTTGAGTAACTCTTCCCGGGACCGGAGTTGCCAAAAGTCCAGGGATATTTTTTGGAAGATTCTTATAGTTTATTTGGGAACGCAACTGAGATTCAATCTTCTCTATTTCATTAGCGATTGCCAATTGTTGTTGCTCAAGTTGTTTTATTGAATCCTGGTATGTTTTTTCTTTGCTTTTTGTTTCTTGTAAAAATTTCTGTTTTTCCTGTTTTAAATCGCTGGCAATTTCCTTTTTGTTCTGAAGGGTCTGATGTTCAACCTCTTTTGCCTCCTTGGTGACTGATGCCTGATTTAATACGTCCGAAAGCTTATTTTTTGACTGATCTAATTCGTTTATCTTTATGTTTAACGTGTTATTTAGATCAGTAAGAGACTGTATTTCCAACACACCATCAGAAAGAGTTTCATTTTTCAAAAAAACAATCAGAGGATTTTCGTTGTCTTTATCTTGAATCTGACGCAATATTTCATTGACCGCTCCTTGTTTTTGCAATATATCGCTTTCGGCTTCAGATATATCTCCTTGAAGAGTTTTAATCTTGAGATCTAATTTATCTATCGTTACCCGACTTGCTTGAACACCAAGATCAATTTGTTTGATATTTATATCTATTTTTTTCACCTCATTAGTGAGGGTACTTTTTTGGCTTTGAGTTTGTTCAAGTTTTGTTTTCTGTTCGTTGATTTGTTGGTTGATCCGTTTTAACTCCTCTTCCTTTTCCGCTATTTTGTTTTCCAAAGCATTTTTATCAATTGTTTCAGCACTCGCCTGTTTGGAGTTATTAAAATCCAAAAACAAGCCTTGTAATATAAAGCAACATAACAGTAGTAATGTCAATACGGTCGTCTTTAAAAACAGTCTTAGAAATTTCATTGGATTATTTTGCAAGCGCTTTTTCAATTCTGATTATTGTTTCTTTTTTTCCAATAACACTCATTATTTCAAAAGGTCCCGGAGAATTTTTAAGTCCAGATAAAGAAATTCTCAAAGGCCAAAGAGACTCTCCCCTACCAAGCGTTTCAGCAAGAGGCATTAATTTTTCTTCAATAATTTTTGACGAAACAAAATCATCTTCCGAAAGTTTTTTTACTTCTGATTTTATTTTTTCCAGATTCTTTTTGATGGTTTCAATTGATAAATCTTTCCAAATAAGAAAACTTGAATCATAATCCCCCACCTCAAAAAAGAATTTAGCCGATTCTTTAAATTCTGAAAGTTTTTTAATTCTATCTCGCTCTATAATTACGGCTTTTTTAAATATTTCTTTTTTTAATACCCACTCTTGAGGAACATAACTTTCAAGTCTTTTTACCAAATCATCTATTTCCAGTTGTTTTATATATTGAGCGTTAAACCAATCTAATTTATCAACATTAAACACGCCTCCGGCTTTTTGAACTCTTTTGAGGCTAAATTTTGAAACCATTTCTTTTGGCGATAGAATTTCCTGATCATCTTCAGGATGCCACCCCAAAAGCCCCAAGAAATTAATGATGGCTTCCGGAAGATATCCGTCTTTTAAATACTCATCAAAAGACGTTTCCATTTTACGTTTTGACATTTTACTTCTATCTGGAGACAAAACTAACGGTAGATGGGCATATTTTGGCATTTCAATACCCAACGCCTTTTGAATTAATATTTGCTTGGGCGTGTTGCTTATATGATCTTCTCCGCGAATAACATGACTGATTTTCATTAAATAATCATCTACAACTACGGCAAAATTATACAAGGGCGATTGAAGATTGCGGGCAATAACAATATCGCCTATAGTATCGGTGTTAACCGATATTTCTCCGCGAATTATGTCGTGAAAGGATATTTCAATTCCTCCAGGAACGCTCAATCTAATAACTCCCTCTTCACCGTTTTTTATTTTTGATTCAATTTGTTCCGGAGTTAAACTTTTGCATTTTCCGCTATATCTTGGAATTAGTCCCGCAGACATCATTGCTTGTTTTTCATTTTCAAGTTCTTCTTTTGTGCAAAAACACCAATAAGCTTTTTTGTCATCAATCATTTTTTGCAAATATTCCTTGTAAATATCAAGGCGTTCGCTCTGGCGATATGGACCATAAGGACCACCTATATCCGGACCTTCGTCCCAAACTATTTTAAGAGCCTTAAACCCCTCTAAAATATCGCTTTCATACATAGGAAGAGAGCGTTCTGTGTCAGTATCTTCAATACGAATAACAAAAACTCCACCTTCTTTTTTGGCGAATAAATAGTTAAATAAAGCCGCTCTAATAGTTCCCAAATGTAAATAACCCGTTGGAGACGGCGCAATGCGCACCCTTATTGGGGCGTTTTCACTCATAAATGGATTCTAACACAAAAAAGATGTCTTTAAAAGACCTTAATTACGGCAAAGGAGCGGATTTTATTGTCTTTATTTGATCATAAATGGTATCAAATTCTGAGTCGGTTAATGTTCGGGGATAAATTAATAAGGCTCCAATTTGACCAATCCAGAAATAACCACTTGAGTGCGCTCTGCCTAATCTAACACTGTTTTGAATACTGGCGGGAGTTGTCGTTCCGGTATTTCCAGTTTTCCATGCTAATTGATTTTTTCTTTGTTTTGAATTTTCTCCATCAATAACACCCGAGAGTAGACTCCATGTATTAAGAGCCGGAGACGAAGCTGGGTATGCTGCTGGAGATGGGAATCTAAGATAATATGTTGACGCTCCATTTCTATACATAGAAGCATTTAATGTATTATTAGAATCCCACATTCCTCTTGATACATCTGCCACCGTCGGTCTTATAAGAAGAATTGCTGAAAATGGTTGGGGTAAAGAATTTGTTATTGAAACTTTTGTATAAGTACCCACTCCATCAAACGTTAATGTTTTCACTCCGTCAATCGTTTCCCAGGCAGGATCATCAGATCCCAAATCTGATGTCGCTCCCAAAGTCATATGTCTTCCATTTCCAGAATAATCATAAACATATTGACCGGATGATTCATTAATAATCCAGGCAGCCCAAGATCCTGAAAGCAAATTTAGTCCGTAATCAAAAGGTAAAAGAGTTTTATTGCTTCCGACTTCATATAAAGATGTGTGAGCCCCTCCATCATTTGATGTTTTGGGAGATGATCCTCCTAAATTATATTTGGAAGATTCCAATGAGGCTCCAAGCTCCCAAGAACCTCCTGTAATATATGAATAATATCTTCCTGAAGTAGTCGCATTAACTGGATCTATCGGTAAAGCCGAGAAAGACAAGGCTTGTGATGCTAAAAAATTAACCGGAACCCAACCGGTTCCGTCCATTTTTCTATAATCCGATTCGTTTGAACAATGATATTGATATCCTCCAATGAGTGTGGGAAGCCCTAAAGACCCGCAAGTTGAAGAGGAATTGTCGGGAATAGATATATAAACAACATTAGCTGTTCCAAAAGAAGTAAAACCTTGAGTTTCCAATACTGTAAGAGATTTATCCAAAGAGGATAAATCCGACATTCTGGTAGCATCACGTGAAGATTTGAGATATTCTGCCGGGTTTATAATAATAAGCACGGCCGCAGTTAGAACTCCCAAAATACCTATCACAACCAATAATTCTATTAAAGTAAAAGAGTCATTCCGTTTCATTATAATTTTAAACGGGAATTTTTAATTATTTTATTAGTGATATTATTTCACCCGCAATCATATCGGCCGCCTGAGGTTTGGAAAATAAACCAGCATTTCCGGCCATAGCCGAATATTTTTGAGGATCTTTTATAAGATTATCCAATTGGTTAAAGAATATCGTCGGTTGGAGATTGTCTTCCTCAATTACGATACACGATCCTTTCTTGGCAAATTCGTAAGCATTGTAGAATTGATGATTATTTGCTGATTCCGGTAAGGGAATTAGTATTGATGGTTTTTTGAATGAAGCTATTTCAAAAATTGCTCCACTCCCCGATCTGGAAACTATCACATCAGCGGCAATCATTGCATCTTTCATTTCTTTTCTGAAAAAATCAACTATTCTGTATTTTGTTCTTTCTTGAGGAATAAAGCGTTGAGTAGCAACAGCTAATTCATTCTTGAATGAAGAAAAATTATCCAAACCAACTTGATGTAGGACTTGATATTTTGAAATAAAATCTTTGACGTTATCAAGCATAAATTCATTAATTCGTGTTGAACCCTGTGATCCTCCCAATACTAAAATAAGAGGCAATCCGGGATCAAAGCCGAATATCTTTTTTGCTTTCTCCTGAGTCAGATCATTTTCGGGCTCAAGTAGAAATGAACGGATCGGATTTCCAACAAGAGCAACTTTTGATCCGGAAAAGTATTCTAAAGTTTTTGAAAAAGATACAGCAACTCTTTTAGCAAAAGGAAAGGATATTTTACTGGATAATCCGGGAATGGAGTCTGATTCGTGGATAAATATGGGAATTCTATAAAAAGCGGCTGCCAACACAACTGCAATTGCCCCGGTTCCTCCTTTGGAAAAAACAATATCGGGCATAACAAAAAACATCTTTACAAATGCTTGTATAAACGCAATCGGAAATTTAAAAAAGTCTATAATATTTTCTACGGAAAAATATCTCCTAAATTTAAAAGATACTATATTAACTATTTTGATTTTGCGGGATAAAAACTCCGTTCCAAATGAATCAGGACTCCCAAAGTAATAAAACAAATAAGCTTTTTTTGAAGCATCTAATTGTTTTTTTATGGAGTCGGCCACAGTAAGTAGTGGATAAACATGTCCGCCGGTTCCCCCGCCGGTAAATGCTATGCGAATTTCTTTCATTTGAATTAATTATAGCAATTGAGTTGTTTTATAACAATAAAAAAGCCCCTAAAGCTTTATGCGCTTGGGGCGGGACGAAAAACCAATTCCCTTTCCAATATTTCGTATGGTTCCGTATTCAAAATAAATCCAGCGTTGTTTTCCTTCAAGATTTCCATTGTCCTATCAAAACAATGAATATCACTTACCGTTTCAAGCGTAATATAGTAATGATAAGCTCTGTATTGATATATCCTTTTTCCACCATTTCTCTTAAAAGCAATCAATTCAGCACCCAATAATTCAAAAATTGGTTTCCTACCCAAATCTTTTAGAGCTTTGATTTGACCATCCAGAATGATCATTCCCGAGGAAGATGTCCACAAAGAAAAAAGAATGCTTTTCATTTAACCTCCCTTTTTGCTTTTTTTAAAATAACACCACTTTTATAATATGTCAACTTAACCCACTTTATAATAGTTTAAAGCATAGATGAATATCGAGAAACATTTCCCATAATTCCCATCATCGTCATAGTTACCGCCAAAGCTGTTCCCCCATAGCTAATAAACGGCAACGGCACTCCGGTAAACGGAAATACTCCGGTGTTGGCGGCGATATGAATTATGGTTTGAATGGCAATTACAGAGACAAAACCAACCATAATCAATCGAGCAAAATCATCATGGCTTTTAAGAGCAATATCGGTACTTCGCCATATAACCACCAAAAAAGCGAGAATTATTATGGCAGTTTTCCAAAATCCAAACTCCTCGGCGATAACGGCAAATATAGAATCCCCCATTGGTTCGGGTAAGATGCTGTATTTACTCGTTGATTTTCCAAAACCAACTCCCATTGTTCCCCCGCTTCCGACCGCAATTAATGATTGAGAAAGATGAAAGTTGTCATTTTTTACGTTTTTAATAACCAATGACGGAACATATTTTTCTGCAATCGGATTCCAATAAGGGGCGACTCTCGCCATACGATAAGGTGTTATTGTTGCCAATATAATTATTGCTAAAATTGCCAATCCACCTGTTACCAATACCTGAAGTCCAACCTCTTTAAAAGATTTACCACTCACAAAATACATCAAAGCCCCAGATCCTATTACAATAACTGCCATTGTTGTTGCCGGTTGAATGAATATTAATATTCCAACAATAGCGGAGACAAAAATAAACACTAAATATCTCTTCCAACCCTCTCCGATTTGTTTTATTCGTCCGCTGGAAAAGATGGAAGCGATGTAAAGTATAAACGTAATTTTTAACAACTCGGAAGGTTGAAAAGAAAATGCCCCAAGATCTATCCAACGATGCGATCCTTTAACCTCCTTGCCTATGGGAGTAAAAACCATTATCAACAAAACTAAATTAATCAGAAAAAGAACCAAAGCAGCTTTCTTCCAGCGTCTATAATAAAGAATAAAACCGGCAAGAAATCCGATAATTCCCGGGATAAATCCTTTTATTAATTGTTGTTTGAGATAATAATATGTGTCATTGAAACTGTTTTTTCCTATGTCGGAAGAAGCCGATGCAAGTATAAAAAATCCGACTAATAACAAAAAAAGAACTGTTCCTAACAGTATGTAATCAGGACGATGCCCCGATTGAATTGAGAATATTTTTCCCAGCCTCATTTTTTATTTTTCTTTAACAATCTTCCAAATCCTTTTGTTGTTGTAATTAATCCGTTTTCAACAGAAATTAATCCATTAACCATGACCATTGAGACGTCAAAATCTTTGGTGAGCAATACTAAATCCGCAAAATAACCATCACTAATAAACCCTCTTCCGTCTATATTGAAAATTCTTGAAGGCAACCCCGTGATTTTGGAAATGGCTCTTTCTACGGTCATGGGTCTAGTGCTTGCCTGTTTTAAATATGTTGTAAATGTTTTGTAAGCTCTTTCTGGTTTATAAGTTGAGGGACCAAACACTCCGTCAAAATTGGGACTGTTGGTTGATATTAAAGATCTTTCATTGAATAAAGCCTTGGAAACATCTTCTTGATTAAGATTTTCATAAAGAACCACCCCTTTTAAGCGAGTTACCTGCATTAAACTTATAAGAGCTTGAGGAGCGCTTAGGTCCCTATTTTTGGCAAATTCATAAAGCGATTTTCCGTTTAAAAATTCAACTCCCGGAGCATTCAAAATAATCATTTTTTCAGGATCTATCTTTGGAAATGTGGAAGTAACTTTTTTAGCAATATCTTTATCCTGCATCTTTTCCAACATCAAAACCTGATCGTTGTCTTTAAGAAAATCGGGAATAAAAACTTCCAAAGATGTAGCACTGGCATTAAATGGATTGATGTCAAAATACACATTGGCTTTGGCAGCTTTTTCGGAAATTAGAGAAAGTGATTTTTCATATTGCGATTCAAAACCGATAAGCGGTCTAAAATGACTGATAATTGTCGGCACTGATGTTTCCTGGCTGATCTTTAAAGTTTCATCTACTGATTCTTGGAGTTTTTCCCTTTCGTTACGTAAATGAGTTGTGTAGACACCTTTGTGTTCTTTTAAAATATCCAACAAGGCTCTAAGTTCATGATAAGTGGTATTTTGATACGGAAAATAACCAAGACCTGATGACATACCAAATGAACCCTCTTCAAGAGATGATGATAAAACAGAACGTATTACTCTCAATTCATTAGCCGTCAGATTTCTAAATGATGTCAGATCCTTGACAATATCTTCGCGCATTACTTCGTGTCCCGTCAGAGTTCCAAAGTTAACTCCCAATTCAAATTTTTCAATAACACCCAAAAACTCAGAAACACTTCTCCAATTTATATTGATATGACTTTTTCTGGCCCAGCTTTCAATATGTGAAAGAGCATTTCCGTAAAAAGACGGAGCGAGAGAAAATCCGCATTGTCCCGTCATTATGCTAGTTACCCCCTGAAGTAAAAAATCTTTATGCAGTGGAGAAAGGAAAAGCGTCAAATATCTATCGGAGCTGACATTGGGGTCAATAAATCCGGGAACAAGATAACCCTCGTTTCCAAATATTGTTTTGTCGGCTTTGTAGTTGGGAAAACTTCCTATAGCTAAAATCTTTTCATTGCGTATCAAAACATCCCCCTTTATGGGTGTTTTTCCACTTCCATCAACAACGATGACATTTTTTACAAGCGTTGTCATAACAGAATTATGCTAAAAATAAAAACTTAACGTATTAAAATCAACTCTCTTTAATAATTCTATCAAAATACACAAACAAATGAAAAGAATATCTTTTAATTAATAAAAAATCGGCACTAAGTACCGAGTTTATCTAAAACGAAGACCAATACAAAATTCAAAATTATTTGATGGATTTGCCGCTATCAGCATAATTGATGTAATTGATATCGGCCCAGAAAATAAGAAAATGGGAATTATCAGCCATCTTAAGAAATAATTTCTGGATTTGTTTTTGTGACTATAATAATTTACCCATCCCCACACCAAAATCCCAGAAACAATCCATCCTGAAATTCCCAACCACAAAGAAAAGCTCATCGGCTTTTTTTCTCCTGATCGCTAAAGTTCTGAATTTAAACTAATCGTTTAATATAAAAACGTCAAGAAATTATTATCTGATAATCATTCTGGACAAAAAGAACAGAACGAGTCCCAGCCCATTAGAGACAACTGTGATTATCCAAAAACGCATAGTCACTTTTGATTCCGGCCATCCAATAGCTTCAAAGTGATGGTGTATCGGAGTAGATATAAAAATCTTTCTCTTAAAAATCTTTTTAGAAATCATCTGAACTATAACCGAGAGTGATTCCAAAACTAAAATTGGAGCAAAAAACGGCAGGAATAAAATCGTATTAGTAAGCATAGCGATAACTCCCATTGTAATACCCAAAGCCATTGATCCAGTATCCCCCATAAAAAATCTGGCCGGGTGAATGTTGAACCACAAGAAAGCCAAAAGAGCCCCGATAACCATTGTGGCAAAAGCGGCCAAATCAAAACGCCCAAGAGCGAACGAAACAACAGCTAAAGACCCAAATGAAAACAATGATACTCCCCCGAGTAAACCATCCAATCCATCAGTTTCATTAGCCGAAAAAGCTGCTGCCACTATTACAAATATAAATAAAGGAATATACCATCCGTCTATTTCTATATTTCCAAAAAAAGGAACATAAAGAGTGGACCACTCCAGTTTGACTGAAAACCAATAAGCTCCAACAAGAGCTATTAAAAGATAAATCAAAATTTTATATTTCATTGGAAGACCGCCTCCTTTTGGTCCAACTCCTTTTATCCCCAAAACATCGTCAACAAGCCCCAATAAAGCGGCAATCAGCATAGCTGCTATTGGAAGATAGGTTTGAGCTCTATCCACAATATTGAGCATTGAAAAATTTCCATCTAAAAACAAATTTAATATGAAAAAAAGAGCAGCCAATCCTAAAACGGTTGCCCAGATTATTATTCCGCCCATTGTCGGAGTGCCCTCTTTTTTTTGATGAAGAGAATTGAAAATTGGAGCATCCTCTTTTCCTCTTATCTGTTTTCCAGCGCGATATTTATAAAGTATTTTTGATACAATCGGGGTCAAAAACAATCCGACAATAAAAGATATGCCAGTAAGAATTAAAACACGAATTACTTGAAATGTGAGCATGATGGATAATAAACAGTAAATGGTTATTAGTTATTAGTAACTAGCAATCAGTGAATAGTAAATAGTAATTAGAACTCAGTAATTAGTTATTAACCATTAACCAATAACTAGTAACTAACGATCGGTAAATAGTAATTAGTAAATAGTTATTAGGAATAATAATCAGTAATCAGTTTAATTTCGGTTATTTTACACACGATAATATTTTTTCCGTTTCAGCAAATCTGTCTTCGCTTCCCAAGACTCCTATAAAAATCATTTTACCATTTTTAATAAACAATGATACAAGATTACCACCTGATTGATCTATGTATCCGGTTTTGCCCCCAAAGAAATCCTTTCTTCCAGCAAAAAGATTTATATTTGAAAGTTTCTCTATCTTCTTTGTGGTCTGATTTTTAACAGATACGGTTTTTTGTCTGGTTATATCCAATATCTCTTTTTTATAATGACGATTGATATACGAAATTAATATGTAAAGATCTTTGGCGGTTGATTGATTAAGATACGAAAGCCCCGATGGTTCAAAAAATGTCGTTTGACTCATTGAAATTTCTTTTGCTTTGTCGTTCATTTTCTTGACAAAAGATTCCGTGCCGATGCTTTCCGAAAGAGCGTAAGCAGCATCATTGCTGGAAACAGACAACATAGCTTTGATTAAGTCGTTAACATTATACGAAGAGCTTGATGCAAAGGTGGTATATCCGTCGGCTTGATTTTTTATCTGATCGGTAATTTCAATGATGCTTGATTGATTTAAATTTTCCAAAGCAATTATTGCCGACATTAATTTTGTGATTGAAGCGATTGGCCATCTGTCTTGAGATTTTTGGTCATAAAGAACAGCTGCTCCATCAATTGTTTGGGCAAGATAAATTTTTGATCCAACTTGAACGCATAATTCATTGGAGGGAATAAGTGAATCCACAATGACTGGTTTTTCTACAACCATTGTTTCGGATTGAATTCTTGCTTCCGGTTGTGGTTGAATGGTTTCTTCTTTTGGATTTTCCAAACTTTTACCGCTGGATGAAGCAATTATTTCTTGATTATTTTGTTCGGAATTCAAATCAATGGTTTCTACCACAGTCGCTTTCATCACTGACCCAAAACCGCTTTGGGAGAAAACAGAAGTTTCCCTTAAAAGATAGGAGGATAAAAGGACAATAACTAACAATATAAGGGCTTGATAACGCATGATTCAGAATATATCAATTTTAAATTAAAAATTTGAAATTTTAAATTATTTTATTATTAGTAATTAGTAATCAGTTATTAACCATTAACCAATAACTAGTAACCAGCGATCAGTTATTAACCAATAACCAGTAGCTATTAACTAGTAACCTGTTCTTCATTAATTACTCCGGAAAAATATTGATCTTTTAATTTTTGATACTCATCGTATTGAGGCATTTTGGAAACATGGTTTATTCCCAAAAACTTAAGGAAATCAAAAGTAACTTCATAATTAAATGCCAGTCCCTTGCCTGTTTTTCTTTCCACCAATCCCCTAATAAGCAAGCTTCTTAAAATAAAACTGGAATTAACTCCTCTTAGATAATCTATTTGAGCTCTGGTAAGAGGTCCAAAATAAGCGACGATTGAAAGTGTTTCAAGAGCTGCCGGGGTAAGGTCTTCTTTAAGATTTTCTGTAACAAATTTTTCAATTAACAAAGCATGCTGTGGTTTTGTTGATAGCATATACTTTCCTTCTTTTTCCATTAGCATTATTCCTCTATCAGATGAAGAAAGTTGCGAGGATAAATCTTTAGCGGCAACAAGCACTTCTTCTTCACTAACGCTTAGGATGTTTGAAAGTTTTTTTATATCCACCGCTTCACCAAAAATAAACAGAACCGCTTCCAGCGCACTAACCAAAGATGATGGATTTTTTTCGTTTATATCGGACATGTTTTCTTATTCTAAATGTTTTGAGATGATTTTTGAATACTAATGTCTCCAAATAAATCGGATTGAGATACAGTCATCGTATTTTCTCTTAAAAGATGGAGTAATGCCAGAAAGAGAACGATGGCTTCTTCTTTTGTTTTGGAGCTGATAATTTCAGAAAATTTGGAAATACCTTCGGTTATTTTTTTGGAGACTTCCGAAATTTTATCTTCTAAAGAATATAAGTGTCTTTGAATAGTTTCTTTTTCCAAAAACAACGAACCGACGGTATTAAGGAGTTTTTCCAGAGCGGAACCCATTTTTGAGACATCAACATTCTTTGGAGGATAAAAAACGGTTGGAATTGAAGAAAGCATCGCCCGAGAATAAGAAGGCTCGGCCTCAGTCCATGTCTTTTTAACCAAAGCAAAGATAGGTTTTAGCTGGGAATAAATTTTTAAACGTTTTTCAAGATCATAAATCCCCTCCTCTTCTTCTTGAGAAAGTTGAATTTGAGGAAGAAGTGATTTTGACTTAATGAGAATAAGCTGAGCCGCCACAACCAAAAAATCAGCCAACATTCTTAAAAGATTATCTTTCGTTGTTTCATCTTCAGAATGTTCTGCTTCTCTAATTTCGTTTTTTAATGAATCAATATGAGATAAAAAATCACCAGTAACCTGAGCTAAACTAAATGTGGTTATATCCAACTTCTTAGTTTCTATAAATTCCAATAGTTTCTCCAATGGTCCGGAAAAATCGGAAGTTCTGACCTGATACATATAGAAATAATAACATTGGATCAAATGATTTTCAATTCATTTGACAAATCTTGTCATTGGTGCTAGTATACAACCAGCAATCAACGTAAGTATGCAGGGCTGGTCAAAGCTGAGAAGCAGTGGCCGGGCGAGGTGTCAAGCAGGAAGTCCGGGCGGACTTCGGCTGCGCTGGCAGACGTGCCATGACATCGGGTCACGGTGAAAGTGTGTCCCGTGGGGTGTATGACCACTTTCATTTTGATCAGTCCTGTAAGTCCTCCTGGAAAGGCTCTGGGAGGCACCTCTCAAGGAGATTCACCGAGAGGGGCAATACCGGGTCCTTGGTTAGGGGCAGTCGAGTCCCTCTCCAAGGACCCGCTTTTTTTATTTCAAAATTATTCACAGCTATTGACAAATATAATTAAAAGAGTATAATTGCATCAGCAACATAGTCAATCCGCAGAGCTGGCTGGGTCTTAGTGCTAAGTGGTTCATGAGTCAACACAATCAGTGCTCGAGGTGAACCCAGCCAGTTCTGCATAGCAGCACCCCGTTCCTCGTGATAGGAACGGGTAACTACACAAAGGATGACCGTCTCCCATGACGGTCTTTTTGTTTTAAAATTATTCTTTGCTTATTATTTTTGTTTATTATTTTTTACAATTTATCATTTCCAATTCATCAAAAATTTGATAGTATGGATTGATAAAGTTGGTTAGTAATTATTGGTTAATAGTTAATAACTAATTGCTAATAACTATTTACTGATTGATGGTTACTAGTTATTGGTTAATGGTTAATAACTAATTACTAATAACTATTTACTGATTATTGAGTTCTAATTACTAATTACTATTTACTAATTACTATTTACTAATCACTGATCACTATCCACCAATCACTAACCACTATCCACACATGCTCGCTATCTATCGAAAATATCGTCCAAAAAAACTCTCTGATATAGTTGGTCAGGAAAACATAACAACTATCATCAAAAACGGCGCAGCCGAAGGAAAATTGGCGCACGCTTATCTTTTTTATGGAGCCAGAGGAACCGGAAAAACAACCATTGCCCGAATACTTTCTAAAATAGCTAACTGCCAAACTCGCAAAGAAGATCCTGAATTTGCCAAACAAGGCGAGCCCTGCAATAAATGCCAAGCTTGTATGGCGATTGATATCGGTAACGCTCTTGATGTAGTTGAAATTGATGCCGCTTCAAATCGCGGTATAGACGAAATTAGAGATCTGAAAGAAAACATTAAAACTCTCCCCTCTTTATATTCACACAAAGTCTTTATAATTGACGAGGTACATATGCTCACCATTCAGGCTTTCAATGCCTTGCTTAAAACTTTGGAAGAGCCTCCAGCACACGTAATATTTATTTTAGCGACAACGGAATATGAGAAAGTCCCGGCAACAATAGTGTCGCGCACCCAGCGATTTCATTTTAGAAAACTCTCGCTCCAAGAAATTGTCGGAAAACTTGAAATGATATTAAAGGAGGA
>Ga0116176_10002357_pt1 | contig 14367 bp, 18 predicted proteins | sample AD_STIC08_MetaG_FD_89803 | JGI IMG/M metagenome (GOLD analysis project Ga0116176, IMG submission 89803) | Active sludge microbial communities of municipal wastewater-treating anaerobic digesters from USA - AD_STIC08_MetaG | ecosystem: Engineered > Bioreactor > Anaerobic > Digestate | place: USA...
ATATGTTCTCGAGGAAGCCGGTGCCGTAGCCGTCCACGGTATACCAGACCCAGGACGGCTACGGCACCGGCTTCCTCGAGAACATATCGGTGGGTACCGATGGGATTATGGTGGGGCACTATAGCAACGGCCAGATCCTCCATCTCTATCGGGTGGGCCTCGCCAAGTTCAACAACGAGCAGGCGCTGAACAAGGTGGGCGGGAATCTCTGGGCTGCAACCCGCGCCTCGGGCGACGCGATTACAGGGCATCCGGGAGAAAACGGCCTGGGCAGCATTGCGCCCAACTCGCTCGAACAGTCCAATGTGGACATCGCATCCGAGTTCGTCAAGATGATCACCACTCAGAGGGGCTTCCAGGCGAACTCCCGGATCATCACCACCACCGACGACATGCTTCAGGAGCTCATCAACCTGAAGCGGTAATCCAACAAACGCCTCCGATGCTCCCGGGTGTCTTCGGACATCCGGGAGCGCCTGAGTGTCAATTTTATGACTTACCCTGCCAGGAGAAGCACTGCTCCTCGATTCTATAACCATTTGTAATTACTCATTATAATAATTATCTTCGTCAATGGCATGCCCCTTGCTCAACCTCCTGCGAGATAAATTCCGCAAGAGGGGCATATATGGATATTGCAACAGTAATCGGTGTCGTCTTTGCCTTTGGAATGGTCCTCATGGGGATCATGTGGGGGGGACCGCTGACCCTGTTCGTCGACACGCCGAGCCTGCTCATCGTCATAGGGGGTACGTTCGGGATCATCTTTATCAATTACCCGTTGAGGGAAGTGCTCGGTCTTGCCGGGGTGGTGAAGAACGTGTTCTTTGCCCAGCCCAGAGACGCCCAGGGGCTCATCCCCACCTTTGTCGAGTATGCCACGCGAGCGAGGAGGGAGGGGATCCTGGCATTGGAGAGCGCCGCCAACGATCTGGAAGATCCATTTTTCAAGCAGGGTCTGGAGCTGGTCATCGACGGTCTGGAGCCGCAATCCATCCGGGAGATCCTCGAGACCGAGATCGAGCATCTGGAACGGCGGCACACCAAGGGAGCGGACATCCTCAATGCGCTGGGGACATTCGCCCCGGCCATGGGAATGCTCGGCACCCTGATCGGCCTTGTCCAGATGCTCCAGTCCATGTCCGACCCCTCCTCAATCGGGCCTGCCATGGCGGTCGCCCTGATCACCACCTTCTACGGCTCCATTCTGGCGAACATGATCGCGCTGCCCATGGCGGGTAAGCTTGCCATGCGTTCAAAGGAAGAGTCGCTGGAAAAGGGGATGATCATCGAAGGGATCATGTCGATCTCAGCGGGCGACAACCCGAGAATTGTCGAAAGAAAGCTCCACTCCTATCTTTCTCCGAGCTTGAGAGAGACCTCGACCGGACACCGCGGAGAATAGCATGGCCCGGAAGAAGCGAGTTTATATAGAGCAGAAGCAGAGTGTGAGCTTGTTACTGTATACATCGCTCATGCTCATCCTCCTGACCTTTTTCATCGTGCTCTGCTCCATGTCGGTTCAGGACAATCGCAAGCAGCGCCTGGGCATGAACTCTCTCATCGGGAGCTTCGGCATTCTTCCCGGCGGCCAGAGCCCGCACGAGAGTTCGGGAGGCAAGGACCTCCTGCCCCAGGCGGCGCCTTTGAAGGAACAGCCCGTGGATATCCGCAGAGTCCGCTCCACGCTTTCGGAAAACGGCGTCACCAGCGGCATGGCTGTTTCGGAGGGGGTCCTGGGAGTCACCATCACCATCAAGTCGAATCTCCTGTTCAGATCCGGCTCCGACGAGTTCGTGCCGGAGAGTAGGACCATACTCGAAGCCCTGGCCAGGGCACTCTCGGAGTTTCCCAATCCCGTGGCCGTAACCGGGCATACAGACTCCATACCCTATGAGGGCCCTCCTTTTTACTCCAACTGGGCGCTCTCAGCCGCCCGGGCCGTTGCCGTGGTGAACTATCTCTCGGCCAGAGGGATAGACCGCGAGAGGCTCGCCGCTTACGGCATGGGAGCCCAGAGGCCGATCACCTCCAACAGCGACGAGTACGGCAGGAGGCTCAACAGGAGGGTCGAGTTGACAATCCTGGGCGATTTCAGAGGCGAAGCGGACCTGAAGAAAATCGAGGAATCCGCTCAGGAGCCGGTCCGCACCTTCCGGTACAAAGGATACAATTTCTCTCTGGATGAATGGTAATGGCAAGGAAAGACAAGAACATAGAATACATAATGCTTCCGAGCAAGACCCAGTGGATGGTCACGTTCTCCGACATGGTCACCCTGCTCATCACCTTTTTCGTTCTGATCATCTCCATGTCTTCCATGGACTCGAAGACCATGAAGGAGGTCTTCGGGTTCTTCAATGAGGTCATGGGGCCTCTCGAGCTTGCCGAGGAGCAGGAGATGCGCGGCCTGCCCACGGTCCTCGAGACCGTTTCACCCAAGGTGTTCTACGACACGACCAACCTGAGCCGGAGCATCCTGGACAATCTCGAGAGCAAGGAATTCGGAGGGCTGAAGGGCAGGGGCGAGGATCTGTTTGAGGTGAGGGAGGACAGCCGGGGGCTCGCCGTTTCGATCAACGGAGACATTCTGTTCGACGAGCGCTCCCATGTGTTGAAGAAAGAGGCGCTGCCCCTCCTCCAGAGCATTGCTCAGAGCATTCACAACGTTGATTCGACCATCTCTGTCGAGGGGCATACCGACAGCCGCGGCGGTACGACGAGCGAGCAGTACCGGCTGTCCATGAGAAGGGCGGGCAGCGTGCTCGATTACTTCATCTATTCGGCTGACATGAGCCCCACCAGATTCGCCCTGGCAGGATACGGTTCCACCAGACCTGCTGATTCCAATGATACCGAGCAGGGCCGTAGAAAGAACCGGCGGGTGGAGATCGTTCTCTTAAAAGACAAGCTATAGGAGGAACACATGGCGGAAGAAAAAAGCGGCGGAAAAGAAGCTGCCGCGCAGAAGTGTAAACAATCTCCGGTGCTCGTCATCATAATCGTTCTCGTTCTCCTGGTGCTCGTCGGAGGCGGCGTCGCAGGCTATTTCCTCCTCATGGCACCGAAATCCGGCCAGTCTCAGGCGGCGGCCCCTCAGGTGGTCGATATGCAGGCTCAACAAGGCCAGACATACGTTCCGAGCGGGCTGTCCGGTCCCATGAAGGCCATGGATACCTTTATCGTGAACCTCACCGACGCCCAGGGCACCCGCTATCTCAAGGTGACCATACAGCTCGAGATGAGTCACGAGATGCTCTCTCAAGAGATCGAAAAGCGCCTGCCCCAGATCAGAGATGAAGTCATCACACTGCTCTCCAGCAAGTCGTTCGACGATGTCGCCACTATCGCGGGAAAGAGGGCGCTCAAGCGGAGCATCATAAGCAGCATGAACAAGTACCTGACCACCGGCAAGGTGCTCAACGTGTACTTTTCCGAGTTTGTCGTCCAGTAAGGAAGCAAGGAGAAGGTATGGGCCAGATACTGAGCCAGGAAGAGGTGGATGCCCTGCTGAAGGGCGTTGTCGGCGGAGAGATCGAAACCGAGACCGACACGCTTGCGTCGAGGGACCAGGCCGATTACCAGAGGTTCGATTTTGCCGCGCACGACAAGGTCATCCGCGGCAGGATGCCCACCCTTGACGCCATCAACGACCGGTTCGCCCGCTTTTTCCGGAACACTGTCTCAGGCCTGCTCCGGAAGATGGTCGACGTGACGCCGGTGTCGCTCGATACCCTGAAGTTCGGCAACTTCATGCGATCGCTGCCGGTGCCGTCCAGCATTCATATCATCCGGGTGGAGCCCCTGCGGGGAAACGCTCTGGTGGTGCTCGAGACCAAGCTCGTCTTCGCCCTGATCGACTGCTTTTTCGGCGGCAGGGGCGCCAGCGCCATGAAAGTCGAGGGCAGGGAGTTCACGCCGATTGAGCAGCATATGCTCTTCAAGGTCGTATCCGCCGCCATAAAGGATCTGGAGCTGTCCTGGCAGCCGGTCTACGAGCTCAGTCTGGAATATGTGAGGGGCGAGATGAACCCAGTTCGCCGGAATCATTCCCAACGACGATGTGCTGATCGTGGTCCAGTTCGATATCGAGATGGAGGAGATGAGCGGCAATATCATGATCGGACTTCCCTACATGCTCATCGAGCCCATACGCGACCGGCTCTACGCAAGCTTTCATACCGAAGAGAAGACGAATGTCGACTCCGCGTGGATCAACCGCTTCAAGCACGAGCTCATGGGCGTGTTCGTCGATGTGTCCGTAGAGCTGGGAAAGACGACGATCACCTCACGGGAGCTCGCATCGCTCAAGGAAGGGGACATCCTGGTGCTCGAGAAGGATGTATCCGACGAGCTGATCGTCATGGTTCAGAATCTACCGAAATATTACGCACGGCCGGGAAAGCTGAAGGACAATCTGGCTGTGGATATCGTAAGCCTTGCAGACAGGCAGCTCTACTAAGGAGGAATCCATGGCTGATGAGGAGAAGGAATCCATGAAGGAACAGAAGACGAAAGAGGCGGCTGAGCTCTCCCAGGAGGACATCGACAGGCTCATGTCCGGAGGAGCCGCTCAGACCGAAAGGAAGGCGGAGAAGGATTCCGGACAGGACCAGCTCGCCGAGGAATGGGCAAGGGCGCTGGAGGCGGGCGAGGAGATTGAGGAAGGCAAGCCCCTGAATCGCACGGCAGAAAAGGCGCAGTTCGAGGAGCTTCACGAGAACAGGGCTTCGGGCCATGCTGCCGAGCTGGAATTCATTCTCGATATACCTCTGGAGGTCACGGTCGAAATGGGCAGGACGAGAATGCTCATCAACGATCTCCTGCAGCTGGGGCAGGGCTCGGTCATCGAGCTGAACCGACTGGCGGGCGAGCCGCTCGACATCCTGGTGAACAACAAACTCGTCGCACGGGGGGAAGTTGTAGTGGTCGGTGAGAAGTTCGGGATACGGCTCACCGACATCGTCAGCCCCATGGAGCGGGTGAAGAGGCTGCGATGAGCACGTTCATAGCGAAAAACGCACTGCTGACGCTGGCGGTTCTGCTCGCTGCGGCCGATCCGTGCCTTGCGGCGGACGGCGGCCCGGTGGGGTTGAGCGTCAGGACCTTCGCAGTGCTGATCGGGGCTATTGCAGGCCTGTTCGCACTGGCGTGGGCGGCGAAGAAGTACGGGCCCTATGCAAGAGTGAGGAGGTCCATCGGTCTGGATATCATAGGCCAGGTGCCGGTCGGCGCCAGGGCAAACCTCGCCCTGGTACGTGTGGGCAGGTCCGTGCTGCTCATCGGTGTCACCCAGAACACCGTCACCCTGATCAAGGACCTCGAGCAGGGCGATTTCGAAAAAACCATCCAGGAAGCGGGAGCTTAGAAAGAGGCCAGTCATGAAGAAAATCGTGTGGATCGCCGCAGGCGCCGCCATGATCGTCATGCTCGTCACCGATCTGCTCTTTGCGCAGGGAGTGACCATCCCGAACGTCAGCCTGGGGATTCAGGAGGCGGGCGATCCCGACGATGTCGTAGGGGTCCTTCAAGTGGTCTTTATCCTGACCATCCTCGCCCTGGCTCCCTCGATCATCATCATGGTGACATCATTCACCCGGACAATTGTGGTCCTGGGGTTTCTCCGCCAGGCGCTGGGCACCCAGCAGATGCCTCCTATGCAGGTCCTTACAGCGCTCGCCATTTTTTTGACGTTCTTCATTATGGCTCCGACCATGCAGCAGATCAACGAGCAGGCCCTGCAGCCGTATCAGAAAGGTTATATATCGTTCTCCCAGGCTCTGGAGAACGCCGAGACGCCCTTGAGAGACTTCATGTTCAGGCAGACCAGAGAGAACGATCTCTCCCTGTTCATGAGCATCGTAAAGCAGGAAAAGCCCTCCAACAAGGACGAGGTGCCTACCAGGGCCCTGATCCCCGCGTTCATGATATCCGAGCTCAAGACCGCGTTCCAGATCGGGTTCATCCTGTTCATCCCGTTTCTCATCATCGATATGGTGGTCGCATCCATCCTCCTGTCCATGGGCATGATGATGCTGCCCCCCATCATGATTTCGCTGCCGTTCAAGATCATGCTCTTCGTGATGGTTGACGGGTGGAACCTGCTGGTGGGATCCATCGTGAGGGGGTTTATCACATGACGCCCGAAACGATCAGCTCGATCATGGCGGAGGCCATCAAGGTTACCCTGCTCGTGGGATCGCCCATGCTGCTGGTCGGTCTGTGCGTGGGGCTGAGTGTCAGCGTGTTCTCGGCGGTCACACAGATTCAGGAGATGACGCTCACCTTCGTGCCCAAGATCGTGGCAGTGTTTCTTGCGCTGCTCTTTTCTCTGCCCTGGATCATCGAGAAGCTCACCACGTTTACCATCAATCTCTTCAGCAACATCCCGCTGATGATCCGATGAACGAGCTGCTGAGCCTCGCATGGCAGGACATTCTCTCTTTTATCTTCGTCTTCGCGCGGGTGGGGATCATCTTCGCGCTGGTTCCCTTTTTCAGCGCCGAGATCGTTCCCAGGCGGATTGCCGCCATCATCGCATTCTTCCTTAGCCTGGTGATCATTCCGGTGGTCCCTGCTCCGGGCATCGCCGCCGACGGGCTGGATGTCATCACACTGACAGTGCTGCTCGTCCATGAGCTCCTCATCGGCCTGTGCCTGGGTCTGGCGGTCAACGTCATCTTCGCGGGCGTCCAGATTGCGGGCGAGCTCATCGGGTTCCAGATGGGGTTCGGCATTGTGAACATCGTGGACCCCATGACCGGCGTGGATGCGCCTATCACCTCAAATGTGCTCTACATCGTCGCCTTTCTCCTCTTTTTTTCCTTCGGCGGCCATCACCTGCTCATCCGGGCCCTGGTCGAAAGCTTTTACGTCGTCCCGGTGGAGGCCGGATTCCCCGGGCAGAATTATGTTCTGACCGTATTGTCCTATGCCGCCCGGATGTTCCTGATCGGAATCAAGGTGGCGGCACCGGTCATCGGTGTGCTGCTGCTGCTCAATATCTCATTCGCACTGACGGCACGGGCCATACCCCAGATGAATGTCTTCCTCATGTCGTTCCCCGTCACCATAGCCCTGGGCCTTACCTTCCTGATCGTGGTCATAAAGATGATGCCGTCTTTCATGAACAGCGCCCTCGCGGATGCGTGGGTCTTCATGAAATCCACCATGCCGCTTTTCTAGAAATGGCGCCCAGCGGCCGTCGCTTTTTCTTTCAGCCGCAGATAGGAGGCCCGAAGATCGAGAGGGACGTGTCTCGATCATGGCGAGCCAGCCGCAGGGGTTGAAAATATGTGCGAGCGGGCTATAAAAATCCCATGAAACCGAAGCCCCGGTTTCTTCTCCTGGCAGCCGTACTCATCGCCGGCGCTTTCCTGTGCTCATGCGCCTCCCGCAGGCCCGTCCCGCTCCCTGAGCAGATCAGGGATGCTCGAGGCCTCACGGTCGGGGTTGCTTTCGACAGGATCTGCCCGCCCGAGATGCGCATTGAGGGTCTGCCGACCGGAGGCGCGGGGCCGTATGGCACAGTCCCGGGCATCCTTGGACGGCGTGACCGTGACCGCAGGTACGGGGGCGCCGGGCACCCGATTCCGCTCTCGGACAAAAGAAAGCTGGAGTGGTATCTCCGGGAAGGGGATGCGGACGTTTTTTGGGAAATTCAGGACCGCCTGGTCAAAGAGCTCTCGGCCGGGGGCTGGAACGCCGTTGCCCTGAAAGGCTGGGTGAAAAAGGACGGCCTCCCCCGGTTCGAAGGCCATGGAAGCGGATATGCGGAAAGAGACTACCGCGGAGTCGTTCCCGGGGAGGGTCTCGACGCGCTGATTGTGATCGACTGCAGGTGGTATGGGATGCACTGCCACTACATTGACTACTATCACCAGGGCTTCACCGATGCGGCAGCCAGGCTCCAGGGGCAGATGATCGATCTCCGCACCAACCGGCTCCTGTGGCGCAGCCCCGAAGTCGGGGTAAGAAACTCTGTACCCTGCAAATGCAATGAGCCCGGTGATTACCCCTGCATCAAGGCCTCGCTGCATCAAGCCGCCCTCGAAGCGTCATCCGGCCTTCTGGAGGATCTCCTGGGCGGGAGGCTGTAACAGTCTGAGCCCCCGGCCCCTTCATCAGGCCCCTGCTTTTGCCTCCGGCGTTCTTCGCTTGATTTTCACCCCTGCGTCGTATTATGTCCTTAGGATCATGGAAGAGATAATCTTACGCAACGGGGTGAAGCTCGTCGTAGAAGACAAGACCGCCGTTCTCACGGCGGATCTGTACATGATCCATCTCACGTTCACCACAATTGTGGAGCTCGATGATGCGGATGCCGAGCTGAAGGGATTTGTCGGGGGAAACCGGGCGACGCTCACCAGGGAGCTGAAGAGGCCCGCAGTCCACGAGCGTGAAAAAGATGCGGTGAGGGACGCCATGAAGGAGTCCTTCCTCGCCACCAATCTTCCGTACATGGAGCGGCCGAAGTTCGTCGGCAGGTTCAAGGCCAAGCTGCTCAAGGACTTCCGGGAAGAAGAGGAGAAGAAGAAGAGATCTCATGGGTAATCTCACCCCCATGATGCAGCAGTACCTGGATATCAAGAAGCTTCACCAGGACGCCATACTGTTTTACCGCATGGGCGATTTTTACGAGATGTTCTGCGACGATGCGCTCGAGGCGTCCAAAGTCCTGGGCATAGCGCTCACAACGAGGGATAAGGGCAGGGAAAACCCCGTTCCCATGTGCGGCGTCCCCTACCACAGCGCCGACTCCTATATATCCCGCCTCATCAGACAGGGATACAAGGTCGCGGTCTGCGAGCAGAGCGAGCCGGCGAACGCCTCCAAAGGGCTCGTGCGCCGGGAGGTGGTGCAGGTCATCACTCCGGGGCTGATCCTTCAGGACGATCACCTCGTGAGCGACAGGGCGAACTATCTCATGGCGGTGTGCCGTGACGCACGCAAGAACAGTTTCGGCATTGCGTTCATCGACATCTCCACAGGCGATTTCCGGGTGACCGGGATGGACTCGGAGAAGGATCTTCTCAACGAGATGCACCGGGTGTCCCCCAGCGAGATCATAGCCTCAGACCCCGATATCGTGCCGGACGGGTTCTACCTGACCGGCAGGCAGACGGCGATGACGCCGGAGAAGGCCCGGGACCTTCTCTGCGCCCACTTCAAGGTGCTGGGGGTCGAGGGACTGGGCCTGAAAGACCACGAGACCGCGCTCATCGCGTCTGCAATGGTGCTCGACTATGTCAGGGAAACCCAGAAGGGAGTGCTCGCCCACATCACCTCCTTGAAGTTCTACAACCCGGGGAGATACATGATTCTCGGGGCGACCACCCGGCGCAACCTCGAGCTCTTCGACTCTCTTTCCCAGGACAGGTCCAATACGCTCTTCGGCGTCATGAACCGGACCCGGACATCCATGGGCGCGCGGATGCTCGGCGACTGGATATCCTTTCCCCTCATGAGCCCCAGCGAGATCGAGGACAGGCTCGACGCGGTGGAAGAGCTCACAAAGAATCCCGGCGCGGTGCAGGAGATCAGAGATCTTCTGGGCGGGGTTCCCGACATGGAGCGGGTCCTGGGAAGAATCTCCACCGGCGGCGCATCCCCGCGGGATGTCCGCTCGCTGGCAGGGGGGCTGGAGCAGGTGCCGGCCGTGAAGGGCGTCCTCGAGCATGCGCGATCCAGGCTGCTCGCGGACGTTTCCCGAAAGATGAATCCCCTGCACGAGGTGACGGAGCGCATCAATGCCACGGTGGTGCCGGACCCGCCGAACAGGCTCGGCGACGGCGGCGTGATCGCATCCGGGGTGGATTCGGAGCTCGACGAGCTTCGACTGATCCGCCGTGACTCGCGCCAGTGGATGGCGGACCTGGAGGCGAAGCTTCGCGAACAGACCGGGATCAATTCCCTGAAAGTCGGCTACAACAAGGTGTTCGGCTACTATATCGAGGTATCCAAGGCGCACGCGCACAAAGCCCCGGAGCACTTCATGCGCAGGCAGACCCTCATAAACGCCGAGCGGTTCATCACGCCCGAGCTCAAGGAGTACGAGGCGAAGATCCTGGGCGCCCAGGACGCCATCTCCCGGATCGAGGCGCGGATTTTTTCGGAGCTTCTGGATTATCTCGTCGAATGGACGGCGGAGCTCAAGAAGACAATTGCCGCCGTCGCCTGCATCGATACCCTGAGCTCGCTCGCCTGGCTCGCCCTTGACCGCGGGTACCGCAGACCCGTCGTGTCCCCCGGCAGGTCCGTGCAGATCCGATCGGGAAGACATCCCGTGGTGGAGCAGGTGCTGAAATCAGGCGAATTCGTTCCCAACGACTGTTCTTTTGACGGCGAAAAGGACACCATCCACGTCATCACCGGGCCCAACATGGCGGGGAAGTCCACGTATATGCGCCAGATCGCGCTGATGGCCATCATGGCCCAGATGGGGTCGTTCGTGCCGGCGGACCGGGCCGAGATAGGAGTCGTGGACAGGATCTTCACCCGGGTGGGCGCGCTGGACAACCTCTCGGCAGGACAGAGCACATTTCTGGTCGAGATGAGCGAGACAGCCGAGATTCTCCATAACGCAACGGAAAACAGCCTCGTCATCCTGGACGAAATCGGCAGGGGCACGTCCACTTACGACGGCATGTCGCTTGCCTGGGCCGTGGCCGAGTATCTCGACCGGCGCCGGGTGAGGACCTTCTTCGCGACTCACTATCACGAGCTGGCCGATCTCGCCAGAAGGCACCAGGGGATCAAGAACCTGCACATGGCGGTCGAGGAGAGCGGCCACGATGTGGTGTTTCTGCGCCAGGTGAGGCGGGGGGCCATCGGCAGGAGCTACGGCATCTATGTGGCCAGGCTTGCAGGAGTCCCCGAAGAGGTGGTGGAAAACGCCCGCATCATCCTGGGCGCCATCGGCAGGAAGGCCAAGACGGTTCCCGCTGCAAGGCAGGATGCCCCTGTTCAGGAGAGCCTTTTTCATACCGAGCGGCCGGAGCCCGCAGACGAGGATCACCGTGAATTGGTCCGGCTGATCGCAGGGATCGATCTCGAGAGGACGACTCCTCTGGAGGCCCTGAATCTCCTTCATAATTTAAAGGAAAAGATTCGCAACCCCGGCTAAAGATTCACTCCGCTTTTTCCGAATACTTCTATCGAGGAGAGGCCTATATGAATAACATTGCGGAGACAAGAGCCTTAGCACGGAAATGTGGGATGCCCTACATCGACATCGAAAAAGAGGTACCCGACAAAAAGTGTGTCGATCTGCTCAAGGAGGTGTTCGCCAGGAACTACAACAGCCTCCCGATACGGTTCCTCAACGGCGGGGTTCTGGTGGCGATCGGCGATCCGGACCAGAAGGAAGTTGTCGAGACACTCACCTTCCACATCGGCAAAAAGGTCTACCCCGCTCTGGGCGACAAGACGGCCATCCGCAAGGCCATCGACACGTATTATTCTCCTCCGTCTTCCGAGCCGGCGAAAAAGAACGAATCTCCTCCCGCCGAGACGGAAGAGGAGGTCGAGCGTGAGCACCGCATCATCTCGGTCATCTCCAACAAGGGAGGCGTGGGAAAGACTCACGTCTCCACCAACCTGGCGACAGTGGCCGCCCAGGGAGGCAAAAAGGTCCTCCTGATCGACGCCGATCTGGGAAACGCCGATATATCCAATAAACTGGCACTTTTCCCTGAGTACACTCTGTACGATTTTCTCCTGGGCGATGTGCCCCTGGAAGACATGATCCAGAAGACGGCGTACGGGTTCGACCTCGTGGGCGGAAGCTCGGGGGAGTTCAAGCTCGCGAACATCAATTATGTCCAGCGCACCAAATTCATCCGGTCGTTCCGGAAGATCAGCGAAAACTACGACATAACGATCTTCGATCTGAGCGCTGGCATCGGCACGGCGGTCATGGATTTCGCCCTGGCGTCCGATGAAATTCTCATCGTCACGACGCCCCAGGACATCATCGCCGGATACGCCTGTATAAAGGCATCGTTCCAGCGGTTCAAGGACATCGAGGAATCTCTGCTGAAAAAAGTGGAATTCTATGAGCCCAGAAAAGTATACAAGCCCTGGGTGATCATGAACCAGATCACGAGCCTGAAGCAGGGGCTGTTTCTCTTCAACCGGATCTGCCAGACCGCGGACGAGCGCATCAACAACATGGAGGCCATGTTCTCCATAAAACCCGAGTACCTGGGGGGCATCCTCTACGACCGGGACAACTTCAAGAAGGCTGAGACCGAGAGAAAACCCATCACGGTCGTGGCCCCCAGAAGCAACCCGTCCCAGTGCATGGAATACCTGGGGAAGAATCTCATGGAGCGCCCCGATCTGCGGAGCTACAGCCAGCAGATCAAAACTGGTCTCGGCCGTTTCGCCATGATCTTCGGGCTCGAGTGAGACGCGTCGTAAAGAACGGAAAAAAGCAGCCGATAACAACGCTATGGACGATCGGGGAAAGGCTAGAGTGGTGACCTTGGAAGAATACAGAGCGCAGCGTTCGGAAAAATGGGACGACGTGAGGCCGGTGGTGATCTATTTTGCCGGTGAGCGGTTCGTCGTGGAGTATCACAAGCGTTTCGACCCCATGACCACCCCGGTGGTTGCCATGGTCCATTCCTACCTGGGGAACATCGCACTCACCCAGAACGATAACTGAGCCTGTTGCTATGCTCACTCCTTTCAGTGATCTCTTTCTGTAGAAGATCCTGAGCATATGCAAGAGAAATACCGGTGGTGCCGCACGCGGCGGACGTCTGATTCCATTTGTCTTGCCAATGTGCATTCTTTGCTCTATTAAATAGCGATATATGACACTTCCCAAAGACGATAATGAAAGAAAAGTCCTTGTCATCGACGACGACGAGGGCGACTGCTGCCTGGTGGAGGACATCCTCAGCGAAGAGGGTTTTCATGTCGTCAAGGCGGTCGGCGGCGAGATGGGCATACGCATCCTCTCCGAAGAGGAGTTCCCGGTCGTCATCACCGACCTGAGGATGCCGGATGTCGACGGGCTGGCGGTCATCGATTTCGTACGCAAACGGCGAATGGAGTCTCTGATCGTGGTCATAACGGGCTTCGCGAGCGTCAACAGCGTCATCGAGGCCCTGAGGCTGGGGGCATACGACTATATCCTGAAGCCCTTCGGTGCGGACCTCCTCAAGTTCACTGTTCAGAGGGCCTTCGACTACATCGCTCTGAGGGATGAGAAAGACCGGCTGAAGTTCTTCGAAGTGATCACCCAGCTGGCGAGCACCACGGCTCACGAGGTGTTCCAGCCGCTGACCGTGCTCATGGGAGAAACGAAGGGAATCCTGAGGACTTCCGATGATGCCTCTGTCAGGGAGATGGCCGAGCATATTCTGGAGGAGGCCCGGAAGATCCGGGACATCATCCGGAAGATGGACAATCTCAACGGATACGTCATCAAGACTTTCCCCGGCGGCCACTCCATCATCGATATCGAAAAGGGCTCATCGGGCCGGACGAACATCGAGTAACCGCTTCCTCCCATCCGTATTTCCCGGAGATTCCGCAATCTTGCCATAAATGATGATATGGCGGCAGGGACGGATGTGGTATATCAAGACTATGAAGATCCTGGGCCTGGCCTTGCTGGCACTCATGGCATCGGCGCCGGCTTGCGCCGGTGAGCGCAGTGTGGAGACGCGCCCGCGGACCTGTGTGCTCAGGGTCATCTACAACGGCGAAAGCCTGCGTGCCTGGTATCTCCTCATCGACGCCAGAAGCCCGGCCGAGCGCGAAAAAGACGCGAAAACCGGCGCCCTCGGGGGACCGGTGATCGTCTTTTTCCAGGGCCATGCCCAGAGACCGTCCGACGCCTATGCATTCAGCTCGGAGCTGGCGCTCGGATGCAGGTCGGGCATTGTTGTCGTGCCGGTGAGCGACACACCGTACGGCGCAGATGAGCGCCTGCGCGGCGACAGGGGCAAGGAGGCCGTCCTCATGGCAGTGGTGAGGACGGCGCTCGCATCCCGCGGCATCGGGGTTCGCGGTCTCCCTCCCGATGATGGAGAGGTCCGCGTCCTGAGCGAAGAGGCTGTTCCCGACCCGGCGGCATGTGCCGTTTCCGCACGGCTGGTCGCCGTCGGATGGTCCCACGGCGGCATTCTCGCACGGCGGATCGCCCACGCCTATCCCGCTGCGGTCGCGGGCCTGGGCCAGGTATGTCCGGCAGGGTACGAGCCCGGAGGGCCTCTTTCCCTGACCGGCAGGTTTGCCCTCGAGTCGGTGCGGATCTCGAAGCTTTTCGCAGGGGGAGGTGCGGGAGACGCGCTTATGTCAGCCTGGGGGTTCACGAAAGGTGTTGCGGGCGATAAGCGCGTCTCCCGCACC
>Ga0116176_10002360_pt1 | contig 14360 bp, 14 predicted proteins | sample AD_STIC08_MetaG_FD_89803 | JGI IMG/M metagenome (GOLD analysis project Ga0116176, IMG submission 89803) | Active sludge microbial communities of municipal wastewater-treating anaerobic digesters from USA - AD_STIC08_MetaG | ecosystem: Engineered > Bioreactor > Anaerobic > Digestate | place: USA...
GGTGGGAGTCGGAGTGCTTTCACGAGGAGTGAGTTTCTGACGAGACGATGCATTCATCGCCCCAGGTTAAACCACTTCCACCGCCCTCGACGCTAGTGCCCGTTCCCCTGACGGATACGATGCACCGATTGCTCAATGCGGTGGGAGCTGGCAAGGAGGCCGACGAACTGGAAACGCAGAAGTCGGAGTTGATGCGGGTGAAGTTCGACGAACAGGCCCGACATGAGCGGCGCAAAACGCAGGCGACGCTGAGGTTCGAAGCGGGGTCGTCACCGACCGGAAGCAGTCTACACGACTTACGGCGTGTGGTTTGATGTTCAACCGGATGCCGTGCAACCCGCGAACACCAACGATCCGGCGCTCAAGCCGTTTGTGAGCGAAGCCCCGCACGTTGTCTTCACACCGGCGATGCGGGCTTTGTCGGCACAGATTGCGGGCCGCGAGACCAATCCGGCCCCGAAAAGCCAGGAAGTTTCATGACTGGATCGCCGAACACATCCAGAAATCAAAGAACTCAACACGCGCATCGAATAACCACGGAACAGCCGGCCGGTCAGGGCGTGGGCATCCCCTTCTCCCATCCCAGCAGGCTCTGCAACCGAAAGATGCTGTAGGCCAGGGCACAACTGATCGGTAGCGTAAGGACCCAGGCCCACGCCATCCGCTCCGCCACACTCCATTTCACCGCGCTGAACCGCTTGGTAATGCCCGTCCCCATGATGGTTGCCGAAACGACATGCGTGGTGGACAGGGGAATGCCCAGCAAGCTGGCAAACTGAATGATCCCCGCGGCGGCGCTCTGCGCGGCAAATCCGTGGATGGGTTGCAGCTTCACCATTTTTTTGCCCAAGGTAAGAACGATGCGACGGCTGCCCACCGCGGTGCCGGCCGCGATTGTGACCGCGCAGACAACTTTGATCCAGGTATAAACCTTGAACTCCGGCGTATGCAGAAAATCGAGCCAGACCGGCAACCGGTCAAAGGCATGGGACTGGGTCGTGGCAGTGAACAGCGTGAGGGCGACGATACCCATGGTTTTCTGGGCGTCGTTCATGCCGCTGCTGAAACTCATCCAGGAGGCGCTAAAAGACTGTGAAATGCGAAAGACACGGTTCACGACCTCCGGCCGGGAAGCATGAAACAGCCACAGCAACAGACCCGTGACGATAAAACCCAACACAATGCCGAGGGCGGGCGCAAGAAACATCGGGGCCACGACCCGGGGCCACAATCCGATGAGTTTTTGGTGAACGGGTTCCACGAATGACCAATGAATGACGGCCCAATTACCTCTGGCGGAGGCCAGCGCCGCTCCACACAGCCCGCCGATCAAAGCATGACTGGAGCTCGAGGGAAGACCCAACCACCACGTTGCCAGATTCCAGATGATTGCCGCCGCCAAGGCACATAGCAGGGTCACCGGGGTGAGATAACTCACGTCCACGATTTCAGTGCCGATGGTCTTGGCCACTTCGGTGCCGGCGAGCGCGCCAAAAAGGTTGCAGATCGCAGCGATGGCCACAGCCTGCCGCGGGGTCATGACCTTCGTGGCTACGGACGTGGCGATGGCGTTGGCGGTGTCGTGGAAGCCATTGATGAACTCAAAAATGAGCGCCACCAAAATGATTGCAAAAATCAGTAACATCAGTCTGGGCTCAATCCAAGCCGCCCGCGTCACGAAGATAGACGACCGGGAGGGGAGTCATCATTTGGCCGGCTTCAAGAGTTCGAGAGCATGATGTGCATGATGATGTTGCCGGCATCCCGGCAACGGTCCACGACTTTTTCCATTAACTCGTAAAGATCGCGGATGACAATAGCGCGCAAGGCGTCAAATTTTCCACTGTAAAGCTCCCTCAGCAACTCCAGCATCAGCTTGTCCGCCTCGCCCTCGACATATTGCAATTTGTCATTCAAGTTCTTCAACTTCTCCAAGTGCTTCATGTCGTGGAGTTGCTGGACCATGGTGAGCAGCACGCCGGTGGCTTGTTCCATCAATTCGGCCTGCCGGGTGAAATCCACCCCCTCGAGGTGTGCGGCAGCCAATTCCCAGCGCCCGGCAAACTTCTCGGCAGTTTTGGGAATTTTTCGCAGCGCCACGGCGAGGGCTTCAATGTCCTCCCGCTCCAGACCGGTGAGGAAAGTTTTCACCAGCTCCTCGCTGATTTGCTCGGCAATTTTCTTCTGTTTGCACCGGGCAAGCACGAGATCATCCAGGGTCTGCTTTTCGCGGGGGTGTTTGATAAGCTGAAGCACCAGCCGTACGCTGTCATGCGCCTCCTGGGCCGCCGCTTCCAGGAGTTGGTGAAACTTGTCGCTCTTCCCAAAAAGTTGTTGCAGCGAAAACATACCACCACAGTACTCGCCAATAGCCAAAGGAAAGTCCACGAAAAAAGTGGACGTGCGGGAAAGACTGGGGACATCGTGACTCCCGGCGGCAAAGCTCAAGGTGTTGAGCATTCTGACTTGTGCTCTGACCGCACAGGTTCACCACTCGGATGCTGTTGAGTTGTTATGCCAGTTTTGTGGTGAAATCCCTTGCAGAAAATGGTTCCACCGAGTAGCTTGATTCCGTTTTGACCGCGGGGTGGAGCAGCCCGGTAGCTCGTCAGGCTCATAACCTGAAGGTCGCTGGTTCGAATCCAGCCCCCGCAACCAATTTGAAGGGCCGGAACATCGTTCGGCCCTTTGTTTTCAAGGGTTTCCTGCATGTCGCCCATTTTTCGCGTCGGCGCTGAAACGCGACGAACGGCGTGAAATCCGGTGGCCTAAAGCCAACCAAACCACCAACGGGAACCAACCGCACCCACCAACAAGCGCCACGCCGAAGGCGGGCGCGAGTGCCCGAATGACTGCGGCAGTGTGATCCGCCGGCACGTCGGCGAAGATTTCCAGCCCCCCCCAGCCCCCGCCCCAGGCGAGCGCGGCGCGTCCTCGCGCACGCGCGTAGGTGTCGGGAAACTTCCAGACATTGGAAACCTGCGGGCACTCGTTTTCCAGACGTTGGAAGATTCTGGCGCTCGCTTTCCAAACCTTGGAAAACGGCGGGCCAGCGGCGGCGGCAACGTTGCGGACCTCGCAACGGTCGCCGCCTGGCGTCGTCGAAAGCGTGCCGGTCAACCGCTTTGACATCCTCGCCAGCCGGGACCGTCGACCGGTCCCGGCGAATGAGCGCAGCGCCCCCGGCGCTCAGCGAGAGAGCCGGGCCGGGCGGTGGGCCGCCGGCAACTCCAGAACAGGGCGTGAAGACGGCGAAGAACAGGGCGAAGGCGGGGCGTTCGGCACGGAAATCCCGCATTCAGGGCAAAGATCGAGCAGGAAACGTGAAGTCCGGTTTTGGCCGTTACCATCACGCTGGGAGTGTGTTGCGAAGGATTCGGCTGAATAAGGTGCAGGGAATAACAGGGGCGGCGCTGCACGCGCAGGCGCGTAGCGCCAGCGTCCGACGCGCACGGCGTAGCCGGCGCGCCGTCCGTCATCGTGGGGATCGGACTGCGGCGGGCGTCGCGGGCGTGCGCGGGATCGCACTGCGCCAGCAGGGAAAGAGAAGGGTTCCGCTTGCGGGAAGTGGAAAACCGTAGGTTGTCCTTTCTGGCAAAGGGGGACCGCGGGGGGAGATACCTTCGCCAAGGACCGGAAGGCCGGCGCGGCTGAGGAACGTAGGGCGCGAAGCGCGCTCAGTGACGAGGCCGGGCCGGACGCCGGGCCGCCGCATGGTCGCGTCTCGCCGATCGCACTGCACCGCCAGCCACGCCAGCCCGCGCCGGCCGTCACTCCTTCTCAAATCCCTGGCTGTCGAACTTGAGAGTTCGGCAGTTCTCGGTGACGGTGCGGACAACGTGGTCGGGAGCGCCGGAGGGGATGTCGGCCTCGATCTCCAAGGTCACTTTGACGTTGGCCCCGACAATGCCGGACAGGTGGGCAACGACCTCGTCCGCGATGCGGCCGGCGTCGCGACCGACGCGCTTCGAGTCGAGCGTGGCGGTTCCGTGGAAGCGTTTGGGCACGGTAGCAACGGGAGGAGTCGGCGGAGTTCCGCCGCCGGTCCCGCCGGTTGTCCCAGTGGTTCCACCGGTCCCACCGCCGGTTGGAGTCGTCCCGCCGCCGGTTGTCGTGGGCGCTTCGGCAGCAAGCTGCTTCTGCGCGGCTTCCGGTTTCACAAGCAGGCCAATGGGACTGTCGCCGTCAACCCAGACCTGGCGGCCGGTCTGAAGACCGCGATACCGCCCAGCCGTCTCGTCAAAACTCTCGGCATAGGCGAAGGAATCTTGCGACCAGGTCAACAGGCCCAACCCGCCGCGCACGGCTTCGACAAGGACGCCGGTGTCCCGCAACCGGGGCAGATACAGGTAGCGGGCGAAGTCCTCGGTGAGTTGCTGAATCACCACATGATCCCCGCGCCAGAGGGGAACCTGATCCAGTTCAAGCCGCAACCGGCTGGCGGCCAGCCCGGAAATCAGCAACTCGTCGTTGCGGAGTTTCTTGCTGGCGCGTACAGCGAGAGCGTCTTGTCCGGTGAGCCGGAACGCTTGCCATTCGACATCGGCTTGCGGGTTTTGCTGGGTCGGCACGATGAGCCATTGGTAGGTTTCCGGCAATCGTGCCGCGACAGCGCTCTGAGCGATCTCCTTCCGGGATACCGCCTGCTTGGTCTTGATAGAGGAACGTCGCCGCCGCACTCAACCGGCGCAGTGCGTCCCCGAAGATGGCCGACGCCTCACCGGGCATGACGCAACCGAGTTTGACCCGCCGGTCGTCTATGCCCTTTGTCGCGGCCTTTGCCGTGGGTGCGGAACCCAGGTAGATGGTCCGCGCCACACGCCGGCAGGCGGAATACTTGCCAAGATTCGGTGTCTCGCCGTCCAGGCGCAACGGCAGGGAGTTGGGACCGTCCACGTCCTTTTCGATCACCGGCACCCAGTTGTCGGACAGGTATCTGGTCAGCTCGAACTGTACGCGGGGATCGTCAATCGGAATGCTCGACGGCATGATCAGCGGACTGCGATCGCCCTTTTCCCATAGGCTGTGAATCACGGACGCCATCAGGCGCAGAACACCGCGCGTCCGCTGAAATTTTACGAGCGAAGACCAGTCTTGGTAGAGCCGATCAAAGACCTCGGGCTGGATCGGATAGGCCGCCTTCAGGCGCTTTTCGTAGTCGCTGTCGCGGCACTCGGGCGGAAACTCCTGGTGTTGCGTGCGATACAAGTCGAAAACCGCCTTGGCCGTAGTGTCGCGAGCAACAAACTGCTGCTCATTCCGGCAACGGCAGCGCAACCTCGATGAGTTTTTTACGGGGTTGGGTCATGGAATGCTGACGCCGCACTTGGTTGCGATGGCCACGGCGAGCTTCTTGAAATCCGCGTGACACTCTTGAACCGCGTAGATGTGCCCTCCGAGCGCCCCGTCGGCTGCTTTGAGATGAAACATGGGTTTGAGCGCGTCCTGCGCCATGGGCATCAGGCTGCGAAAGTGCTTGAGGGTCGCAAGACACTCCGGATCCTCTGCCGTGGAACGGGCTGACGTGCCGCGATCATGGAGGACCTCTTGGTGGTAGACGGCGGGGATCGCTGCATCCATTTGTCGTATGCCTTGACCGGCCGGTCAGCGCGCACGGCGTGTTGCATCACAACGTAGCCGGCAGGTTTGATATCAGCGGATGGCAGAAGAAGGTTCCGATCGGCGGGGGGCCGGCCTAGGCGGTCGCGCCATTCATTCCTCCAATCCTGAAGAGTCGGCCCAAGGTTTCTCAAACCTTGAAGAGAGAACAGGTCTGGTGCCAGCGGGAACACGACGTAGTTTGCCGCGATGATTGCGGCCCGGTTGATTGCGCCCAGGTTTGGACCGACGTCAATGAGCACCAATTCCGCCTCTCTGGCTTCCGCCGCTTTCAGGATGGCGCGATGAAAGGCCGATTCCGTCCGGAAGCCCGCCTCATCATGGTTCATGCAATCTGGCCAAGCCGACGAGAGTTTGGCCTCGAAGCGGGACAGTCCCAAGTCGCCGACCAGCAATCCAAGATCACGGTTGATCTTCTCGACATGAGGCTCTGCGATATCGCCCAATCCTCGGAGGATCGGGGAGATTGTGCCGAGGATGCTCTTCGGATGATCGCCGTCCGGCCACAATTCCTCCAACCGTTCCTCGCTGAGGAACATGGCGCTCAGGTTGGCCTGAGGGTCCAAGTCGGCCGCCACAACGGAGACGCCGAGGTCTGCGTACATCCACGCGAGGTGATACACCAGCGTCGTTTTCCCAACGCCACCTTTGTTGTTGAAGAACGCGATCGTTTTCATGGTTTCCTCCGGATCGTTGCGAGCACGTGAGATGTCTCGAAAGTGAACTCCGCCGGAGGATTTCCGTTTCTTCGCAAGGCGTCTTGCGCGCGAATGACGCCGCGTCCAAACATATTGACGAAACCGAGCGTCGCCATGGCCTCTGAAACAACGGGGTTCCGGTAGTCGGTCTGCTTCGGGAAATTTTCGGGCGATGCCATGCCGTAGAGTCCGCCGGGGTTCTGAATCTCGATGCGATCGTCATACCAATAGAACCGAACGGGGGCATTCGATTCGTAGGAGCGGTGCATGACCGCATTCCACAATAATTCGCGAATAGCCACAGTGGGGTAGTCGGTCTCTGTTCGTTCACGCAGGGCTGATTCCGCGACCGGCGCCGCTGCCGCCGGCAGAGAGAGAAATGCCTGCATTTCGCGAAGCACCGTCAGGAGATCTCCGCTGAACTGTTTCGTATTCAGCGGGTTGTCCGCCATCGTCGTGCCACCCCAGCGGACAAACTGGATGTAAGCGCCAGGAACCCACCGCAACGGTTCCTTCGCAAACAGAAGCGCGCCGGCGTGTGTCGGACAGTCGGCTCCAAGGTCGAAAAAACGAAGTGACGCCATCTGCTGCCGGATGTCTCGCTTGTTTTCCTCGATAACCTCACGAGCCACGGCTGCGGGCAGATAGGTGACTAGAAACAGATCGAGGACCAGATCATCGAGTGCGCAGCCTTCGCATGGACGCCCATCGAAGGTCTTCTGAAAGGCCGTTCTTTTCTCGGTCAGGATTCGCTCTTCCTGCTGGTTGGCGGCGCGCCGCGACGGCCCGACTCGAATCCAGACACGCCCTTTGTACCGTACGGGTGGAAGGTTAGACGGAATCACCTCCACGACCGCAACTTCGCCATCCGGCAATTGCTTCTTCTGAACAGTCAACGCCGGGATTGGTTCCAGGTTCACGTTCGATCGGAGGTTGGCGAGATCGCGAAGCAGCGCATCGGTCACCGTCAGCCCGCCGGCTCTTCCTTCATCGTTGACCCCGACCAGCAAGTAGCCGGGCTGCCGATGGTTCGGGAAGTCGTTGGCAAAGGCGCAGATGGCCTCAGCGAATTTATCGGTGTTCTTCGTGGATATCGTCCGCTCGACACGGTCAGATTCCGTGTCGGCCATCAGCGCTTGCAGTTGTGCCGTTGTCAACATTAGCGTGCTCCCGTTTCAGGTTTGTGGATGTTGTCTGTCGTGGGCCATTGTGCTTCTCAGGATTGCAGGGCACGTATCGCGTCAGCAGTTTTCGCGCATTCTGCATAGCGGTCGCTTGCCGGTCCTTAAGAAGATCATACATCTTGGTATCGTTCTTCTGATATTTCCGCCCGAGCAACCCGGTGAGTTTGTCGCCGTACGCCTGTCGGTGGAGGGCGGCGTCGCTGAAATTGAAGTGCAGAAAGTACCATAGCTCAAAGCACTGGTTTGAGTAGGCCACCCGTATTCGGTTTGTTCTCGCGAGACGGAATGCTTCATTGAAGTTGCCCGCAGGGAAGACATCCCGATCGAAGACACACCATACTTGGTTGTAGGGTGTCCCTTCTCGCGAGGCGTCGTCCCGCCGGGCAACGGCGTCCCCGACCAAGCTCAACGTGTTCGCGCCGATGCCCTGAACATCGACTTCGACGAGGTCAATGTCCACGGAGAACTTGCGGAAATAGTTGGGTTCCGTCTTCTCGCCTTCGCAGACAATCAGGATGCGATTGCGAATGACCCGCGTATCCTCGCGCCGCCTGTAACCCTCCGCGCGTTCCCAGGGCTTACTCATGGCAGCCCTCGCACAAGAGCCACTCGGGATCCCCGATGAACGGAATCGCCCCGTACTTGCCCTGGATGTACTCCTTCCCGAACGCTGCTTCCTTGCGAACCCCCTTCAATTCCACAAGCGAGTAGAGGTCCGTCGCCCCGTACTGGTCCTTCTCCGTGAACCAAATTTGATCCCGGCGAAATAGCTTCGGCGTCAGCAGCGTCGTGTCGTGCGAAGCGAAGATCAACTGGGCATTCGACCCGTTCGCTGGCGAGTTGAACAGCGACACGATCAACCGTGTCAACAGGGGATGCATCCGCGAATCCAACTCGTCCACAACGAGAACCTTGCCCGTCTCCAGTGTATCCAGAATCGGCCCGGTCAGTTTGACCAGTTTCTGAGTGCCCCCTGATTCGTTGTCTTCCAGATCGAAGATGACCTCGCCAACGTCCTTGTTCGCGCCGTCGACCTTGCGGTGCGTCGTCTTCAATTCCACGATCACAGGTCCATCGTTGATGATGTCCTTCTTGATCTCATCCGGCAATTCTTTCGGCAAGTCCTGGAGCGTCAGCTTCTTTTGTTGAAGATCAAAGTCCGTGATGCCGGGATCGGTGACCTTGGTCAACTCCAAGACCCGCCCCTTATGTTTCGGCGCCTTCAACTTGTCAATCGTCACAGGGGCAAATCCCATTGGCGCAAATCCCTGCATCGTCCGCAAATTCTGGAACCACTTGAGTAGTCCTGTCGCGACATCTCCGTTGAACTGCGCGCAGACCGACAGGAAGAGCGCATTCTCACGCGTGCGCTCTTCCAGCCCTTTCCCCTCCTTGAAGCGGTCTACGTTCACGTCGATGTTCTGGGCTTCACGCTTGAAGTAGGTGGCTTCTTTCGTGCTCGGTCGCGAGAAGAGCCATTCAGCATGCACGCGCTTCCGGTCGGTTTGGAACCCATAGCGGTACAGAGTTCCACCTTGGAGGAAGACCACCTCGAATTGCGAAGGTTTGCCGTCACATTCCGTAGAAAGCAGGAACGGCTCGACGTCAATCTCCTCGTTTACCTGGGTGTCTTTGGACGAGGTCAAAACCATGCGGCGCATCAGGTTCAACGCTGCTAGCAGGTTGCTCTTCCCGCTGGCATTCGCACCGTACACAACCGCACTGCGCACCAGACGGTGTTTCTCCGTGGCAATGACGTTCGACTCTTCCAGGGTGTCGTCAGTCGAGGCCACCATGCTGAAAGTCGCCCGGTTCTTGAAGGAAAGGAAGTTCGTCACATTGAATTCTATAAGCATAGATGACTCCCACAGTTCAAGAATGCCTGAATATCCGTTTAGGACGATAATGAACATGCGTCTTTCGCGGAAAAGATGCAATAAGAAAAAGAATAGCTCCGACAACGCCTATTATCAGCGCGTCTTTTCCTGATGCCTCCCATAAGCTTCGAGCGGGCGACGAAGACTGGCGCGCCTGCCTGCGTCGGGCCTACGGCGGGCAGGTCACAGCGCCGTCTGTGTCTGCCTCCGTCACAGGCAGGCGACAAATGTCCGGAGTCGGGCGACGTCTTTCTTCCACGTCTTGGCCGTGGCCCCGTCGAGGATCTCAAGCATCTGGTCTTTCGGCGTCTTGGTAACGTCAACCGTTTTGTGCCCCGTGACCTTCTGCACGAGTTCAAGCGGCACGCCGGCAGTCAGCGCCAGTGTCACCCATGTAACGCGGAAGCTGTGGAAGTCCCGCACGCTGGCGCGGCGCAGTCCGTCCTTGCGTTCGGCGTGAATCTCGCCGCGGATGGCGTCCGCGTCGGGCGCGTCGCCGTTCCCGTTCTCCTCGTCCTCGTCGGCGTCCTTGAAGTCGGCGGCGGCGAACACCTTGCGGACCCGCCAGGTGATTCCGTCGGGGTTCTCCTCGTACATGGCCGCCGCTTCCGGGAAGGCGTAGCCGCCTGCCTGTGCGTTGCCGCACGCAGACAGGGCGGCGTTGTGCGGGTGCCGGGCGAGTTCGTCGTAGAGCATGGGGAAGATCGGGATTGCCACCGTCACGCCGGTCTTGGCCGTCTTCACGGTGATGAACCGCGGGGCAAGGTCAACGTCGGCCCACTTCAACAGGCAGCAGTCGCCCCGGCGCATGGCCGTACAGATACCGGTGATGAGGATTGGCCGGGTGAAGTCGTCGTCGTGCGCCGCGTCCACGAAGGCCTCGAGTTCCTCCGGGGTGAACGGCTTGCGGAAGATCGTCTCGGTTTCGCGTGAGGGCACGCCGGAGAAGGGATTGATGCTCCACGCCGAGGTTGTCCGCCAACCGGAATCAGCTTGAAGCCGTGAATATCGAGGAAAAGGCGGGAATATCCGGTTGCGCTTCAGGCTCATAACCTGAAGGTCGCTGGTTCGAATCCAGCCCCCGCAACCAATTTACGTTGCGCCGCAACGACTTAAGCCGCTGGCCTTCAGCGGCTTTTCTTCATTCTTGGCACGCTTCTTGAATCCGCGCCTCTCCGTGCACCACTGTGCACTACTGTGCACCGCTCTGCACCATTACCAAACATTTGCCAAACATTTTGGCGGTCGGGAGGGGGCGGGAGGAGCGCAGGTTCGATGTTCGGGCACAGGCACGCCGGGCCAGTCATGTCCGATTGCCAACCCAGGCGCAATCCCGGTGTGGCCTGCAGCGCATCGATCTCAGTCATACTGTGCTTCGGTCTTTCCCGCGTAAACAGCCTGAAAGAACGCCTGAATCTGACTCGGCAGAACCCTGCTCAACGACAGCTCCGGCAGTCTGTCCGCGGCAAAGAAGGCGGACTCCGATGACTCGGATGTCTTCCTCGCAACCCCGCCGGTAATCTCGCAATGGAAGAACATACTGCCTCAACGCCCACTGCTGCTCTCTCGACAGGTTCGTGATGAGAAGTGCTGCACAGTCAGTAGGAACAGCGTCAGTGCGTCGTCATTGTGCGCCGTAACCCTTCTCGACCACCGCCGCCCGGATTTCACTAAGTAGCGTAATAGCGGTGACCAAGCCGTCATTGATCGCCTGGACCTGAGCCTGCGTCGGCGGGTCGCTGACGGTCCTGGACGGGCAGTCTGATCTCCGCTCAGGCCGGGTCGGACGTCGGATTGGCCGACCACTTGGCCGCGACATCGGTGATGGCGAGGTCACTTGAATCGTCTGGCGGCATACTCGCTATCTCAGCCCTCCCGTCGATCAGGCCCCGCAAACCGGCCTGGCACGGATGTCTAGGCCGGTAGAAGACGGTCAGTCCGACGCTGGGCCAAGGCTGTGAATCGGCCAGCGCGTTACCACGTACCAGAACGGCGCGCCCACCACGACCATCGGCCCGCCGGTAAGCGGGACGCATGTGATGACCAAGCTCTGGCGCGATGCCCTGGGCGGGATGTTCCGGTGCACGGCGGCGGGCACGCCGGGGACGTGGACCCAGATCAGGCCGGCGGCTGGTGACGGCAGACCCGTCGAGCGGAACGGTTCCGACGGGCTACCTGATCTTAACGTGACGCAGGGGACGCTGAAGCGCCATGCCGGGGGATACTCGTGGGAGACAATCGTCGGCGCGGCCGGGGACAAGGTCGGGTTCTACGGTGCGACACCGGTAGTGCACCCTTCAGGGGCCAACCAGGTGGCGGTTACGTTCGGGAACACGGACGGTGAGAACAGAGGGCTCACCGTTTCCGATCTGCCCACCCAGGCCGAGTTTCAGGCCCTGCGGGGCAAGTGCGAGCAACTGGCCGATGACGTCCGGGCGCTGTCGACCCCGGTGCATGCCCTGAGGGGGGCGTTGGTCGGAACCGGCTTGGCTAAAGGAAGTGCGTAAGCGAGCGGCATGTCAGCTTGGCGGAATGGGTCGCAGCGACTGGGTCATACTGGGTTCATGTGCAGCGAAATTGGCGAATCGTCTCGATCTGCCAAATTGGCTCTTGCTAATTCGATACAAATAGGAGAGAGGTTATCGTACTAAGTGGATTTCCGCGATGAAACGCTCTTTTGCAGAAACAACGCGCTCGAAGAGGATGGCCGTGCATTTCACATCCTCCACCACGACGCGACTGCTGCTGCTGCTCTGCACGCTGTCCGCGGCGGTGCGGGCCCAGGATTTTGACTACAGGATCGATGCTGGGGCGGTCACCATCACCCGCTACAGGGGGTCGGGAGGCGCGGTGAACATCCCTGGCACGATCAACGGCCTGCCGGTGACCAGCATCGGGGGGCATGCGTTCTTCGGCTGCACTGGGCTGACCAGCATCACGATCCCCAACAGCGTCACCAGCATCGGGCCGCAAGCGTTCTATGGCCTCACCGGCCTGACCAGCGTCGCGATCCCCAACAGCGTCACCAGCATAGGGCAGTATGCATTCTGTAACTGCTTCGCTCTGGCCAACGTCGCAATCCCCAACAGCGTTACCACCATTGGGGCGTGCGCATTCGCGAATTGCGCCCTGACCAGCATCGCGCTCCCTAACAGCGTGATCAGCATCGGCAACGAGGCGTTCTCAGGCTGTCCCGGCCTCTTGGCGATAACCGTAGATGCGCTCAACCTCGCCTTTGCCAGTCAGGACGGGGTTATGTTCAACAAGAGCCAGGCGACACTGATCCAATGTCCGGGCGGCAAAACCGGAAGCTACACGATCCCCGATAGCGTCACCAGCATCGGCCGGAATGCTTTCAAGGGCTGCACCGGACTGATCAGCATCACGATCCCTGACAGTGTCAACAGCATCGGGGGGGGCGCCTTCGAACGTTGCACCGGCCTGATCAGCATCGCGATCCCCAACAGCGTCACCAGCATCAAGCCGTACGCCTTCTCGTATTGCACCAGCCTGACCAGCGTCACAATCCCCGACAGCGTCACCAGTATCTTGGACGGGGCGTTCTTCGGCTGCACCAGCTTGACCGCCATCACGATCCCCGACAGCGTCACCAGCATCGGCCGAGTCACCGGCTTCGAGGAGCCCCCGGCTGTGGATGCGTTCCTCGGCTGCACGCGGCTGACGGGCGTCTATTTCGAGGGCGACGCTCCGGCAGACTACAACTTAGCATTTGGGGAAACCCCCGCGACGATCTACTTCCTGCCCGGAACCACTGGGTGGGGATCGGATTACAGCCGTCGCCCGACCGCCCCTTGGGTGCTGCCGAACCCCGTGATCCTGGGCTTTGGCGACAGCTTTGGTGTGCGAACCAATCGGTTCGGGTTCATCATTTCTTGGGCAACAAATGACATCCCGGTGGCCGTGGAAGCTTGCGCGGACCTGACACAACCAACCTGGCTGCCGGTGGGCAGCGTGACCCTCAAGAACGGCTCCGCCTACTTCAGCGACGCCGACTGGGCGAACCACCCTGCTCGGTTCTACCGCGTGCGGTCGGAGTGACGCGCACTAAGCCCCCGGCACCTCCCACACGTACCCGCCGGCGTGGCGCTTGGTGTGGTCCATGGTGACGTTCCAGATCAGGAACCCGACCGGGATGGTGCCGCTTGACGGATCGGACGTCACCGCCGCCAGCCTGATCTGGATCCACGTCCCCGGCGTGCCCGCCTCCGTGCAGACCCACTCACCAGCGAGCGCGTCGCGCCAGAACTCGGCCAGCACATGCGTCCCGCTGGTCGGCGGGCCGATCACCGTCGTCGGGCTGGCGGTCTGGTACGTGGCCAGGCGCAGGGCGGTCTGCGGCTCCTACCGCTGTCAGACTGATCGACCTTCTGCCTGTGGAAACGCTCGTGGCGAAGCCTTCTGGACCGTCCGATCCGAGCTTCGGTGTCGTCACCCTCCTGGCTGATCAGATCTCGGGAAACGGGCTGCCAGAGGGCTGCATTCGGCAAGGAGGACCGGTCTGCGAGGCTCTGGCCAGCCGTTCGCGGCCAGACTGACCGTGTCCGCCGGTTGGGGTGTCAACGAGATCCGGGTCAGGCGAGGGCGAGTTCAAGTCACCTGCGAGAGCGGTCTGAGAAGCCCGCCTCCCATAAGCAAGGATAGAACGCCGCCAGCGGAGCGTTCCGGCAGCGCCTTGCCGGGGCCTCGACGCGAGGAGTCCCGCTCCGAGCGCAGATCGGGTCTCGGCCAATGGGGATTGCGCGCCCGCTCGACCCCCTACCACGCTGCGCAGCGCCTCAGCGCTCCGCTACCCGACTTCTCCGTTAGCTCAGGTCAAGGCCCCGCCTCAAGGAACTGCAACTAGCAGCCTGTCGGACTTAGATCGAGAAGCAAGTGAGGGTGATGGTGGTAGGAGTCGTGGTAGCTGAGATCACGAGCCCACCGGAGCACTCCTTCACCGGCGAAATCAGCCGACGGGACGA
>Ga0116176_10002373_pt1 | contig 14319 bp, 11 predicted proteins | sample AD_STIC08_MetaG_FD_89803 | JGI IMG/M metagenome (GOLD analysis project Ga0116176, IMG submission 89803) | Active sludge microbial communities of municipal wastewater-treating anaerobic digesters from USA - AD_STIC08_MetaG | ecosystem: Engineered > Bioreactor > Anaerobic > Digestate | place: USA...
CACGACCAGCGGCACTGCCACGCCTAACGCCTGCGCCACCGCCCCGACCTGCGCGAAGTAGGCGATCTCGCCAGGGCCGGCGACGTAGGCGACGGTCGGGAGGATCGCGCGCTCGACGACCGGGCGCAGGAGCACGTTGGGCGAGAGGCGCTCGGACGCGTCCCCGGCGACTTGGCTCGCCAGCCGCAACGGCACCCGGACCTTGCGTCCCTCCTCGCGCCCGAACACGAGCGACAGCCCCGCCACGTCCGCCACCTGCGGCTCGATACCGGCGGCACGCAGCTCCGCGCTTCGCGCCAGGAGCGCCGACTCGACCTCGCTGCCGTGCGTGAGCGCCCGTTCCAGCCAGGGACGCTCCGCGGCCAGCAGCGCCGGATGCGACGCGTCCAGCACGGCGATCCCGAGCGGCTGCAACAGGACGCGCAGCAACGTGAGGTACGCCCCGCCCACCGTTTGTCCGGGATGGTAGGCCAGGCGCACCGCGTCGAGCACGCCCGGGTCCACGGCCGACCCGGCCGACTCGGCCAGCCGCTCCAGGGCCCCGGAGACGTCGCCCAGCGGATGCTCGTGCATGGGGAGCCCGTCCAGCGCCGGCCCCGGCATCGACAGCCGCAATCCTCCGCCGGGCCCCGCCACCCAGGTGTCGCGGGCCTCGGCGAAGTCCGCGTCATCCGTGGCGGCCCAGAACACCGGTGCGGTCGGTACGCCCGTCTCCCGCTCGATCGCGTCGGCGAGTTCGAGCGCGGCCAGCGCCTTGGACCAGGTGTAGACGGGCCCCCCGAAAAGCCCTGGCTGCTGCCCCGTCGTCACGACGACCCCGCCGGCAGCGGCGACGCGTTCGAGACGGTCGCGCGCCGCGCCGCTCGCGCCAAAGGCCAGGGAGAGGCGCGAGGACCAGTCGGGCGCCACCGATCGTCGCACCTCGTCGGCGCGCGCACGCCACCCCTCAGGGGAGGCGGGGCGCGCCGGGTACCAGTGCGTGGGGGCATCGCCCGCGATCAGTTGACGGGCCAGCGGCCCACCCCCGAGCCCCTCCGTGATGATGCGCGGGAGTGTCATGCCGCTACCGCCCCCGATCGGGAGCCGATCCGGCGCGCTTCAATGCCCGGTCGTGAGCCACGCTCGGGGTCCACTCCCCGCATCGGCTGCGGGGGACGGCAACATCGGCTGTCGGGTGCGAGGGGCATGAGGCAAGTCGGCAGGGCGTCCTGACGTGCGAGGGACGGCTGCCGTCTCCTCGACCACGTGACCGCGGCGAAATCTCGCGTGGTGGCTGGGGATTTGGCGAGGCCGGGAGGGCGGAAAAGATCGCCCCAGTTCGGGGGGCCGTCGACGCCGGCTAGGCCTTGTGGTACGGCTCCCGCCTAACGATCGTCCCCGCGCGATACAGCTGCTCGACCAGCACCAGGCGCGCCAGCTCGTGCGGCAGGGTGAATGGGGCCAGCGTGATACGGCGAGCCGCCGCCTCCCGAACCGCCGGGGCCAGTCCGTAGGCGCCACCGATGACGAACGAGACGTCGCGCCCCCCCTCCCGTAGCCGTTGGAGCCATTCGGAGAAGGCGGTCGAGCTGAGGGAGTCGCCGCGCTCGTCGCACGCGATCAGCACCGAGTCTGCAGCCCGTTCCAGGAGACGCTCGCCCTCGCGCCGCATCGCCACCGCGGCATCGCGCCCATGCTCTTCCTTCACCTCGACGATTTCGAGCGGCCAGTACCGGATGGCCCGCGTCTCGTACGAGGCAATCATCTCGGCCAGTGCCGGCTCGCGCACGCGCCCCACCACCACGAGGCGCATCCTCATGCGAGCGACAACGGGCGGCGAGGCCAATGGCCGCGCCGCCCGCTCACGTTCAATTCGCTGGCGCCGTGCCGACGCGCCACGCCCTTACGCGTAGATGCCGCGGAGGCGATGCACCGTGGCGACGCGCGAAATCGACAGCATGTAGGCCGCCGTGCGCATGTTCACCTTGTGCTGCTTGGACAGTTCAAGCACGTCGCGGAACGACTTCACCATCAGGTCGCGCAGGCGATCGTTCACCACGTCCTCGCTCCAGAAGTACCCGCCGCGGTCCTGCACCCACTCGAAGTACGAGACCGTGACGCCACCGGCGTTGGCGAGGATGTCGGGAATCACGAAGATCCCCTTCTCGTCGAGGATGGCATCGGCGGCGGCGGTCGTCGGACCGTTCGCCCCTTCGCAGATGATCTTGGCGCGGATCTTGGACGCGACCTTGGTCGTGATGACGTTCTCCAGCGCCGCCGGCACCAGGACGTCCACGTCCAGCGTCAGCAATTCCTCGTTGGAGATGATGTCGCCCTTCGTGTACCCCTCCAGCACCTTGTTCTTCTTCACGTAGGCGATGGCGTCGTCGACGTCGAAGCCGGCGGCGTTGTAGTACGCCCCGCTGCGGTCCCCGATCGCGACGACCTTGCACCCTTCGCGCGCCAGCAGCTGCGCGGTGACCGACCCCACGTTGCCGAATCCCTGCACGGCGACGGTTGTCCCCTTGACGCTCATCCCCAAGTGGGCCAGGGCCTCCTTCGTGACGAACATGCAGCCGCGCCCCGTCGCCTCGCGGCGTCCGAGTGAGCCGCCCATCTCGATCGGCTTTCCGGTCACCACCGCCGTCACCGTGTGGCGCATCTGCATGGAGTAGGTATCCATGATCCACGCCATCACGCGCTCGTTGGTGTTGACGTCGGGGGCCGGCACGTCCGAGTCGGGGCCGAGCAACTGCATGATCCCCGAGGTGTAACGACGCGTCAGGCGCTCCAGCTCTCCGGCGCTCATTTTGAGCGGATCACAGATCACGCCGCCCTTGGCACCACCGAAGGGCACATTCACCACGGCACACTTCCAGGTCATCCAGGCGGCGAGCGCGGTCACCTCGTCCAGCGTGACCTGCGTGTCGAAACGAATGCCCCCCTTTGCCGGTCCGCGCGACGTGTTGTAGAGGACGCGAATCCCCTCGAACACCTCGATCTCACCGTTGTCCATCATGACGGGGCACGACACGATCAACTGCTTTTCCGGCTTGCGCAGCACCTTGTAGAGCCCGGGCTCCAGGTCGAGCAGTTCGGCCGCGCGATCGAAGCGCGACATCATCGCTTCGAAAGGGTTTTCTTCGTTGAGGAAACGATCTTTGTCCGGCTGGACGATTGCGTTCGTCGGGAGGCGGAGATCGGTTGGCATGTGGTAGTTCAGTGGACCGGCCTGATGCCGGTGGTTAGCGGATGGTGGGGGCGTGCGAACGAGCGTCGAGCACCTGGCGAATCGCCGCGTCATACGCCGGCTCGCCCCAATCGAGGGTCAAGCGCTGCGAAACATACCACAGGGGCACGGAGGCGCGAGGCCACATCGCCCCGAGCTTGACCGCGTCCTTCAGCGTACAGACGACACAGCCACCGTGCGGGGCACGTCGCAGGATTTCGGTGACCTCGGACGCCGAAAACCGGTGGTGATCTGGAAACGATACCAGCTCCACTTCGGCCCCCTCCCGTTCCAGCTGACGTGCAAAGGCACCCGGCGCGCCGATCCCCGTGACCGCCAGGACCGATTCGCCCCGCAACGTCGACAACGCCCGCGTCTCCCCGTCCCCTCCAACTCGCCGCAACACGTCGAGGTGAAAGGCGACCGTTGCCGTGGGCGCCGTCGTCAGGCGCGCCACCGCATCGCGAACCCCCAGCGCCGCCTCGGCCGACGCCGTCTTGCGCGTCACGACCACCAACGTCGCGCGACCCAGGGAAGCCGGCGGCTCACGGTACCGCCCCGCAGGGAGCAGCCGATGCGGGGGGCGCCACTGCTCTGCGGCCACGAGGACGACGTCGACCTCGCGTCGAGCCCAGCGGTGCTGGAAGGCGTCGTCGAGTACCACGACATCGCAGCCGCGCGAGCGCGCCTCCGCGCTGGCGGCCACGCGATCGGGACTCGTTAGGACCGGCACATCCGGATTGAGGATGGCATGCACCGCGGGCTCGTCGTCACCGTAGCCGCGCAGGATCAGCGCGGGTCGCCCTCCCCCCGCCACGAGCCGCCGCGCGATGTCCGCCGCGACCGGCGTCTTCCCCGTCCCCCCGACCGAGAGGTTCCCCACCGAGATCGCCGGCAGCGCGGTGGGACGACTCCGCAGGAACCCGGCATCGAACAGGGCGTTGCGCCCGGCGACCCCGACGCCGTACAGCCAGCCGAGCGGGGCGAGCAACGCGCGTGCACCGCGCGCCGCCAGTTCCTCCCCCTCCCACACGGCGGCCGGGTCCATTCGTTAGGTCTCGTCGGGCTGGCAGACCGACATCAGGAGCGACGTGAACCGGGGGACCTCGCCCTCCGCCTCTCGCGTGGAGGTCGCATGCACCGGGGTGGCCACGGTGGTCGTGACCGTCACCCGCGCGAACGGCTTCGGGAGGACGAACCGATCCCACGAGCGAAAGCGCCACGCCCGGTCCACGTCGACCCCGAAGGCGATCACCGGCGCCCCGGCCCGCATCGCTGCCACCAGCGCGCCCGGGGCGAAGTCCCGACGCGGGCCGCGCGGACCGTCAGGGGTCACGGCCACCTCATGCCCGGCCTCGAGCTCGCGCACCAGCTCGAGGAGCGCCCGCGCCCCGCCGCGGCTCGACGACCCGCGCACGAGGCGAAAGCCGATGGTGGCGCAGAAGCGCGCGATGATCTCGCCGTCGGCGTGGCTGCTGATCAGCGCGGTGATTCCCTGCCCTCGAAAGGCCCACAGCGCGGGCAACAGCTCCCCGTGCCAGACCACGAACACCGCACCGCGTTTCGCGGCGCGGACCTCCCGAAGCCCCTCTCCACCGCGGGTCGTCACCCGCCAGGTCATCGCCAGCAGGCGAATCAGCCCCCCACCGAGCGTCGCGGCGACCGCGACCCGCAGCCGCCGCCGCCAGCCCTCGGGGCGCCCGTCGCTCACCGCACCAGCTCCGCCGCCATTTGTGCCACGCGCTCCGCGGCCCCGGGCGTCCCCAGCATGGCGCGCACCTCGCCTAACGCTCGCTGCTGCTCCGCGCGAACCGGGCTCCCGTCCTCCAGGAGGTCCCCCAAGGTCTCGGCGATCCGCGCCGGGACCAGGTCATCCTGCACGAACTCCCTGGCGACCTCGCGCCCGGCGACGACGTTCACCAGCCCGATGTACGGGATCTTGACCAGGCGACGAGCGATCGCGTGGGTCCAGCCGCTCGTGCGATACGCCACCACCAGCGGACATCCCGCCACCGCCGCCTCCAGCGTCGTCGTCCCGCTCTTGCACAGGGCGGCGTCGGCGGCGCGCAGCACCGCGAACGACGCGCCGTGCACCTGACGATACGGACAGCGCGCCGGGTCGAGTGTCACCGTCGGCGCCGCACTCACCACGACCTCCAGCCCGGGATACCGCGCCTCGAGAAGGCGCGCCGTCGCTACGAAGTCGTCGAGATGGCGTGCGATCTCCTGCGCACGGCTCCCGGGGAACAGCGCCAGCACGCGTCGCGATTCGGCAATCCCGAGTTGGCGGCGGGCCTCCGCCTGCGTCGGAAGTGCCAGCGCCCGGTCCAGCAACGGATGCCCGACGAAGGTCGCGTCGATCCCGTGCTGCCGGAGCAACGCCTCCTCGAACGGGAGGATCACCGCCGCCTTCGTGATCAGGCGCGACAGCTTCGGGAGGCGGTTCGCCCCCCACGCCCACACCTGCGGGGTGATGTAGTACAGCACCGGGACCCCATGTCGGCGCGCGGCCTCTGCCACCTTCATGTTGAAGCCGGGATAGTCGATCGTGATGAGCAGCGCCACCTTGCCGCTGGCGAGACGTCGTTCCAGCTGCCGCAGCAACAGCCAGTGGTGCGGCACCTTGCGCAGCACCTCCACGAACCCCATCACCGCCATCTTCTCGGCGTCCTCGAGGAGCTCGACGCCGGCATTCCGCATGTTGCGCCCTCCCATGCCGACCAGCCGAAGGTCGGGGCGCAACACCGCCAGGGCCCGCGCGAGCCCGGCCGCGTGCAGATCGCCGGAGGCCTCGCCGGCGATCACCAGGACCTCACGCACGCGCGCGCTCCGGCCCACCGGCGAGCGACGTGCGCGTACGCTCGATCTCCTGCACGATGCGCATGGCCACGGCCAGGGCTTCACGGCCGTCCGCCCCCGTCACGGTCACGGGCGAGCGCCCGAGCACGGCCTCGATGAACGAGCGAAACTCGAGCCGCAACGGTTCGCCCTCAGGGGCCTCGAGCGGGATGCGCTCGACGAAGGCCTCCAGGGCCTGCGGTGCCTTGGTCAGCTCCGCCAGGTCCACGTCGCCCCGAATGCGATAGAACTCGCCGTTCCCCGCGCCCAGGTCGAGCGACAGGTAGCCCGACGGCTGGAAGATGCGCAGCTTCCGCATGCGTTCCCGCGACACGCGACTCGCCGTGACGTTGGCCACCGCCCCCGACTGAAAGGTGATGCGCGCGTTGGCGATGTCGACGAACGGGGTGAGCACGGGGATCCCGACCGCCGCGACGTCCTGCGCGCCGCTCTTCACCAACGTGAGCAGCAGGTCGATGTCGTGGATCATGAGGTCGAGCACCACCGCCACATCCGAGCCGCGCGGATTGAACGGCGCGAGCCGATCGCTCTCGAGGAAGCGCGGACGATCGACGTACGGCATCGCCGCGCGAATCGCACGGTTGAAGCGCTCGACATGTCCCGTCTGCACGAGCGCACCGCTCCGCGACGCCAGGTCGAGCAACTCGTCCGCCTCCGCGAGCGTCGCCGTCAGCGGCTTCTCGATGAGGACGTGCTTGCCGCGGGCCACGGCCTCCTTCGCCACGGCGAAGTGCGCCGGCGTAGGCACCACGATCGTCAGCGCGTCACAGGCGTCGATCAGCGACTGCGTCTCGGCGAACGATGGCACGCCGAGTTCGGACGCGACCTGCGCGGCCCGCTCGACGCGCGCCTCGTGGAAGCCCACGAACGTCACATCCTCCATCTCCCGCATGATGCGGACGTGATGGTAGCCTAACGCCCCGGCGCCGATGACGCCGACGCGCATCCTGGGCCCGGTCAAATCACCACCCCTCGGCCGGAGTCCTCGAGGAAACGCAGGAAGTGATCCACCTCGGCCATCGGCTGCAACTCCGAGCGCGCGCGCTCCATGGCCTGCGACACGTTGAGCTCCGAGCGGAAGAACAGGCGATACGCGCGCTTGAGCTCACGCACCGTCTCCTCCGAGAAGCCACTCCGCTGCAGGCCGACGCTGTTGAGCCCATACAGCTTCACCGGGTTCCCGACCGCCTTGAGGAACGGCGGGACGTCCTTCGCCACGCGCGAGCACCCACCAACGAAGGCGTGCTTGCCGATCTTCACGAACTGGTGCACGGCGACGAGGCCAGAGATGATCACCCGGTCCTCGACCGTCACGTGCCCGGCCAGCTGCGTCCCGTTGGAGATGATGACGCCATCGCCCACGTGGCAGTCATGCGCCAGGTGTACGTACGACATCAGGAAGCAGCCGCGCCCCACCGTCGTGCGATACGACTGCGACGTGCCGCGATTGATCGTCGTATACTCGCGAATCCGCGTCCCCTCGCCGATCTCGACCCAGGTCTCCTCGCCCTTGAACTTGAGATCCTGCGGGTCACCGCCGAGCACCGACCCGATGCCGACCACCACGTGCGGGGCGAGCTTCACGTTACGCTCGAGCACGGCGCGCGCTTCGATCACGCAGCCGTCACCCAGCTCGCACTGTTCGCCCACGATGGCGAACGGGCCGATCCTGACCCCCTCGCCTAACGCCGCCTGCGGCGAGACGATCGCCGTGGGATGGATGACGGTGCTCATCGGTCCCTCAGCATCGCCGCCATGTCGGCTTCCGCCACCAGCCCGCCGTCGACCTTGGCCACGCCACGCATCTGGCACACCGGCCCACGAATCTTCACGACCTCGAGCTCGAAGCGCAGCTGGTCGCCAGGACGCACCGGCTTGCGCCACTTCACGTTATCGAGCGACGTGAAGTAGACCACCTTGTCCTCGGCGTTCGTGACCGTCCCCATCAGGAGGATCCCCCCCACCTGGGCCATCGCCTCGATGATGAGCACTCCCGGCATGATCGGGTGCCCGGGAAAGTGCCCCTGAAAGAACGGCTCGTTGATCGTCACGTTCTTGATCCCCACCACTCGCTTTCCTTCCTCGTACTCGATCACGCGATCCACGAGGAGGAACGGATACCGATGGGGGAGCAGCCTCATGATCTCTTCGATTTCGATCACCTGCGTCTCCTTGCACGCCTTCTGGGTCAGTTCACGCACCAGTCGCACCGTTCCGGCATGACTGGGGCGGTGGGCCACCACACGCGCCTGCACTCGCTTCCCCGCCAGGGCGAGGTCCCCAACACAATCCATCGCCTTGTGCCGCACGAACTCGTCCGACCAGCGTAGTGCGTTGTCCACCACTCCGTCAGGGCCGAGCACGAGTGCGTTTTGCGTCGAGCCCCCCTTGATCAATCCCCGACCGCGCAGGTACTCGACCTCGTGCGCGAAGCCGAAGGTCCTCGCGTCAGCCAATTCGTCCGCGAAGCGCGACGGCGTCACCTCGTAGCGTCCCTCCTGTCGCCCCACCAGCGGGTGCGGGAAGTCGATCGAGACCTCGAGCGACAGCGCATCGGCTGGGAAGACCTCGTACCACGACTCGCCGTGCTCCACGCGAACGGGCGACGACACGCGCAGAACCTCGACCCGCCCGCCGTGCGGCGCAATCCCTGCCTCCTCCAGCGCGCGAAAGAAGGGTCCTGCGCTCCCGTCCATGATCGGCGGCTCGGGACCGTCCATTTCGATCACGAGGTCGTCCACCTGCTGCGCGGCCACCGCCGCCAGCACGTGCTCCACCGTGTGCAGCGCGCCCTCCCCCTCCCCAAGTTGCGTCCGGCGCTCCGTCTCTACCGCCACCGAGACGTGGGCGCGGACCGTGGGTGCCCCCGCCAGGTCGACGCGAACGAACCGAATCCCGCTCCCCGGCGCGGCCGGGCGGAAGGTCAGGCGGCACGGTACTCCAAGGTGCAACCCCACCCCCTCGAGCGTGACGGCGCGCGCAATGGTCTGCCGACGAGGCGCGCTCACGCGTCGCCCCCGCCCAACAGTTGCTCGAGGCGTCGCAGCATGCCGGCGAGCTTGAACGTCGCCGCCTGCGCCCGCAGCGCCTCGCGGTGGGGACGCGCCGGGTAGCCCGACCACGTCTCCCCCGCCGGCACGTCACCGAAGACCCCCGCCTGCGCGCCGATCCGCGCCCCCGCGCCGATCTGGTGATGCCCGGCGATCCCTGCCTGTCCGCCCACGACGCAGCCATCGCCTAGGTGCGTGCTGCCGGAGATCCCCGTCTGCGCCACGATCAGGCACAAGCGCCCAATCCGCACGTTGTGCGCGATCATCACGAGGTTGTCGATCTTCGTCCCCGCGCCGATCACCGTGTCATCGATGCTCCCGCGATCGATGGTCGTGTTCGCACCGATCTCCACGTCGTCGTCGATGAAACAGCGCCCCACGTGCGGGATCTTCTGGTGTCCGGCACGCGTCGACACGTAGCCGAACCCATCGTTCCCCAGCCGGGCCCCCGCGTGCACGATCACGCGCGCACCTAACGACGTCCCGGGATACGTCGTCACGTGGGGGTACAGGTGGGAGTCGTCGCCGATCGTCACGCCGTCCCCGATCACCACGTGCGCCTCGAGCTGCGCACGATCGCCGATGCGGGCCCCCTCCCCGATCACGACGTAGGCGCCCACCCACACGTCGGCGCCGATCACCGCCCCGCGCCCGATGCGCGCGGTGGGATCGATGCCGACCTTCCGGGGCGGAGGGGCAAAGAGCTGCGGCAAGACGCGCAGCATCGCCTCCTGGGGTCGCGCCACCACCACCCGCGCCGCCACCGTCCCGGCAACCGCGGCCAGCTCCGGCGAGACCAACGCCACGCTCGCCCCGCAGGTCGCGAAGAGCGGCGCGTACTTGGCGACGCCGAGGAAGGTCAACTGTCCTGTGGTCGCCCGGTCGAGCGGGGCGACACCGGATACCGACGCCTCCGCATCCCCGTGAAGGACCCCGCCAACGAGGTCCGCGATCTCGCGTGCCGTGAGCATGACAGGTGGTGACGTCGGTCGGCCTAACTCCGGAAAGCACGTTGCGGTGGCAGGGCGCGCCACGTGCGACGCCCCACCACCGCCACCGCCATCCGGTGCCGGACCGGCACGACTAGAAGGTCGGCTTCTTCGGCACGACGCCCGCCGGCTGCGCCTTCATCCCCGACGGCTTCGTCGAGTCCGGCTTCGCCGCGGTCACCGGAATCGGCTTCAGTCGCGAGACGACCTTGTCCGTCACGTTCAGCGTCGAGTCGGCCGCCACGATCACGCTCGCCTGCGTCCCGATGTCGAAGATGAAGGAGTAGCCGTCTTCCTTGCGAAGGGCATCCAGCACCTCGCGGATCTGCGCCATCATCGGCTGCACCAGCTCGTTCTGCCGCTGCTGCATCTGCACGTCGAGCAGGCGCGCGGCGTTCTCGAACGACTGCTGCTTCTCGCGAATCTCCTTCTCGCGCAGTTCGCGATTCACCGCCGTCATCTGCGCCGCCCCCTTCTGGTACGCGGACGCCATGGCCTCGAGCGTGTCCTGCATCTTCTTGATCTTGACCTGCGCGGCGTCGTACTCCTTCTGGAAGGTGCTTTCCGCCGCGGCGCGCCCCGGCGCCTTGTCGAGCACGACGCGGGAATCGATGTAGGCGAACTTCACCCCGGCCGACTGGGCCGACGCCACGCCGGCGCCAAGGGCAAGAAAGCCAACAGCCATGAGAACTGCGCGAACACGTGAGTACAACATGTGGTCTCCGGTGCGATAAGAGCGGTACTGGAAGCGCTATGGTCGAGGGGCCCTGCGTAACGCGTGCGACTGCGGGAGGTGCATGAACTGCGTGGGAGTGCGCTGCGACTAGAAGAGCTGGCCGAGCCGGAAGTGCAGCTGCCACTTCGGGGCCTTGTTGCCGTTGGCATCGAGCCGGTCGAAACCGTACGCGTAGTCCAGCCCCAGGGGACCTAGCGGCGTGACGGTCGACGCGCTGATCCCCGCGCCGCGGAACAGCCGCGTCGGGTCGAAATCGCGCGGCTTCCGCCACACGTTGCCGGCGTCGTAGAACGCCGCCAGGTACAACGCCTGGTTCACCCGCATGCCGACTTCCGCCGTGGTGCTGAAGAACGCGCGGCCGAACGATTCGCGACGGGCGTTGAAGGTGCTCGTCCCCGTCACGTACCCCGAGGGCGAGATCGAGAACTCCTCATACCCGCGAAGCCGTTCGCCGAATTGCACGCCGCCTAACGCGAACTCCTGCGAGAAGAAGAACGGCCCCGTGTCGCCGAACACCGCGCCGCTGCGGGCCGTGAGCCCGGCCACGAACTTGATCGGCTGCGAACCCGGACGCCCGCCACCCAGTTGCCCCAACGGGGCAAAGGCGCTGGCATCCGCCGTATAGCGCTGGAACGACGACGTCCCGCCGAGAATCCCGCCATTGAAGTTCGCCGCCACGTTGTACTGCGCCCCCGCCGTCGGGAACGGGAGGTCGATGCGCGTGTCGCGCGTGAGCGACGCCCCCAACGTCGAGCGGAACGACTTGTTGCCGTAATCCGATCGGAAATCGCCCAGCAACCCCTGCGTCCCGAACGTCACGTTCTCCGCCCCGTACGAGAGGAAGACGCGTGTGTACGGCGAGCGCGGCAGCGGGACACCGAATTGAAGCTGCGCTCCGGTGCGCAACGAACGCCCGAGGTCGGCGATGTAGTAACGCTGCAAGGAGCGATACACCGACAGCGTCCCCGACACCAGCGACTGCTTGATGCGCGGATCCGAGTACGAGAGGTTGAAGTCGTTGATATAGCGTCCGAACTGCCACTGCAGCGAGCCACGCTTGCACTGGCCGAACAGGTTGGGCTGGTCCAGGCCGATGAAGCCACCCACCCCGGTCCCCTGCCCCATGGACGCACCGAAGTTCACGTTGCCCGTGCGCTTCTCCTTCACCCGGAAGACGATGTCGACGTCTCCCTGGTCGTTGGCCGTGCGCGTGTCCGGCGGCGGAATCGGCGTCTCGAAGAAGCCCAGGTTCCCCAGGCTCTGCCACGAGCGGATCAGCGCCTCCTGGTTGAACACCTGCCCCGGCAGGATGACCAGCTGGTCACGGATGCAGGTTTCCTGCGTGTAGTCGTTGCCGAAGATCTCGATACGGTTGATGACGGCGGGCGTCCGCTCCTCGACCTCCCAGCGCAGGTCGACGTAGCGCGACGAGTCAGGCATCACGCGACGCTCCACCACCGGCCGCACGTTGGCGTAGATGTACCCCTCAGTCGCGTAGGCGCTCGAAATCTTCTGCTTCGCGTCTTCCCATGCTGCCTGGTCGAAGATCCCCTTCGGGGTCGGCGACCGGCGCTTCAGGAAGTCGGTCACGCGCGACATGACCGGGCGCGGCTGCTCGCCAAACGGATAGAAGCGCGCGAGGTCCTCGCTCGAGAAGTGCTTGTTCCCCGTGACCTCGAACTCGCCCACCTTGTAGCGCGGCCCCTCTTCGACCGAGAGGTCGACAAGCGCCTTGCCGCGCGCACGGTCGATCATCAACGTGTCGCGCGCGACGCGGAAATCGATGAATCCACGCTTGGCGTACAACTGCGGAATGCGCTCGGCGAGGTCACCCGCGTACTTGTCTTCGTCGAACTCCCCCTTCTTCCAGAAGAGGAACCCCTCGGGCTGCGTCTTCATCGCCCCCACGACCTCCTTGGCCTTGAGGCTGCGATTCCCCGTGAGCTTCACTCCCGACACCGCCAGGCGTCGCCCTTCGTCCACGCGGAAGAAGAGCTTGACGGCTTCATCGCCGATCTTCTGGCTGTCGGCGGTCACGCGCGCCAGGAAGTAGCCGTTCTTCTCGTACAGCGAATCGATGCGGTGCACCGCCAAGGCAACCGCCGACGGATCGAGCGGCTTGTTGTACCCCAAGTCGATTTTGTCGCGAACACTTCGCCCCGACAGCTGATCGACACCCTGCACATCCGTCTCCACGAGGAGCGGGCGCTCCTTCACCTCGATGGCGAGCACGGCAAAGTTGCGCGCATCGTCGAGGTCACAGGTGATGCCGACGCGCTCGTACTGCCCGGACTGGTACAACGCCTTGATGGCGCGTTGCACCGCCTTGTAGTTGAGCTGCGTACCGGCAAGCAACCCGGCTTCGGAGACGACGTCAGTGGTGGTGACGCGCTTGTTCCCCCGGACAGCGATGGAGTCCGGGGTGGTGCAACGTCCCTGCGTGGCGGCGTCCTGAGCGGACGCCGCACGAGAGAACAGGCCAAGCGCCAGGAGCGCTAACAGCTTCCGCGACATAGCCGGGAAATATACACAAAGGGAACGGCCGGGTTCAGTGTGAACCCGGCCGTTCTTTCGACACCCCCCGTCCCGAATGGGCTTACGCCTTCGGGGCGGAATTGCTCAGAACCTTGAAGGCGAGCTTCTGCCCGTCCTCGGCGAGGTCGACTTCGATCTCGTCGCCCTTGGCGAACTCGCCCAAGAGGATCTTCTCCGAGAGCGGATCCTCGATGTACCGCTGGATCGCCCGCTTGAGCGGCCGCGCCCCGTACTGCTCGTCGTAGCCGTTCCGGGCCAGGAAGTCCGACGCCGGATCGCTGAGCTTGAGCGTCAACTCGCCTTCCGACATCCGCTTCTGGACGTCCCGGAGCATGATCCCCACGATCTGCGCGATGTGCTCCTTCTGGAGCGGGTGGAAGACGATGACGTCGTCCAACCGGTTGAGGAACTCCGGGTTGAAGACCTGCTGGAGCTCTTCCTTGACCTTCTCCGACATGCGCTCGAAGGAGGCCTTGAAGTCCGGAGCCGTGAAGCCTAGCGACTTGTTCTTGGCGACGTCCTTGGCGCCCACGTTCGAGGTCATGATCACGACCGTGTTCTTGAAGTCGATGACCCGTCCGTAGTTGTCCGTCAGGTGCCCCTCGTCGAGGACCTGCAGGAGGATATTGAACACGTCCGGGTGCGCCTTCTCGATCTCGTCGAGGAGGACGACGCTATACGGCTTCCGTCGGACCGCCTTGGTCAGCGTCCCCGAATCCTCGTAGCCCACGTACCCCGGCGGAGCGCCGATGAGGCGCGACACCGAGAACTTCTCCATGTACTCGCTCATGTCGACCCGGATCAGGGCCGACGCGTCCGCGAACAGGAACTTGGCCAGCGAGCGCGCGAGTTCCGTCTTCCCGACGCCCGTCGGGCCGCAAAAGATGAACGAGCCGATCGGACGCTTGGGGTCCTTGAGCCCGGCGCGGCTGCGCCGGATGG
>Ga0116176_10002379_pt1 | contig 14296 bp, 8 predicted proteins | sample AD_STIC08_MetaG_FD_89803 | JGI IMG/M metagenome (GOLD analysis project Ga0116176, IMG submission 89803) | Active sludge microbial communities of municipal wastewater-treating anaerobic digesters from USA - AD_STIC08_MetaG | ecosystem: Engineered > Bioreactor > Anaerobic > Digestate | place: USA...
AACAAGGAAATCGGCGACAGCATCGCGGCGACTGTCGGCCCTGAACTCTTCGCGCAAAACTATGCCGACGTGTTCAAGGGCGATTCGCGCTGGAACGGCATCGCGTCGCCGGAAGGCGAATCCTTCCAGTGGGATGCCGCGTCCACCTACATCAAGAACCCGCCCTACTTCGATGGCATGACCATGCACGTCGGCCACATCGAAGACCTGCATGGCATGCGCGTGCTGGGGTTGTTCGGCGATTCGATCACCACCGACCACATCTCGCCAGCCGGCAACATCAAGGGCAGCTCGCCGGCGGGCCGCTTCCTGCAGGAACGCGGCGTGCAGCCGGCGGACTTCAACAGCTACGGCTCGCGTCGCGGCAACGACGACGTGATGGTGCGCGGTACCTTTGCCAACATCCGCATCAAGAACCTGATGTTCGGCGGCGAGGAAGGCGGCAACACCCTGTATTTCAGCAGCGACGCCAAGCCTGAGAAGCTGGCGATCTACGACGCAGCGATGAAGTACAAGGCCGACGGCGTGCCGCTGGTGGTGATCGCCGGCAAGGAATACGGCACCGGCTCATCGCGCGACTGGGCGGCCAAGGGCACCAACCTGCTCGGCGTGAAAGCCGTCATCGCCGAGAGCTTCGAGCGCATCCATCGCGCCAACCTGGTCGGCATGGGCGTGCTGCCGCTGCAGTTCATCGATGGCGACAACGCCATGGAACTCGGCCTGGACGGTTCGGAAACGTTCTCCATCACCGGCCTGGCCGATGGTGCGTCGAAGACCGCCACGGTGACGGCGACGAAAGCCGGCGGCAGCACGATCGCCTTCCAGGCCAGGGTGCTGTTGGCCACGCCGAAGGAAGTCGACTACTTCCGGCACGGTGGCCTGCTGCAATACGTGCTGCGGCAACTGGCGGGCAAGCAAGCGGCATGACGTTCGGTCGGGCCCGCACCCGGCCCTGACGGCGCGCCGCAGCGTCACGCGTCCACGAGCACGAGCGCCTGGCGGCTTTCGAACATGCGCGCCGTGCCATCGAGCGGATCGATGAAGCGCAGCGCCTTGGCCAGCAGTTGCAACGGCCTGCCGAAATCATCGGGCGTCCGCATCGACATCGCCGGATAGAGGCTGTCGTTGGCGATTGGCGCGCCCAGCGCGGCCATGTGCACGCGCAATTGATGCTTGCGGCCGGTGACCGGATGCAGGCCATAGCGCCATGCGTGCAGTCCCCGTTGCATCACCTCGATCCGCGTTTCGCTGTTGACGGGGCCGTCGCCCTCGCGCATCCGGAAGAACGGCTCGCCCGCGCGCAACTGCGAGCGGCGCACATGCGGCATCGCCAGCGCCGGCAATGGCGGCGCGATGGCCTCATAGGCCTTCTCCACCGCCCGCTGCTGGAACAACGCGTGATACGCCGCGCGAGACGCCGGGTTGGCCGAGAACATCACCACCCCCGCGGTTTCGCGGTCGATGCGGTGCAACGGCACCAGCGCCGGGTTGTCCAGTTGCTGCCGCAACCGTGCCAGCAACGTTTCGTCCACGAAACGCCCGGCCGGCGTCACCGGCAGGAAGTGCGGCTTGTCCGCCACCACCAGGTCGGCGTCGGCGAACAGGATCTTCGCTTCGAACGGAATCCGCGGCTCGTCGTCGACCTCGCGGAAGTAACGGACCACGGTTCCCGCCCGGTATCGCGCATCCGCCGCCAGCGCCTGTCCGTCCGCGTCCTGCACCCGTCCGCGCGCAAAGCGCTGGAGCCACGTTTCACGCGTGATCCGCGGGAACCGCGCGCATAACCCGTCGAGCAAGGTCGCCCAGGGGCCGGGCGGCAGTTGCAAGTGGCTGGGATTGATGTCGCCAGACGGGCTCATCGCGAACGCGCGCCGTCTTGAGCGCCGGACTTACAGATTGGGCGTCCAGCTGGCATTGAGCAGCTTCCACTCGCCATCGACCAGGCGCCAGCCGGACTCGACCTGGTAGACCTGGCCGCTTTCGGGAAGGAAGCCACCGGAACTGCCGGTCGCCAGCACGCTGAAGCGCGCGATCGCATCGGTGCTGCCACGCAACTCCACGCTCACCGGTCCCAGTTTGGCCGACACGGTCTTGTGGCGCAGGAACACCGCGGCGGCCAGTTGGCGGATGGCGCGGCGATCCATCCCCTCGTTGCCCACGAAATCCTCGGCGATGAGGTCTTCCACGTCGCCGGCATCGCGCGCATCGATGGCGGCCTGCATGGCCTCGACCTGCTGGCGCACCGCCTGCTCGGGATCGTCCTTGGCGCATGCGACCAGCCACAGGCAGGCAGTCATGGCGAGGGCGGTCGCGATGCGCTGGAACCCGCGGAATTGCTGCATTGCGGCATTGCTCCGATGCGAACGAATCGCCTTGTCAATGATTGGAGCCTATGCTGGAATCGACCGCAATCCATACGCCGGCGAATATGACGGCGTTCACTCGCAGGGGAATCGTGCATGAGTTCCGAACGTCCTTGGTTGGCCCACTACCCCGCTGGCGTGCCCGCCGAAATCGACCTGGACGAGTTCGCGTCGATCAATGACATCTTCGATTCCGCCGTGCAGAAGTACCGCGACAAGACCGCGTTCATCAGCATGGGCAAGTCGATCACCTATGGCGAACTGGAACGCCTGAGCCGGGATTTCGCCGGTTACCTGCTGGGCGAGCTGAAGCTCAAGAAGGGCGATCGCGTGGCGATCATGATGCCCAACTGCCTGCAGTACCCGGTCGCGATCCTGGGCGTGCTGCGCGCCGGGCTGACCGTGGTCAACACCAACCCGATGTACACCGCACGCGAGCTCAAGCACCAGTTGGTGGACTCCGGCGCCAGCGTGCTGGTGGTGATGGACAACTTCGGCAACGTGGCCCAGGAGGTCCTGGCACAGGTTCCCGGTGTGCGCGCGGTGACCACCGGCCTCGGCGACATGCTCGGCTTCCCGAAGGGCCTGATCGTCAACTTCGTGCTCAAGCACGTGAAGAAGATGGTGCCGGATTTCGATATCCCCGGCGCCGTGCGTTTCCGCGACACCCTCACCCTGGGCCGCATGCACCAGTTGCCGGTGATCCGCAACACGCCCGAGGACCTGGCCTTCCTGCAGTACACCGGCGGCACCACCGGCGTGTCCAAGGGCGCGATGCTGACCCATCGCAACCTAGTGGCCAACATGCAGCAGGCGGCATCGTGGGTGGGCACCAACGTCAAGCTGGGCGAGGAACTCATCGTCACCGCGCTGCCGCTGTACCACATCTTCGCGCTGACCTCGAACTGCCTGGTGTTCATGAAGTTCGGCGCAGCCAACCTGCTGATCACCAATCCGCGCGACATGCCGGGCTTCGTGAAGGAGATCAAGTCGGTGCGGTTCACCGCGATCACCGGCGTCAACACCCTGTTCAACGGCCTGCTCAACACGCCCGGCTTCGACCAGGTCGACTTCTCGCGCCTGCACCTCACCCTGGGCGGCGGCATGGCCGTGCAACGCGCGGTGGCCGACAAGTGGAAGCAGGTCACCGGCGTGACCCTTGCCGAGGCCTATGGCCTGACCGAGACCTCACCCGCGGTGTGCATCAACCCGCTCGACCTGCGCGCCTACAACGGCTCGATCGGACTGCCGGTACCGTCCACCCACGTCTGCATCAAGGATGACGATGGGAACGTGCTGCCGATGGGCGAAGTCGGCGAGCTTTGCGTCAAGGGCCCGCAGGTCATGAAGGGCTACTGGCAGCGCCAGGAGGAAACCGACAAGGTCATGGATGCCAACGGGTGGCTGCATACCGGCGACATGGCGCGAATGGACGAGCAGGGGTACTTCTACATCGTCGATCGCAAGAAGGACATGATCCTGGTGTCCGGCTTCAACGTGTATCCGAACGAAGTCGAGGACGTGATCGCGATGATGCCGGCGGTGCTGGAAGTGGCCGCGATCGGCGTGCCAGACGACAAGTCCGGCGAGGCGGTGAAGGTATTCGTGGTGAAGAAGGATCCCGCACTGACCGCCGATGCGGTGAAGGCGTTCTGCCGCGAAAACCTCACCGGTTACAAGCAGCCGCGGTTCGTCGAGTTCCGCGACGAGCTGCCGAAGAGCAATGTCGGCAAGATCCTGCGCAAGGAACTGCGCTCGCCCAGCGCGAGCTGACACAAGCCGCCCGCCGTCACGAATCGGAGCCCCGGTGCCACGCCCGGGGCTTTTTTTGTTGCACTTCGACGTTTTTCGGCGCATAGAGGCCGGACGGGTCAACTCTTGACATTCCCCCTGCCCCGCCGGCTGGCCCGGGCCGACGGCAACCGTCCGGAGCGATCATGGCCATCCTGGAAAAACTCACCCCCGTTTCCCGTTACTCCGCCCTGCGCGTCGTCGAGAGCGCCGACGGCACCCATTGGTGCCACATGCACGCCGACCTGGTGGACAACCCCGGCCGCGCCTGTTTCAAGCCGAACCTGGTCAACGAGATCATCCAGTACCAGTGGACGCTCGGCGACCGGATGCGCCGCACGCGCGGCAACGAGGCCGGCACCCTCCAGCACGTGGTGCTGGCGTCCGATTGCGATGCCTTCAACCTGGGCGGCGACCTGGAATATTTCTGCGATTCGATCCGCCGGCAGGACCGCCACGCGCTGCTGACCTACGCGCGCCAGTGCGTGCGCGGCGTACATGCCTTCCACACCGGGCTGGATGCGGGCGCGCACAGCATCGCGCTGGTCCAGGGCGACGCGCTGGGCGGTGGATTCGAGGCCGCGTTGAGCTGCCATACCATCGTCGCCGAGGAAGGCGTGGGCATGGGCCTGCCTGAGGTCCTGTTCGACCTGTTCCCGGGCATGGGTGCGTACTCGTTCCTGTGCAAGCGCATCGCCCCGCACCAGGCGGAGAAGCTGATGCTCTCGGGCCAGATCCATTCCAGCGAAGAGCTCTTCAAGATGGGCCTGGTCGACGTGCTGGTGCCGCGTGGCCAGGGCGTGCAGGCCGTCGAGGACGTGATCCGGGCCAATCGCCGCATCCCGCATGCGCGCGCGGCGATGCACCGCGTGCGGGCGATGGCGCAGCCGGTCACCCTGGAAGAGATGATGGCGATCACCGAAGTCTGGGTGGACACAGCCCTGCAACTCGGCGAGAAGTCGCTGCGCACGATGGAGCGGCTGGTGCGCGCGCAGTACAAGCGCCACGGCCACCTGGATGCCGCCACCGCCTGATCGCTACTGACTGTCCTCGCGCGCGGGATGCCAGTTCCCGCGCGCCGCCAGCGCCAGTTCACCACGGCGCAGGCGCTCGCCCAGCGTGTCGCAGTGCCGGCGCCAGTCGCGCGCCAGTTCGAAGCCGGTCATCCGCATGACTTGCCCGGCAAGGGCGGCAAGTTGCAACAGGCCCAGGTTGCCGGCCACGCCCTTCATCGCATGCGCCTGCTCGTGGACTTGTTCCCAGTCGGCTGCTTCACCCGACCGGCGCATCCGCGTCAGGATCATCCTGGCATCCGCCACGCACTGGCCGATGAAATTGGCCTCGAACGCAGGGCCCATGCCGATCGCCAGGAACTCGTCCAGCACCGAGGCATCCAGGATGTCGTCGTTGTTCGCAGCCACGTTGTCGCGCGGGATGTCCACTGGTGTTCCAATCGATCCGCCCAATGCGATCTCGGCGATCCCGTCCAGCAGTTTCGCCACCGCGAACGGCTTGGCGATGAAGGCGCGCGCGCCGGCGTCCTTGCAGGCTTGGACCGCTTCCGGGGTCGCATCGGCGCTGAGCACCACCACCGGCGTCCGTGCCTGCCCACCCGCCTCCATGACCCGCAGCTGGCGCAGCATGTCGATCCCGCTCAGCGACGGCATGTGCAGGTCGACCACGGCCAGTTCGAAGTCGCCGACCGCCAGCGCATCCAGTGCTTCCTCGCCGTCCTCCACCGCCATCACCCGGTGCCCTGCCTTCTGCAACACCCCCTGCAGCACCATCCGGTTGGCGGCATGGTCGTCGGCGATCAGGACGCGCATCGGCTTGACCCGTGCGCGATGGCGCAGGAAGGGATCGGCGAAGGCAATGACGTTGCCGCCCTCGCCCTGGACTGGCGCGGGGACCAGCGTTGCCGGCTCCCGTACAGGCACCGCCGGTGCCGCATCCACCCCCTGCAACTCGAACGGCAATTCCACCCAGAAGCGACTGCCGATGTTCTCGCTGCTCTCGAATCCGATCGCGCCGCCCATCGCCTCGGTCAGGCCCTTGGCGATGGTGGTGCCAAGGCCGGTGCCGGCATGCCGGCGCGACAGGCTGTTGTCGGCCTGTTCGAAGGCCTCGAACAACTTGGCCCGTGCCGATGCCGGGATGCCGATGCCGGTATCCGACACGGTGAACCGCAGGCGCTGGCGGCCGTCGACCGCGGGGCTCGCCGCTTCGATGGCCAGGCGTACCTCGCCGGACGGTGTGAACTTGAGTGCGTTGCTGAGCAGGTTGACCAGCACCTGGCGCAGATGGCCTTCATCGCCGCGCAAGGCGACTGGCACGTCGGGCGCGACCGCCACCACGTAGTCGAGATGGCGCGCGCGCGCATCGGGACGCAACAGCAGGTCGATCTGCTCGACCAGCTCGCGCAGGTCGAATGCCTCCAGCTTCAGCTTGAGCTTGCCGGCCTCGATCGCGGAGATGTCCAGCACGTCCTCGACCAGCGACAGCAACGAGCGCGTCGCAGCCTGGATGGTTTCAAGGTAACCGCGTTGCTCGTTGTCCAGGCGCGTGCTGGCCAGCAGTTCGGACGTGCCCGACAACCCGTTCAAGGGCGTGCGGAACTCGTGGCTCATGTTGGCCAGGAATCGGCTCTTGGCCTGGTTCGCGCGGCGTGCATCCTCGATCGCGGCGGTCAACGCCTTGAGCAGCGAGGCGAAGTACAGCGGCACCGCCACCAGGCCCATCAGCAGGCCCCACGACAGGTACGGGTTTTCCTGCCAGTACGGCGTGGCCTGCATCATCGCGCCGAAGGACAGGCCGGCCAGGGCGGTGGCGCGGAACAGGTAGCCCGGCCCGTAGCGCATGCCATTGCCGATGGTCACCCAGAGGAACACCGCGTACAGCGGCGCGGCGGTCTCGCCCTGCAGGTGCATGACCCCGCCCATCGCGGCGTAGTCGGCCAGCATGCCGATCCAGCGCCGCAGGTCCGATGGTCCCGGCGAGGCCACGATGGCCGCCAGCAGGACCACCGACAGCAGCCACTCGCCGAGCAGGATCCACCAGGTCAGGAACAGGGCGCGATTGCCATCGCCGCCGCTGACCTCCCAGCCCAGGTAGGCCGCGAAGAGTGTGGTGATGACGATGCGGACGAAGACCTGCGCGTGCTCGCTGTCCTGGCGGCCGCGCAGGCGGGACAGCATCCGGCGCGCGGCCCCGTCCATGGGTCAGTGGATGCCCGGCTGCGGCACCACTTGCGAATAGCGCTCGCAGATGTCGTGCAGGCGCGGCAGGTTGTCCAGCAACGCCCGCACGCAAACGGGATCGAGCATCTTGCCGCTCTGTCCCTCGATGAACTCGAGCGCGCGCTCGATCGGCCACGCGTCCTTGTAGGGCCGCCGCGAAATCAGCGCATCGAAGACGTCCGCGACGGTGACCACGCGCGCCTCGATCGGGATCTCCTCGCCCGCCAGTCCCAGCGGGTAACCGGTGCCGTCGTAGCGCTCGTGGTGGTGCAACGCGATCTTGGCGCCCACCTGGATGAAGCGGTTCTGGCTGTCCTGCAGCAGCTGGTAGCCGATGCTCGGATGTTCCTGCATGCGCCGGCGCTCGGCATCGTCCAGCGGGCCGGGCTTCATCAGCACCGAGTCCGGGATCGCGATCTTGCCGATGTCATGCAGCGGAGCGGCCAGTTCGATGGTGCGCGCCTGTTCTTCCGGCAGGCCGATCGCTTCCGCGACCAGGCCGGCCACGTGGGCCATGCGTTCCAGGTAGGCGCTGGTGCCGGCATCACGGAACTCGATCGCGCGGGCCAGCCGCGACAGGGTCTCGCGCTCGCGCTCCTCGACTTCGTGCATGCTCGCCAGCAGGCGTTGCTCCAGCGACAGCGCACGCTGTTTCACCGACTCCGACTGCTGGCGCAGCTGCAACAGGTTGCGGCACCGCGCCCGCAGTTCGCGCGGGCGGATCGGCTTGACCAGGAAATCGATCACACCGGCATCCAGCGCGGCCTGGCGAACCGGCTCGTCGCCGACCACGGTGACCAGCACGATCGGCACGTCGCGGTTGCGCAGCGGCCTGCGGAAGGCCTTCGCCAGCTCCAGCCCGTCCATGCCGGGCATGCGGTAGTCCAGCAGAAGCAGGTCGGGGCGGTTCTCGTTGCACCACTCCAGCGCCGCATCGGGCTCGCCGAAATCGTGTACGTCGAGCTGCGGCCCGATGTCCTGCACGATGTGCCGCAGCATCGTCCGTGCGGAAGGCTGGTCGTCGACGATGACTATGTCCATGCGCCGCTCCTGTCACGGGGGAATGAGGGGATTACGCGGTCACGGCATCCTCTGCGCAATGCAGGGCACTTGGCAAGGGGATCCCGCGGAGGGTGACGCACTGCGTCACACCCCGATACCGAAAGTGACAACGCGGCCAACCGGCGCCGCAGGCCAGCCATCCCCATCAGCCCGTTGCATGCTCCGGGCGCATGTACGGGAACAGCAGCACGTCCCGGATCGAGGACGACCCGGTGAGCAACATCACCAGCCGGTCGATGCCTACGCCAAGGCCGCCCGTCGGCGGCAGGCCGACCTCGAGCGCGCGGATGTAGTCGGCATCGAAATGCATGGCCTCGTCGTCGCCGCTGTCCTTGGCCTCGACCTGGGCGCGGAAACGCGCGGCTTGGTCCTCCGGGTCATTGAGCTCGGAGAAGCCGTTCGCCAGTTCCTTGCCGCCGATGAACAACTCGAAGCGATCGGTGATGCCGGGCTCGCTGTCGGATTCCCGCGCCAACGGGCTGACTTCAACCGGGTAGTGGGTGATGAAAGTCGGTTGCACCAGGCCCGCTTCGACGGTCTTCTCGAAGATCTCCAGCAGCAACTTGCCCCAGCCATAGCCGGCCTTCACGTGCACGCCCAGGCGCGCGCAATGCGCGGCCAACGCGTCGCGGTCACGGCAGTCGGCGACCGAGATCTCCGGGTTGAGTTCGCGCACCGCTTCTTCCAGCTTCCAGCGTCGGAACGCCGGGGCGACGTCGATGCGGTTGCCGTCCCACTCGAACACGGTCGTGGCCATCGCTTCGCGCGCGACATCGCGGATCATGCCTTCGGTGAGGTCCATCACCTCGATGTACGTGGCGTAGGCCTCGTACAACTCGAGCATGGTGAATTCCGGGTTGTGGCGGGTACTGACGCCTTCGTTGCGGAAGTTGCGGTTGATTTCGTAGACGCGTTCCAGCCCGCCCACGGTCAGGCGCTTGAGGTAGAGCTCCGGCGCCACGCGCAGGAACAGGTCGAGGTCCAGCGCGTTGTGGTGGGTGGTGAACGGCTTGGCGGTGGCGCCGCCGACGATGTAATGCATCATCGGCGTCTCCACTTCGAGGAAGCGCCGCGCATCCAGCCAGCGACGGATCGCCGCGACGATCCGCGAGCGCGCGATGAACACGTCGCGCGCCTCGGGATTGACGATCAAATCGACGTAGCGCTGGCGATAGCGCTGCTCGACGTCGGCCAGGCCATGGAACTTGTCCGGCAGCGGCCGCAGCGACTTCACCAGCAGGCGCAGGGCATCGACCTTCACCGACAACTCGCCGGTGCGGGTGCGGGTCACGCCACCCTCGACCGCGACGATGTCGCCGATGTCCCAGCCCTTGAAGGCGTCGTAGGCCTCGCCCAGCGCGGTCGATTGCAGGAACAACTGGATGCGGCCGCTCATGTCCTGCAGGGTGGCGAACGCGGCCTTGCCCATCACCCGCTTGGCCAGCAGGCGCCCGGCGATGGCGACGCGGCGCCCGGTCGCTTCCAGCGCCTCCGCGGTCCACGCCTCCACGTCGGCGTAGTCGGCCTGCAGGTCGCCTGCGAAGTCCGCGCGACGCGCATCGTTCGGGAACGCGATGCCCTGCGTGCGCAGCGCGGCAAGCTTGCCGCGGCGCTCGGCGATCAGGTGGTTTTCGTCGGTTTGCGGCGTCTGGGTTTCGTCGGTCATGGAGGCGTGCCGTATGGGATCCGGGGGGCGATGCGGAAGGTGGATGCGGTCAGGCCGCATCGACCCGTTTCGACCCAGCCTCCAGCCCCGACTTCAGGCTCGCTTCCACGAATTCGTCGAGGTCGCCGTCCAGCACTTTCTGGGTGTCGCTGCGCTCCACGCCGGTGCGCAGGTCCTTGATCCGGCTCTGGTCCAGCACGTAGTTGCGGATCTGGCTGCCCCAGCCGATGTCGGACTTGGTCGCTTCCAGCGCGTCCTTCTCGGCGTTGCGCTTCTGGACCTCGAGTTCGTACAGCTTGGCCGCCAGCATCTTCATCGCAGTATCGCGGTTCTGGTGCTGGCTGCGGCCGTTCTGGCAGGCCACGACCGTGTTGGTCGGGATGTGGGTGATGCGCACCGCCGACTCGGTCTTGTTGACGTGCTGGCCACCGGCGCCGGAGCTGCGATACACATCGGTGCGCAGGTCGGCCGGATTGATGTCGATCTCGATGTCGTCATCGACTTCCGGCGACACGAATACGCTGGTGAAACTGGTGTGGCGGCGGTTGTCGGAGTCGAACGGCGACTTGCGCACCAGCCGGTGCACGCCGATCTCGGTCTTCAGCCAGCCGTAGGCGTATTCGCCCTCGACCCGGAACGTCGCCGACTTGATGCCGGCCACGTCGCCGCCGCTGACTTCCATCAGCTCGGTCTTCCAGCCCCGGTTCTCGGCCCAACGCAGGTACATGCGCAGCAGGATCTCGGCCCAGTCCTGCGCTTCGGTACCGCCTGCACCGGCCTGGATGTCGACGAAGGCGTTCGCCGAATCCATCTTGCCGGAGAACATGCGCTGGAATTCCAGCTGGTCCACGCCCTTCTCGAAGCGGTCCACGTCGGCGACCACCGCCAGCGCGGTTTCCTCGTCGTCCTCCATCTCGGCCAGTTCGAGCAGTTCGCCCGCCCCGCCCAACCCGTCCTTCAGGTCGCGGATGCCGTTGACGGTCTTGTCCAGCATGGAACGCTCCCTGCCCAGCGCCTGCGCGCGTTCGGGGTCGTTCCAGATGTCCGGGTTTTCCAGTTCGCGTTCGACTTCTTCCAGGCGTTCACGCTTGGCGTCGTAGTCAAAGATACCCCCGGAGCGCATCGAGCCGACCGGTCAGGTCGGCGATGCGGGCTCGGATGGGATTGAGCTCGATCATTGGCATTCCCTGCAGGCGCAGGCGGCGGAAAAATGGCCGTGAATCATAGCAGCCGGGCGACCTGGCCCGGCTGCTGCCCGCTCATCGGACTTCGAATTCGCCGACCAGCACGGACTCATCCTTGCCGGACAGCCGCAAGGTGACGGCCTGGTCGCGCTGCTGGCGCGTTCCCCAGCCCGTGCTGAGCCTGAGCGACAGGGTGGTGGCTCCGGTCACCACCTGCTGGCGGTCGCCGAAGTAGTGCGCCTCCACCCGGTACTTGCCCGGCTTGGCATCGCGCAGCACGAATTCTTCCGGGCCGTAGCCGCCGGTGAAATCGTCCGAGATCAACCCGCCCTGGTAGGTCAGCGTATTGCCGTAGAAGCACTTCTCGCCGTTCGGGTCGGTCACCCACAGGTCCATGTCGCTGTTGTCGCTGTCCCACGACAGCGCGACGCGCAGGTCCAGCGGCAGGTTGCGCAGCAGGCGCGGGTCGATGAAGCCGGTCTCCAGCGGCGCGGGCGCAGTGGCGACGATCTGGTTGAGTTCGTTCAATGCGACCAGTTCGATCTCCGCGAAGCGGCCATCCCACTCGCGGGTGGCAACGTCATACAGATGGCGGATCGCCTCCTGCCGCTCGCCATCGGCCGCCAGCGCCAGCGCGAGGTCGCGATGGCTCTGCGGTTCCTCATCAGCCATCTCCAGCACCTGGCGGAAGACCTGTACCGCGAGCGGATACGCCTTGGCCTGCATCAACCGGTAGCCCAGCACGCGCAGGACGTGGCGGTTCTCCAGTTCCAGCTCGGCGAGGTTGGACAACACGCGCAGGGCTTCGTCGCGGCGCTCGCGTTGCAGCAGCAGGTCGGCGACGTCCAGGTAGAACGCGGTGCTGGCGGCATGGCTGTCGCGTTCGTCGAGGTACAGCGGATAGAGCTGGTCGGCAGGTGCGGCACGCAGGCGGCGGGCATACGGCGAGTCCGGTTCCCAGGGTTGCAGGCGGATGGTGGCCTGGACATTCCCGGCAATGCGGGTGCTCTCGTCGGACGAAACATCGATTGCATGGATGGCACCGGATTCTGCGACGGTGACGGTATCGAGTGTCGTGGCATCCGCAGCCGGCGCTTCGGCGATCGGCGCGGGCGGTGGCGCCATGGAAGCCGCCGCATTCCGTCCAAGGACCGTCGATCCGGTCACCGTCACGGTGTCCAGCGTGCCGGCGCCGGCCTCGGCCTTCCTGGGTTGTGCGACAGCGCGCGCGCCCTTGGGAAACGCGCGCTCCCACCAGGCGACGCGACCCGCGAATTCCGTGGCCAATGCGTCGAGCTGCTCGCTGCGCGAGGCCTCGCGCTCGCGGTGTTGCTGGCTCCGGATCGTTACCACCTGCGCCTGCAATGCCGGCGGCGCCGGGATGTCGTAGCGGACGTAGTCGGCCGGATCGTCCAGTACCAGCAGCGACGTGCCCGCCGTGACCAGCGAAAATTCCGTGCCCAATCGCGTGATCGCGGCCCGGTTGCGTTCGGGCTCCCCGGACAACCGCGCGACTGACCACGCGGCCCACGCCTGCGGGACTTGCGCATGGGCGATACCGGCACTCGCCACCGGCACCTCGATGCGGCGACGCCCGTTGGCATCTTCGACGCTGGCGATGATCCGGCCCTTGGGTTCACGCAGGCGCCCGGCCACGCGCAGGATGTCGCCGTCGACCCAGCGCGACTGCGCCACCAGTTGATCGACACCCTCGCCTTCCAGCGCGACCAGATGCGTGCCATCCACCAACAGCGCCCGGGCCGCGGCGTCGATCCCGGCACGTCCCTGCCATGCCACCAGGCGGCCATCTCGTGCTTCTGCGATTGCCGCAAGGCGGGTGGCATCGGCGGCGGTGCTCGCCAACGCGTACAGGCGCTGGCCCGCCTGGATCGTCGGTATCGCTTGCGTGCCGTAGTTCTGCAGGCCATCGCTGACCAGCAGGTATTCGCCGATCCCGGGAGTGGGACGCCAATCGGCGAGGTCGGTGGCGCCGTCGTAGATCACCGCCGACAACGCCTTGCGAAGCTCGCTCCAGTCGCCGCCGCGCACCGGGAACGACCCGGCCTCCGTGCCGCGATCGCGAAGCACGCGGAGCCGGACGCGGCCATCGCCCATCGCCTTGAAATAGCGATCCAGCAGTTCCAGCTCCCCGGCAATGTCGCGCTTGCGACCGGACGCCGATGCATCCCAAAGCAACCCGACGTGCTTGGGGATGATGCGCGGTTTCGACGTGGCCGCGACCGGCATTTCGGCCAACACGTAATGCGCATCGCCCTGCACGCCGACGTATGCACGCACCGATGTCGATGTCGGGAAACGCAGGGAAAGGCCGGCTACCGAGCCAGCATCGCCACGCTGCAATTCGGTGCGCTGGCCATCGCCATCGCGACGCCATCGCGGGCGCGAGAAGGTGCCGTCGAGGATCGGCGCTTTCTCCGCGTCCTGCACGCGCAAGGACACCGCAGAGGCCGCCGACAGCAGTCCAGCGGGCAAGGCCAGCCGCCACTCGTCGCCATCGCGGCGCATCGGTTCGTCCAGCACCAGTCGCACCTGTCGCGTGCCACGCGCCGGCAGCGGATACACGCGCAGGCGGAAATGATTGCCGGCGGTCTGCTCCAGCAGCGCAGGGTCGACATTGCGGCGCTCGATGCTCTCGAACACCTGCCTGCCCTGCTGCTTGGGCACCGGTACCGCATCGCGCATCACGCCGCCGACATCCAGCGCGAACGCCGTCACCTGCTGGCCCGGCTGCAACGGGAATTGCAGGGTGCCTTCCAGGATCCGGGCGTTCGGATTGCGCAGGGTGAGCACTACGCTGGTGCGGGCGAGGCCGCCTGCGGTGCCGACCTCGACCTCCGCCCGTTCCAGAGTCACCGGCGTCTCCGCACCCGGGACCTCGATCCATGCCGGGATCACGGGTTGCGGCTGCGGCCGCACGTGCTGCGCGGGGCTGTCGAGGGTGATGCCGATGGCGGCGACACCGGCGGCGAGGGT
>Ga0116176_10002382_pt1 | contig 14288 bp, 15 predicted proteins | sample AD_STIC08_MetaG_FD_89803 | JGI IMG/M metagenome (GOLD analysis project Ga0116176, IMG submission 89803) | Active sludge microbial communities of municipal wastewater-treating anaerobic digesters from USA - AD_STIC08_MetaG | ecosystem: Engineered > Bioreactor > Anaerobic > Digestate | place: USA...
ACGCCCAGCGTGGCCGGGCGCCCGTCGGCCAGCTGCAGCGACAGCGTGCCCCCCGACGGCCCGGCCAGCACGCGGCGCAGCCAGGCCATGCCGGCACTGCCCAGCTGCGCGCGCAGCTGCTCGACCGGCATGCCGGCCTCGCACGGCGCCAGGCGCAGCGCGGCGGTGTTGGCGAACACGACGCGCGAGCTCCGGTCGAGCACGACCACCGCCTCGGACAGCGAGTCGAAGAACTCCCGCCAGCCGACCATCGAGGGCCAGGCCGCAGACGCGACGGGCGAGTTCATCGCCGCGCTCCCGGTCCGGGGCGCCGCGCTCGACTCACTCGAGCTGCGACGCGGCGGTCAGCGCCCGCAGCTGCGCCCGGTTGATCTCGGCCACGCTCATCAGCGAGGTCTCGGCCGCCTCGCGGAAGTCGAACAGCGACTCGGCCTCGATCGCCTTCACCAGGTTCACGTAGGGCTGGTAGGGGCCGCTGCCGTCGACCAGCGCCTGGCGCACGCGCTCGGGCACCGGGATGGTGTCGAGCAGCTGCGCGAACGGCTGCCGGAACATGCGGTCGAGCAGCGAGAACACGCCGCAGATGAACATCTCGTTGCGCATCTCCTCGTCGCCGTTCGAGCGCACCAGCTCCTCGAGCAGCAGGCCGCGGCGCACCGCCGCGAACATCACCGGCTTGAGGTTCACGTCGCGGCTCGCGGTCGACAGCAGCAGCGCCAGCCAGCGCTTCAGGCGCTTGTAGCCGAGCATCATGATCGCGTGCCGGAACGAGCTGATCTCGACGCGCAGGCCGAAGGCCGGCGAGTTGATGTAGCGCATCAGGCGGAAGGCCAGCGCCGGGTCGCGCTTGAGCGTGGCCTCGATCTTGTCGATGTCTTCCTCGCGGTCGACGCGGTTGATCAGCTCGACGATCACCTGCAGGTCGGCCTGGCCGGCCTTGGCCTGGGGTGCGGCCGTGGTGACGACCTCGTCGATCGGCCAGCCCAGCACCGCATGGGCCCCCCGGGCGAAGGCGCCCTCCATGTCGGCCACCGAGCGCACGCCCGACTGGATGAAGCCGATGTTGCGCGTCACGCCGGCCGGCGTGGCCGCGCCTTCGTTCAGGCGCCGGTCGTCGGCCAGGTCGATGATCGAGTACTTGAAGCACGGCAGCACCTCGCGCGGCAGCTCCTTCAGCGGCCGGCCCTTGATCAGCAGTTCGTTGCCGGCCGCGTGCAGTGCGACGATGGCCTGCGCGTTGGCCTCGTCGCAGGCCATGAAGGCCGGCACCTCGATCATGATGTTGGTCGAGGGCTGCGCCACGAGCAGGTCCTGCAGCAGCGACTCGCTGGCCACGTTGAGCGAGACGCGCCCGCCGTTGGCCGGCCAGACCCCGCCCACCGCGTGCAGCAGCTGCCCGACGTCGAGCATCGCGTCGGGCCGCAGCGGGAACACCGTCAGCCGCGTGGCCGAGACCGCCCGCTGGCGGTCGATGAACGGTGAATAGCCCAGGGCGACCTGGCCCAGGATCGCGATGTCGAGCACGTCCTACTCCCTGTGAACTGCCGCACCGGCATCGGCCGGCGCGCCGGTGGTCCGGCGGCTTCAGCCGTTGAGATACTGGAACAGCGACAGGCGCTGCACCATCGAATACGACTTCAGCGCGGCATCGTAGCCGGTTTGCCGCGTCTGGAAGTCCGAGATCGCCTGCACCATGTCCAGGTCCTCCGCGACCGAGCGCTCGGCCTGTCCGGCGACCTTCTGCTCGGCCAGGCGCGCGTTCTCGGCGTCGATGCGGTTGAGCACCTCGCCGGCCTCGGAGCGGGCCGCCTGCATCGTGCCCAGCACCGAATCGAGGTTGCGCAGGTTCTGCGCGTTCGACTGGGCGATCTGCGCGCCGGTGCGCGACGGCGTGGCGAGCTCGGCGACGGCCCGGTCGAGCGCGTCGAAGACCGTCAGCGTCGACGCCGAGGGCACGATCTCGAAGCTGTCGCCCTGGGCCGGCGCGCCGCTGATGCTGAAGTTCATGCCGTCGACCTCGATCGCCTGGCCGGCGGTGTACGGCGCCGCGGTCACGGCCGTGGCGGCGCCGTCCTTGAGCACGGCATAGGTCGTGGCGCCGGCGGCGTCGACGCTGAACTGCAGCGTGTAGGTCGAGTCGGTCAGCGCCGACGGGTCGGTGACGCGGCCGCCATCGATCCAGGCCGTGGTCGACGACACCGCGCGGGTCTCGAAGAAGCCGTTGCCGCTGCGTGCCCGCATCCAGGTCGCCTGGCCGTCGGTGGTCAGCGGCAGGGCGGTCGACGGCTCGGTCTGCAGCTGCCCGCCGGTGGCACGGAACTGCACGCCCCCGGGCGCGTCGACGAAGGGCGGCTCGGTGGCCGACTGCCCGCCGAAGACGTAGCCGCCGGCACCGTCGCCGCGGTTGGCGACCTTGAGCAGCTGCTCGCGGATGCCGCGCAGGCGCTCGGCCAGGCCCTGCCGCTCGGCGTCGCTGTAGCCGGCATTGCCGGCGGCGACGAGCAGCTCGCGCGCGTCCTGCATCAGCTCGGTGGCGTCGGCGATCGTGCCCTCGGCCTGCTCCATCGCACTGCGGCTGGCCTCGACGGCGCGCTCGCTGGTCTGGGTGCGCATCACGCGCGCCAGCGCACGCTCGGCGCGCGCCGCGGCGGCCGGGTCGTCGCTGGCCTTCGAGACGCGCTTGCCGCTGGTCAGGCGCTCCTGCGCCTCGCTGAGCTCGGTCTGGCGACGCGTCAGGGTGGTGAGGCCCGACTCGTAGGCGTTGGCAGTGCTGATGCGCATGGTGCGGGTCCTCGGGGCGGGGGTCAGCGGCCGGCGGTCTGCAGCAGCGTGTCGAAGATCGACTGCGCGATCTGCAGCATCTTGGCCGCGGCCTGGTAGCTCTGCTGGAACTGGATCAGCCGGGCGGCCTCCTCGTCGAGGTTCACGCCCGACGTGGCGGCCTGCGCCTGTTTCGCGTCGGCGGCCATCGCCGCCGACTGCTCGGCCGACAGGCGCGCGGTCTGCACGCGCACGCCGACGTCGGCGAGCACGCCGGCATAGGCGTCGGTGATCGTGTCGCCGGGCACGGTGCTGCCGTCGGCGAGCGTGCGCGCACCGACGATGCCCAGGTCGCGCAGCGCCATCAGCGCGTTCGCGTTGCCGTTGTTGCCGGCCGGCGACTCGGTGCGCGCAACGACGATCGTGTCGCCGGTGCTCGAGGCGCCCGGCCCCTTGGGCACGCCGGCGAGCTGCAGCTCCCAGCCGTTGAGCTCGATCGGACGGCCCGCCGTCCAGGTGCCGGTGCCGCTGGTCGTGGGCAGCGCGCCGGTGCTGTCGACCAGCGTCCAGGCGTAGCCGCCGGCGTCGTCGGTGAAGGTCAGCGTGGCCACGAGGTTCGGGTTCAGCGAGACGTCGGCGGCGCGCAGCGCGGCCACGCTGGCCGTGCCCTGGTTGTCGACGCCCACCGTGCCGGTCACCGGCGAGGCGGCGGCCAGGCCGCGCGGGTCGCCGAGCACCAGGTTCATGTTGCGCGCCGCGCCGCCCACCGGCTGCAGCAGGAAGCGGTCGCCCGCCACCGGCAGCGGCGACTTCACGTCGATCCGGAAGCCGTCGACCATGTCGCCGTCCGACACCGTCATCGTCATGCCGTCCGATTGCCGCGTGAGCTGGAAGGTGCCCGCGGGCAGCGAGGGATCGGCGACGAGCTCGTAGTCGCTGGCCACGAGCTCGCTGGCGTTCAGCACGGTCATCGACACCGTCGGCACGCGCACGCCGCTGGCGTCGAAGGTCGAGGCGACCGGCACGCCGTTGATCGCCGCGTTCGCCGACGACGGCGCCACCCGCGGGGTGCCCACCGAGAACAGCGGCGCGCCGCTTCCGGCGGGCTGGCGCAGGTCCAGGCCGAGCGCCTGCTGCTCGTTGACGCGGCCCGAGATCGCCGAAGCCATCTGGCCGATCAGGTTGCGCGCATCGACGAGGTCGTGGTTCTGCACGCGCAGCAGGCCGGCGAGCGAGCCGCCGCCCACCATCGACTCGCCGAGCGCGCGGCGCTGGCCGCCCGGCTCGACGAGGCCGAGCGTGACGCGCAGCGGGTCGTAGGGATCGGCCAGCGTCGTCAGCTTCGTCACCTCGGTGCCCAGCACCAGACGCTGGCCGCCGCCGATGAAGACGCTGGTGGTGCCGTCGTCGGCGCCGATGGTGCTGACCTGCACGTACTCGCTGAGCTGGTTGATCGCCAGGTCGCGCTGGTCGAGCAGGTCGTTGGGCGGCTGGCCGGTGCCGCGCACCGCGGCGATCTTCTGGTTCAGGCTGGCGATCTGCTGCGCCAGCTGGTTGACGTTGCCGACGGTGGCCTTCAGGTCCAGCGTCACGCCCTGCTGCAGCGAGTCGATCTGCTCGCCCGCCGAACGGAAGCGCGACGCCAGCTCGGCGGCGCGCGCCAGGACCACCTGCCGCGCCGACGAGTCCTGCGGCTTGTTGGCCACGTCGACGAAGGCGTTGAACATCTCGCCGGCGGCGTAGCCCAGGCCGTCCTCGCCGGTGCCGAAGACCTTCTCGAGCAGCTGCAGCTGGGCGCTGCGCGCCTCGTCCGACGCGGCGATCGAGCGCGAGGTCGCGGCCTCGCGCGTCAGGAACTCGCTGTGCGCGCGCGCCATCGTCGAGACGTTGACGCCGCGGCCGAAGAAGCCCGCGCCGCTGAACTGGCCGCCCGCGGTCTCGAGCTGCGCGCTCTGGCGCGAGTAGCCCTCGGTGTTGGCGTTGGCGATGTTGTGGCCGGTGGCCTGCAGCGCGGCGTAGTTGGCGTTCATCGCCCGCATGCCGAGCGACATCAAGGCGTTGGCACTCATCGCATCGTCCCCTGCGTCACGCCATCGCGCGCGTCATGCGCAGCGTGGTGTTGATGACCCGCGTGAGCTTGTCGGCATAGCCCGGGTCGGTGGCATAGCCGGCGCGCTGCAGCCCCTGCGCGAAGCCCTGCGCGGTGCTCGCGCTGGCCACGACCTGGCCGTAGCGAGGGCTGTTCTTCATCAGCTGCGCGTAGTCGCGGAAGGACTCCGCGTAGGAGTCGTAGGCGCGGAACTTCGCGCTCACCTTGCGCGCCTGGCCGTCGACGTATTCGGTGGTCGTGATCTCGGCGACCTTGCCCTTCCAGCCCGCGCCGGCCTTGATGCCGAACAGGTTGTGCGCCGGGCTGCCGTCGGCGTGGCGGATCTCCTGCCGGCCCCAGCCCGACTCGTGCGCCGCCTGCGCGACCATGAACTCGGCCGGGATGCCGGTCTGCGCCGAGGCCTCGCGCGCCGCCGCCGCGTGCGTGCGCACGAAGTCCGCCTGGCCCTGCGACAGCTTCGCCTCCTTCGGCCCCGCCGTGCCCGGCGCCGCCGCTGCCGCCGCCGCGGGTACGGCCGCGGCCACGGCCGCCGGCGCCACGGCGCCCATCTGGCGCTCGAGCTGCCGGGCGATGGCGTCGGCCAGCCCGCCGGGCAGGCCGGTCATCTTCGTCGAGAACTCCTTGTCGAGCATCTCGGTGCCGAGCTGCGTGCCGCCGTTCTCGAGCATGCCCGAGGCCATCGAGGCGTCGCGCATGCTCTTCATCAGCTGCTGCATGAACAGGCCCTCGAACTGCTTCGCGGCCTCCTTGATCGCGGCCTTGGGGTCGCGCGCGGCGCTCGCGCGCAGCGCGTCGACCGACATCGGGTTCGCGGATATCGCCATCAGATCACCTCCAGCTCGGCGTTCAGTGCGCCCGCGGCCTTGATGGCCTGCAGGATCGCCAGCAGGTCCTGCGGCGTCGCGCCCAGCGAGTTCAGCGCCTTCACAACCTCGGCGAGCTGGGTGCCGGCGGGCAGCTGGATCAGCGAGCCGGCCTGCTGCGAGATCGCGATGTCGGCCTTCTCGGCGACCACCGTCTGGCCGCCGGTGGACAGCGCGTTCGGCTGGCTGATCACCGGCGTCGAGCTGATCGTCACCGACAGGCTGCCGTGCGCCACCGCGCAGGGCTTGAGCGTCACGGCCTGGTTCATCACCACCGAGCCGGTGCGCGCGTTGATCACGACCTTGGCCGCCGGCGCGGCCGAGTCGATGTTCAGGTTCTCGATGTCGGCCATGAAGGTCACGCGCGCGTCGGGCGGGCCGGGCATGCGCACGCGCACCACGCGGCCGTCGAGCGCTTGCGCCGTGCCCTCGCCCATCTTCGTGTTGATCGCGCGGGCCACCTCGCGGGCGGTGTTGAAGTCGTTGCTGTTCAGGTCGAGCTGCAGCGTGTCGCCCTGGTTCAGCGGCGTGGGCACGGCGCGTTCGACGATCGCGCCCTCGGGCACGCGGCCGGCCGACAGGTGGTTGATCTGCACCTTCGAGCCGCCGGCCGAGGCGCCGGCGCCGCCGACGATCAGGTTGCCCTGCGCGAGCGCGTAGATCTGGCCGTCGGCCCCCTTCAGCGGCGTGGCGATCAGCGTGCCGCCGCGCAGGCTCTTGGCATTGCCCAGCGACGAGACGTTCACGTCCAGGCTCTGGCCGGGCTGCGCGAAGGCCGGCAGCTGCGCCGTCACCAGCACCGCCGCGACGTTCTTGAGCTGCATGCTCGCCCCGGGCGGCACCGTCACGCCCATCTGCTGCAGCATCGCGTTCAGGCTCTGCGCGGTGAAGGGGGCGGAGGTCGTCTGGTCGCCCGTGCCGTCGAGGCCGACGACCAGGCCGTAACCCACCAGCGGGTTGCTGCGCACGCCCTGCACGGACGCCAGCTCCTTGATGCGCGCCGCCTGGGCCGGGGCCGGCCACCACAGCGCCGCGCTGGCGAGCAGCCCGGCGACGGCGATCAGTGCGCGAAGGAAGGTGTCGGTCTTGTTGTCCATGTGGAAGGCATCCCTGTCTACCTTCCGATTCTGGGCAGGCTCAAATCGGCAGAACGTTCAAAAAGAAGCGTGCGAGCCAGCCTATTCCCTGCGCGTCGGCCTGGGCGCCGCGGCCGCGATGCTCGATGCGCACGTTGGCGATCTGCGCCGAGGCGACCGTGTTGCCGGGCTGGATCGCGCGCGGGTCGACCTGGCCCGAGAAGCGCAGCACGTCGACGTTGTGGTTCACGCCGATCTGCTTCTCGCCGGCGACCAGCAGGTGGCCGTTGGGCAGCACGCCGGTGACGGTGGCGGTGATCGTGCCCGAGAAGTCGTTGGTGTTCTCGGTGCTGCCCTTGCCCTCGAAAGCGTTGCTCGAGGTGCCGGCCGCACTGGCCCTGCCCCAGGAATTGGCCGAGATCAGCGGCATCGCGGTGATGCCCGCGCTGAGCTTGCCGCTCTTGTCGATCGTGCTGGTGCTCTTCTGGCTGGCCGAGACCTTCTCGACGATCTGCACCGTCAGCGTGTCGCCGACCAGGCGCGCGCGGTGGTCCTCGAACAGCGGCCGGTAGGCCATCGGCTGGAAGATCGCGCCGTTGCTGACCGCGGGCATCGCCACCGCCTGCGGCGCGGCGTAGGTGGGCTCGGCCACGTCGACCTTGGGTCGCGGGTTCAGCGTCTCGCAGCCGGCCAGCGCGAGCGCGGCGGCCAGCAGCGTCAGGGTCCTCGTCGGGGTCATCGCCTGCGCCCTCACAGCTGGCCGAGCTTGGCGAGCATCTGGTCGGAGGTCTGGATCGCCTTCGAGTTGAGCTCGTAGGCGCGCTGCGTCTGGATCATCGAGACGAGTTCCTCGACGACGTTGACGTTCGAGGTCTCCACGAAGCCCTGGCGCAGCGTGCCCAGACCGTTCAGGCCCGGCGTGCCGGTGTTCGGCGTGCCCGAGTCGGCGGTCTCGGTGTAGACGTTCTGGCCGCGCGGGTCCAGGCCGGCCGGGTTCACGAAGTTGGCGATCTGCAGCTGGCCCACCGCCTGCGGCGCGGCCTGGCCGGGCAGCTGCACGCTGACCGTGCCGTCGTTGCCGATCGTCACCGTCTGCGCGTTCGCGGGAATCGTGATGCCGGGCGACACCGTGTAGCCGTTGTTCGTGACGAGCTGGCCGGTCGAGCTGACCTGGAACGAGCCGTCGCGCGTGTAGCCCGGCGTGCCGTCGGGCAGCTGCACCTCGAAGAAGCCCTGGCCGAGCACCGCCACGTCGAGCGTGTTGCCGGTCTGCTGCAGGTTGCCCTGGCTGAAGCTGCGCGAGCTCGCCACCGCGCGCGTGCCCAGGCCGACCTGCAGCCCGGTGGGCAGCGTGGTCTGCTCGGAGCTGTTGGCGCCGGCCTGGCGCAGGTTCTGGTAGATCAGGTCCTCGAAGACGGCGTGCGCCTTCTTGTAGCCGTTCGTCGAGACGTTGGCGAGGTTGTTCGAGATGGTGTCCAGCTGGGTCTGCTGGGCTTCCATGCCGGTCTTCGAGATCCACAGCGATCGCATCATGATGGCGCACCTTGTTCAAGCCGTTGCGGGACGGCACGACATGGTCGCGCCGGCAGGCGCCGGGCCAAGCCCCGAAAAGCGGCGTGGAAACGGCCTGTTTCGATTCGCGGCTCAAGGGCACGCCGGCGGGGCCGAAAGGCCCGGGATGAACCCGACCGCCGCTCCCGGCCCGCTGGCCCGCCTGCTCACCCTGCTGAAGCCGCGCCGCGACGGCCGCTCGGCCGCGACCGCGGAGCGCGAGTTCGCCCAGCGGCTGGCACAGGCCTTCCAGCGCCAGGGCTGGCAGGTGGTCGACGCCGCGCCCGGGCGCCATGTCGACCTGGTGCTGCGCCGCGAACGCGAGACGCACTTCGTGCAGTGGCGCGGCTGGCGCGAGGCCAAGGTCGACATGGAGCCGCTGGTGGGCCTGCAGGCGGCGATGGCCAAGGGCGGCGCGGCCGGCGGCATCGTCGTGACCCAGGGCGCCTTCGGGCGCCGGGCCACCGCCTTCGCGGCGCGCTCGAACATCCGCCTGATCGACGGGCCGCTGCTGGCCCGGATGCTGAAGGCGTAGGCCCGCGGCCCGTCGGAGCCGGTCGCGGCTCAGGACATCGACAGCAGCTGCGACGCGGCCTTCTCGTCGGCCTCGGCCGTCTGCAGCATCTTCATCTGCGCCTCGAACTGGCGTGCCGCCGAGATCATCGACACCATCGTCTCGACGGCGCTGACGTTCGAGCCCTCGAGCGCGCCGTCCTGGACGCGCGCGGTCGCGTCGGCCGGCAGGTCGCCGTCGGCGGCGCGGAACAGCCCGTCCTCGCCGCGGTTCAGCGGCGCTTCGGGCGTGACGAGCTTGAGCCGGCCGATCGCCGCGCTGCGGCCGTTGGCGCCGCGCGCGCTGACGGTGCCGTCGGCGCCGATGCTGACCTCGCTGTTGGCCGGCACCTGGATCGGCCCGCCATCGCCCAGCACCGGCAGGCCGTTGCGGGTGGTCAGCGTGCCGTCGGACGACAGCTCGAGCGAGCCGCCGCGGGTGTAGGCCTCGGTGCCGTCCAGCCCCTGCACGGCGAGCCAGGCATTGCCCTTCATCGCCACGTCGAGGTTGCGGCCGGTCGCGGTGATCGGGCCGGCGCTGGCGTCGTAGCCGGGCGTCGTCTCGAGCGCGTAGACGCGCGTGCTCGCCCCGCTGCCTTCGACCGGCACCGCGCGGAAGGCCTGCAGCTCGGCACGGAAGCCCGCGGTGGACACGTTCGCGAGGTTGTTCGCGAGCACGTCCTGGCGCTGCATCGTCGCCTTCGCGCCGGACATCGACAGGTAGATCATGCGGTCCATCGCGGCTCCTGGGGTTCAGTCGAGCCGGTCAGCGCAGGTTGACCAGCGTCTGCAGCACCTGGTCCTGCGTCTTGATGGTCTGCGCGTTGGCCTGGTAGACGCGCTGCGCGGTGATCATGTTCACGAGCTCGGCCGTGAGGTCGACGTTCGATTCCTCCAGCGCCCCTGAGGTCACGACGCCGAGGTTGCCCTCGCCCGGCACGCCGGCGATCGGGTCGCCCGACGCGAAGGTGCGCGCCCAGGCGTTGCCGCCCAGCGGCTGCAGGCCCTGCGGGTTGCGGAAGGTCGCGATCTCGATCTGGCCGGCCGGCTTGGTCAGCCCGTTCGTGTAGCGCGCGGTGATGACGCCGCTGTCCTCGACGGTGATGTTCGTCAGCTGCCCGGGCGCGTAGCCGTCCTGCGACAGGTCGGTCACGCCGGAGGCGACGGCCTGCTGCTTGGCACGGCTCAGGTCGAGCTGGACGCCGTCGATGGCCATGGTCTGGGCCCCGTCGGCGCCGGTGACCGACGGGATGTTCAGCGTCACCGGACCGGTCGGCGCCAGCGGCGCGGCGCCGTTGCCGGTGAAGGTCATGCGCGTGCTCGGCAGCGGGTTCGCGCTCGTGCCCAGCAGCGGCTGGCCGTTGGCGGTGACGTAGACGTCCCACTGGTCGGTGGCCACCTTCTGGAAGTAGTAGGTCAGTGCGACGCTCTGGCCCTTGGCGTCGAAGACCGTGACCGAGGGCGATTCATTGAAGGTGCGCTTATCGTCGAAGTCGATCTGCGCGCCGGCGGCCGCCGCCGTGGCCGCGGTCGCCGTTGCGGTGACCTTGGCCGCCGCCGCGGTCACGGCGTTGTCGGCCGTGTCCTTGGCCGACTGCGCGGCGTCGCGGGCCTTGATCAGGTCGGTGTTCGTCGGGTCCGTGTCCAGCTTGGACTGCGCCGCGGCCAGCGCCGCGGTCGCGGCGCTCTGGTTGGCATCGGCCACGGCCTTGGCCGCCACCGCGTCGGCCGCGGCCTTGGCGGCCACGGCGGCCGGCTGCGTCAGCGCGGAGCGCGAGTCGAGGTTGAGCTCGAGCTCGATCTTGCCGGTGGGCGACGGGTCGATGCCCGCGGTGGGCATCTGCAGCGCGGTGGCATTGCCCGGCAGGATGTTGCCGGCGCCGTCGGCCGGGTAGCCCATCAGGCGCTCGCCCTGGTTGTTGGCGATGTAGCCGTCCTTGTCGACCTTGAACTGGCCGTTGCGCGTGTACGAGACGGGGTTCCTGCCGTCGGTCACCTGGAAGAAGCCGCCGCCGTTGATGGCCAGGTCGAGCGGGTTCTCGGTGGTGACGATGGTGCCCTGCGTGAACTGCTGCGCCACCGTGTCGAGCTTGGTGCCGATGCCGACGTTGTTGACCCCCGAGCCGTTGAGCGCGTTGGCGTACATGTCGGAGAACTCGCCGCGCGAGGTCTTGGCCCCGTAGGTGTTCGCGTTGGCGATGTTGTTGCCGATGATCTCGAGGTTCTTGCTCGTGGCGTTCAGACCGGAGAGACCTTGCTGGAAGCTCATGGGAGTGTCCTCGTGGGTGGTGCGGCGGACCGCGCGTGTCAGTTGAAGGCCTTGACCTTGGCGTAGTCGATCGGGCCGCTGCCGGCGAGCTCGAGCTTGAAGCCGGTGCCGCTGGTCGACACGGCGTCGACGCGGTCGCGCATCAGCGGCGTTTCCTTGGCCTCGACGCCGCCGCGCGTCGACAGCACGCGGAAGCTGATGCCTTTGTCGCCGGCATGGGCCGTGGCGTCCCAGTCGAAGCTGTGCATGCCGGCGCTCTGCGCGCCGAGGCTGAGCGTGTCGATGACCTTGCCGGAGGCGTTCAGGACCTCGACCTTGACGCCGTCGGCCGCGCTGGCGAGCTCGAAGCCGCCCTGGCCATGGCCCTCGTCGATGTCCATCCGGTTGCCCTCGACGATGACGTCGCGGCCCACGAGCGACGCGCCCTGCAGCGCCTGCATCTGCACGAACTGGCTCGACAGGCCGGCCACCGAGGTGTTCAGCTTCTCGATGCCGTTGACCGTGTTGATCTGCGCCATCTGGCTCGTGACCTGCGCGTTGTCCATCGGGTTCAGCGGGTCCTGGTTCTGCATCTGCGCGACGAGCAGCTTCAGGAAGCGGTCCGACGTCGCGGTCGCGTCGTCCTTCGAGGTCGCGGCCGCGCCGCTGTCGAGCACGCTGGATGGGGAGGTGACGCTGGAGACGGCCATGGAGTGCTTCCGGGTTCAGGTCATTGACCGAGCTGCAGCGTCTTCAGCAGCAGCGTCTTGGCGGTGTTCATGACCTCGACGTTGTTCTGGTACGAACGCGAAGCAGAGATCATGTTGACCATCTCCTCGACGGCGTTGACGTTGCTGTAGGTGACGTAGCCCTCGGCGTCGGCGCCGGGGTGCTTGGGATCGTGCACGCGCCGGCCCTCGGCGCTGCTCTCGGTGACGTTGCTCACCGTCACGCCGGCGGCGCCGGTGGAGCCCATCATCTCGGTCTGGAAGACGACCTGGCGCGCCTTGTAGGCCTGGCCGTTCGGCCCGGCCACGGTGTCGGCATTGGCCAGGTTGCTGGCCACGATGTTCAGCCGCTCGCTCTGCGCGCTGGCGGCGCTGCCCGAGACGTTGAAGACGTTCATCATCGACATGGCGAGATTCCTCACTGGCCCTTGATGGCTTCGAGCATGGTGCGCACGTTGCCGTTGATGAAGCGCAGCGTGGCTTCGTACTTGACCGCGTTGTCGGCGAAGGACGCCCGTTCGCGGTCCATGTCGACGGTGTTGCGGTCGAGGTTGGTCTGGCTCGCGCTGGCGTACAGCAGCTGGGGCTCGCCGCGCGCGCCGGTCTGGCCGGCCAGGTGGCCGGCGGCCGTGCCGGCCAGCGCGCGGCCCGGGGCGGCGCCGGTGGCTTCGCGCAGGGCCTGCGCGAAGTTCATGTCGCGCGCCTGGTAGCCCGGCGTGTCGGCATTGGCGATGTTGCTGGCGATCAGCCGCTGGCGTTCGGAGCGCAGCGCGAGCGCCTGGCCCTGGAAGTCCAGCGAGTCGGTGAGTCGGTTCAGCATGGCGCCCCTTCCGGTCGAGGGCCCGGGGATGTCGCCACGGGCCGATGGAAAGGCATTGTGTTCAGCCCCCGGCCGGACATCGGCGCGAACAGAGGGCGTTTTGCCGGCCACTTCCCGCCACCGGCTGGCGAACGCCCCGCCTAGAGTGCAGCCATGGAATTGTTTGTCCGCCGCCCCCCTGCCCGCCGGGCCCGCCGTGCGCTGCGCACGCTCGCGCTGCTGCTGTGGCTGGCGTGCGGCCTGTGGCTGTACGCCTCGTCCGTGCACGCGCAGACCGCACCGCAGCTCGCGCCGGAACTCGCGCAGCAGGTCCGCCAGCTGGCGCTGGACGCCTCCTCCGCCACGGCGACGGCCCAGCCGCCGCGCGTCGAGGTCGAGGTCGGCCAGCTCGACCCGCGGCTGCGCCTGGCGCCCTGCGAGACGATCGAGTCCTACCTGCCTGCCGGTGCGCGCGCCTGGGGGCGCACCCGTGTGGGCTTGCGCTGCACGCAGGGCCCGTCGCGCTGGAACGTGTGGCTGCCCATCACGGTGAAGGTGTTCGGCCCGGCCTGGGTCGCGCGCACCGGCCTGCCCGCCGGCACGGTGCTTGCCGCCGGCGACCTGGTTCAAGCCGAGGTCGATCTGGCCGAAGAAGCGTCGACGGTCGTCGCCCGCCCGGAGGCCTACGTCGGCCGGGCGCTGGCCCAGGCGCTGCGCGCCGGCCAGGGCCTGCGCCAGTCCCACCTGAAGGCGCGACTGTGGTTCGCCGCAGGCGAGACGGTGCAAGTGCTGGCCCGGCGTGACGGATTCAGCATCGGCACCGAGGGCCAGGCGATCACGCCGGGCGTCGAAGGCCAGTCGGCCCGGGTCCGCACTGAAAGTGGGCGCATCCTCACCGGCCAACCTGTCGGTGAAAGGCGCATGGAGGTGGTATGGTGATGCGACCGCTTGTAACAGGGGCTCAAGTCGCCCCGGCAGCTTCCGATAAACCGGTCATGTTGATGGGTAAGGGGGCAACCCCCCACCGCTGGAGCACACCATGAAGATCGGCCACACCGCAGACAAACCGACGCTCGCCCCGAGCGTCACGTCTCCGACCTCGTCACCGGCGGGCGACGCCGCCAAGGGCGTGTCCGCCAGCCCGAAGGTCGACGACAGCGCCCAGGTCGCGCTGTCGAACACCGCGGCGACGCTGCTGTCCGGCGAAAGCACGGCGGAGTTCGACGCCGCCAAGGTCGAGCGCATCTCGAAGGCCATCGCCGACGGCAGCTTCCAGGTGAACGCCGAGGTCATCGCCGACAAGCTGATCGCCAACGCGCAAGAACTGCTGGGCAAGAGCCAGCGCTGATACCGCGGCGCGGCACGGGCCGCGCCTTGTCCTGCCTCCGGAGTCCCCTTGCCCATGACCTCCCCGGTGATCGCCGCAGCCGCCCCGGCGGTCGACCCGCGACTCGAAGACGCCCTGGCCGCCGTTGAACTGCGGCTGTCGGACCTGGGCGAAGCCCTGCGCGCGCGCGACGCCGCGGGCATCGACTGCCACGCGACCGAACTCCAGCGCGCCCTGGCGCGCGCCGTCGACCACTTCGCGCGCGCCGCCCGAC